>Ga0315914_1002737_pt1 | contig 26909 bp, 16 predicted proteins | sample MpolenodulesMG_FD_203920 | JGI IMG/M metagenome (GOLD analysis project Ga0315914, IMG submission 203920) | Medicago polymorpha root nodule microbial communities from Los Angeles, California, United States - elongated nodules | ecosystem: Host-associated > Plants > Roots > Nodule | place: USA...
AAAAAAAAAATAAAAAAAATAACACGTGGCACCTCACTTAGGGTGCCACGTCAGCGTAGACCAAGTCAATATCAGCCTTGGGGGCCAAAACTGCTACAGTTGCAAAACTTAGGGGGCTGTTTTGTAGTTTTTTTTTCTTAAGGGGTCAAAATCGCAACTTTGAGAAAGTTAGGGGGTTAAAACTGCAATTAAGCCATAATTTTTACAGCATTATATCTTTTAGAAACAAATTAAAATCTTGCGGCAAGTCTATTTGCTTCAAAAGAAAAAACCCAGCTAGCCAAAAATTTCATTAAACCCTAATCGCTAACTAAAAAACCGCAGTCGCTAGCACAGACCCTTTTCGCTCCGTTAAGTAAAAGAATGGAAGATTCAATAAAAAAAAGTAAAAGAACGGAAGTATTTCAGAAGTTGCCAGAAGGGTGCATTGCCGCCATACTCTCTGGTACGACCCCCGTTGATGCATGCAGACTCTCCCTCGTTTCTAAGACTTTCTGTTCTGCAGCGGAATCCGATACTATCTGGGAACACTTTATCCCTTCTGATTCCCACTGTCTGGGAACACTTTATCCCTTCTGATTCCCACTGTCTCGTTCCCTTCTCAATGTTCCTACCAAAAAAGCTCTCTATCTCGCTCTATGTGACAACCCTATCACCATTGACAATGGTAGAAAGGTAATTTATCTCATATTAATTAGAGCTTATTGTCATTGTGATCAATCTTTGAAACATTGAATTGATTGGTATAGCAAATATTGTTGAATGTCTTGAAATGCAGATTATTCAATTGGATAGAAAGAGTGGGAAAAAAATGTTGCATGCTTGCTGCTAGGGCTCTCACCGATCCTTTACATCCTCATACCGACCTATATTGGAATTGGACTTCAATGCCTGAGTCCAGGTCAGTAGCTGCTCCAGTTTATTACTCTCTCCGATCCTTTTTATAAGAAACAAAAAACATAAATCATACAAAAAAACATAAAAATAATCATTTTTGTTTCTTTTGAAAAAAACTGGATGAAGTATTTTTTTTTCTCCTTTCTTTGATACATTGCAATTGTTTTAATACTAGCATTATCTATTACCAGCCAATATATATATCGATTAACCTAAATGACTCTTAATTAACAATTACCAACTCCATGAATAATTGAATATTTTTTAGGCAGTATAAAAATGTGAATCAGTAGATGTACTCGGCATTTTTCAACGTCTCTTTTGTTTCTCACTTACAATTATGTTCATTTTACGGTTTTTCGTTTTATGATCGAACTCTAGACCTCAGACCAAACCCTCATTCGATTGCCCCCTTAGCTACCAACTGAACTATCTTCATGGAACCACACTTGCACGCTTTAGGACTCCTTGTATGTTGGCCTTGTAGTTAATGTTTCATTTCCAACTTGCATTTGATGTATTTTGTTTTAAGCTCTAATAGTGCATTGGGAGAGATAGAGCTGGTTTTTTTGTGGTTTTTAATCTCTTTTCCCTTGGACTTGTTTCTATTCCTTCTTAATGGAAGTTTCTATTGATATAATCTTAGTGTTGAGAATAGTTTTGGTTACTAAACTATTTTTTTTTAATAAGCCAAACATGAGACTTTAAGATGAACATATTCCAAGGTCTCAAGACAACATTATCAAACCAATCTAAATGGGTTTGGTTACTGAACTACTTATTTAAAGTTATCTAGTACCTAAATAAAGTGTAACTCTTCCAAAAGTAGGGTGGTTTACAAATTCTCAAGACTATAAGGTCTTTTACACCGTGAGTGAATGGTAGTTTTGATTACTTTGACCTCATTTTTGGCCCGTTTATTTTGGATTTTAAAAAAAAAATTATTTTTGAAGTTTTAATTATATTTGTGTATAAGTCGTTTCTAAAAAATACTTGTATGCTGAAAAAGAAATAACTATTTTGATTAGCCTTAGAAGAAAATCATAATTTGATGGTGTTTATGTTTTCTCAACCATACAACAACAACCATACTATTGAAAAATTATTTTTACAGTAGGGCTATACATATTTTTTGAGGGAACAGTAGTGCTATATATTGCGACAACCATTCTCGTGAATATATCACAAAGGACCATTTCATTTTTTTTTTTTCTTTTACAATCACAATTTCATTCTTTTGTATGGAACCTTCTCTCCACTCTTTTAGCATTATTTCATGTATTTTGTAAATGATAGGAAGAAGAAATGGAAATCATAGATAAAATGAAACAGAGAAATCTAGAACAAGAAAAGGTCCTGTCAAGAATAAGAATGTTCAATGCAAGTCCTATAGGTGTTCATACAAGTTTGGTAAGAAAGGACATAGATGGGAAAGATGAAGAGGCAGCAACAACATTGTGATGTTGTTGTGGATGCAAATATGTTGCTTTGAAATTAGTCTTATTATCATTGAGAGTGTACGAGGAGCCAGATTGTTGTGTCTTTGGTTTGAGCGGTGAAGTAGGCTCTTTGTATTTTCTATTGAACACGTTATTTCATGGGTTTTTGAGACATGCTATCACGACATTCAGCATTTCCCTTATTTTTACATACATTGTTTTCTTAAACTTGAATGGTTTTTCAACTATAGTTTATGCTTTTCTTAAAAATCTCTAAATAATAATATCTAAATTATTTATATAAAAAATGATTTTGTAAAAACCCTAAAACAAACTGGTCCTTTTTCATGTTCATTTAAGCCAAACATTTTGTTTTTTGATAAAAATCTTAGACCAAGAATTGGAATCATGTTTCCGTTGGTACTAATATACTCCTCCGGAGTACTGGTATAGTACTCCGACCTCTAATATAAATAAAAAAGATCAAACAAAGTTGATGTATTGGTTAAAAATTCGAACTAGATACATCCATTTTGTTTGACTTTTCTTATTTATATATCGATTGATTTCCTCTAATGTTTATTTTTGTTTTGTACAAAAGTCACCCATATATTGTCAACTTGGTCATAATGCGAGTTTTGATCCAAGCTAGAGCTTGATGATCATAAAATATAGTGACCCACTTCAATATTGATGGACATAACGTTCAATTTTAGTTAACGAACCTGAATTGTTAGTTTATCTACACTTGTATGAATACTCCATCCGGGATGTATTGAATCACTCTACTCCATATGTGATGTATTGAATCATTCTTAGCTTTTCTCTGGGTTCCTATATTTGATTCTTTGCAACCTTTGTGTACTACTTTTCGACAGGTTCCATGAAGTTGCAATTCTTCTCCATAAGTGGTTGCTTGAATTTCAAGGGATGATAAACACCCTTGTCTTGTCCCCAAATACTCGGTATGCAGCTTATCTTGTGTTCAAAGGTGGTCGTAGCAGTACTAAATTTGCCACTTTAGATTCAGATGAACGTGAGATTAGTTTGAGGAACGATGGGTGGTTGGAGATTGAGATGGGAGAGTTCTTCTATTCATATCTACAAGATGAAGAGATCCATATGAATTTTCGGGGGATAGATTATTCTCATTAATGTTTAAATTTCTTTCTTGAAGGAATAGAAGTTAGGCCTAAGTAAGAGTGTAAGACAATCAAGCAATATCAGTTGAACTATGCAAGTGATCTTGCATCTTAGATGAGATGAATATTGTCTTAAGATTAAGTCTCAAATTTTCAACATACTAGGTTACATTTATTCTTGTTCTACTCTGTGTTTTCGCAAAGTATTTGCAAAATTTATATTCATTATCGTGGTTTAGTATATACTCAGATAATTTTATATTCATTAGTGCAACATTTGAAAATTGTCAACATTTGTTTTGTTTGTATTCACTAAAAGTTTAAAAGATAACTTTGTTTTAATAATGAATCATTAAGTTGTTAAACGTGTTTTTAATCATGTACTTAAATAATATTGAGAACTTGATTTAATATGATGTATGGGTTGAATCTTGTTCTCTGTTATGTATTTTGTTACTCAAATTTCTACTTGATTTTGAGAATCAAAGTCGGGGTCATTTATAAACACCCGCTCTCATTAGAACAATACATCAAAAAAACAGTTGGAACACTTGAATGTTAATGACACAACCATCTTCATTCTTTTAAAGGAGATGAAGTCTGATAGTTCTTCTGTGGTAAAGCTGAAAATTCCTGAAACCATGCTAAGTGGTGGTAATTCTATTTGCCACACTTGTGAATGAACAAGAAAACCTTGAATTGAAGTTGATTCAATTTACAGTGTGGTGTGTTTCGTTTAGAGTTGGTGACATTTCAAAGCACCTCCACCAACATCAATCTAAACACATAGTGTTTGCTGTTAATTTTTTTTTTAGCTGAGGGAATGTAATTTTTTGAGGTGATTTAAATGACTTCGGTCAAAATTCTATTGTTTGGGTAATAATTAAAGGATTTGCAAAAAAAATTGAGGAGTTTTAAAACAACACCTTGTTAGAAATCCATTGTTTATGTTTCTTTTGGATTCTTTAGGTTCGGCTAAGTTGAGTTTAGTTGTAGTGTTGTATCTGTTTGTTATTGATTTCTGCTCTTCGCCCAACACAATTTGCTCGTGCCCAACTGGAATATCGAAAATACCTCTGCGTTACTTAACTAACGCAAGTGTTAATCACTGCGCAACTTAAGTCACGCTGCGTGACTTAAGTTGCGCAGAGTTCTTTTATTTACTTTATTTATTGACTTTATTTATTTACTTTATTCTAATTTATTTATTTGAATTTAGTTATTTAATTTATTCGAATTTATTTATTCAATACGCAATCATAAAATAAATGCAAAAATTAATAAAAATAAAGGAATAAAAATAATAGATATAAAATATCATTTTATTAATATAATTCTTATTACATTTACAATGGGGTAAAACTAAATCTATGGAAGAAAAAAAAACCACCAGAAAACCTACCTACCTCAGGTAAAACTAAAAAAAAAAACCAACTGAAAACCTAGCTTCCTGTGATAAAAGTAAAAAAAACCACCAGAAATCCTAGCTTCCTGTGGTAAAACTAAAAGAAATCCACAAGAAAACCAGTTTTCCTAGGGTAAAACTAAATCTGCACATTTAGTTTTACCCTTGGGGTAAAACTAAATCTACTTCGTTTTGCCCCAAGAAGGCTGCTCACCAATCATTTTTTTACCCCAAGATTGACCTCTTTTTACACCAAACCCTAAAAATAATAGATATAAAAGAAGGAAAAGGAGATTCATAAGGGGAGGAAGAAGATTCATAGGGGGAGATAGTGAGGAGGAGAGTGAGATACTGTGAGGAAATGGGGAAGTTTGGAGGTATATTTATAGAGGGAGATTGTAACATAGGTTACATCTACCATAAATATAGTCAAAAAAACGTGTAAAACATAGTAAGAAATGTGCAAAACCAATTAAATTCAGTTGACCAAAGTCCAAAAAACGTGTGTTCTTGAGTTATGACCAACCGGCCAACTTGCGTGAGTTAACTCGCGCCCAAACCATTGGTGCGTGAGTTAACTCACGCTGAGCTCTAAGGTGCGTTAGTTAAGTCACACAACGTGACTTAACTAACGCGGGGGTATATCTGGAAATCCAGTTGGGCGCGAGTGTTTTGTGTTGGGAGAAGAGCAAAATACTTTGTTATTTTGAAGCTTTTGAAACCAATCGCTTTATTTTTTTGGTCAGGTAGCCTAGTAGCTAGAATTCACTTTATAAGATGAATAAGTGGGGTGTCCGGGGTTCGAACCCCAGCCCCTACATATAATAATGTATTGTCCAACTAATTGAGTTAAGCTCACGGGACAGAAACCAATTGCTTTATTTGTTAGTGTTTCGTGTGTTTTGATATCAAGTTTTAATTCTTGGTGAAATTTGTTGATTTCACTTTTGCTTACGAACAAAGGATATTATCAGTTCTTTGGAGCTGCAATATCTAGTGTTAACAAATTGCAATGCCAATAAGTTCTTAAAGAGGTAGATGTGAGTAAATTTGGATTGACACTTAAAAGAAACATCGACTTTGCAGAATTTTTTGTTATGTATTACTATCAAAATAACGTATAAAGATTTGAACAATGAAAATTGAAATTTTGTGACATCATATTGTAAAGAAGATAAGATCGAAGTTACGTTTGTCAAAAAAAAGATCGAAGTTACATTATGGATTGTCAGACCCACGCGATCATCACTATCTCAATGACTCCAAAGATGTAAGTAATCTATTGAAACAACGTCAAAAGTGTAAACAAAAACAAATAATTAGTGAGATTTTTCATGGTATGTTGGTAAATTTAAACAAAGTAATTGGCTAAGAGTTCTATAAATTTAGATTCAAGCAATTTCAACTATTAACTCACTCCAAAGCATTCTTTTAACAAAAAAAAAAACTCACTCCAAAGCATAGTTAGAGTAATCTATCCTTAAGATCCTCCAAAAATGCCAATTGAGATCATCGATCTTACAAACTCCCCCGACTCCCTTCCATCAACACACATATCTTTATCGAATGTATCAACGATCCTTTAATATGGTCCCGCTTCTACCAACCACAATCTTCACTGCCATATCCATCACCACCAATACCAAACCACCTTGTTTCTACCACACCACCTCCAGGATTTGAGACGTAATGAATTTCCACTAAGTGACAAAATGTTCGGAAGAACCCAAATTTACACTTTTTCTCTATTTCTCTGCCATTCTTGCTTTGCTTAACTTAAGGTATTTTCATTCATTCTTCTTCGTTTTCAATTCTACTTTATAATGTCTATTGCCTTTCAATCTGTTATTTGATATCTCCAAATTTAGTTTATGCCGTTTTGGGGTTGGGATTAGGGTTTCATTACTTTTAAATTGTGAAATTGAGTGTGTTGTGACTTGTGATCATGGATGTAATTAAACTCTCTAACACTAATTTTTTTGTCTTTTTCTGTTAAGTTGAGTTTTAATGGAACGGTGCTAGCAACTGATTTTCTCCCCAATTGCCGCCATCTCGCAACTGCCAATGGGTAACTCAACTCACCTCTTTGTTTAACATGAACTCCATCCATCTTTAGAACAATGTAACTCATGATTTACAGAAATGTTTCCTGAACACTTCATTTTTCACTAATCACTTACAACATCACATTGAAAATTGTAAAATAACCACACTTTTGATAGTGAATTGATCATTTACTCAACTGAGCTGATCACATATTTTGACTAGATGCCACAGGTGTAGAGGAAACATAGTTAACGATACACGTTACAAAATCATTATTTTTTTGATATAACACGTTAAAAAATCATGACGACCATTAGTATGGATTCTTTCTGAATATACATGAGTGGTAGTAAAATTTTATTCATACATAACTTAGGGGTGTTGGCGATCAATATACATACATATAATATAGTATACATAATAAAACAACGATTTGATTGACCAAAGTTTGGGTTTGAATCCTCGAGTAAATAGAGAGGTCCATTTAGATAGAGATTTGGCTCTCATATTCAACGAGTCAATACGAGTAGATCTCTCCAAATAGACATCCGTTTGTCGAAAAGGAATCCATTCCAATCAGTTTCTCCAAAATTTACTCTTGGTTACTTTTTCAATGATATCCAAAAACTTGCTCATCTCATCCATTGGTTGGTTGACAAGTGAAAAGTGCCAAGATTCCCAACGAAAAAAGTTAATTTATTTAAAAAGTCAACATATTAACATGATAAATGATCATATAATACTTCAATCACAATTTATTTTAAAAAAAAATGTTATATAGTCCGTAATTTAAAATAAAAAAAAGCAAACCCTTCTGTACCTTCCCCTCCTAAACCTTCAATCTAAACACACTCTTGAGCTGAATATTGAAATTCCATTGAGGAACTCCTAGTATGCCTATGCCTTATGGGGATGTGAAGTGGTCTGCATCATGCCCCACCTAGGAGTGAAAAACGGTCAACTTCATATACACACAAAAATGACAAGTAACACATAGTCAAGAAGATTCAATCTGGTAGGATCGACGGTGGCATATTTAATCCAAGCGCGGATGCGATCAACCCAAAATCTATCACTATGTTTGAACCTAAACTTCACTCTTGAATTGTGAGGTATAACTGGGTTTCCATCAGCATCAGGGATCTTAATGCTCCATACGCCAAACTGTTCTTTTTCCATGTGATGGTTGGAACCATCCCATCCATTAAAATCCCCGATAGTTTTGTGTTTCTCTTCATTGAAAAGATTCAAAATCAGAAAGGAAAGAAAAGATAGTTAAACAGTGATAAATAAAGCTGACTAACTTGTATCCTTTGAGATAACTTACTGAGCAGCAGGTGCCCACTCATGGTACAAAATGCCATTTTCTTCTCTGTTAAATCCAAATTTCAAATAACCTAAGATGTTGGAAAGAAAATGATAAGGAGACATTATATTAAAGATGTAACAAAAATTAATCCATCAAATTAGTAAGGCGTTTAATTAATAGAAATCAATCTAATTAACATGCAAATGACTTTATTGTCAAGAGGCCGATGTGTCCAAACATAATCGATCAATTGTGCTCGCACAAATTTACATTACCCCAAGTTTTCTTGGCATGCCAAATAATGGAATATGATTATCAACCACAGACACTGCCAAGTACTACTTAAGGACTATTTCATCATTATCGGTTTATCATGGACATATAATTTGCAGTTACGGCCAAAACCTTGGCAGTAGTATAATTTAGTATGCACAGTTATATATAAGAAATGAAACAATGTCAATTGTCAACACTTATAAATGGCTTAAATATGTGTATAGTCCCCGCAAATATGGCTTGTTTGAGATTAGGACCAAAACTCAACTGATTAATATTTGCAGGGGAAACTTTGGAAGGATTAACAAGTGTAGGGATGAAAATTCAAACGAGCCCTATTTGCAGAGACTACACACATATTTAAGCCATTATAAATTTATAATCACCTTTTGCAAATTCCTCAAGACCTCCTTCAAAATCTTCAATGCGCCTTTTCTGATCTAGATACTTCTTCAGTCTATATTTGAAGTGATCTTTGAATTGTTCTAGGGATGAATCAACATGCAAGATGCCTATGTTTTCAAAGTCTTCATCATATGCAGCATTGAAACCAGAACTGACCTAGTTGTTGGAAAGAATACTGAAACAACTTATTCATATGCAGTATATTTACGTATGTGGATAATAGATATGCAAACTATCATTTTTCTTTTAAACATGCAGCAAATCAGTCAGACTAGAGTCAAAATGTTTCATGTTATTTTCATTAATTTCGTTCGATCATTTGCTTGAGAGGAAATTTGTTAGCAGCAAGGATCAAACCCTGAACCTCCTTAATACTCTTTCAGCGTCTCAATCCATACCACTACGCTACACCTTGGGGGCCAGATACTCGTTGAGTTTGTTAGGTGTTGCATGTATTATGTTCAATTGTTCATGTTTAAACTTTCAACGAAGGGTGCTGACTCAAAACATGAACTTGAGCTTCATATTATAAAAGAAAATTAATTCGAACAAAAGTTTGCCGCTCAATAGATATAACAAACCAATCTTAAATTTTAATCTCAAAGAATACCAATTAGAATAGAACACTTGCATCAAACAAGAACAACAACCAAACCTTATGCCACTAAGTGGGGTCGATTGCATGGATTAAATGATGTCATAATGTTCTATCATGTATCATATATCTAGGTCTTTCTTAATAGTTTCTCTAACAGTTTTTATAAGTCTTCTTATGCCTCTAGTAATTTGACTACTTCCCATCTAAAAGTTTTCTCTCTACATGTCCAAACCACTGAATCAAGTTTCCACCATTTTTTACCATATGTGCTGCCTCAATTCTCTCTCTCTTGAATGTTGTCACTTCTAAAAAAAAAATTAGCCAATGGCATATACAAAATAAATAAAATATAGCTTCTCTTATATTGATCATCTTGATCCATTTCGATCCTGATAACCAAGTGTCAGCTCTGCTGGCTTTTGCTTGGCAAGATGCTGCTTATTTCGCCTCAAGCTCTGCTAGAAAAATAAATAGAAAATTACAAACCATTACCGATGAAAGGAATCACTGAAGTTCAAATCGAAGAAGAAACTTGGAGAGAGTAAGTAACTATACATATCTAAATCACGAGCACCAATGTTGGAGTTTTACCCTACTTACTATTGGATTTTTGAATATGAAATAAAATTAAGGTATTGTAATGTAAATATTTAATTATAGAAAAGAAATTAAAAAGAAAGGTTAGAAAAAATAAAAAATAAATATTGCGTGAGTGGCTGAGTATGCAATGTTGAAAGAGGAAGAAATGAGAGGATTAAAACCCAAAGATGAAATCATAACTTGGATCAAGGAAAGTAAGTTCAGCTAGAAGAAGTGTCCATGAGGATTAAGGAGAATAGAAAAGGAGGGTTTAAGAAGCTATTTGATTTAATGTAGACTAAGATGACCCATTGTCATATGAATATTAGAATTATTAATCGTAACTGTCCTTTTCAATGCTAGAGTACAAAGAAGGAAGCAACAACGGCGCACGAATCTCCATCTGCTCCAATTGTATTCTACTCCCACCTCTTTTGACACTTTTTCTCACGTTTTTCTCATTTCTCAATTCTTTCTCGTAACCAAACACAATTGTAACGAGAAATACAATGGAAAATTGAAGGCATTAACTCACTTTGATAAATAAAAAAAGACATTAGCTTAAAACTCAGGAACATCCAACCGCAAGTTAGAATTAAAATCAAAACGGAAGCTAAAATGGCTAAAACCAAACCCATAACAGTCAAAAACTTCAGAAAAACATTTCTACAAGCAATAAATTGAGTCAAGAACACCATAACCAATCAGATCCAACTTGATATATACGCAAACAAACTCTATGCTAGACGCAAAGCATTGTATCAACAGTCCTATGAACGGGACATCTAGAAACAAATCAAGGAAAGAACACGGGGGTCTACGGTGGGGGCTCCTGGGTAAAGTGCATTGGCAAAGGCCCATCACTTGACTGTTTTGACATCCTTGATCTCTCCCTCCAACCTCTTCCTCTCCAGATATTTCCTCCGAACTCTAGCCAAAACTTCCCATCCTCCAGCCACCATTGCATCTCTCTTTTCTAGCTGCAGGTTTAGAGATAGGTATTAAGAATCCATATCTGCAGAAAGAAACTAAAATTGTGAAACTTGAATAAAAAATATTGGTAAACACCCCATAAACTTTGTTAAGATTTCCAGGAAACTTGCCGTTTATAATCGTCACTTAGATCAAATAGGTAAAAACGCATGTTGTGCAGAGTATGATACACAGGGAGAACTAGAATGAGTTCCTGTATATATGCAAGCTGAGGAGGCCTCTCTCCCGTCCACCTGGTTTAGAAATCGATAATAAAGAATTAAAAATATGTACAAAGAAACTGAAAAGGTGAAACTTGAATCAAATAAGAAATAAAAAATGAGCTTAATTTAATATGGCTGAAAGTTAAAAAAAAAAAAAAGACAAGGCACCACAACCAAATGCATACATCACTGAGCCACATACTAAAAGAAGACAGATAAAACGTCAAAAAGACTTGTTTGGCCAAGTGACTTAGCTGTAACAGAAACTAGGAATAGTCTTAATTGGTATGCCAAAGTAAAAACTCCTCGACAGCCAATCCCGTTCTAAACAAAATCTGGCACCGGGAAATTTTGTAAATATAGAATAACAGTTCAGCTGAATGAAATCACAAATCATGAAAAGTCAACATTCATATACTAAAATAATAACGAATGAAATGGGCTCAATATCCCAATTCTATATACAATCTCAACCAAAACATAACCAACTTATGTGCATCAACACTCAAGAGCTAGCATTTTCATAAAAACAAAGAAAAAAGAATTGCATATTCACATGGTTTGAAAATCTAAATCTAAATCACGATAGATGGATGGGGTGCATGTTAACTCAAATTAATTCAACCAACTGCAGAGAACATATTGATAGTTCAACATTACAACATTGTGCAAACTTACTTTGAGTTGAGTTACCCATTTGTGCTTGCGAGATGGCGTCGGTTGGGGAGAAACTTAGTTGCTGGCGTTCCATTAAAACCCAACTTTAACAGAAAATGACAGAAAATTAGTGTCTATCCATCATCACAAACAACAACACTCAATCTCTCAAAAGTCAAAATCTCTGACAGCCTTTTTTTATCAATAGTAAAACGAGGCGCATGTATTTATAAGACGCCATCAGTTACAAATTCTATAACAGTTTGCATATTAACCTTAGGGAATCAACTAAAATCTGTCAAATACACAACAGTCAACTTATAGAAAAAGCTCCGCAAGTGGACAGTGGGATTGGACCTTTCGGGTTAGTCGGTCCTTAAGCCGGATACCGAGTTTCAAAACAAAACAAAAAACTTAGAGGAAAGCTTGTGGAGTCCTCCAAAATAAAAAGAAATCTGCTCAGGACGGAAATGGAACTAACAGAGATGAAGTATCACATGGAATAGAGTTTACTTTTATAAATTAGTGCTCTAATGTCTAACAATCAACACATATTGACCATATTGCATATTGATCCCAAATCACAGGGAGCATTCGAAAACAATTTGACAAAAAAAAAGGACGGAAAATTAGTGTATAGGTAGGGTTTAATTCTATCACAACACACTTAATTTCTGAAAATTTTTGACAGCCTAAAAAGCCCCAATTTAAAAGTAATGAAACCCTAGCCGCCAAAAACTTGAAGAATATTAAAATATTATCAGACATCAATCACAGAACATATTCAAAGCCAAGAGACATTATCAACTACAATTGAAAAAGAAGAACAAGAAAGAAGATAATAACGTGAAATTACCTTGAGAAAAGCAATAACGTAGGAAAAATAGAGATATCGCGCGCCTTCAAACTGTTCTATGATGTCTGGAAATATTTAAATCTTTTACAATTTTAGTTTATGCAGTTTTGTAGGTTAGGGTTTTATAACTTTTAAATTGAGAAATTGAGTGTGTTGTGATAATGAATGGAATTAAACTCTAGACACTAATTTTCTGTCCTTTTCTGTTAACTTGAGTTTTAATGGAATGGTGCCAGCAATTGATTTTCTCCCCCAATCGCCGCCATCTCGCAACCGCAAATGGGTAACTCAACTCACCTCTTTTTATTTTATCAACAAACTATAATGTTATAATGTCAAGTCTTTGTTTAACATGCACTCCATCTATCTCTCATGATTTAGATTTTAACTTTAGAACAATGTGGAGATGGAATTCTTTTTCCTTCCCTGTTTTCTACTCTTTAGTTTATGGCTCAGTGATGTATCATGTATGTATTTGGTTGTTATGCCTTGCCTTTTTATTTTATTTTTAACTTTCAACCATATTAAATTAAGCTCATTTTTTATGCAGGTCATGTTCTTACCTTCATCTGTTTCTAGATGTCCCATTCATAGGACCGTTGATGCAATGCTTTGCGTTACAGTTTGATAGTGTATATATCTAGTTGGATCTGATTCGTTACGGTGGTCTTGAATCGGTTGATTGCTTGTAGAAATGGTTTTATGATGTTGTGACTGTTATGGGGTTTGGTTTGGGCTACTTGAGCTTCAGTTTTGAATTTAATTTAACCTATTATGATAAAACTAAGCCCTATCGTACATGCTACGTGGTTGGATGTTCCTGAGTTTTGACGTAATGTCTTCTTTAAATCATTCCTCGTGCACATTATTGCCTTTTAAATCAATTCATTCGTCATATTTAGCAATGCTTTTGATTAAAGTTTCACAATTTTGAGTTTGTTTGTGCATATATGGATTCTTTAACATCAATCTCTAAACCCGCAGGCAGCAAAGAGAGATGCACTTTTGTCTAGAGAAAGGGAAATTTTGGCTAAAGTTCAGATTTCTGGAGAGGCAAGGGTTGGAGGCTGAGATCAAGGATGTCAGAACCAATGTTTTAAAAACCAAAGATTTGTAACAGGTTCTTTAACCAAATCTCAAAACCAGTTAAATCTCCAGAACTAAAACCTGAATACCGCACAATTGCTTGTGATTTAGGGCTTTAGCAAGGGTGGTTTGTGACAACCCTAAATTCTTGCAACCCTAAATCGGGTATATTCTATTTGAGAGGAAGGTTCTACTAGGAAAATTCTGCTAGAAGGAATGAGAGGCTCAAGAGAATAAAAGGAGCACGGGTGAATGGAGCTAATCCTAATTACAAAGCAACCTAAGGTGCCTCATCATGCTCACGGTGTCACTGTTTAATCTGGAAATAAGTCTTGGAAAATCTATTTCTGCGGCTTATTTGGCGGAGGTTAGTGAAACTCCGAGGTACATACTTAAGAGCATGACCAAGGAAAATAAGAAATCTCCTCTAGGCTCAATATTTGCTTAATCTGGTACCGTCAGTGAGAAGAAGACATCGAGAAAAGTAGGAAGAGTTTCATACTAGCAGGGTTTAATTAATATTAAGAACTTGATATAATATGATTTTTGGGTTGAATCGTGTTCTCTGTTAAGTATATAATCCGATTTGATTTATTCATGATTGTTTGCGAAATATATTTTTCACGTTTTTGACTGGGATTTGCTCAGTGTTGTTACAAGTAGTTCCTTAGAACAATACCTCAAAATAAAACAGCTGTTGGAACACTTAAAATCTGATGCCATGACCATACTATATATGAAGTCTGATATTGTTGTGTGGTAAAGTAGAAATGCCAGAAACCATCCCAAGTAGTAATAATTCTACAAAAATGTTTTCTGGACATTCATTTTTCACAAACCACATGAAAAGTTGTAGTTAACTCAGTTGAGTATATAGTTTTTTGAACAAGCAGTTGAGTATCTAATTAATGTAGATCACATTGAAAATTGTAACATAACCACAATTTTGATTGTGAATTGATTATTTACTCAATTGAATTAATCATTGTTTAACCAGATGTCTTAGGTGTAGAAACATTTGGCTCAAGTGGTTAAAGAGCTTCACTTACGACGAGTTCTTGACCAGACAATACTTACTTTGGCCAAACTCTGGATTAACAAGGTCCCTTTTTCTTGGGAACTGGAGGGTTAACATCAAAAACAAAAAATGGATGTCTAAATATTATTACTCACAACTCTATTCACCAAGTTTGTGAATTAACCAGAAAAACTCAAATGAAGTTGATTCAATTTAAGTGTTTTGTTCACCGCACATTTCAAAGCACCTTCAACACCAATCTAAATACACTAGTATATAGTGTTAGCCATTTAAACTTTTTTTTCCTGCTTTGGTTGAAGTTTTCTGTTTTTACTTAGCAATGGATTTATAACTTTAAATTACATGATTTGATGTTGTAATTACTACAAATTAATTTTACTTTTATGCATAAAAAACTACGTCTAATTAATTGGCGAGAATAAACAGAAGACAAACCTCATATTGAGGAGCCACTAAAGTATTTCCTTTTTATTGAAATCTTTTTTAGACTAGGTGCATGTTTGATAACACGATGGTTTGGATAAAATCACAGTCACACTATGATGTTGTTGAAGCTCCCAATTGTAGCTTTTGCAAAATTTACGATGGATCATGTGATCATGCCAAACATGCAATGAATTGTATGGAACTCAAATTATCTTTGGTTTTTATCTTTGGAAGAATAGAAGGAGGAAACATAGTTAAAGATGCACGTTCCCCACTAGTATGGATTCTGAATATACATGAGTGGTAGTAAAATTTATTTTATTCATACATAACTTAGGGGGTGTTAGTGATCTTTATACATACATATAATATACATAATAATAAAATGACGATTTGATTGACCAAAGTTTGAGTTTGAATCCTCTTGAGTAAATAGAGAGGTCCATTTAAATAGAGATTTGACTCTCGTATTCAATGAGTCAATACAAGTCAATCTCTCCAAATAGACCTCTCTGTTTGTCAGAAAGGAGTCCGTTCTCAACAGTTTCTCCAAAATTTACTCTGGATTACTTTTTCAATGATATCCAAAAACCTGCTTATCTCATCCATTGGTTGGTTGACAAGTGAAAAGAGCCAAGATTCCCAACCAAAAAAGATTCTCTGTTGTCTGCATCTTCTTTGATTTTGTCTCCAAAAACTTTACTTTCAAAGATTTTTGGTAACAACTGCATCTTCTTTGTTCTCTGTAGAAACATCAGGAATATCTACAGCATCAGTATCTGCTGCAGCAAAGGACTCTTCTACACCACCCAAATTGGCACTGTTGCTTTCTTCTTGGCTTTCGTCCACTCTATAATATACCTTTGGAAATTTTCAAATTCAATTAGCAATTCACATTTTGCAATGAAGTGCAAATGAAATTTTTTAACTCCATAACTCAAACCCAACTTTGACAAGACAAATCATCATATTTTTTCCAACTTTTCAGCAAAACTAATTCACATTGTTGCATAGAAAAAGAAATGGTGAGCTAAACTTTTGCAGTGCTCAAAAATAAACTTTTCACACTTGATATTCTTTTGTTATTTAACCAATGTTCTAAAATTCTATGTTAGCAAACTTGTTTTAGTTTTTACATCTATATTTTAGCTTTTGTTAATGTGTACAACTAACATACAAAAATTTAAATGAAAAGGGATCAGATCACATACCACACAGGTACGAGGTGGGGAGAGGACCTTGAAGGAATTGGGTCGATTATTGAAATTTGTTTCAGGAACTCCTGGTATGCCTTCTGGGGATGTGAAGTGGTCTGCATCATGCCCCACCTATGAGTGGAAAATGGTCAACTTCATATACACGCAAAAAATGACAAGGAACGCATATAGTCAAGAACCATAGAATAATAGGTAACTGAGTTGAAGTCTACCACTTAGAGGGTAAAATCAGGACAACTTATATGATTTAATTTGCATGTTGGTCCTCCAAAGTTACACATGTTGCTCATTATTAGATCTCTAAAAATTTCAGTCACCAAATTAATTCTTCAAAACTAAAGTCTAAACTGTGGTAATCAAATTTTTAAAGGGCTAATGTGGCATTGGTGACGACAGCTATAACTTTGAAGGACGGACTTGAGGAACTATCCTTATAATCTAATACCAGAAAGATTAGGGCTCCTTACTCTTCCATGTCCTCCAAATTCCTGAGCATCACTATCCAGTGCAACTCTGTATTTCCCAGGCAAGTCACACCCAATTTTATACCTGCATGTTCAATGTTTCATCAAAATCATGTGTGTTTGATAGTTACTATTACAGAAATGTATATAAAAACTTCACATAAAACCAAACACACAACCCGGCACAAATAAATTACCCACACACAAATGAAATTTTAACACATTGCATACCCTTCGTATGTATTCTCTGGATGAAAATTGAACACAAACACCAGATCACCACGTTCAAAGACTATAACCTATAAAAGAAAAAACATAAGCATTTAATTATTTATAGCACAGAGTTATGCTTGAATTCAACTAGGAGTAGACAATGGCTTGTTCATTCATTTTTAAGAAAAGCCTTCCTCATACACCAGTGTATATATTCTAGGATGTAGTCTATTTAAATCTGTCTTGGTATAAGAAAATCTGAAAATCTCTGAATTGTCTAGTAGTAAAAAATGTCACATTAGGAATGACCGAATGAGCATAGTACAATCATTTGGGGGCATATTTACCTTGTCTTCATTGTTAGTGCTGCTCACAATCTGTTTTGTTGATGCAAGGAATGAGAATTTATCATCAAGCAAGTTCATTGCTCTGTCAAATGCATTCATGAACTGCACAAGTTCCAAAAGCAGAAATACAACATTTATCTTAAAGGCAAACAAAATTGCAATTTGCAAGAATGCACGAGAATACAAAGAGTTCTGCAGAAGGGGAAACAAGGAACTAAACAAAATAAGGCTACAGAGTTGAATTATGCACCACTCAGAAATAAGCAAAATGACAATTGCCATTTCACGCAGTATTCTATTCTGAGGATAATGGAGATCATAAATAATTAAACTTGCGGAAAAGTCCCAACCAAGAAATGAAGCCACAAAAGAGATGTCAATATTCTGTAATGAACAAATATACACGCACACACACTACCTTGTATCTCAGGTGATCTGTATCCACAAGATTCCACTGACGCCTGCATTTCTCATAACTCCATCCATTGCCTTCTCTTGGGAAATCAATCCACTCCGGATGGCCAAACTAAAAATGACATTGCAAATATGATTCAACAAATGATAACATGGTCAACAACTATAGCAATGAGAGTGAGATGCTTCAAAATATCCAGAGTATGTGCTTTGAAAGCAAATAATGTATAAATAATCTTCTAGCTAGAAGAAGCAACCCATAAACCCAAAGAGGAAACATTCAGTTGTCAGCAACTTGACATTACATAACACAAAATATGTAAAATCAACCTTGACTACAAGGTGGTAGTTGTAGATCTTCAGACTTCACGGGTATGCAGCCTACCTAGTTCCAAGGCCTGTGAAATCATAAGATACTCTTTTTCAACCTCTCCTCCTATTTATCAGCAATATACTGGAACTATAGCAGCTAACTATCTAATCAACTAAATACCTCCCCCACAAATAGAGTAACAGTCACTAACAGACACCAAACTAACAAATACCCAACACACTGTCGTGCAAGCACCACCTCTAGCAATCCATTTTTCATCAGCAAGTTGCATTTTATTCAATAAGAAGATAAATATCAGGTGCATCATACAGTAACAGGGAGCAACGGTTTTGCAGGTACAAGAGTAAATCAGTTAGTATGCATACCTCATTGCCCATGAAATTAAGGTAGCCCTCTCCACCTAATGCCATGGTTAAGAAGTGTATCATCTGAAAAAGATTAAGATAGCAATGACTACAAGGCAATAAAAACTGCATGTCTCATTAGCAGCTTCGCAATTCAATTTATGATTTTGTACATGTATCATTGTATGTAGTCCAGAATATTTAATGGTCAGATGAAAACCTTGTGAAGAGCAATCCCTCGCTCAATAGTAGGAGAAGCATCAGTCAAACAAGACATGGTAGAATACATTTCTTCATCCATTAGTAAAAATGCAATGGTCTTGTCCCCAACAATGGACTGCCCAAGAGAAAAACTATAAGACGTTGACAGTGCAGGCATTCAAAAACAATTCAACAATAATTTCTTATTGCATGTCACCTCTAGTTTCCATCATTTTTCTGTTCACAAATTTAACCAAAACTAAATTCTATATTATTTTCAACACAAGGAATCACAAATACTCAACACATAATGACAAAAATCATACTTGGTCGTGGCTTTCAGCATAAGCGACACATTTCTCAGTGTATCTCCTATTTGTCAAATTCGAAGAAATTTCCTTCATTGACCATTCATAGTCTTTCTTGTTCTTCACGTAGTCAATCCACTTATCAGGGATAGCCATGGCTAGTCGATAGTCAAAACCAATTCCCGCCTCGGAAACTGGTCGGCCGAGTCCAGGCATGCCAGAAACATCTTCAGCAATGACAGTTGCATCTGGCAAAATATTATGGACCAGACAGTTGGCCAGCATCAAATAGACAACAGCATCCACATCAGTTGCTTCACTAAAATATTCATTATAATCCCCTGTAAATGCCATGTTGATTCCATGATGATGATACAGCATTGACGTTACTCCATCAAATCGAAATCCATCAAATTTGAACTCATCAAGCCACCACCTTAAATTAGATAAAAGGAAACGAAGAACTTCCCAGTTGGCATAGTTAAAAAGTCTACTGTCCCATAATTTGTGGTAGCCTCTATCCCCGGTATGGAAGTAAGATTCTTGTGAACTTTGGCCCACATCAAAGCCATTGAGTCCATCAGTAACATTATTACTAGCATGACTATGGACGACATCCATCAAAACATGCAAACCTAGGCTATGGGCCTTATCTATCAGATATTTAAGATCTTCGGGGGTTCCAGATCTACTACTCACAGCAAAAAAGTTTGTTACATGATATCCAAATGATGCATAATAGGAATGCTCCATCACAGCCATCAGCTGGACTGTATTATAGTTATTTTCCCGAATACGTGGCAAAATATCATCTGCGAATTCCCTGTAAGAGTTTATGCGGGGTTCAGAGCTACTCATTCCCACATGAGCTTCATATATCCGTGGAGCTTTGGGCTTTGGTGGACGGAGATATTTAAACTCATACCTGCAGAACAAACAAGAGGATGCACAAACATCTTAGATAATTTCATCCAAACTTGATCAAGACTAGAGTGAAAAGAACATTGATACCAAGTAGATTACAAAACATATGATAATTTGGACATGGTTAACTTATTTGCAACTGATACATATTATGAGTTTTATTCCTAGAAAAAGGAATAAAATATAACTGTATGTGGTGGAACTCATAATAAAACACATTAGAAATCATTATTTGTTGATTCATCAATCATAATTTGAATAAACAATTTTAAATAACTATATTTGATTGGATTTTGACATAATTCACTAGCAATCGAATTTAATTCATTTGATAAGAAATCATACTTCACGTCATATTTGCAGTTCATGTATACCTCAAAGATGGAGGTTCATTTATAATTCAACTGAAATAGTCATGTATATTTTGATCCAAACTTTATAACTAATTGATTCAATTAAATAATTTCTTTTGAAATGAGTTCAATTTATTCCAAAAAACAAATAAATTTTCAAAACTTTCAGAACTTATTTGCGTAATTTAAAAGTCAGCTAATATGTGGCATACATTAGAGTCCCTTTTAGCACTGATATTTCAAATGCAATGTATTTTTTTACTGAAGGTGTGACAATTCAACAGATTTTACACATGTAAATAATGGGACCTTTCTGAAAGTGGTGGATCCCAGTAGACACCATCGTAGGGTGCGGCAAATCTGGTAGGATCGACAGTGGCATATTTAATCCAAGCGGGGATGCGATCAACCCAAAATCCATCACTATGTTTGAACCTAAACTTCACTCTTGAATTGTGAGGTATAACTGGGTTTCCATCAGCATCAGGGATCTTAATGCTCCATACGCCAAACTGGTCTTTTTCCATGTGATGGTTGGAACCATCCCATCCATTAAAATCCCCAATAATCTGCGCTTCTCTTCATTAAAAAAATTCAAAATCAGAAAGGAAAAGAAAAGATAGTTTAAACAGTGACAAATAAAGTTGACTAACTTGTATCCTTTGAGATAACTTACTGAGCAGCAGGTGCCCACTCACGGTACACAATGCCATTTTCTTCTCTGTTAAATCCAAATTTCAAATAACCTAAGATGTTGGAAAGAAAATAAGGAAACATTATATTAAAGATGTAATTAAAATTAATCCAACAAACTAGTAAAGCTGATGACTTTATTTTCAAGAGGCTGATGTGTCCAAACATAATTGATCAATTGTGCTCACACAAATTTAATTACCCTAAGTTGATTTGTGCATGTCAGATAATGTAATATGATTATCAACCAGACACTCTCAACCCAAGTACTACTTAAGAAATATTTCATCATTATCGATTTATCATGGACATAATTTGCAGTTACGACCAAAACCTTGGCAGTTGTATAATTTAGTATGCACATTTATATATAAGAAATGAAACGATGTCAATTGTCAACAATTATAATCACCTTTTGCAAATTCCTCAAGACCTCCTTCATAATCTTCAATGAGCTTTTTCTGATCTAAATACTTCTTCAGTCTGTATTTGAAGTGATCTTTGAATGGTTTTAGGGATGAATCAACATCCAAGATGCCTATGTTTTCAAAGTCTTCTTCAACTGATGACATTGTTGACTTGTCATCTGTCATAACGGCTACACCCTTAAAACCAGAACTGACCTAGTTGTGGGAAAGCACACTAACACAGCTTATTCATATGCAGCATATTTACATATACAAACTATCATTTTGCGTTTAAACATGCAGCAAATCAGTTAGACTAGAGTCAAAATGTTTCGTACTATTTTCATTAATTTCCTTGATCATTTGCTAGAGACGAAATATGTTTGCAGCAGGGATCGATCGATCAAACCCTGAACCTCCTTCTTAATACTCTTTCTGTGTCCCAATCCATACCATTACGCAGCCCCCTTGGGGGCCAGATACTCAAAGTTTCTTAACAAAAAAAATAAAAAAAATAGAGCCAATGGCATATACAAAAGAAATCAAACATTGTAAGATATACCTTCTGATATATTGATCCTCTTGATCCAAAATGGAACACCTTGCATCCATTATTTGGATTCTGATAGGCAAGTGCCATTTGTACCGGCTTTTGTTTAACAAGATGCTGCTTATTTGTTGAGGTCTGCCAAATGAAAGTAAGTAACTATACAGATCCAAATTATAAGCACCAATGTTTGAGTTTTACTCTACGTGTCAGTGGCAAGTAAAATTAAGCTCGGAACCTCTTTTAATCTAAAAGAAATTAAAAATTACAACAAAGTTACAAAAAAAAAAAAAAAAAAAACTGAAGAAACATTACGTGGTGAGTGGTGGAGGCAATGTTGAAGGAGGAAGAAATGAGAGGATTAAAAGCGAAAGAGGAAACCATCGGAGCTAGGATCAAAGAAGGTTCAGGTTGAAGCAGTGTCGTCCATGAGTGTTGAAGAATGGAATGGAGGGTTTAAGACGCTATTATTTGATTTGATCATTGTCGTATGAATTATTATCGTAAGCGTCTTTTTCAATGGTAGAAGAGTACAAAGAAGGAACAGAGTAAAGTGAAGTACTAGTAAAGGATATTCTTCTCCACGTGAACAAGTAAGCAAGCAAGCAACGGCGCACGAATCTCCATCTGTTCCAATTGTACACTCCCTCTTCTACTTCTTCTCACAACCGTTCCAGTTTTTTATTGAGGAGTAACATTTAAACCACTCTTTTTGGTACAACTTTTTGGACAAGTTCTCTTTTCTCATTGATCAAAAATAATATAGAGAGGAAAAAAAAAGAGAAAGAATAAGAAGATCGTGTAAGCATGAGAGATAAAGTTGTACAAAAGTTTTATAAAAATGGTTGTACAAATAAAATATCATTTCTCTTTTTTGTTTTAAACTTTTTTTTTGTCTTAACTCTATGATCATGAGAAGGGACTAAGAACATGAACATCCAATAGAAGAGACACGCAATTTTGTTTTATACTTAAACGGTCACACACGTATACATCGTTCATTTTAAACTTTTTAATAATGGTATCTAATAAATACTCAATCTCTGTCCCTGTGAGTTTAGTTTGGTAGGGACATTGCATAATTTATGTAGAGACCGGGGTTCAAACCTCAGACACCTCACTTCTTCACATTTAATTATGTGAGCTTTAACCACTAGGCTATTAAACCAAAAAAAAAAAATACTCAGTCTCTTCCGTCAAACATCTCATATAAATTTTTTAAATAAGACCAACTAATTAAATAATGTCTTCTTTGAGACATTTGACTCTTATAAGCACCCAAAAAGAATTTATATTTAACATGTACGGAGTCTTCAAATTGAAGACCCTCTATTAGAGATGATCTAAATATATGTCAATGATTAGTTAAAATTTGAAGTTGGGTTATTCCGACCAAACGATTATGAGTAAAAAAACAACACTCCCTCGATTTTTTTTCACTATCTTTTGATTTTAATTTCGTGCTTCTATTTAATTGTCGTTTTAATTTTTAAAAATGCAATTTTTCAATTATATCTGTTGTCACTTTATTTAAGGAAATCTTTTATCACTTAAGTAGTATCCATTTTCAATAAAACGAAATAATCATATGTATTTGAAAAATTTAAGTTTGTTATTGTTTAACATATTTTTTTAAATAAACTTTTGTTAACCATAATAATGGATCCATCATATATATTTGGAAAATTCAAGTTTGCCATGATAAATAGGGATTAGGGAATAAGATGTGTATGTCATTTAATAAAAATTGCTCTTTACACTTCAAAAAATGTTATCCCACGTCCTTTAATGAAATTGAAGGTCATTTTAAGGTGTGGAAGAGCAATTTTATTGGTGAGATTAGCAATCTTCTCCCTTAATAGTTGTTATGTGGGCTTCGAGCTGGACCTTTTGATTTGGACACATAAATTTAGATTTTATTTTTGAAAATTGCTTTTCTGACATACATATCTTCCTAATAACACATGGAAATTCCTAAAAAGCCCCCAACGGTAGTTAACTAGCGGCAGTTAACTACTGTCATGTTCGTTACATATTCAACTCAGAACCCAGCTTCCAGCCACTCTTTCATCACTCTCTCTCTCTCTCAATTTTCTTTCACTCTAAAAAAACTCCACCAAATCATCCAAAAAAAAATTCACTAAATCACAAGTAAGTAATCACCTAGGCTATTGTCATAAATTTTAGTTAGTATATATGTGTATATGTTAATAATTTTAGTTGTAGTTTAATTTTTAAATTTTGATTTATTGTTTTTAATAGAGTTATGTTGTAGATCTGAAATGCTATTAACAAATATCATGAATACTTGTTATAATGAAGTTGTATTGCTTAAATTTATATTTTTTCGAATTTTATAAAAAATTTAGGGTTTATGTATAATTTGCACTCCAAATGTTTGATGAAATTGAATGAATTTTTCATTGATTGTTTTTAATTTCTTATTGTATAGATTTGAAGCAATGGCCAATATGTTCGACGTTCATGCACAATTCAACGGCGGAGAACCTCAGAGGTTGAAGGTTCGGTGCCTTGGTGTGACGTTACGAGGTCTCAAGGATCAACTGAATGAATTCAACCAATGAGTCAACCCCAGAGACACAAGGAGGGTGGAATACCTTCGGTACAAACGTCTAACGTTCGACGAGGGGAGAATATCATTTAGTTGGGTGGAATTAACGAACGACGAAAACGTAAGGAGCATGTTTTGGGAGCACAACATGTTCAAGTGGATCGATATGCGTGTAATGTTGCTGAGATCAACTGGAGATATTATCAATAGTCTGATTCTGCTAGAAGATCGTGATTAGGTAGGGATCATGATTAGGTAGGGAATGCATCTTCCAACTAAAACAATTGTCTTACCCTGAAATGAGAATTTAAACTTGCTAAACGACAATTCCCTAGCTTTCACCCGGCAGTTCTATTGTTCCATTCAAAAGATTAAATTTTTGTTAGGCTGGTTTAGATGAAGGTATTGAAGTGTCAAGGAATGCACCTCATTCTTTTGACACTTGAATATCATCATTTAAACCAAGCCTAACAAGAATTTAATCTTTTGAATGAAATAATAAAACTTCCAGGTGAATGCTTGAGAGCTGCTGTTTAGCCAGTTCTAGTTTACCATTTCAGAGGTAAGACAATTGTTGTAGTTTGAAGGTGCAACCCGAATGTAATGTAATGCAATGATAGGGCATATTTAGGAACATGTATTATTGAGAATCAACTATATAAGTTATGATATCGAATTCCTTCATATAAGATGAGTGTCACGGAATGCACCTCATTCTTTATGTGATGACCCGTCTTATATGAAAGGATTTGATGTGATAACATATATAGTTGATTCTGCATAATACATGTTGTTTTGAATGAAACAATAATTTATTTATTCACTTTTCAAATTTATTTATTCATTACGCAATTTTTATTCGAATTCACGTTAGATTTAATTAGTCTTTATTCGAATACGCAATTTTTAATCGAAATTATTCAATACGCGACTTTAATCGAAATTATTCAAAACACGATTTTATTCAAAGTACCATAATGTCAAGTAAAATGTAGCAAAATGTGCACGACAAATAAAAAAACATAAAAAAAAAGATCCAAAACAATTAGGCATTACAAGCCATTACATTCAATCATCTTCCTCATCGCTTAACTCAATTGGGTTGTCCTCGATAGTCCCTGCGGCACCTGCTTTTGGTTGAGGACCAAAATAACATGTCCTCCCACTCCTCCTCAACCTCGACTGATTGTACACCGGCACCTTCGAATCTTTCTTTTTTCCGGAACCATCACAAACAATTTTGTGCCATGTCGTAGGCGATTTTTCTTTCTTCTTCTCGTCAACCTCCTTTTTGTTCAACTGAACGTTACCCTGATTCTGATTCTAAGACATGTCTACGTAAACAAATTGGCGATCAAAACCTAAACTAATCCTAACAATTCAACAACAATTGATTAAAAAACCTAAACTAATCTTAACAATTCAACAACAATTCATAAAAAAACTAAACTAATCCTAAAAATTCTACCACAGTTTCCTAACAATTCTACAACAATATTAGATTCAACTCTAATCTAACATCAAATCATAAAATCAACAAAACCTCTATAATCGAAATTTAATCAAAAATACTAACAATTCAATCACAAAAAACCAATGCAATAGGATTCAAACACTTACTTTATTTTGTGATTGAAATTGGCTTGGAATGGCTGAAAATCGAACCTAAGAATTCCAAAAACGCAACAATGGAGTTTTGGAAATTCCTATGACTGTATTGTTTTTATAACAAATCAGCAGTAGTTAACTGATGTCGGATTGTTGAACTGTAGTTAACTAGCGTTGGGGGCTTTTTAGGACTTTTCATGTGTTATTAGGAAGATATGTATGTCAAAAAACCTATTTTCTTTATTTTTTCACTCCACTAATATCTCATTCACTTCTGAATTTTCCATTTTGCCTGCCTTTGGATTATATACATCAAACTATTTATTTAATATTTCGGATTATATAATTTGAACGGCCTAAAAATTCAAATTACACCTACAAAATACTATGAATCTTGTAAAAAAATTATCAAACGGTTTGAAAAATATAATCTAAAAACAGATAATACTACTCCCTCTGTCCCTTAATACTTGACACAGTTGACCTTATTACGCATGCCAATGCATAATTTTGAGCTTAAATATCTTGAATAATATATTAGAAAAATTATGAAAATTTGATATTTTGAAAATACTCATCGAGACAAATCTAACGACATCTTATATGA
>Ga0315914_1002738_pt1 | contig 26904 bp, 24 predicted proteins | sample MpolenodulesMG_FD_203920 | JGI IMG/M metagenome (GOLD analysis project Ga0315914, IMG submission 203920) | Medicago polymorpha root nodule microbial communities from Los Angeles, California, United States - elongated nodules | ecosystem: Host-associated > Plants > Roots > Nodule | place: USA...
CCAACTACGAAAATCACGTCGATAGAATAGGATACTGTCTGTTTGAAAAAAGGAGCAAGGGGGTTTGAGGGTTAGGAGATTACATGAGTTTTAATTTAGCTTTGTTTGATAGGTGGTGGTGGTGGAGGATGTTGGAGGAGAGGGATAGCTTGTGGTATCAGGTGTTGATTGCTCGATACAGCGAGGAGGGGGTGTAGGAGTGGGAGCTGTGAGCTGGTTGGTGGAGAACATCAAACGTAAGATGGGATATGGGTCTTCTACTTTATTTTGGAGAGACCATTGGGTGGAGGGAACTCTAATATCTGATATGTTAAGTCGTTTATATGGATTAGCAGAGAATAAAATGGAGACAGTGGCAAAATTGTTTACTTTGGGGTGGGGCGTGAATGTAGAGGTGTGGAAGTGGTGAAGGTGATTGTTTGCGTGGGAGGAAGAACATGTGAGGAAACTTTGCGAGTTAGTAACATCTGTTGTTTTGCAGGAGGCTGGGGAGGATATGTGGATTTGGCAGTTACATTCGTCCAAATGTTATATTGTGTGTAATGTGTATGATTTTTTTTATCACTACAAATAATAATGTTGTTAGTGACAATAGTTTTAATGTGTGGTTTAAATTTATTCCTCTAAAGTTTCTTTGTTTGCTTGGCAGATACCGCGTAACCGCATCCCTACAAAAGATAACCTTTGCCGCAGAAGAGTTATTAATAACAACGAGTGTCTTTGTTCATGAGGGTGTGGATTGGATAAAAATAGGGGTCATTTTATTTGTCAGATGTGAATTTTATGGCAGGTTAAGGTATTTGGTGGCAAATTGGTTAGGTTTTACGACAGTTGGTCACATTTTTTTTTATCATCGTTTGCATTTTGGTATGTTGTGATTTTTTAAAAAGGGATCGATTTTTCTTGAACATCTTTGGCTTTGCACGGTTTGGATTATTTGAAATGAGCGCAATGATCAGATTTTTAAGCATAAGGGGACAAATTTGTACATTTTATGAGCGAAGATTTAGCTATTTTTGGTTGCTGAAATCACAATACATTACTTTTGATTTTGACTATCATTGGAGACTTTATCCTCGTCGATGCTTAGTTTTAGTCTCATGGCTCTTGTGCTATTCTTGCTTTATGATTTCTCATACATTTTTAGTGAATTTCGTATATCTTTGTAATCTCTTCCGGTCCAACTTATGCCGGAAAGATTACCGTTAATGGAGTTTCATTTTAGTTTGTTAAAAAAAATGTATAATGCATGCCAAATACACTTTGACTAATGACTTTTTTTTTTGTGTGCGCCATTGCGTAATGAATCTAACTTTGTTTTCACCAAAGTAATGAATTATGCATTCGAACTACAAAAAGAACCTCATAGTGCAAGCACACATTTCCTAATAGTAATGGTTTGTGGTTATGCATTCGAACAACAAAAAGAACCTCATAGTGCATGCACACATTTCCTAATGGTTTGTGGTTATGCATTCTAACTACAAAAACTCCGATAAAAAAACGAAATGCCTTATTCTTTCGTGAGACTATCTTACAAAAGGAACAAAGACTTCAACAATTAGTGACAACTGTGCCTAATCCATCACTCACAGCAAGCTCAATAGGTAATCCTTCTCCCAACAACTATGCTCTTCTACGCAATAAATGAAGTACTCTGGTGTTGAGCAAAAACACCATACCAATAGAATAAGATCTCACTACATCAAACCCATAAACAGAGTTTGCATGAACAAGACTACAGAATGCCTTTGTATATCCATACCAGAAAAACAAAAATATGAAATGACTGAAGTCAAAAGGTATTAGTGAATGACTAGTGTCAATATTAAAAAGGTGAACCCCTTTTGTTGTCTGATCATCACACAAAACAGTTACAAATTTCCCCAGTAAGGATATACTAAAACGCCACTCAAACGAAAAGATTGTATAAATCACAAATCATAACAAAATACACAGGAACAAGAGAAGCCTGTTGAAGGTGCAATACACTTTATGCCACAATTTTGGAAAATTGAGAGTTTGAGACCATAACCTAGTCAAGTTGACCAACCCACAAACTATGGATATCTCAATATGACTAACTAAGGCTTAAGGGGAGCTCCCCCACCAGAAAGCCTATACTATTCGGAATCATTATTTAGTTGGCACGGCTTTTGAACACATCAAGATCCATTTCAGTAGGATCAGTTGCCTGCAACTCTATTTGAATTCCATCCAGCTCCCTCTTGAACCTTTCTTTGGTGCTTGCATAAATCATCTTGCTTCTCACCCTTGCTGTATCAGGCGACCTACATACAAAGCCAACAGAATTAATGCAGATAGGAAGTAAACAACCAAGGAAAACTATAGCCATGTATCGAAAAGCAAACATTACCAGCCAATGAAAAAAATTCTGCTTTTGGGGACATTCTCTTCTGTCAGATACTCAAAATCATAAACAGCATACCGACACTCATCAGCAGGAAGGCATGCAGTGAAATCTTCATAGCCTTGGGCTGGCTCACCAAGCTTTTCCACAATGACCTGCTTCTGTTTCTCCTCGATCTTATACACTATGAACCGGTGTGTCCTTTTTGCCTTGAGCTCCATAAACTTTAACTTGCAGTCATCATGGACTGCCATACCAGATGCTGCATTTGCCTGTAGAATTGCAGTTAGAAACACATCATAATCAATCATCAATGTCACGCACCAGAGGATCAGCAATCCCATGTGATTGTACACAAATAAGTAAACTTTGTCATTTAACTTGGTACTCAACAAAAGAGAAAAACAAAGCAAAATACTGTTGATGCCAAAGTATTGGTACTCGTCAAAGGAAAAAATGATCTGAAAGAAATACTAAAAGTCTGAATCAAATGAGAAGTTTTTAGTTGCTAACCATTTTCATTTCTTACTTCAAATTTATTACAAAAATACCGCCTTATTTTCACATGATTGCCTATTTTTTAAGTTTCTACAGACCAAGAGGGTCTAGTCATTAGTGCATATTGTGTTTGAGGGTTGTAAAGCCTACATACCAAATTCAATTCATACGGATCAAAAACAAGTTTCTAAAAGTTTTGTATCACATTGAAAATATACAAATCTTCGGATAGAAGGTGACAATTTTTAAATTAAATCAAAGGAAAAGACAAACTCTTTCTCAAACAAACAATTCGTAATAGTTGATCTTTAAGCAATATGTAGCCCGCTAACAAAGTGACCCTTATACAAGCATAGTACTGTCCAAATCAAAGGAATATAGACAAATACAAGTGATTAGTGCAAAATTAACTAAACAACAACAAAAAGCCAAGTTAATTTTACATGCGTCTTCTTCAAGCTAAAAATATATAGCATATATCAGTTTATTAAAAACAATCTAATAAAAGAAACTTAAACAAAATAAATCTAATAAAAAGAATATTCTCTAATTAAAAATTGCACCAATAATTAACTACCACAAGCTTACCCGAACAAAATAATAAAAATAATAAAATAAAATTCACACAAATCAGATAATATCTCCACACAGATCAAAACAGACCACAATTCACAAGCTATTGTAATAATAAATTAATAATCCACTAAATCATCCTATTATACGATTAATTTGAAAATAATCCAATTCAAAAAATGAAATCAACAACGAGATCAGATCTGAAAATGAAGTGAGATTTGCAAGAGAAACATGCAGGTGAAGTGAAAAGATCAGATCATGAAAAATCCAGCTCGGATTGTACTATAGTCAACAAAAAGAGCCGAAATCGGAGACGAAATCGAGAGGACTAAATTCAATCATATATAAATAATTTAAATTAAAAAAATAGGCAAAATTCGCGGAAATTGTTAGCTTAGCTATGTGTAAGAATTGAGTGGTAAAAGAAGAAGATAGAGAAAACGAACCATGAGTTAGTTGTGGTTGTTGGAGAATTGATTGGGAGCGAAGGTGGTGGAGAAGATATAGGAGAAAGGTGTGATTGTTTCTTCGATCGAGGGTTCGATCGGAGAGAGAGAAAGGGAATGAGAAATGTGATGGAAAAAGGTGTGTGGAGGAGCGTGATACTATCTTATAGATATCTGCGGCGCGTGTTTCTAAATGGCCCAATGGGCGATGATGCCTTGTTCTGTTCTGTATGGGTCTTGGTGGTCCAAATTCCTTCTTTGGGCTTGTGGCCCAAATTATTTCAACTCTTCTAGGGACCCACACTCCAAAAATTCCCTACTCCAAACCACTAAAAATTCTCTATACAGATGATCAAATCGAATGTATTGGATTGATTCCCAATGCGCGATGACGATATCGTAAGGAATTTCTTTCGGCTTAATTGGAGTTTATCGGTTTGAATTCACTCTTGAACATGTAATAGTGTTAAATCTATCGAATAAGAGTTTTGTCATCTATTACAATTCTACTCAACATAAATATTTAGTTTCTGCAATTACGGACAAATACACGGTTCACACAAACTAATATACTGGATTAATTGATAAACACTTTACTTTTTATCTAGTCTTCATATTAGTTAAGTAACTAAGATGGCTAACGGTAGAGTTCACCTCAACAAGTGAATCGAATGGGGAGGGATTATAATAAATGAAGTGAAGACCCGTGAAAATGGGCTAAGTGCGTATTAACTCAACTTGAATCATAAGTTTATTCATCTCGCAAAATATCTCATAAAAATCTTGTGCACCCGCGTAATTGAATGCTTCGTTAGATTGCATGCTTTTTCAGCTGTTACATATAGTTTTGAAGTTTTGATGTGTCCGTGAGAGAGCAAGGAGACAACACGTTATTTCCAAAAAGTTTCTTGTACAAACATTTTCACGATATCAACAAATGAGATAACTAGCCCAAATTATAATGGCTACAGGATAAAAAAAAGGTTCAAAATCGATATCATTAAACAGCTTAATAATCCTCTCATAGTTACCTTCTAATTAAAAAGGATAAAGACTTTTTCATTTTAAGCAATCGGAAGGATGCTATAGTTGTGTGCGAAGGGTATACAATATCTCTTAATATAGATAACTGCGGAGAACACAACACCATTTCTTGGAAATTTATCAAAGTTCATCATGTATTTGTTGTTCTAAAGGAGCCTCTATATTATGAACACGATCAACTCTGGCTTGATGAGGATTCATGTTCTCTGCAACAGCTTGTGGTCTTAGCCCTGCCTGGCCCATCATACCAGCTTTTATCGCCCCGGTAACCTTTCTCTGCAACGTAAGTATTCCAATACGCTTGGAAACAACATAAAGAACGGCAAGGGAGAACAACAGAAAGCCAACCCCAAGTATCACCCTGTTTGTATATGAATTGATCGTTAGGATTTAAAAAGACCAAACAACGTGAGTGCACAGTAAAAAAGGACAACGTGAATCATTTTTTTCCATACCTGTCTATGATATCTTGACGTTGCATTGTAGAGAGAAGATTTCTAGTTCTCGTCAACAATGAGCGATGCCCTTTATATTCACTTTCAGCCTTTTTCAACACTCCAGTTGATTCATCTATATATCCAAGCAATTTGCAAAACAAATACAGAGAATAAGATCATTTCAACCATATCAGTATCACAACTCATCAAAACAGAAATTTAATTCAACTAAAATTTCAACCAGCATACCAATAGAAACAGTGAACGAATTTACATTACACGCAAAGGAGATTGTAGGTGTGTCACGGAATTGGTTAACTACATTAAATGTGTATCGTGCAATCCTACATGTTCAATCACAATTTTGACAACATTGGGTATCAGAACTAGGGCACTATAGAAGATACAAGACACAAGAATTGTCCGTGGGCATTTGAGAGGTTGGACTACACGCAACCAAAATTAAATTTCCAACTATGAAGCCCCGATACTTCAAAATGGATGATGTATCGTATCCACTGCGTATCCTGCACCAATACCTGCCCGATACGTATCAGGAGAGTATCCGAAGATTAAATTTTATTTTTTTAAAAAATAATTATCCGATATTTCCCGATACGTATCAGGAGAGTATCCAATAATTATCCTGCACCGATACCTGCACCAATATTTCCCAATTAATGTTAACTAAAATAATTTAACTCTTGAGTACTAATGTGTTCTTTTTTGGATATAGTGCTTCTTTTTTGGATCGATATAGTATAACACTAACAATGTTCCTTTTGGATATAGTATATCACAGATGATGCTCTTTTTGGGATATATTGTGTATGTAATTGACTAATAATCACTCTCTTAATTGTCAATATTATTTATATTTATGTTGATGTGCTACGAGCCTATGACTGATTTCTTTTGTTTGTAAATATATTTGCATATTAAAAGAAATGGTTATAATTATATTGTACATTTAATTATATAATTTTTTTTATTAACGTATCCCAACCGTATCGTATCTTGATTTTTGAAATTTTTCCGTATCGGCGTATCGGTGCAGTATCGTATCCGTATCGTATCTCATATCCAGGCTTCACAGATTTCCAATGCCATTGCCATCCTCTCTCCTCTTTCTCTTCTTTCAATTCTACCGCCTGTCCAACTGTCCTGAGTCAACTACTTAACAGCAGTTAGTCTGTTTGTTCTATTTACAATGTCTTGAATATTTCTGCGGCCAGGCTAGGATCTCTGCCTATCAATACGGCCTCCCCCTGAAGAAAAGGAGTCCAGGTTTGCTCCATTTATCTACCCTCCATTTATGAGATAGACACAAGTGGAAGATTACTGGGGGACCCACTACTGAGGTTCACTTATTAAAATGGGTCTCACTAATCCATCACGTTTGTCCATCTCTCATAAATGGAAAACAAATGGAGGGTATATAAATGGAGCAAACCCGGACTCGAAGAAAAGAGCCACCTGTATTTAAGGAGAAAGTCAAGAAATGTTCCTTGAATGCTAACTGCAGTCTCTGCCCTCCCCTCCAGTTTCTCTCCTTTTAATAATCTGCCCTGTTAACTATCCCAAGTCCTCTGTAACTAACAGTAGTTGGTTAGTCTATTCTATTTGCAATGCCTTAATTACTTCAGAAGCTAGGATCATCTGATGTACTCCGGTTTCCCATCACATATACCTTTCCTAATTCAGGGCTCTGCATACCAAAATCATCCACATGGAAAGTTTGACCTTTTGATTTCAACATATAGGAATACAAACTACAATATCCTTAACCTTTGCTGCACTATGTGATTAAATGCATCTCGGAAAATTATGCATTACATTCTACAGTTTGGGCTAATTGAATACACATAAAAATAAAATGATTCAGATTTATGAATTCTAACACCGAGCAAGCTTTACAATTGTTAACAAGTTAAAACATGACTTAACAGGCTGTCAACATGTGTCAACTTTATTTTTCTTCAATATTCAGCTTCATGTATTTTTCTTTTCTTTTTAATGCTTCCTAGACTTAGACTAGAATGGATGAATTCTATTCTAAGATCTTACTATGCTTCAAAGTTATGCTTAATTTTTTGGAGGGGTAGGGTAGGAAAGGGGGATAAAATGTGAATTATGGAAGGAAAAAGCAGAAGCTAAAAGAAAGGACTTTACACACAATAAAAATGGGGAGCATCATCAGATACGATGTCAATCCCTTTGCAAAGCCTTCCATAGTGCTAAAAATCACTGGCCAAACACCCTACAAAGTTCAAGCCCAAAAAGTGGCAGGGGATAGAAATTTCCTTGAATAGTTTCACCATAAGTCTCTACTCATATCACATCAAGAGAGTTTTAAATACTAAAAAGATCAGGAACATAATCGGTTTATATCATATAACAATCTTAAGATACAATAATATTGGTTTGTGATATTGAACTCTATTTTTAACCATTAATGTAATTCCTATCCATAGAAAGTATGGCAAACTATTTGATTTTATGCATGCCATTATAATCTAAATACCAAAGAAACTACATTAAAAAATCTTAAACTAAAATCTCTTTCTTCTATTCTCTCATATGATTACAAAGAGTGAGTTAATTGTAGACAAACATTACTTAGAATGGGCAAGCTCAACTGCTCAAGTAAAACTCTTAGTTAATTCAGGAAATAATATGTGGACACAAACCCTAGTCGATATGAAGTTCCTTATGACTTATATACAATGGTAAGAATATTGAAAGTCACTGATTTTAGGCGCATATCAATTAGTTTTGTATTACTCACTTCATTTCTCTCAATTTCATGGTTTTGGGCATATTGAATCCAGTCATGGTTTGTGGCATTTTGGATGAAAATAGTTGTTTGTCAAAAGTTTGGAAATTTTCCTATTTCCAAAAGTTGTTAACAAAAGTTACTTCGGTAAAAAAAATACAAATATTATTTGGCAGGATAAAAGCCAAAGGTTATTTTCCTTTCAATTATGGTCTTTAATTCAAACACAGTATGCTTAATATATCATTCAAGGACGCTGGTGATAATCTTGGTTTTAGTCGACTCTCTTAATATACTATTACTAATAGTAGAAATTTTAGTTTAAGTGCACCGGTTTTGTTAAATGGCAGGTTGACACCAATCACGGCCATGACAGAAATCACACTGAAATCAATATAAGAAAGAGGAAGGAGAAAAAAAAAACAGATGGAAAATACAGACCAGGCAACCTATAAAATCCTAAGAATCAATTTTACACCAAACGTACTTTGCACCTCTGCCATATACGGAAAACTCCGTTTTCTAAGAGATATCCTTTCCTAGGCAAACTGCATTCTCTCTTAATTTATCTCCCTCCCTCCCTCCCTCCCCCCCCCCCCTCTCTCTCTCTCTCTCTCCAAAATGATTTCATATACACTAAAAAGAAAACATGGTGTGTCCCTATATAAATTAAAAACTGGATATAGAAAGATAAAACAACAATCATTAATATAGACAGGAAAGGAGAAAAATATACCTACCAAGAGTCATAAGTGTGCTTGTGTTTCTTTCAACTTCCTGATCAACACAGAGATACAACGAGTATGCTAATTATTAATTAATCATTCATAAACGAGTACTACAACGCAGGATGGGGCAAAATACTACAACGCAGGAGTTTAGAAAGAAAGATACCTAACCCAACCTAACTACTAACCTGAACCATTAATTGACGAGTACGACGGAGGCTTTCTGTGATGCTCTCTGCTGCAGATGTCATTCCAGCTTTTGTCCTGGATGAAGAACACAGATATGAGAATTAAAATACTTTATCCCAGCATCATGTCAAGTGCCAAATGAAATTCCAATGAAATGGGAATAAACGATGAATAAAACTAGGGCAAACTGAAAATTGCACCAAGGACGTACTGCAAATTGCGTCTGCGAACTGTTGATTCTTCTCCACCACCTAGAAGTAGTTCTCTCTGCAACGTATAAAATCAGAATAAGTTACATTGCACTCTCCAATCCATCACTATAAACAAATAGCACACATCCACGACCACAACCACAATATAACTAATAGGTTCAGAGTCAATGACTAGAAGATGTTCCTAATAACAATGGAAAATCAAACCAGAAAAGTATTTAAGCAAAATGAACACCACAATGCCAAGGTTAAAGATATTCAAGTAAGCATATTGCCTCTTCTTGAGCAGCTTTCCTCAAGTTAGCCTTGGCTTGTAGATTAGCATTCCTCAAACTCATCCGCAAACTGTTCAAAACATACAAACATATATTATCAACAGAAACTGCAAACACATTAAAACACAATCATTACTAATCTCTATATTAAACCAAGTGAATCGCCAATTTAGTCATGGAATTGTTGGACAATGTCAACTTGCTTTCTGAAATTAACAAAATAATCACTTCATTTGAGAATTTTCAATCGTGTTAGTCTCTGTCATGCATTTTCAAAAACTAAATTGACTGATCTGAAAAGACTAAAATAGATAGATATTTTCAATTTGAGGGACTATTTTGAAATAATAAAAAATCCAGGGACTAAATTGACAGCATACTACTTTCAAAGTCTAAGTCAGTGATTCATTCATTTTAAATCCATTTTCCTTATAATTGAGTGAACCATCTATTCTGTTCCATAAATTAAGTGTAAGATAATTTCCTCCTTCAAAATTACAAAATGGTGAATTATTCCTCGAAATTAAAGACTACCAATCAATTTAGTCCTCTGTTAATCAATTCAAACAATTTTTTTGACTTTGGATATCAAAATAGAGATCAAAGAAGCTCTAAATAAATTTCCAGAAACATGATCAAACTGAGTTGAGCATACCTTACAATGTGTCAACTCAGCATTTCTGGTCCTATTAGATGACAGAGAATCTAAATTAACCACAATCTTCAATTTCAGAAACTAATTTGCCGATTTGTAAATATGGAATACCAAATTTCTTACTCCCTACAATTTTTAGGACTTAGATTCACTTATTTACAATTGTGAAGGAGTTTTTATGTTTTCTTCCCTTCCTTAAACTAAAGATGTGATCCCAATTATTTGTGCAAATCAGCATAGGGAGTGTGTTATTAAACTAAAAACAGTGTTCTTAAAATTGTTTTTTTATCTTTAGCAAATTCTCAAACAGAACAAATGAGTGCAAGATGTCTAGGCCATGGACACTATCAGAACATAAAGTTCCCATAGCCCACTTGTATTGGTATTTTGTAATTCCAAGCTTTGGTTGTTGAAGGTTTCAAACTCCGTATTTTGTCTACCCCAAAGTTAATTCCCTTCAATGTTATTTAAACTATTAGTAGCTAAAACTCCATATCAGAAGAATCCATGATTGGTATGCACACAAAAAAACTACCTATATTCTGCACACATAAAGATTGGAACTGCAATTACAAGTATATACTTCATTACTGTCAACTGCAGTAGCTAAAACATCATCACAATTTGAAATGTAACAAGACATTTTCAAGGACTATTTTGAAATAATAAAAACCCAGGAAACTAAATTGATTCACTCACTTTAGAATTGAGTAAAAAATCACCATTTTGTTCCTAGAAATTGTCAGTGTAAAATAATTTCCTCCCTCAAATTTGCAAAATAGTAAATTAGTCCCAAAATTAAAGTCTACCAATAAATATATCCCTCTATCAACCAATTTAAACAATTTTGTTGAATTTGGACATCAAGGTATAGATCAAAGTAGGTCTAAACAAACTTCTATAAACATGCACAAATTGAGAATGCATGTCAAATCAGCATTTCTAATCATGTTGTTACAGAGACTAAATTGATTGAAAATCTTCAATTACAGAAACTAATTCACCAAATCATAAACATGGAAAACCAAATTGATTAAACCCTACAATTTCAAGAAATTCAATTCACTTCTTCACAATTCAATAAAAACCAAGCACAGAGGGAACGAGATAGTACTTTTGAGTTAGGGTTTTCCATGATTGAAGCAATTGACGAGCAGAATCAACTTCTTGCTGTGTAGGCAACTGAGGAGCGAGAAGATCGAGATTGAAATGCAAAGAAGAAAGAAGCGCTAAACCATCTTGAGCAATACCGTTCAATCTAGCAAGTGAATTTTTTTCATCTTTTGATCTTCCTGATTTACCGTATCCTCCAATTGCATTGATGTGTTCCTGTGTTTTGATGCACGCTTCGTTCCAGTCTTTTTTCACCTTTTCCACCTCTTCTACAACCTTGTCCATTTTTCACAGTAGAAAAAAGGGAGAGATAGTAAGAGAAAGTGAGAGAGATCGAAATTGATGATGAGGGAGAACGAAGGAAGAGTGAGTGAATCAGAATCTGATATTGTATGAAATTGTTTTCCTTCTACGATGGATGAACAGGGAAATGTGAGAGTGTATCAAAACGCCAAAATAGTTAAAGCTGTGTTTGTTTTGAAAAATAAAATGAGAGGAAGGAAAAAAGGCGAAAGACGGATTTTCAAACACCCGAACCGACCCGCGCCATAATAATCCGTCTAAAAATGGGTGGAGCGGGGCAAGCCAACCGGAAATAAATGTACTCCATCCATTTTACAAGTCGCTTTTGAAAATCTCATCTCATCTTGTTTTATGATGGATGTATAAGTTGACTCATCAGTGTTTTTTTTTTAAAGGAGAATGCTAACCATTGCCCTAAGGGTATTGGTTAAAGTACTATAATAAATAAGTTTATTACATCAAAAAGTGGTTTAATTATTGCTATAAGAAAAAATAAAGACTTGTATTTTCAAGACAAAGTTTCCAGTAATGGAACCCTTAACCATTGCCCTTAGGGCACTGGTTAGCAAGACCCTTTTAACTTCACAAAAACAATGTAAAAATGTATATTCTTTTAGGTCACATTTTTTTTAAAAAAAGCTAACAAAAAGAAAAGAATCAAAAAACCGCTGAAAACTAGTCTCTATGATAAATCACTTGGCAAGCATCAGTATGCAGCAGCAAAAGCAAATCCTCTGGTTGCTCCAAAAACTCACGCAAAATCTCCGAACTTCCAGCTCCTAGTTTAAACATGAAATCAGCGGACGTATTCGCTTCCCTCACAAAATATTTTAACTGGACGATCCAGCTCCTTTGCAATAAATCATGCACGTTACTTACAATTGCCGCAGAATGATACCAACGATTCACCATGGTTGAAACTAACTGAACATCCATAGTCGAGTCAGAGTAGCAAATCACATCCATGTATCATCTATCCCAAGCTGCTTTAGGACCTTGATACAAAGCTAACAACTCTACATGTATGGTTGTGGAAATACCAACATTTCCAGCAAACCCGTTTAGCCAACTACCATCATTCCTACGAAGAAAGCCACTAAAACCATTTAAACTAGGATTTCCAAAACCGTTGCCATCAATATTCAAGACAACGACCATACTCTCCTCCGGATACCAAGTCACATAACAACCTCCTATATTCGTGGATAAAACCGAAGAGAAAGCAAAACGAAGAAGGGCTGCCAGATTGTAAATTTTTACCTTCACGGAGAAAATAGAAATTATCTCATTCTCCAAACAAAGCGAGTTTCGTGCACACCAAATCCACCAAAGACCGACTGAGAATAAATGATTATTTGCGCTAAACGTGCCTTGTCTGAGCCAGGTGACCATAGAATTCTCCAAATAGAAGTTAATATCGTCAAATCCGAGAGCAAGCCAAAGATATTTAACAAACGGAAAATCTTGAAAACAATGCATGATACTTTCACCGCTATTGAGGCACCTCATACATTTATCAGTGTCTAGCATACCTCTGTCGTGCAGCAACGACTTCGTAGGAACAACATAATGCCAAACCGTCCAATATAGAAATTTAATATTTTCAGGAACAGCTAAACGTCAAATCCACTTCCACGATTTGACCTCATCCTCGCTTGCGTTCCACTTCAGAAGCCACTTCTACCCAGCTTACCGAATAAATACCATCCATATTACCCTTTTATGCAAAATCATCCTAAAACTTACCATTCAAACACACCTGGATGCCATAGATAGCCTCGACTACACGAGAAGGAAGTTGAGTATATAAACAACCCAACACCCAAGTATCATCTTGAATTACATCAACTATTGTCAAGGGAACATCATTAATATCAAAATATAAAACTTGTTCACACAACTTCCAAAATTTAGTCCATGTTGCATACCAAAAGGAAGAAGACCCATCTCCAGTCTATAATCGAACCTATTTTGAAACGCTGCCTTTGCTTTCATAATAGATTGCCACACAATGGAACCTTGGGTTTTGGGCATATCAAGAAAGAACTTATCACCAACATACTTGTGTCGAAGCAGAGAGACCCACAACTTATCCGAGTTACAACGAATGTCCCAAACCATTTTTCCCAGCATACCCGTATTTGATTCGCGAGCCCTTCAAATACCCAAACCACCAACTTTCCGTTGCCTAGTGATCTTATCCCATCCCACAAGATGAACACCCTTATCCTTGTTCCCTTTCCACAAAAAACTGCACATATACTTATCTATGTGCTCACAAATAAAAAAGGGCAACCAAGCAATCTGCATGTAATAGCTGGGAATTGAGGTCAACACCGACTGAGCTAGTGTCCATTTACCCGCCTTGTTAAGTAGCTTGTTTTTCCATGAGACTAATCTCCTTTGAATTTTATCAATCAAAAATCCGTAGTCACTTTTACTTAACCACCCATGAACCATAATGAAACCAAGATACTTTTCTAGTAAAAAGGTTTGCCTAATTTCAGTTGTTGCAACCATCAATTCAATCTTACTTCTTCTGGTGGTAGCAGAGAAGAAAACTCTCGATTTTGAAATATTAACTTTCAACCCAACATATTTGCAAAATTTGTCAAAATCTCTTCCACAATAATAATATGAGATCGTGTAGCCTTAGTAAACAAAAGAACATCTTTTCTACCATAATAGTTTGAGATCTCGTAGCCTTAGTAAACAAAAGAGCATCATCTTAAAAAAAAAATTGGGATAGGTCACATTTTAAAAAAAAAACTATTTTTTGTTAAATTTATTGAATACTATATAATATATATATTTTTTTATAGATAGACGAAATGACAAAGCCATTATAAACTCACACATACAAGTGGAGATATCGGGGTTCGAATTCAATCATGCATCCAATAACAATCTCGGCATTTTGTCATTTGAGTTAGGACTTATGGATACTATATAATATATTTTAAGAGGAACTGTCGAAATCTTAGTATTTTTTGGATAAGGACAGTGACTCCAACGCATAGATTGTGAGCTAGTAGAAGCAGATACGGAGATGGCAAGCGAAAACAGAGAAGAGGTGGTATGCGTAACCGGAGCAAACGGTTTCATCGGATCATGGCTAGTTCACACCCTATTATCAAAACAAAACCCACACTACAAAATCCACGCCACAATCTTCCCCAATTCCGACCCATCTCATCTCTTCACACTCCACCCCGAAGCCCAATCCCGCATCACCATCTTCCCCGTTAACATCCTCGATTCCACCGCCGTCTCTTCCGCCATCAACGGTTGCTCTGGTGTCTTCCATGTAGCCTCTCCATGCACTCTCGAAGACCCAACCGATCCTCAAAAGGAGCTTCTAGAACCTGCTGTACAAGGAACGCTTAACGTTCTAGAAGCAGCTAAACGCGTGGGTGTAAAGCGCGTGGTTCTTACATCCTCGATTTCAGCCATGGTACTGTTGTCATTCATGCACTCAGGCGTCTGTTATGAGTTAGGACTAACTTAATTGAGCTTATCTATTGGTATAAGTTGTTTGTAAGACAGTTTGGAATAATTTATGAAAAAAGATTATGACATTTTTCATAAGCTTGTTTCAGCTTATTTTCATAAGTTCTTCAAGATAGCTTATGAAAATAGTTTATAGCGTATACAGAAACAATTTAACCGTATTTTATCCATTGCTACAAAAATAGCTTATGTATGCTTATACTTAAGTGCTTATTATCATAATAAATGCTTTTGCTATAAGCTGAAAATAAGTTGTTTTTCCAACCAGAACCTTAGTGTATGTTTAAGGTTTCACTTCTAGAGGGGCCAAAGTTGATTCTAGAAGTGTAGAATTGATTTTGACATGTTTAGTCGCTCTTGAGTATAATTGATTCTACTTGAAGCTAGAAATAAGAGGTTTTGATTCTAGAATTGATTTTAACACTCCAATTTATTGTACAACTCACTTTTATATAAATGTATCCAAACATGAATCACTTTTAACTAGAATCAATTCGCTTAAAATCAATTTTTGTCAACCAAACATACACTTAGCCATCCTTGCACTATTTATTTTTTATAAAAAAACAAGTAAATTTGTCCCTCCAATAGGTACCAAACCCTAATTGGCCGGAAAACAAGGCAATCGACGAGGGGTCGTGGACTGATGTTGAGTACTGTAAGTTGAGGGGGAAGTGGTATCCCGTGTCAAAAACGGAGGCAGAGAAGGCGGCGTGGGAGTTTTGTGAGAAACTTGGCGGTGTGGATGTGGTTGCGGTTCATCCGGGGACTTGTTTGGGGCCATTGCTTCAGAATCAGATGAATGCAAGTTCTGCGGTGCTGCAGAGGTTGATGGCGGGGGAGAAGGATACTCAGGAGTGTTATTGGTTAGGTGCTGTTCATGTTAAAGATGTTGCTAGAGCTCATGTTTTGGTTTATGAGACTCCAACTGCTGCTGGTAGATATCTTTGTGTAAATGGTATCTATCAGTTTTCTAGTTTTGCCAAAATTGTCTCTGAATTGTACCCTGATTTCCCTATTCACAGGTTAGTTTGTTGCTTCATTTCATTTCCATGCCATGTTATGTTTTCTTCTTTTTTAAAACCATTCATCATAGAAATAACGTTTGTTTCTTTGGTTTAACGTTAGTTTGATTTTAGAAGAGTAGTATTTGATTAGGTTTGATTAAAATCTCTTTTAGATGAGGTTTGATGACACTAAATATGACACAATTTTCCTGAAAGATGTAAAAAGTAGTTAAATCAAACAAATACCGTGAAAATAGAACATCCTAGTTCTATCCTGTAGTAGTCTATTCGGGAGGCAGTCTTGAATATGGAAAAAACCTGACGTTTCCAGTAGCTGTGGGCATAAGTAACCTAGTGCACGTATGAGGGTAAAGACCCTAGTTAGCAAAGAAGACAGGGACCATTTTTTATTATAATTCTATATTGTGTGGTGTTTGTGTGCAGAATGCAGATGGCTTTTAAGCATATACACCTGTATTTAAACTCTATTATTTATTGAAACTTTTCTGACAACCATCTTTGTTATATGTTGTGTTTATGGGAGAACATTGCATTGCAGCCATCTTTGTTATAGTGTCAACCAACCTTATCTAAACAAGAACTTAACAGAGATATTTGGGTGAATTGAGAACAAATACAGAGTTAAGAATTACATAAAGCTCTATACATGATTTTCCTTTCCTTTTTCTAATGGACTGAAGCATAGATACAAAATTCGCTCATCATACCAGAGAACCGCGAACCAGTGTTCGTCGAACCGGTTCGCTCATAATACGCTGGGAATACGCAAGCATCAGCGAACCCAACGTACAGGTAATTAAAAAATTAAATAAAAAAATTAAACTAATTCAATCCAATTCATGAGAACGGGAACTGGAAAGTGCAACCCCACATTGGAATAAGTCTACATCACTGGGCCCACCGCTTCCAAGCATAATGGTTTGCTTTACCTTTTAACATCCTAAATTTAGAAATTATTCTTTTAAAAAGTCAACTATTACAATTTTCAATTCATTCATTACATAACTTTTCATATAAAACTTACCATTTAAAGTGCTTAAAAGTGCCCTGGGGCACTCGTTAACATTTCCCTATTTATAATGTAAGCTACTTATATATGCCAACAAAACCGTCGATGTGGGACTATTTTGCTCTTTAACTTTGTTACAATAAGTAAAGAACATGCAGTTTTCCTTCAAAAAAGAAACATAACATGCATTTTTTTTGACATATAGAGAATGAATTAATCCATGCTTTTTATGAAGAAGTTAATAATTTAATAATAATAATAGCATAATACTAGCAACTTTTTTACGTTTAGACAATTTTTTTGACTTATTGGAATGTAGTTTTTAAAAGAAACAAGAATTGAGGATTTTTTTTGCTGTCAGCAAATTATGTTTATTAAAAGTTAATTGATGATATCAAATATTTTTCACCACTTATTTTGTCATATTTTAACTAAATGATCATTTTTATTCATAGCGTACCGATTAATATGTTATAACGTACCACGAACCGAAATAGCGTACCGACTATGTATACCCCCACGTACCCAAATTCTTTGAGAGTTACGTACCGCGTACCCGAACCCGTACCACGCACCGAAGAGAATTGCGAACCAGGTGACTATGGACTGAAGCTCTTGTATGCTGTGTTAATGAGTTTAAACTTTAAAGCATTGAGTTTAAACTTTATTTTATCTACTGCTACTTTGAATGATATATAAAGTCTTTTGTTTTTGAAGTGAATTAAGGAAGGAAGTGATTCGCAAACTTACTTCTCAAGTTCCAATCATAGATCACAGTAGAAATCAATCTTTGGCTGATTTCAATAAGTTATTAGATATATGATGTAAAAGGTTAGAAATGTTAACAAGTTATTGAGGAAAGCAGGAAAAATCTAATGCAAAGGTAACACACTCAGACATTCTTGCTTATACTCAAACCTCAATTTTAAAAGAGAAAAGAGAATCATTGTTATGAAGAATGTACCAAACAACATCAGTTTCTCAAACCTAGGTTTGGAACCAAACTCATATTTGCCAGCTTCAAACGTGTTGCTTACGGCATAATGGAGTAATGAGGGGCCAAGTAAGAGCAGAGATTTATATTATTTTCTCAAGAATCTATGTATGCAGTGTGGTCACTATAACCCATTGAGTGAACAGATACTGGTTGCTATTACTTTTTGGAGCACGTGTGGTATCCTAGATGTCTCTTAAGCTTTTCAGCTTTTTCTTTTGGTCTAAATGACACCATTCGAATTTAGATTTATCATCACTGATGGGGTATATTTTGAAGTATTTTTTTTTGTCTTACAGTTATTGAAAACAGTTCAACATATTTGGGTTCAAAAGCATGAGTTGAATCAGAAAAAAGGATCCCCGTTGTTTTGTTTCCCAATGGCTGAAATTATTACACATACCTTGTTAGCACTATTCTTTTGTAAATTTTTGTGTTCAAAATTATTTCCCCCCTATCTCTTCTTTATTGAACATATGGGCTTTGGCAAATGATTAAGTTAGAGAAAAGTGATGGTATGACATGCTTTATTATAAATCTTAAATTATTTTATGCAATTAAGATCGGTTAGCTACCTATTTCATGTAGGAAAACAGGACAACCTGGATACCAAAAGCTAATATTAATCCAGTTAAATTTTTTAATTAAATAAATTGCAATTCATAGTTAGATTTTTGTTTTTTGTACTTCTGATCTGCAAATTTCTCTTATATACTATGCTAGTTTTCTCTGAACATGAACTACATGCAGTTTCCCGAATGAAACTCAACCTGGTTTGACACCATGTAAAGAGGCAGCAAGGAGGCTAATAGACTTGGGCTTAATCTTCACACCCATTCAAGATGCTATCAGAGAAGCAGCAGAGAGCCTTATGGCTAAAGGCTTCCTGCAGAGAACACCCTCACAGAATTAGAATTCAGATTTCATTTAGTTCTTCCCTTGAGGCAAAATAGTCTTTGCTTCCTTCCTTTTCTTTGATGTAAGGTATAAGCAATAATTAATGTAACTATATTATACTGTTCATCTAGTAAATAAATCTCTTATCCTCTTACTTTTGTTATACTTCTCACTTGTTACTTTTTTTTATTCCAAAGTAACTTTATTTTCTGCTGTATCAGTATCACTTGCATCAATATCATAATGCTAATTTTATGCATGTGGAAAATCAAATTTACAAACATGTTTAATTCAATCAGTATGCTTGCTTGAGGTTTTTTTTAGCATTAATAACTTGATTTTGACAAGTACTACAATGGAGGATTCTTCAACCATGATTTCATTAAAGCAAGTTGCTCACATTTAACGAACTCAGGAAAAAAATAGACATAGAATAATGTTATTACCGATCAAATCTCACATGGATCAAGTTATTTTTGAAAAATATGCAAACAATGTGAGGGTGACATGAAATTCCAAGAATAATTGTTGACTAATTTAGTTGCTAGTGGGAGAGATCCGAAGATGGTGCTCAAGTATCAAGAAGCCAGTGATGAATGAATGAAATTTGCAACATGCAAGTGCTACAAGTATCATTTAATATTGCGAAATTACATTCCTTAAACGCCCACACCGGCGCTTCGCAATGACCAATGTGAATGCTCAATAGGAAATGCATACAACGTGGAATTATTTTAACTTTCTTGGATCTATACATCAGAAAAATTCCCTTATTATAGCACCTTAAATCACACAAACCTGTCCTCCTTTCTGTTCACCTTAAATCACTTGTACATTTTAGTCTACCTCTTCTTTGTTTCTCTCTCTTAAACCATCGAAGAGAAAGAGAGAGATGGGAAATGAAAATCATGACCAACAATACTCAAAAAAGCTTCCATCTTATAATAATCCACAGACTCACACTCTGACACAAAAGCACAAGCTGAAGTCTGTTATGCTAATCATATTTACCAACCTTTTCACCATTTACATGTTCACCGGTCCATTTAGTTTCATGTATCGGTACTCCTCTATGAGTAGTAGTGACTCAAACTCCATATTGCAGGAACTTAACTCCACCAAAGCTCAACTTGCTGCAAGCCACGTGATCTTATCGGAGCTTCATCAAAGACTCAACTCCACCAACTTACTTGTCCAGGCCTTGCTTATCGATCTTACCCGCGAACAAGAAAAACACTCCAACCATGTTGATGAGAACCCTTTAATCGTAAAGCTTGGAAACGATGATTCAACTACTGCTGCTGGTTCGCTATCTGATGAGCTCAGTATTGCACTTGGCCCTCACAAGCTCCCTTATGGGTACTCACCAAAGATCGGGTCAGATGAGATTCACATGCCTATTGGTGAAGCCTGCTTGAGGCTCCATCATGAGGAGTTAAAGCAATATATGACGTACGACATTGGAGGGGAATGTCCTGTAGATGATGTACTTTCGCAAGGACTCATACTCAAAGGGTGTGAACCATTACCTCGTCGGAGATGCCACCCAAAGTCTCCGATGAATTATGCAGAGCCAACACCTTTACCGCGTAGCCTTTGGACAACTCCACCAGATACAAGCATTATCTGGGAGCCTTATAGTTGTAAAAGTTACCAGTGTCTTGTTGATAGAAAGAATGAACCTGGTAATTCCTATGACTGCAAAGGTTGTTTTGACTTAGAGAAAGAAGAGAAGATTAAGTGGATATTTGATGATGGTGGACTTGATTTTGGAATAGATCAAGTTCTTGCAACAAAAGCACCCGGAACGATTCGGATTGGACTTGACATTGGTGGTGGAAGTGGAACATTTGCTGCAAGAATGAGGGAAAGAAATGTGACAGTTGTTACAAGCACACTGAATTTGGATGGTCCATTCAACAACATGGTTGCATCAAGGGGTTTGATACCAATGCATATTAGCATTTCTCAAAGGTTTCCATTCTTTGAAAACACATTGGATATTGTGCACTCTATGGATGTCATTGGCAACTGGATGCCAGATACCATTTTTGAGTTTGTGTTGTATGATATATACAGGGTTTTGAGGCCAGGGGGACTATTCTGGCTTGACCATTTTTTCTGCTTTGGTTCACAGCTCAACAAAACTTATTCGCCTATGTTGGATCGAGTTGGATTCAATAAACTGCGATGGCATGTTGGAATGAAACCTGATCCTAAGGTTCGAAAGGATGTGTGGTTGATTTCAGCTCTGATGGAGAAACCAATGATTTGAGGTAGACATATGAGTGTGTATGCTATATTTAATGAACATAGTTTATCTTTTTAAATGGAAAGATCTTGAGTTCTTGAACAAATCTGATGTTATACTTTTCTTCTAAACTTAGGAAACTTCTATTAAGATACACGGTACTTCAGTCATGATTTAATTTCTTCTCAATCTTCTTTCCAAATTAATAGTAAATAGTAAATGAGTAAATGATGATAAAGGTTGTAAGAATATAAAATAATATCTCATAATACCTTGATATTAGGCTAGAATATCTTAGTTTATCTCCTAGAATTAGTTTTCAATCTTAGCGTATCTTAGATTATCTCTCAGAATTATTTTCCATATTTCTTATTTTTATTGTTCATAGATTTCCTTGTTTATTTAGGATTGGGGTCTATGTATCCCTATAAGAGGATTAGCATTAAGTTGGTATCAAGTTATTATCAATGATGTTCAAAGTTATTATTATTTTCTTTCCATCTTTTATCTAAAGAGCCACAAGATTGCTACATACTTTATTTTTTTTGAAACAGCAAGATTGCTACATATTTGTTTCTTGAATGTTAATTGTTACATACTTGTTCCGAGCCCGATCAACTTAGGGATAGGCATCAGTTAACTCAAGTTATAAAAAGGCTGAGTAAATGGAAATCAAGAGTTAATGTGATATTTTAGTTAATGGACACATTAAATTAACCTAAATCTTTACAAATAAGATTTAGGGTCATTCTGTGTAGTTTGAGCCATTCATATATACTCTGAACATTAACCTATAGAGTTATTGTGACCCTGGTCTCCTGAGTTGAAGGCTCCAATGCTGCTGTAACCACCACCGTAGCCATCACTAACCACAAATTAATAAGTGAAATAAGGAATTAAAATAAAACACAATAAGCATAAAACCATATAGTATCGATGCCAATAATGGTTAAATATTTCAACAACTACATCAATGGAGAAAACGACTACATAATCAAAATTTCTTTAATTTCTTTCATTTTAGTATGAAAGTAAATAAAAAAACAATCACATGGTAGATAAAATAATGATGATGATTCCAACATTTGAACAGAAGTATATAAAATAATGAACTGATAGGATTAAGAATATAAAATCAACAACCACATTAATATAAAGTATTCAAATTTTAACAAGAGTTGAAATTGGCTGGCCATGTGACACTGATGAGATTATATTATATCGAAAAAAAGGATGTTCCACAAAGTATGAAAAGTTTTTTTAAACCATGGCAATAAACAAATATAGATATGGCGCATCATTACATGAAACTTGGTTACTTAAGTTTATCAGGTTCTGGATGTTTCTGTTCACTTGTACATTCTATTCTACCTCTTCTTTGTTCCTTTCTCTTATACCATTGAGAAAGAAAAAAAATGGGAAACGGAACTCGTGACCAACAACTACTCGAAAAACTTCCATCTTATCACAATCAAAAGACTCACAACCAAAAGCACAAGCTGAAATCTTTTATGCTAATCATATTTACCAACCTTGTCACCATTTACATGTTCACTGGTCCATTTAGTTTCATGTATAAGTACTCCTCTATGAGTCCTAGTGACTCAAACTCCATCTTGCAGGAACTCAACTCCACCAAAGCTCAACTTGCTGCAAGCCACACAATCTTATCTGAGCTGCATCAAAGACTCAACTCCACTAATTTACTTGTCCAGGCCTTGCTTATCGATCTCACCCACGAACAAGAAAAACAATCCAACCGTGCAGCTGAGAACCCCTTGAATGCAAACCTCGTAAACGATGATTCCACTACAGCTGCTGCTACAATATCTGATGAGCTCAGTATTGCACTTGGCCCTCACAAGCTCCCTTTCGGGTATTCGCCGAAAATCGGACCGGGGGAGATTTACATGCCTGTTGGTGAAGCCTGCTTGAGGTTCCATGAGGAGTTAAAGCAATATATGACGTACGACATTGGAGGGGAATGTCCTGTAGATGATGTACTTTCACAAGGACTTATACTTAAAGGGTGTGAACCATTACCTCGTCGGAGATGCCACCCGAAGTCTCCGATAAATTATGTAGAGCCAACGCCTTTACCGGATAGTCTTTGGACGACTCCACCAGACACAAGCGTTATCTGGGAGCCCTATAGTTGTAAAAGTTACCAGTGTCTTGTTGATAGAAAGAATGAACCTGGTAATTCCTATGACTGCAAAGGTTGTTTTGACTTAGAGAAAGAAGAGAAGATTAAGTGGATATCTGATGACGGTGGCCTTGACTTTGGAATAGACCAAGTTCTTGCAACAAAAGCAGCCGGAACGATTCGGATTGGACTTGACATTGGTGGCGGAACTGGAACATTTGCTGCAAGAATGAAGGAACGAAACGTAACGATCATTACAAGCACACTGAATTTAGATGGTCCATTCAACAACATGGTTGCATCAAGGGGTTTAATACCAATGTATATTAGCATCTTCCAAAGGTTTCCATTCTTCGAAAACACGCTTGATATTGTGCACTCTATGGATGTCATTGGCAACTGGATGCCAGACACTATGCTTGAGTTTGTGTTGTATGATATATACAGGGTTTTGAGGCCAGGGGGATTATTCTGGCTTGACCATTTCTTCTGCTTTGGTTCACAGCTCAACAAAACTTATGTGCCAATGTTGGACAGAGTTGGATTCAATAAACTGCGATGGCGTGTTGGAGTGAAACTTGATCCTGTGGTTCAAAAGAATGTGTGGTACATTTCAGCTCTGTTGGAGAAACCAATTATTTGAGGAAGACATATGAATTTGTATGCAATACTTAATGAACAAAGTTTTTCTTGTTCTAAAAATAATTATGTAAAAAAAAATTGAAAGATCTTGAGTTCTTGACCATGAGTTCTTGATACAACTAACTAAATACGAACAAGCTCTGATATGCGAAGTGTAATAATTCGTTTCTACACACACCAACCAACCAACTTGAACAAAATTCATTTCAATAATATGTTCAGAAGGAATATATGTTACACAATTCAGCTAACAAAAATCTGAGTAAACAAGAAACTAACATCAAACTTCAGCTTCAATCATGTTCAATCTTAAGCTAACAATATAATACACACAAGATTAACAACATCCTCACTTTATACATTACTTCAACAAGTTAATTTTGATTTGAAACATGAAAAAATTGTCCTACGTAGGTACACTTTAAGCACGTGGAAGTATCACACTTGAATCAAAGTACTCATTTTCATAAGGATGCATAGAATTCCCACTTGCATTATAACTAGATGAAGTAGACGGTGATTCAGTATTAGGGTTTGTTCCAGCCAGCAGCAACATGTTTTCAATTTCTTTAAATGCATAATTCATTGATGGCCTATTTGAACTTGAATCTTCGACACATTTCATTGCAAGATCCATAAATTTTTCAAAACTGCTCAAGGATGCCTTAAAATCAATGACAGGATCAATGATTTCCTTAAGACCATATAATTCTTTTGTCTTATCCATAGCATTCTTAATCACTTTCACAATATATTTCCCTCTTTCTATTGGCCTTCTTGCTGTTATCAACTCCAACATTAGCACTCCAAAGCTATAGACGTCACTCTTCTCAGTCAATTGCTGTGTCATGTAATACTCTGGATCCAAGTAGCCCTATATATATATCAAATACAAAAAGCTACCATCATCACTTAATTTTGATAAGATATATATAGCGCTTTTCATAAAAGATGTTACTACATATGCAGAAGATAGTGCTAAATCACAAGTTAATATGTCTTCATATGGTACTGTTAATATGCAGGAGATAGTGATTTTCATATGAGAAATGATTTTTTGACACCAAAATTTCGATGCCAAATACGGTGTCTTTTTTTTTTGTGTGTATTTTTTAAATGTGTGTATTATTGAAATAGTATGCAAAGGTTTAGAAGAATATACTACGAACCATTGTCCCTTTGACTTGAGTGGTAATATATCCTTTTCCACCATCACCCAAAGGCTTGGAGAGACCAAAATCAGATACTTTAGCATTCAGGCGTTCATCAAGTAAAATGTTTGTCGATTTGACGTCTCTATGTATGATAGGAGGATTGGCATGTTCGTGAAGATAATCCAACCCCCTAGAAGCACCAAGGGCTATTTTTAGCCTTCTAATCCAGTCCAATCTAATTCCCGACTTCCCTGCAAATGCCATAAATAATCATATTATTACTGTTATTCTTTGGTTTTCTACTTTAAATAATCATCTGAATACTATATGGTGATATACTGATATTTAAGCAAATAAACATGTACCTGAAAGAGCATCTGTCAAAGTACCATTTACAACATACTCATAAACCAATATTTGTTCTCCTTGCTCAAAGCAGAAACCAATAAGGCTAACAAGATTTTTATGATGGACCCTAGATAGAAGTTCAATCTCTGTTTTGAATTCCAGCCCTCCTTGGATCGATTCCTTTTGAGCTCGTTTTACTGCAATTAGTTGTCCATTGACAAGAGCTCCTCTATAAACCTGTCATTATCATTACACCTTTAAGACACTTTTGCAAATTTGTATAGTAAAAATTTAGGTAGTGTTATAGCTATGAACATTCTAACACGGGAATAAAGGTGGCTATACTACACAACACATGAAACTATGTTTGAATGTGTCATCTTCGATACATTATTTATGCAGATATTCAGATATAACCAACTACACAATTGTGCATACGTGTGAGTAGATATTATTACTTACTAGTGTTGTCAAATAGCAGCTATAGTATTGTAGCGTATCCAAATTTGAACAAACCACTACTTTCCGTGATTGACAACACTGCTACTTATTAGAACTAATGTATATGACTATGACTACTGCTTAACTACAGAAGATAAATAACGTGAACAAACAAACACATAAATTTAGTGAACTGGCAAGGAAACATCAAATACCTTCCCATAACCCCCGGATCCTACATAATTGGCTTCTGCAAATTTTTTGGTATAGTTCTGAATCTCTTCGAACGTGAAGCGCCTTGCTCCTTTTAACTGCGGGATGCTGCTATTGCTCTCATCAGGACCCCATTGTTCTGCATTTTATGAAAATGAATATATAATAAACTATGAAGTGCAAGCTCACTCTCATTAAAAAGTTACCCTGATTTGTACAAAAGTAGTAGCAATGTAATTTTTGAGAAATCTTACCAAAAAGATTGCTTTTCTTAGCTGCTCTTTTTGCCTTGTTCTTTTGGCGGAAACCATAAACTACTGCAAGGAGTAATAATAAAACCAGTACACCACCAGCAGCTCCAGCTATGATGCCAATATGTGAAGATTTACTAGATTTCACAGGACCTTCTATTACTAAATAACAAGAGAAAAATACAGTGTTAAAATGAAAAAAAACATGCGATAACTGATTTCATTACTACATGTAGAATCCGATATAATTACCTGAATCATTAAGATAGTGTTCATACTTATCAGCAATGAAATAGTATGGTCCAAAAGTCTCAGCAGGAGGCTTGTACGTCTGGTTGCTAAGCATAAAACCTATGCCAGAAATCCCGGTTCTATTGAAAGAATCTTGACCTGATGG
>Ga0315914_1002739_pt1 | contig 26899 bp, 9 predicted proteins | sample MpolenodulesMG_FD_203920 | JGI IMG/M metagenome (GOLD analysis project Ga0315914, IMG submission 203920) | Medicago polymorpha root nodule microbial communities from Los Angeles, California, United States - elongated nodules | ecosystem: Host-associated > Plants > Roots > Nodule | place: USA...
GCTCTCTTTTACTGATTGAAATGTGACCTCCAGAACTTCAATAGGTATACTAGTTCACATCAGAATCTTTAACGTTAGGTTTTATATTACCTTCCTAAATGTAGTATTCGAATATCTTAAAGATACACCTGGTATCTTTCCTCTTATTCTGTTTAATATGCCAATAGAAATCCCATTTTAAAATATTCTCAATTAGACCAACGACGCACCTTTTCAAGGCAAACAACAAGTACCTTGCAAGCGGTGCATTGAAATGGGTTCACAAACTGATTTTAATACTTAAAAAGCATATATGGAGGACCATGGAACAAAACTGTTTGTTCAGGTCTATATAGTGCAGAAGGTAAGAAATATATTATTTCATACTTTTGGAGAATTGAGTTTAGCTATCATTCCATCATACTCCTTCTGCATCTTCACAAGGCGCTTTGATAGACGTTGAACTTCTGCAGAAATATCAACCATATCGGCCAAAGGGAGATATGCCTCTAGTCCTTCCCCAGCCACAAGATGAACTGATTGATCAGCATTTCCTGAAGGATATTACATGACATCCACCAAATAAATGACTCAGTGACCAGTTAACAATTGACATGAGAAACGCATAAAACGGAAACGTCATTTCACTCTTAACCCATGGAGTACAAAGTGCAGTCGAAAGCATACCTGGGGAAGAATTCATGAAATGCAGATTTTGTAGATCCAGCCGAGAGAGAAGTGCTAAAACCTCTTTTTCTTCCTGAAGAAGCACAAGAGTAAAAGGATAAGAGAAAGTCAAAGACTTCCATCACAAGGGTCACAGTTCCTGTACGGCTTAGAAATCAATTGACGCCTCTAATAATGGGGCAGGTAGTGTTATTTGCAGCGAGATGAAAAGCGAAAAATAACAAGAATATTTTGCAGGTTTATATTTGAAAAAGAAAAAATCATACTGGGGTTTAAAACTTGCAATTAAAAGAAAGGAGGGATAATTAGTTCTTCTCTTGATGATCAAGGGCCTGAGAAATGAGGAGTAAACCACACTTACAGCAATATATTCAATAACTTCATTGCTTGCAACCACGGATGCTGATATTCGTTTCGCAGGCTCAACGGAATATTCTGCCCGAATATTTCTGATAGCTCTAACCTGAGACATTAAAAAATAAGCTGTCATGGTCCCATAACACCAATACATTAAATAATGTTAAAAAGTTGTGTAAATGGGACGAGAGAAGAAAATAAGGACATAAACACACCAAAGTTTGCAAATTTTCAAACTTTTTTACAGAGCTGGTACACCTTGAAAGTTTGGTCTCTGGCCAAGGTGATACAATAAGGGCATGCTTCCGGTTAGGGAGTGCCTGTTGACAAAACAAAGAAATTGAAACTTTGAAAAACTTGCATTATATTTTTCAAGTTATATAGGGTTTTAGGTAAGAAAGAAGGGAGTATAAAGAATCCAAGGCTTTGCATTATGATTGGTTTGATATTATGATGCAAAAGAGCACAAGCAAACCCTTATTTATATTAATATTAGACTCGTAATAATCCTAATCAAATAAAGAAAATAATAACCAACTCTTATTAGATGATCTAAACTATTGTAAGATAAGATCAAGATATTCTTTCTATGATCACACACAAATAAACACTGAATTTGAAGGAATATTGAGATAAACTTAGATTTGTCTTGGATTTTCGGTTGGCACTGCTTTAGGTGCATAAATGGTTTTATCTAACAAGGTTCAAACTCCCATAATTTGCACTGAAATTTAATTTCTTTCATTTATAATAATGGGGGTAACAGGGTTCAACCTCTAGACCATATGGTCATTCTTAGAATTTGGGTTGGGCCTAACTCAACCTTACAAAACCGGCTTGTAAGATGAGGATTGCCCCCACTTATAAACATATGTTCAGGCCATCAGTCATCCAATGTGGGACTCTTAACAGTCATAAAGGCCTTGATAGTATATAATGATTCATGAACAACCAATCCAAAAACTCAGGGTATTAAGTGAAGTCATGTGAATGGTTTTATATCTAAAGCATTCACAAATCAAAGGAAAACAGGCATTCAAAAGCATGGACAATACTAAAGTGAGGGCACACAAATGAATTGTGTCATTGTGTGACCAATGGAGAAAAAAACACTGTCAGAGGATGCGCTGCCGGAGAAAAACCCAGGTTTCTACCCTAGTGAAGGTACAGTAACAAAGTAGAAAGGATCACAAAGAGACCCTATTGATCTGTTGGTACGGTAACTATCACCGCATAGGGTGGTTTTATAGAATCCCTATTGATCTGCTGGTGCTGTACTATATAGACCATGTCATATTTACCTGCCATAGCTCCTCGGTTACAAATGGCATGAAAGGATGCAGCACTTTGAGTATGTTCTCAAAAGTATACAATAAAACAGCCTGTGCCATTAAAGCAGCAGAGTTGCCACCATTGCCAGAGTTGTAAAGCCGCCCTTTGCTAGCCTCAATGTACCTTAAGGGCAGAGAGTGGAAAAGATTTAGAGAGTATTACTCACAATGAAGGCAAAGAAAGCCCTACAAAGTAACATACCAATCAGCAAAGTCGGCCCAAAAGAAATCATATGTTTCTCTTCCCACTTCTCCAAAGAAAAATTTGTCATAGTTTGCAGTAGCAGATTCAATAAGCAAGTGAAGTTTTGAAAGCTGAAAAGAGGAAGTAAAATTATCACACAGATGTCCAAATAGTGACATAAAAAAATGTTATAACAAAATTTCCTTACCACCCAACGCTCTGGTAAAGGAAGATTAAGTACAGAGTCTTCAGTGTCAAACTGAGAACAGTAAATTGGAAGTATTAGTTGAGAGAAAAGGTAGATTAGTATTAGCTAAACAGATGTTGAACTAAAATGAACAGAAGAAGCAGCATTAAACTATTAACTAAATTTTCCATGTTAAAGTGACAATAACACATTAAATTGAAAGTAAAAGTACTATAATAAAGTCCAACAGATCCAAACTTTAGACTATGCTAGTATTTACAAGGTGTTATGCAACACTAGAATTGGGATATAATTGGGTGTTTGACGTCTGATTATTAATAACTTTTTCTGTTACTTTCTGTTTTGTACTTTAGTCGAGAGAAGTATCCCTTATCCTCCGTTCTCTGTAATTATGCTTTCCTTTCATCTTAATGAATTGTCTTTTATCAAAAGAAAAACAACAACAACCAAGCCTTATCCCACTAAGTTTGGTCAGCTACATGGATCAAATTACCATAATGTTCTATCATAAACCATATTGGGATCCAACTCATTAATCTAAGTCTTTCCTAATAGTTTCTCTTATAGTTTTTCTAGGTCTTCCTCTACCTCTTTTGATATGACTCTCCATCTGATCTACTCTTCTACTACAGCATCTACAGGTCTTCTCTCTACATGCCCAAACGACCTAAGCCTATTTTCTACCATCTTTTCTCTAATGGTGCTACCCCAACTCTCTCTCTCTAATGGTGTCATTCCTAATCCTATCGCGTCTAGTCTTACCACTCATCCAATGCAACATCCTCATCTTTTCTTTATCAAAAGAAAAGAATAAAAAAAATTATGTAACAAGAAATTCTTCAAGAAACGAGATCTTTACAAAGAGTTAATATGTCATCCTTGCAAACATGTGTTATTAAAAAACAGAGAAAAAAATTAACAATCTATCTTTTGGATGCTAAGATTGGATCTAACCTTATACGAGAGTATATTCTCCCAAGCAGATACATCATTCTCCTTAGGCAAGTTCTGTAATACAAATTTGCCAGCGTTCCACAATTTGTTTGTGAAGGCCTTGTTGGAGGTCAACCGCTCAGTGGACAAATTAAGGTCCTGAATTGAAGAGAGAAAAACCATCACATCACTGTCTTCAATAATGTAATCAACTTCCTCATTGGATAAAAAAAGAACCAATTTTTTGAACACGGTAAAAGAAACCTGGCCAGCTGTTCCTAAAGCTACTGTGAATCGCAAAGCATCTGTCCCAAAATCTTTGATGGTATCAAGGGGGTCAATTACATTTCCCAATGTTTTGGACATTTTTCTCCCCTGAAAATAATAAAGTCGTTACATAGTGAGCCCAAAGACAAGGCATAAATTTGAAACAGGGGACAGTTACTGAGTAAAATTGAAAAAAGAAAGATTTGATGCACCAACAGCATATAGAAGTTTAAACCATCACCATTCTTCACATAAAATGAAGCAGTCAAGCTAACACCATGATAATTTCAAAATGCACAAAAAAAGTGAAGTCACCTGTGAATCCTTGATGAGTCCATGCAAATAAATATAAGAAAATGGAACTTTCCCAGTGAATTCAATCCCCATCATCACCATTCTTGCCACCCAAAAGAACAATATGTCATGCCTGTCAAAAGATAAAACTCAGCATAAGTTGGAAGAATATTCACAAAGAATGGATTAGAATATGAAATAATTTTAAATGAAACCAATACTTAAACAAGGTTACGATAGATAAATACAAACATGACCTACAAAAGCAATTGCATTCGTTATTCACACGGACGGAACAAATGGTAGAGTAGTTGCCTTCTCGTAGAAATAAATGTATGAACTATACTTTGTATTTTTATGAACAATACTTAATAATAGATTGAATATATTTTATTTACAAAAACATTAACGTCAATTCTTCATTATGTGTATAAAACCCTAGAAAATGAACTCTGTGCGCTCATAAGAGAGAAAAACCTTTGGAAACAAAAATAAAAAATGAAAACAAATTAATATTTTTGTAATCATAATGAAAAGTGATTAACTAAAATTAAAACTGAAAACAAATCAAACACCCCATCCTAAACTAGATTTCAATTACATTTTACATATGATAAACTTACTAATGGCACCCCAAACCAACTGTGTATACACTGACAATCCAAGTAATCACATACCCGGTTTCAAGCATTGTAGTTGGATAGAACGTCTTAAAATCCTCTGAAGACAAATCTGGCCATCCAAGCGTACTAAAAGGCCACAGCGCGCTGATAAAATATGTAAGAATTAGTTGATCCATACAACTAACAGGAGTAAAAGAATGCGCCGTGATTACTGACATTAGGTTTACGAATCTCTTCATTACATATAAATTTTTAGAAAAAGATCAATTGCATTATATGATTTGCTAAAAAAAATTATACATAGTATTTTTAACGAAAGATTTGGGCAACATGTATTTAGAAAGCCAATCGAAAACATTTTTAAAAGATTAAACAATCTTTAATGTGAATGAAATAACAAGCTATGGTAGAGCACTTTCAAAAAAAAAGCTATGGTAGAGCTTGTAAAGAGACAACATATAGGGAAATTTATGTCATGACATCTATTAGAAATAGAAGAAAGAACTGACTTTAAAAGAGATGGCTCTAATAACTTCAATTACCTTGCCTGTGTCATTTACTCATTAGATGGGTTAGATATACAATTACATGTATTGAAAAGGTAAAAAAAAGATAGATAGAACGATTATGGAGCACAAACAGAACAATGTGTAAAAGAAAAACATGTCGATATAGCTAGCATAAGACACAACAGCTCTTGTAGTATATATTTAATATTCCGTGCTTTATACTCAGTCCATACTCGTACACTATATATATTGCTAAATGCTCAATGTATCCCTAAATTATCTGCTGAGTGTGCCATTCTTAGATCGTAAACAACAAGCACAGGTTAGAAAAAACGTACATTAACAAATACTACTTAGTCTTATTACATCATTGTCATTTCTACTGTTTTACAAGAAAATGCTAATATAGTACATTTCAAATAAAGAAATATATCTACTATAAAATACCTTGAAAACCAAGTGTCAAGAACATCAGGATCCTGATATATTTCTACATCTTTTCCATATTTCTTGTGAGCTTTTTCAAGTGCTTCATCAGTGTTCCTAGCAACTATATAGTCCTCTTCTTTGTCTTTTCCATCAATGTACCAAACAGGTATCCGGTGTCCCCACCATAGTTGTCTGCTAATACACCAATCCTTAATGTTGGAAAGCCAATGGTTGTAAATCTGTATGACCATAAAGTTTATAAGGGAAGGGTATGGCATAATCTAAAATTTTATACCATCAACAAAATAATGCCAGAAAAGTAATTTTACTGGACATTATTTTCTGATGCATAAATGTAGAAGAATTTAATACAGATAGACTAGTCCTTATTATTACTACTTTCCTATGATAGAACTACACCACGAATCTTTCCTGGAAAAGATCTGTTTAAGGAAACAGAATAATAACTGTGATGTAAACCACCAGTGATATATTGAGTAAGTGAAAAGTCCGGAGAGAAGAACAGAAGCAAGTAGGAGAAATATAAATAAATAGAATCATCGAGAAAATAGATCCCCAACAAGCATGGTTAGACAGTTTGTATCAAATCCATGACCCATGATTCCATTGATAATTTTAGATTTGTCACATCACAATGAAAACCTTGGTAGGGAAATCTAGAGAGAAGTGGGAATGGGAAAATTACAGAAGAGAGGACAAACCTTCTCAAATCTTTCGGGAATTATTGTCAATTCTCCTTTTTCAACTGCTTGAAGAGCTTTCTCAGCAAGAGGCTCCATACTTACAAACCACTGTTTACTAACAAGTGGCTCTATTACCTAATTGTAAAATGAAGAAAACGTCCAAGTGGGAGATTCAAATCAGTGACAGAATATAATACCAATTCATAATTCTAAAACTTAACTAAGAAAAATGTTGTCTCACTTCTCCACCACGCTGAGATCTGGGAACTCGTAAAGTGTGTGGTTCCTTTTTCACACCTAACCCTGTCTCCTCAAGCTCCGCCCACATTTTTTTTCTGACTTCAAATCGATCAAGACCACTGATATTGGATTTGGAGATTAGCTTCATGTAATAGTCATAAGAATTTTGTAAAATCTTCAACAGCTAAATAAAAAATTCCTACAAATACCTGTACAAGCCAGCAACTTCATTTAATGTGCCGTCCTTATTCATCACATTAAGTATTGGAAGACCAAGCTTTCGAGCAAGTAGATAGTCATTATGATCATGTCCTGGACTAATTTTTAAAACTCCAGTTCCAAACTCTTTATCAACATACTGTGACACACAACACCAATCAATATTAACTAACGGCGTGAAACTTACATTAACATTGTCAAATAACTTCTGCAAAATCACTAGAACAATATATGAAGGAATACAGTAAAATAAATCCTTTAACACCTATGATAAAATGGCTCAAGGGCTGAACATCACAGCAAGACTTAGAAAACAACTCAAACAGATTAATTTATGAATAAACCATCAATTTAGTCCCTAAACTATCATCGTCTCTCAAATTTAGTCCCTAAACTATATAAATATAATTAGTTCTTAGACTATATGAAATTGGTTGATCTAGTCCTTAAAGTATATCAAAATCCGACAATTTAGTCCTAACATCTTAATGGCAGAGACTAAATTGACAGATACTTTAGGGACTACTTAATATAGTTACATAGTTTAGGGACTAAACTGAAGTGTGGGCGATAGTTTAGGGTCTCAATTGATGGGTTGTTCTAATTTTCAAGTACACAGCTGTTATTAAGAAACTACCAAGAGAACATGAAATCCGTGTAAATGTGTATTCAAGGCGCACTACAGTAATAACTAAAATATACATCAGTTGAATAAACTGGAACATTTATACCTTGTCAGAAATAATAGGAACATGGCGTCCAAATGTCAGAGGCACAATTGCCATCTGACCAATATACTTTGAATAACGTTCATCCTACAATTCAGTGAAGAATACAAGATATTAGGCATCCTTTCAACAAAAACAGTTTATTTTATTCAAAGTAATTATATATGCAAACTAATTCAATAACATTTAATTAACATCTGTAGACAAACACACACACAATCGAATGTTAAAAATAAATGGTCAAAATATATATCATACAACGGCTTATGCTAGAACTTCAATACGATTAATTCCAAAGAAATTAGTAATTGCAATTTTTTTAGGGCTGTTCTAGCTATAAGAGAAATTCTGGAGAAATACATTTGTTGGTTTGGCGAATCGCATTCATTTGTGGAATCAGTCAGTATACTAAAACTTAATACTCAAAAAAAAAAAACGATAAAAATAACAGGAAATATTATGCTGGGGAGTACTGAAAATATAACGATGTAAATGTTTACATGTTTCCTTTTATGTTTGTTTCTTATGGAGGGCTGGGCAATATAAATGTTTAATTATGTTTCACGTGCTGTGTTAGCAGGCCAAGTGAATGGATTTCAATTACCAACGGAAACACGATCTAATTTTCATTTCATGTGTATCAAATTCTATTCAAAGGCACAACACCTTAAGAAAACAAGTATTCTATCCTACCTGTGGATTAACTGCCAATGCCACATCACCAAATAGAGTCTCTGGACGTGTCGTAGCCACAGTCAGCCAATCGTCCCTATAAAATGAGTAATATTAATTGAAAACCACAGGTAACAACCTTACAAAGAAACAAAAGATTTTTCTAAAGAAAGAAAATATGGCAAATCTACATAAGTAATCAAATTCAAAGTGAAAGATGATAACACCAGTTAAGTCATCTATATTATGTTGAGAATTCAGATTTTCAATTCACGCACTCTCATGGAAGGATCAACAGATACCACATTGGAAAAAATTTCTGGAGACGGCGATCGGTGGCTGACAGTAGCGACAAAGGCCGGATGAGACAGGAAGAACTCTTATGAGATTCAATGATCCCAAATTTTCGAGAACATGGCAGCGGAGTAGTGACAGGACAGAACAGGATGAACATAACAAAGAATGTAGAATACAAGGGGGGGTAAATACTTTAAATTAAAAGAGCAGCCCAGCCACTTTGCACATCAAACAACAAAACTTCCCGTGTAAAATAAAAATAGCTAAATGCTTAGGAATATTAACATCCAAAATTCAGGCAATGGAGGCAACGTAAAAAAGGTTGGACAACATAAATCACAAGTCATGATTCCAAGTTAAGCAAATTCAGCTCTACGGTAAAGGAAAAATCTGTCCCTTCAAACAAAATAACAGAAAGTTCATTTCAATGTTGATCAAATTAATTAAATGGGTTTGTCTAACATGTGCAACATTGCACATGTTATAGCAACTAAAAGTAGCACCTTTTTAATTGAAAACCAACAATTATTTATTAAAAAGTTATGTTTAATATAAAATACACAAGTTCCAATACAAACTTACTATTTTTAACTTTTTAACATGTGAAAAATTTCACATGATAGAAAAATCCTAATTGAATATTTAACATATAAATAAAAATCTAATCAAAATTTCTACCCAAAAAAGATAGATAATCAAAACTTGAGCTTAAAGGTTGCTTCAGATGATATGCTTCTACAAAAAAATACATAGAAACACTGAATAATTTTGAGCACATCCACTATGTACCTTGAACCTCCAGCAACGCGATATCTAATATGATACATATATCCAGATTCTTCTGAATACTCAACTTCCTATGCATAAAAGAAAAGGCTCAATAAAAATATCCAAAATTATATGAATTAAGTAGTAACAAGAGTACAATCAAAACGAAAAAACTGCTTACCAAGTCAGAAACAGCAGTCTGTAGAGTTGGTGACCAGTTTACCATATAAGAACCTGAAGTAAAAGGAAGCCAAAGTGTTACATACACCACTATATAATATGAAGTATGAATATAACATCTGTGTCTGTGCAAAATTCAACATTTATCTCTTCCATTTTTTGGGTTACTCTGTTTTATTTTCACTGACTCTGCTATTTTCCTATATTTTGTCCTCTTAGTTCAAACAGTGATTTTTCCCCCAGTCCTTTGACTCCTCTCTAATAATAGCAAGATCAGGAGTGTATTTTTATACTATGTTTGTTGCTTTTAATAATTTGCAGTTACTTGAGCTTAATGGCTACTTAATTTCAAGTGAACTTATGTCATGAGGCTTTTGGCACTGTCTTCAAATTTATGAAATATCATATTTTTCATGAATTTTATTTATTACAGTTTGTTTGTAGTTTATTGTTCTAGATATGTTTTTAGTACTAGTAAAACCAAAAATAAAAACAAACAACCAAAAATTATATGTTTCCTGCTATGCTTATTGCTTACTACATCCAACATAACTGCAAGCAAACACTACCGCAGCGTTATTATTGCCCTTAGCTCCTTAAAGCAAAACTTGCATTGCGGAGCAGTTTTCATATTGGACTCGGCAAAATCCGCTACACAGTAGCATTATAGCGCTGTTATTTTCGCTACTTAACACTGATCAAATGTCGGTATCAACACTCAGCTTAAAGCTCTTCAAACATATTGGGGAGGCAACGCCATGTTCACAAAATTGCGCCATGAAATTGGTTCTCCTTCGAGTAATATCTCTTCATACCCATCATTCAAATGGGTTTGTAGAAAGGAAACATAGTCCACAAATTGCAACCACTATAAATTCTTCCATGTAATTGAGAATAATTAAATTCCAAAGATTATCTCCACCCTTCTTCTAACTCAGCAATAGGAATACATTAAAAAAACAAAACATATCAAGGCACAGACTCATGGGCATGCCCATTAAGTACATCAAATACCAAGGTAAATATATACCGACTCAGAGTCAACCCTTGGCTCTAACCAATGGTTATAGGAAAGTCATTTTCACGCACTAGCTGATGGCTTGCCACTGATACCCTTTACAGATCAAATATATGTTATATCATATGAACAGAAACTCCTTTATTAACTAGAGCTTTCCACGTGACTCCTTGTAAAAAATTGACTAAGCATAGCTACAAACTCCATCCAAGATTTCAAAAGTTTCGGGCAATATGGAAGTGTATAACAAAGTGTAATGCAAAATAAATATATACCATAGTGGAAGTATGTAACATCAGCTTATACCTTGATAAATCAAGCCTTTCTCATGAAGCCTAACAAATGCCTCGACAACAGCTTCTGCAGAAATTACAAACCATCAGTATATGTTACACAAATAAAGGCTAACACGCAACCATACTGGATTTAAATTAATGAGATAAATTCAGATGCATGTAGTAGATAATGGAAAATAATAAGAATAGCATACAAAAAAGTTTAAAAAAATGCACCAATTATATTCACTATCTCATTTGCATCACCATAACTTTTCAACTATGTGCCCAAAAGCTCTCCTAGCAAGGTAAAGTTCCAATTAGTAGAAAACTATCTTACGACTTAGCTGTTCATCAAGGGTGAAGTGCTCTCTAGACCAATCACACGAAGCACCAAGTCTCTTGATCTGATTTGTGATAGTTCCACCGTACCTGAATAAAGTAGAGAAAAATCATGGGAGGAGGAGAGAAGTTAAGAAAATGACATTGAAGAATTTGCACCCCTATAAATAGTTATTTAATCATTGGCAACATCTATGATCTGAAGATGCAGAATACTCAAGTCATCACTCATCTAAACTAAAAAATAATGTAAGCAAATCTACAAAAAGTTCAATAAAATTTCCAATTTTCCTTTGTCATTAGGTCATGGCACATTCCTCTAAACTGTATGACATTGGGTTATATGGATTTTGGAGAAAGTATTATATATTTGGGCTAAAATGGGAATCAAAGGACCGCTTTCACAGAGGCCTCTCAAGTCTCAGCCTCTATCATTTATCTTCTTTATAGATTTATAAATCTAAGTTTTTACACCATTCCAGATTCTAATCTCTTGTGATTTAAATTTTTAACATAAATAATAGGAGTAAGAGTAAGCTTCAACCCTTCTACTTTTCCCGGTTATAAGAAGGGTGGTCCATTGGCTGTGGAAAAACAAAAAAGTAGATTGCAGGAAGATAAACAAGGATGCGAAGACATACTTTTCTTTCCACTGCCAAACTTTTCTTGTGAATTCATCTCTACCTATTTCAACCCTTTTGATTCCTTCAGAAGCTAGCATTCTTTCAACGACCAACTGGTAGAAGGAGACCAAATTTAAGAGTGGATAACTAATATCTTCAACTAAAAAGATATAAAGAGAAAATGCAAGAAGCGTAGAATTCTCAGTAACAAAAAGGAAACTGCATAATAATGAACTCAAAAGCCATTTGCCACACCCAAAAGCTAAAGCTCGTAGGTAAAGACACGTGAATGGTTTTTATATTATATTTCTAACATGTCCAACTGTGCAAAAGCCCTTAGACTTGAAGCACTAACAAAGCACATGCTTGCTGTCTTGACTATGCCACTCTCTCTTACTGCATTTTGTGATGCAAAAATTGGGCTGCTGATCCAAATGATAGAAAATCTACCTCTGGTGCAGTCATCTAGCTTGGTCCCAGTTTTCTTCTAGGTGTCCAAATAAATTCTGGTGGCTAGGTCAAATACTGAAGATGAATACAGGAGTTTGGCAGCTGCCACTGCTGATTTACTATGGATTCAGACCTTATTTTAAGAACATTCAGTGCCCTTTCCTCACTCCAAGACTGTATTGTAACAATCAGAGTGTTGTTTATCTGTGTCCCTTAATCCAGTACTACATGCTATTAGGTTTTTTTGTATTACTATTGGGCCTAACTCATCCTTACAAATCCGGCTGGTAAGGTGAGGAAAGCCCCCACTTATAAACACATGATCAGATCTCTCATCCAATGTGGGACTCTATAACACACACCCCTCACGCCATAGACTAGACATCTGGAGCATGACCAGAGTGACCTGGTAGCGGAAACCTGATGTGGGAAGCCAAACAACAGATCTTTCCTAGAGATATGACCTGTGTATGTAGTGTTTATAAAGCTTGGGGACTAAATCCACCCCTTCACACCCAACACAATGAAGGTGTTGGAAGCTGGAATGAAGGCAATCCAAATGCCGCAATTAGACGGCTAGGGACAGGCCGCAATTAGACGGCTAGGGACAGACCGCAATGAAGGTGGAATTTCCAACATATGCATGCACAATCCACCAACTTAACATGAACTAATGCACAATGATTGTACAGCATGTTCTAGCCCAGGATCAACGGGCTTACTCTCTAACATAGCCTGTCTCCTACCATATTTCTAGAGCTCAGGGACAAACTCAATGTGCATGAACTACCTAATGTTTCTCACCCTCTTTGAGCTTATGCAGGGGTGTGTGAGAATTCTTCTTGAATAGATTATATGTAATAGTTGCTGATTCTGCAGGTTTAACTAACTTAGAAAGTTAGTTGCAGTCAGCACAGATTAAGATCACTAAGTGTAGGCTAAGGTCGGCAATATATTGCTGGTAATTGGTTTCCTCTCAATAAGTAATGATAATTGATATAGTATTGGGTTTTTGAAATTGACAAACCTGCGTTGCAATACCAGCATGATCAGTCCCAGGAAGCCAAAGTGTTGGTCTTCCCTTCATGCGATTGTACCTAACCATAATATCCTGGATGAAAAGCATGATAATAAATAAAAACATGTCTTAGTAACATGAAATTTCAACAAAAATGTTAACATCTCAATAGCAATTAATAAATCACATTATTGATGCTTCATACAAGACAGACAACATCATTATGCAGACAAACAGACAGAAAGGAACATAAGCTAAGTAAGGAAGATCTCTTTTATTTTCCCAACGCAATACCAAACGGACTTATTCACATAAATAACAAGCAGCTAACCTCATAATTTCATGACTTTAGAAAAATCACATCAAACAGTTTAAGATGCCCCAGAACAAAATCCATTGTTACAATTATCTTTGGAAATAATATAAAAATGAAAATGAAAACTTACCACTATGAAAATACAGAAAATATTACAAAAACAAACATGCCAGATGATGCATCAAATCAAATGGTATATCTCTACCACTATACATCTTGTCTCTCCATTTAGAAACATTTAAACCATACGATGATGCATCCAGCCATCTAGATACATGTATATATGTAATAACATACATGAAATGAAATAGAAAAATAATAAAAAATTTGAAAAAACCTCGAGGGTCACAAACATTGCATGCCCCATGTGCAAAGATCCAGTAACATTAGGAGGTGGCATTGATATCACAAAAGGATCACTTCCCCGGTCGAAGTTCGGCTTAAAATACCCTTGTGACTCCCACCTAGCATCCAATAATCATACTTAAAATTTAAAACATTATTTACAAAATATACAAAAACAACATGATTATGCGTTCAAAATGCTCATTCATGATCTAAAACAACTTATCAATATAATTAGAGAGAGGCTATACCCACATAAAACAGAAAAGGGTTAATTAGTTTAGATGCATTGCACAATGTTATATAAAATAACATTTTTTCCCTCTTGTCAGCAACCTATGATGCACTGATAAACCTTTATGCCGTCGATACGTGTCCGAGCCATTTCAGATACCATTTCTTAAAAAAATAAAAACTAACTTAATAGAAAAATGAATTTTGATACTCTCTCAAGATGCCATTGACACACTTCTGGCTCTTATTCTTCGTGACTGTTCACAAGTCAGATACATACTTTATGTTAAATGTTGAAACTCTTGATAATTAATAGCAACAAATACAATGCATATCACCCTTCACCCATTCAGCTATTAAACCCCATTTTCTAGCTTCAACAATTTACTTTAGCTAATTTAATCAGGCAATACTAAAGTTCTAGTCTGAAAACTAAGAAAATAAGTCCGAGCACATATCACATTGAATCAAAACTACACCAAAAAGAGAAATCCCTGATACCAACACTTATCTTTATAAAAAAACAACATACCAATTATATATGCGTTCTTCCGCAGCAAAGTCAAAAGTTTTGGCTATCTCAGGAGAAGTAAAGACACCATTATTCTCTGATACTGCAGCAACTGAAACATTGAAAACATAAAACAATCACAAAAAAAACCTCCAGTTACTGTAAAACCAACTAAATATTGTTGTGTTCATAAGTTCATCACCAAAAATCTTATTCTCATTATTTATACACAAATTTTCAAACCAAAAACATATATAAGACCGACACTTCAGACTAGCGGCGGTATCCAACACAACACAAACACATTTAGTTATATTCAATCACTACTATTTTCATAAATTATTATCAATGTCCACGTGTCAGTCATATCCAGTGTCTTTTTTAGTAATAGTCAAACGCAACTCATAATTATTGTAATTATTAAAGTGCATGTTGGGTTTCAACTTTGGATGGGGCAAAATTGATTTTAGACGTGTAGAATTGATTTTCACATGTTCGCATGTCTCCAAGTAGAATTGGTTTTGCCTCCAGAATCGAGTCTAACTTGAAGCTATAAATTGGAGCTTTTGATTCTAAAATTGGCTTTTACACTCAAATTTATCGTTCAACTCACTTTTACGTGAATGTATACAAACATAAACCACTTAAATTCAACTCACTTTTAACTAAACAACAAAATTCATTCAAAATTAATTCTTGTCATTTGAAAATGTTTATCCAAACAACCCTTGCAGAAAATCATTGCATTAAGGCAATGTTTTGATAAACAGCTTATTTGCAGTTTATAGCCCAAGTGTTTATGATAAGAGCGTATGTCTAAGCTGCTTCTATAGTAAAAGATATAATAAGATAAAATTATTTTTGTATAAGCTATAAGCTGTTTTCATAAGTTATTTTGGAGGACTTAGTGAAAAAAGGTGAAAATAGTTTAAGAACAATGTCATAATCTGTTTTCATAAGTTCTCCCTAAACCAATACTTGAATGATTTTGATATGCGAAAATGAACAAGTGTGTGAAAAACGGTGAGAATTGAAGCGAAGAAGAGAACCTGTTGTGAGAAGACGCATTGGTGTGGTTGTGAAGCGGTTACGAAAGCGGCGAGAAGGAGAAGAGAGAGAACGGCGAGTGTAGAAGAGAAGAGGATTGAAAGAGGATTTACAGAGAGAGAATGGATAAGAAGAAGATGATAGAGAGAGAAGTGTTGTAGACATGGTTTGTTATAGTTAGTTAGTTAGATACTTAGAGTTTGTTTCAGTGAAGAAGAAGAAGGTTTTGGTTTTGTTTGTGAGAGAGAATGAGATACGGCTAAGGAAGGAGGCAAAGCCTGTGGGACGACGAGTTACTGGAATGGGATGACGAGGGAAATCTTCTGCCCCTATCTTTTTGTTAATTGTGCCATTTTGCACTCTCTTTTATTTTTTTGAGCGATTTTGCACAATCTTTTGCCAATTTTCCCCTCTTTTACGGATGATTTTGAACAAACACAATTGACAAAAAATGGGGTGCAAAATTGTACAATTAGCAAAAAACAGAGGAAAAAGTGCAATTAAGTCTAAAACTAAAACATCTTATATCACACAAATAATAATCTTCCAAGCTGAAAATGTGTTCCTTTACGCCAACTCTTAATTGTTGTGTTTGTGCATAGTGTGAATTCAACTAAATCATATCATAAGCTAAATTTATCTCGCACATGCATATTTCTCTAAATCCATTATTATAGAAAATAAAATCAAAATATCTTATATCACACAAACAATACGAATCCGATATAACAAAGTCTTTTCATATCATACGAGGGCGACAATCTAAAGTTAAATGAAACTAAATTCATTTAACATTTAAAACGTCGAATAGGTGACATCTCATAAATAATGCTAAAAAACTTTATAAGAACTAAACTTAAATAAATGGTCTTGTTTAGCTCTCATCATCTAAGTTTATAGATTTGATCGGAGGAATATCCTCCTAACCTTTTTTTTTTTAATAAAAAGACTATTTCCTAACCTAAATCCCCTTTAACTCGAGGACTCTACTCATTTTCTTTTTTATGATATACTTAACAAGAGTTTTTATTGAAAAAACTTATATGATAATATATTCCTTTTTTTTCTTCTTTCTAAGCTGATAAGTTGATAGTATTGAGTCATTACCAACAAAAGAAGAAAAGGAAACATAACAGCTTTATGTAAGGAAAATGAGACTTGGACATTTAGATGCTAGCTAGGAAATAAGAGAAAATGACCAACCAAGCCTTAACCATAGGGGGAAAAATGACCAACCAAACTTTCACAAGGAACCTAATTACATGATAACCAAGACACTTCCTCTATAAATACTTCAACATTCCTCCCATTTTCCATGTTAGACACTAAGAAAAAATTTGTAGTGAGTTTTCTTCCTCTTCTTTCTCCTTCTACCTTGGCCAAGTTGGTGTGTGTGTGGGTTAAGAATGTCAATTTCTTCTATCCATCTTATCTCTTGTTAATTAATGCTATTTTATAGTAGTTGTCTTTCTTTTTTTGTTAAGTTTAAGTTCTATATTTATGTTCAAGCATTTATTTTGTTCAAGTTATATATTTTGATTCATTAAAAAGTTCTATAATTGTGTTTAAAATTTTATCTAAGTTTGTTGTTCAAATTCTATATTTTGATTCATTAAATTTTTTATATTTTGTTCAAAATTTTATCTAAGTTTGTTGTTTAAGTTCTATATTTATGTTCAACCTAATGTTCAAGCATTTAGTTGTGTTCAAGTTTTATGTCTTGTTCCCTTAAAAAAAAAATATATATGTCGTTTAGTTATATTCAAGGCTTATAATGTTTATATTCAAGGTTATTTTGTTTATGATCAAGTTATGTAAAAGTTTCTAGCCTCTTGTTATGTTCAAGTCATGACAAGATTCTAAGCTTTAAACTTCATGTATAGGAGCTATACAGAGGTTTAGGACATATACCAAAGTTCCTATCTCATAAAGTCCCAATTTTATGCTCAAAAATTGAAGCTTTATGTTTTATGTTCAAAAGTTGGTTATAAATTTAAATTTTATACCCAACTTTTTATGTATGGTAAATTCCAAAATTTGTATATGCTTGAAGATTAATGTTGGGACCAAATGTAATCTTTACTTTAAAAAATAGTAGATAGTAGATGTTTAAGCTCTTTAGTTATATCCAACCAATTTATTTATTTTCATGTTCTATATTTATATTCAAGCATTTTAATCACGTACAAGATTTATATTTATGTTCAAGTATATAATTCATGTTCAAGTTTTATATTAATTAATTAATTGCATTTTTATCCTTCTATTTTCTTCATTTTGCGGAATTAGTCACTCTATTTTGAAATTTCACAGTTTTGGTCCATCCATTATATTTTCTAACTAAAAAATTGATGAGGTGATATGTGAAAATATCAATATCAATGAAATTGTAAGATAATTCCCTAAAAACATTATTTAAAACATGTCATATCAACATATTTTAGTCCAAAGTATTTATAGAGGATTAAACTGTCAAATTTCAAAACTAGGAAATTATTTGTGCAAAATGGAGAAAATACGAGCTTGCAAAAACTTAAACTAAGTCATATTCATTTTCAAAATTATGAAAGAATTAAGTTCACGTTCTATGATCAAAAGTTGTAGGAACAACCGTGTATTCAATAATGCGGTCTTTAATCCTCTTAGTCTCCTAGGAAAAGTCAAACTAAATTCATTCTTATGGTTGAAATCAATACATGCAGATTTCAGATATAGTTATCATGATTGGTGGAAACATCATTTTTTGTGTATGGGTGTCCACTAATTTCTTGTTTTTTGATGGTGCTTTCTTTGTTTTGGCACCTTTTTTGTAAATACTCTTGTTTCACCTTTTGCACACCTTGTGTGAGGTGATTTATTGGTGTTAATATATATCATTTTAGTTTATTAAAAAAAACAAAAAAAAAAGCCTTATGCTAAAGTTTCAATTTATATATTACATTCGAATTTAAAATATTATGCTTGCTTTTGTTTTTGAATCTTCGTGTATTTTTGTAGTGGAAAAGTCTTAGAAATCGTTAGGCCTAACACAACCCCACAAAGCTGACTTGTGAGGTGATGATTGCCCCCACTTATAAACACATTGTCAAACCATCATTTATCCGACGTGAGACTCTTCACAAAAAGAAAAAAGGGGCACATATCACAACATGTTTGAGTTGATTCATCTAGTGCTAAGTAGTTAGCAGTTAGCATGTACAACAATGTTTATAGCATGCCTCAGGCACACAATGAAGATAAAGTTTTTGATTCAATAGTTCTGCAGTACTCCTAGTCCTAAGTAATATTAATTAGGATTTTGTTTGTGAAAATTAATCTGCATCTAATCATTTGAAATGTGACATATAACAATTATTTTTCTTAACGTGTGCTTATAATTAGAAATGAATTGAGTATACAAAAATACATTTTTCACTCAATCTCAAATTAATAATTCATGTCTCACCACATTAAGTAATTGATGTAAGAATATGAAACAATAATATTAAACGTGAATATATATTTTTTCAATTTAAAACATTGAAAAAAATATTCTAGAATTGAAAAGTTATTTTGTGGGCATATTTGCCATCTAGCCCGTTAAAAGAAAAGTTATTTTGCCAAATTTTCTTTACTTCATGTGATTATTCTTGTTGTCCTTTAACTTAATTTCAGATAATAATTTTGTATAATTTCTTTTTCATGTCATTTTTATCTTTTTGATCAATTTATATATGGATTTTCAAGATTCAAATCTATGACTTTATTTTAAAATAAGCTCTTAATGTTTAAATCTATAACCTCCACTCATGTTTTCATATGAATTTTAAATTCAATGCTTGATAATTTATATGCAAACCGACTAAAGGAACAAACATGACGTAGAAAAATGTAAATGAGGACATCGTTAACTAAAATTAAATTAAAGGACGATTAATGTATTTTAGTTAAAAAATACAAACCATAGTAAACTCTTGTTTGCATGATATTTTTTATTACTTCTTAAAACCCAATCGCCTATGGTATTTAGTGAAGTTAATACTTTGAGTAGTGATTAGATTTTTCAAAGTATTAAAAAGAATTATGTACATAAAATACAATTCAAATAAAATAAAATAAAAAAAAGTGTTGGAGAAGAATAAGAACAAAACTAATTCGGTAATTGTTGAACAAGTCAAAGCTTTCAATACCCACTAAAACCCAAAAACCACCAAGAAGGATGTGTAACATAGATTTTCAATGCATCATTGCTGTTAACGATGCGCCGTGATTTTGACGAACTTTAAAGCACAAATGTGGTTTTACAACTTTAAACAATTGGAAAAATTCTAGTGCCGAAAAACCTTAATCAATTGGAACAATTCTCGTTTTACATGACATTTCTCAATTGTTTTATTGAAAAGATTTTCAAATTCAACATTTTACTCTCGCAAATGTATAACATTTTCTTCTTATTATTTATATTATATAATGAATATTTTAGGGTAGGGTGTCATTCAAATATTTTTACAAAAATAAAATGTTTGTACAAGTAACTTGAAAAATTGGATTGGAGAGGTGTATGACAATTGGCAAGCATGATAAGAAAGTGTAGTTCTTTAGAGCAATTTGCATATGGATTTTAAGATTCAAATTTTTGACTTTATTTCAAAATAAGCTCTTATGTTTAAATCTATATCGTTCACCCATGTTTTCATATGATCTTTAACATGGATTGGTTGCACATTTATAATTGTTTGTGGGTAAAAGGTGGTGAATGTTTAGAACAATGGCGTAGCCAGGACCCTAGCTAAGGGGGTGGGATGTTATAAAAAACAAATTGTCTAGTGGCAAAAATGACTTATCTTAGGCGTAGATAAGTGTAAAATCTCAAGACTCAAACTCACATCCCAACAAATCAAATGTTCTAATAGCTACGAATTGAGTTGTCTTTATTGAACAATGTAAACTTTTTAACTTCTATTAATAACAATTATTTATGTAATTTAGTTTTAATATATGTATGTGTGTGTGTTTTTGGTCAAGTAGTCTGGTGGCTGGAGCTCACACATTCATTTTAAATGTGGAGAAGTGGGGTGTTTGAGGTTCGAACCCCAACCCCTGTATATATTATGCATTGCTCCTACCAATTGAGTTAAACTCAGGAGGAGTCTAATGTGTTTTAATATATGTATATGTATGTGTTAAATGAGCTAAATTGTCGATAAAATTTATGTGAGCTAAAACTTGAATTATTATCTAACATATAATAAAATTTAGATCAATCATAGCATACTCCACATCATAGCAGTTAGGAATTTCAATTTAAAGCTTAGGACACAACCTCCGCTCGGGTTGTAGGCTACAACGGTGAAGTTAATAAGGTGCAAGGTAGGTCCAGAGGTAGATTTTGAGGAGGTGCAAGAAAATGCTATAAAACTAAGCCTAATTGGAAAATCTGAGGGTGTGCAGTTGACCACCCTGAGTTCAATGTGGCTCCACCACTGGTTTAGAAGATGGTTGCTTTTTTGATATTCAATAGTTCCTAGAAACACATGTAAAAAACTAAAAAAACCCAACGGTAGTTAACTGCTGCCGGTTTTCTAATTATAAGCCAGCGGTATTTAACTACCACTGGGGTATTTTAATATTTTACTTGTATTTTTAGGAAGATTTTGTTGTTAAAACAGCAATTGTCGGTTTAGAATGATAATAAAAAAGGCTTTTAGAAAATTTATATGGAAAGGGTAAATTCAGGTGTAATCAGAATTATATTAGAAATAATCTAATACAAAACATAGTAAATTTTGTAGAGTTTCTAGTTGCCAAACTCCAACCGAGCACCTCGATTTAACGATGCAATTTTTTTCCAATAAAAAATAATAATATATCTTCAATCCATTTTCTCCATACCAAAAAAATAATATCATCGATGGATCCATTTTCAATCATTTCTAATATCTCACCGCTTTTCTATGTTTTTTCAAAGTTTATATTTTTCCTTATTTTGTTTCAATTTCGAAATTTCATCTCATGTCCCACTCACCCAACAACGCATCATTGGCAACTGCGATGGATTGAACATTCTCATGGCAATCACTTTTCAATACTTTTTAGTTTTTAGGGTTTAGTTCCCGTGTTCTTGTTCTTCTAGTTTTACACGACATTTCTTAACTTTTTTATTGAAAAGATTTTCAAATTCAACATTTTATTTTCGCAAATGTATAACATTTTCTGCTAATTATTCAAATATTTTTACAATAAATAAGAAGTTTATACAAGTAACTTGAAAATTTGGATTGGAGAGGTCTATGGTAAGCAGGATACTAGGATAGGAAAGTGCAGTTATTTGTAAAGGGCGTTAAAGTTCCTATTCTAAAATCAGCATAGTTTGTACATGCCTATGACATTTAGGACATGGACTATAATAACAATTAATTTTGAAGAAATTAGGCAGAAAAGATGAAATATTTTGATAGATTTCAAATGAAATGATAGTAAAATATCTTTCAATTTTCATTATCTACTCTTTTCGACTTGGTCAAAATTTGGGACATGGACTATAATAACAGTTCATTTAGAATTCCTTATTGGTACAAATGCTCTAAAGGTAACTACCTAAAAGCTTATATTGGAGATCCTTTGTCAACTGCCCAGGTCTTTAAGTAACATGTACTTCTTTGTTGGGGTTGATCATTGTACTTATAAATAAGGTGATCAACAATATCTCTTTCTTCTACCCTTCTTCAAATGTTTAATTTCTTCTTCTGTAAGAAAAAAAAACTATGAGAATGACCTATAAACCATAAATAATATTTTGCATTAATTTCCTGTTCAATGATTATATATACCACTTTTGAAGTGGCAATATTTTCTTTGGCTTTGGATACAAGTAAGATCCACACGGTGTGATATTTGCCCTAATGAGATAGGCTTGTATAATTAAGCAAGAAGGCTTGTGGCATTATCAACTTGAGCATCCTTCACATGAACTGCATCTTTTAGAGAGCTATGGGTTCGACCATAGAATAAATAAATAATAACTCCTACTGCTAGCCATATAGAAACTCGCAACCAAGTAGCACCCCTTCAAAAATATAAAAGACATAAATGTTAGAATTTAATAATAAAGACCGCATAATATATGTAGAGGCTGGGTTTCGAACCCCCGAATTCTTCACTTATTCACGTTAAGGGTGATAATATCTAATCGGTAAGACTGCCTAACCAAAATGTAGATGCGCAATTTTTTTTAAAACTAAAGTTGGACAATTAATTAGGAACAAACAAATATATTTGTCAAAGTAATACTAGAGCAAACAAAATACATGGAGTAAATGATATTTTAAGATACTTTTCCAGTAAAAGTAAACCTACAAAGTAACTGTAATATGAGAGAGAATTGTCCAAGTTACATAAGTTAATCTATTTGGACTATTTAATAAAACTGACATGTAATGTGAAAAATGTCCAGGGTTCGTTTAATTATTTATTTATTTTTTTGAAAAATTTAGCGGTGAAATTCACACAATTGAGGTGTTTAAATTAATGTCATTATTTTTAAAATCTAAACTAGTGAAAATTATTTCTTTAGAGGAGTAAATTAATGATACTAGGTCTATGCCACTTAATATTTTAGTGATTAAAAGAATGGGTTTCTTTTGTTATTGAACGAGAATACTTACCCACGACTGATAAGTAAATAGGAATTGATAAGAATGCAAGTTATAGGCAGCAGAGGCACAAGTGGACATTTGAAACCTGAAAACAAATTAATCAGAGTTGTTTTTATTTCAATATCCATGGACTAATGATTTTTTATATTGTGGCAATTCCAATCTTACAAATATCATGATAGCAATGTGTATATTATACCATAAAAAATGTAAACCATACCTCCAGTGTTTCCAAAGTTGTGTCTTTCATCATCTTGATCTATACATGTTAGGAAGACAAAGCCGGACAAAAGAACAATGCCACCAACTCCACATAATGTAAATCTAACAGAACTGAAAATAACAAAACATAAAATGTGATTTTAGTGATTTTTTTTAGAAATATTTAAATAGCATGCAACATTATAATAAAGTGTATAATGTAGATGCTACCCTCTAAACTAACCTGAGAAGATATGTAGAAGAAGCTGCAAATGTAAGGACAAATACACCTAAACATATGGATACTATTACACAGCCAACAATTTTTTTCCTCTTACCATTATCTGCATCAATAAACAACAAATAGGAGTGATGAGAAAAATAACATGCCTGTTTCAAATCGTAGAAGGAAAGGCCTAACAGAAACTATATATTATAGTAGTAAATTGGTATAACTTAAGTGACATTAATACTATCTTAAAATTTGAGTTTGACCTAACTCAACCCTATAAAACCGGCGTGAAGGTGACGAATGTCTCCATTTATACACACACTTTCAAACCATATCACATTCAATGTGAGACTCTTAAAAACACTGAATAAATCAAAATGACAATCATAACTCACATTTGTCTATTGCAAGATATTTAGCAATAAGGGGATAATCAGTTGACACATCTTCTTTAACAATTAAGGGTTTCCGGTTTGCATCATTCTTATTTGTCTCCAAATGGCTCCAACCATACTCCATTGACTCAGAATCAATTGGTTCTTGTCGAGAATGGGGCAATGGAACTTCAGTTGGTGGTATATATCTGACTATCAACACAGTTATTGCTGATATTGTGAATGCAATAAGAGTGCCTACACTAACCTGTAGAAGACAAGCAAAATAAACATTAGGGGTTTGTTTGATTTGCTAAACTGCGAGTATTAGATAGAACAACACAAGAATGAACAGCACAACACAAGACAAAATTTTATGGTTATTGAATAATTTTTGGTGTTATATGATTATTTGTGGACAGAAGATTATTTTAGTATTTTAGACAACTTATACGTGGAACAAAAAATTGTGTTGCGGTTTAGTGAGTAACAAAAACTTCAAATTTTGTCATGACCCTTGCCTCCAGTTTATCCTGTCCCTGAAACAGTTTTACAAATCAAACATTGTACAACTGAAGTTTTCTTGTTATGTCCTTCATTTTTTAGCAGATCAAATGCGCCCTAGTCCTATAAATTAACATTTTTAAAACCGGATCATACTGTCCGAAAAAACCAGTTGAAACGGGAATCGGCTAGTTCACATGTGCGTTTGATTTCAGTTATATACTATAGTCTGGTTGAACTGCAGCTAACTCAACTGATTTGTTTTATATGTTGTTTTTTACATTTTTAATTACTTATTTTTTATTAGGTTTAATTGTGGTTGAAGCAGTTGAACCATGACCTGGATATCTCACTGGATCGATCTCCAGACTGGTTTATAAAACATTGCAATGATTAGAGATTAGTAACATCCTTTTACATTTGCCAACCACAAATGTTACCAGATAAGTTATGGTAAACATTTTGTTTCAAAATCATATGTTGTTTCTTGTTCTTGGGAACATTTTGAAATTCATAATCTTGGCAAACAAAATAAAGAGATCCTAATAATTGAAAATATAGATTAATTATTAGACCTACCAACCCAGCAAGTTGAGAGACATCCATGAAAAAAGCCAAGGCTGCAGGAACAAGGCCAGTGACTATGGTACTCTTAACAGGAACATGGCTGTGCTTATTTATGTCAGAAAAAAATGGTGGCAATAGTCCATCCCTTGCTATAGCCATCAAAATTCTTGGCTGAGAAGCATTAAACAAAACATATCAATAAATTAAGTGAAAAATATAAGACATCAAAGAGAAAGGAGGATGTTATTTAACTGAAAATAGACTTTACAATAGGCTTTATACACAAATTAGTGCATGTAAGTTATTTACAACTTTGAAATGTGTCAGAAGTATTATTTTCCTCATTGCATAAACATGAAATTTAAACTGCAAGTCAATGTAAGAGTTAATGTATGTACTGAGGACATAGAAGGGTTCGGATTAATCTACCTGGGGCAACATTGTTCCAAGCAATGATGAGCATAGTGCTGTAAGAGCCCCAGCATTTATAATGTATCTGTAATCACAATCATGAAAATGACTTATAGAAAATGGTATTTTAGGAGTATTTATACACAAAATGGACCAATTTAATACACTAAGAAGAAATTCAAATCAATGTGCCTAAGCTTTATGAACTGTCACAATAGAGTTGCAAATTTATGAAACTTACGCTGCCCATTGCATTCCATTGACGGCAAAAGCAGAAGATATGGGGGTGTTAGGATTGATATCATAGTAAGGTACCAAACCAACAACAACAATAGATACTATCATATACAATCCACAACATAGAGACAATGAAGCTGCAATTCCAATTGGCAAATCTCTTTGAGGATTTTTCACCTGTTAGATCAAAGTAAAACACTATTAGAAAGTTTGGACACTCTCAAGGTTAAAAAAAAGGTATGCAACTGCATTGGCGACCGCGCTGTCAAGGTATTGATGTGTCTGAGGCCACTTCACGGCCACATCATCTGTATCAGTGTTTTCAGAATCAGTCCAATCGATTGAACTGGAAACTAGTCATTATGTCGGTTGGTTCAACCAATTGGTTCTCAGTTTCTAAGAATCAAGTCGAACTGGGTTGAACCGTGTTTGGTTCAACTAGTTAGTTTTTTCCTTCATTTTCAAAACAGCTTTTGTAATACTTATTTACTTATTAGTCATCCGATTCAACAATGGTTCAACCGATTCAACCATGACTCAGAGTTTTCACCAATTCAACAACCCCAGTCCGGTTTTGAAAACATTGAAGCATGATGCATCATGATCTATACCTCTTCAGCAGTGCTGGCAATTGCTTCAAAACCTATGTATGCAAAAAAGGCTGTTGCAGAACTAGCAACCATTCCATTTACCCCAAATGGAAAATACCTGTAATTAAAACAAGAGACAAATATTATTCAATAACTTGAAGAGACCAAAAATAGATGTAGTAGGATGTGTTGAAGAAAGATGTAGATTACCCTTACCCTTTAGGGAGTTCATATCCAATCCATCCAGTTTTGAATCCCAAATAACCACCAGCTACTATGACAAACGTCAAAGCACATATATTCATTGATGTCACTATACTTTGTATCATTGCACTCTGCATACAAGTTATAACAATTCACA
>Ga0315914_1002740_pt1 | contig 26891 bp, 13 predicted proteins | sample MpolenodulesMG_FD_203920 | JGI IMG/M metagenome (GOLD analysis project Ga0315914, IMG submission 203920) | Medicago polymorpha root nodule microbial communities from Los Angeles, California, United States - elongated nodules | ecosystem: Host-associated > Plants > Roots > Nodule | place: USA...
AATTTCATATTTCTTTTACCGAATTATTGATAGGATTACCGGATTTTCTTTTATAATATTTTCAGATTTCATACATTTTATGAAGTGTTTTATTTTGTCTACTATTGATTATCACGTGTTATTTTTTCACTGTTACCAATTATATATTTTATTTTATGATTCGTATGTCAATTCCTTTACAATAAACCCGTGCGGAGCACGGGTCAAAAATCTAGTGTTCCTATGAACTTTGTTCAGTTGATAGAGACATTGCATGATAAATACATGGGCGGGATTCGAACCCATACATCCCACTTATTGACCTTAAAAAATGTGAATTTAATAATTTAAAGCCACTAAACTATTTATAAGAGGATTTAAATTCCATCTTTTAAAATTTTAAAATCAATCTTTTATTTTTTTGAAAATTTTTAAAATCAAATTCTTATTAATAAGTTAATACCTCAAGAACATTTTTACTTCAATTGAAAGGAAGCTCCAGCATAATAGAGAATGTATAATGTATGGTTTTTTTTCTTCTTCCAATACAATATATATGAAGCATACATATTAATAGGGTTGTGCAAAAATATGGCTAACTGAATTGTATCCATAAACTAAACCAAACTGGACCACAAAAAAATTGAACCATATTAAATGGTTTATGAACTGAACCACAAATTTAAACCAATTCAGTTAACCAAACTTAATTTAAAAACCAGTTTTAACTTGTTTAGAACTCTTTATTATTTTCTTTTACAAATGTTTAACCAAAATTTAATTTTAAGAAAAATTACAAATTTATAAACAAAACAGATTTTTGTTTTTGACAAGATAATTAAAACATATTTATATATACAAAAATAAATAATGTACATATAAATCATATTGGTGTAGTGGTTAATTGGTCTTGCAAAATGTTAAAGATCATGGTTCAACATTTTGTTAAATGATTTTTTATTTAAAAGATATATTAAATTAATTGATAAGTGGCAGCCATCTCGCATCCTACCAATGCCGCCTTCAACCACCACCGGACACCGGACCTTGCCGGAGCGCTGCCGTTGATCACCGGAGGTCTGCTGTGAACCACCAGCGGTGGCCACTCTAACCACCACCTGCCACCCTCTCTTTTATAAATATTATATTATTCATTTAAATTATTTATATATTAAATTATTTAATTAAAAATTAATATAAAAATCTGAAAAAAAAATGCAACAAAAAAAATATAATACGTAAAAATATAATACGTAAAAATCTCTCAATAAAAAAACTAAAAAAACTTGTTTTGATATACAATACAGTTCAAATATATTGAAGTAGTTTCGAACCAGTTTTAAACCTGAACTAAATTGTTTTTAAAAATAAACCAATTATTTTTTAAAGTGGTTTTAAAAATTGAACTGAACCATTAACGTGGTTCAGTTTTTTTATAATAAATTGATCGATGGCTGTTAAATTAAATATATCTAAAACTACAAGCAGTCATAACTATCTTCTAAACATTAATATCAACAAATGACACCACATTACTTAATTGACTTTTTTTGTGTATCTGTTATGTGCTTCGTGTTCATTTGCAAATGAATGAATCATCGTTTGAATTTTGTAGCTAATATTGTTAAACTAATGTTGTAATTGAATGAAACTTTAATTGCTACTCCGATCTAATGTCTTCTTTGACCAGACTGATTTCTTCTTTGAAAATGTCAGTACCCAGAAAGAAAAAAAAAATCAAATAAACCACCAAATCTTTAAGCAATCATAAACTAACCTTTTATTTAGTGGTGGGTAAGGTCTCAAATGCGATGGACTCGAACAACTTGACTTAAAATATGGTACAATGCAACGAAATTTAGATTTTAGGGCAAATTCTAAGTGAGGAAGGAGCTTGAGCCTAACTTATATATTGGTATGGTTCGGACTCTATAAGTTGTTGCGTGTTTTGAAGTTTCAAATTATAGAATTCGAACTGGGATAACATGAGAAAATTGGAGGACGCATGAGAAGCTTTAAATGTGGGGTAAAAATAAATCTCTAATAACATTGTTTGCAACAAATCTCACTTGGACTCACTTATCTTATTGTGTTGAAGATTGATTTTGAAAACCATTTTCGACTTAAGTGTTATTTATTTGTAACAAAATGTCCGATTTTTTTTTCTTTTTTCTTTCGAGAATGTGTATATTTGAAGATATTTGTACTCGTGCTGAGGGTGAAGAAAGTAACGCGCATAAAAAGTTATTAGAACTAAAAAAGGAAAGAATCAGTCAAGTGGTTTGTTAGAAGTTCCATCTTTCACGTATGTTCATATCAGAAACTGTATAGAAAGTTCTCAAAAAATAGATAGTTATTCTATCGTCCAATTTTATTTTTTAACTTTGGGGTTAGGAACAAATATTTTGATTGTTTTTATTTTTATTTTTATTTTTTTATAAACAAATGTTGCTAGTTAATTTGATTGATGTTTTAATAGTAATTGATGGTACCATTTCAATTTGGATAATGTCAAAACCCAAATTTGTCTTTTCGTTGATAGGTATTGTAATAGTTTTAAAGGACTGTCTTAGTATTCAAAATAAATGAATAAACAAATGAAAATAATTCCATGTCAATTATTATTATATTAGTAATTTATGACATATGTGACACAAATGATAAGATAAGACATAGTCCAATCTCCTATAAAAACTAAAAAAATAAAACCTAGTGTAATCAAAGATGTTAGTTTATATTAAGGTTTCTTCCTCATATATTCATAGCTTGTGTTGTCGCAAGTGGAAGGCATATATATTCCTTTGACCTTCAATTAAATGAAATAAACTAGTACGTAGCAAAAATGATTGATACACATGGATACCGAATTCAATTCCTACTAAAAAAATCAAATAAAACATGACGTGTGAAACAAGAAATGTTCTTGTGGATGCTTATTTAAGAGCTATGAATATGCTCCATACCTAATCTAATATAATTACATAATTATTACAACTTCAAACATGAACACAATGAATGATATTGATTACAAAGTGAAGGTTGCAACTCTAGAAGGTGATATAAACCTTCTCTATACACTAATTGAGGAGGATCCATATGTTTTAGAATATATAGATTTCATACCATTTGTTGAAACTCCTCTACATATAGCTGCATCTATAGGACATGTCCAATTTGCCACTGAAATTATGAGATTGAAACCTTCATTTGCTTGGAAGCTAAATCAACAAGGGTTCAGTCCAATCCACCTTGCCATGCAAAACAATCAAAAGAGTATGGTGCTTCGATTTGTCGACATGAATAAGGAAATTGTTAGAATCAAAGGAAGGGAAGGTTTAACTCCTCTTCATCTTGCTTGTCAGAATGGAGAAATTGACCTTTTAGCCAACTTTTTATTTGTTTGTCCAAATTCTATTGAAGATGTTACTGTGAGTGGTGAGACTGCACTTCATATTGCTGTGAAAAATGATCAGTATGAGGCTCTTCATGTGTTGGTTGGTTGGTTGAAGACGAATCGCCAGAGAGGTGCTAGGGAGTTGGAGAAATTAATACTTAACTATAAGGATGAGAAAGGAAACACGGTTTTGCACATTTCAGCACTAAACAATGACTTAAAGGTAACCTTCTATTTAGTATATTTTATTTTTGTTTTTGATGAATAACTATGGTATGATTGAACAAAGATGGTGAAAGGAGCCTATCCGCCATGTCTCGTTTTTTTTGTTGAGGGAAACCATGTCTCGTTTGTTTAGCGGTTTAGGTGGGGAGGGCATGTCTGACAGTTCAAATTCTCAACTCGCCCCGTCAAAAAACTAGGACTATATGGATTGTCCCATCAGGCTGAACCCATTTTGCCTAAGAAGATCCATTTTTCTAACATGTCCCCTTTATATCTCTTTATTTGTCCTATAATTTATGTTGTTCATATGTCAGTCTTTATTGGAAGCACATGAAAGAAAAGACATAACAGATATGTTAGTTCTAAATTGAGGCTGAGGCCTGAGATGTTGTTACAGACTTTTAAAACTATTACTAGCTTGCAAAGATTTAGTTATCGGTTAAAGAAATGATCGATAACAACTATTTTATCCACAGGCGCTTCGACTGTTGGTAAAGACCAAGATAAATTTGAATGCAAAGAATTCAGAAAACTCAACGGCATTAGACGTAGCAGAAAGCGCCGCAATCAAGGGTATATTACTAAGTGCTGGAGCAAAACCAAGCTCAAAAGTCAAAGATGTCTCTAAACTTGAAGATAAATTAAGATCAAATGTCAGATTTTTGGATAAAATGTTAATTTATATACTACGCATTAGAAAAGATATATCAGAGGAACAACGCAACGCTTTTCTAATAGTTGCTACTCTTATTGCAACTGCTACATATCAATCAGCACTTAGTCCCCCTGGTGGAGTTTATCAAGGTAATGCAGGAGACAATAACAATGTGAAAAACACCACTTCTTTGAATTCTAAGGAAATTGGTAAATCAGTTATTTCTGAAGGTGATTTTTTTACCTTGTCAATTTTGAATACACTTTCACTTTTGTTATCAACCATGACAATATATCTTTTGACACCAAGTGGATTAATAGGTGGTTTATTGTTCACACCAATTTTTTGGTTTGCATACTGTTATGTCTATAATATGAGGTTGATATCTCCTACCTCTGCAACTTCAACTTTCAACTTAGTTATGGTGCATGTATTCAACTTCTTGCACTCTAGTGTGTATTGGTCAATTTTTATTGTGTACAAGAGACTTAAGGTCAATGGAAAGGATAGAGAAATAAAAATTAGGAATAGAATAGGAGGAAATAAATGGTAGTCATAGCATTGTTGCAAGGAGACTTGTATAGGGTGGAGAAATGTCTTGAATGGTCTATGGTGGATCGTTGCTTTAAAATAGTTTGAGGAACAACCGATGTCGGTTCCTTGTAAGTAACAATTCATAATATTACTTGTCCTCAGAACCGAGAGTGACTCAATCACAACTAGATCGGCAAAAAAGAAGAAAAACAAATGTTAGTGTCTTAAAATTCAACTTATATTTGTTTTATCTTGTTTTTGTCGAATCAACGGTGATAAGGTCCCTGTCTCAACCATAAGGACATGGAAGATCTTAAACTTCTACTTAATAGCGATGATGATCATTCGTTGTCGAAATTTTAAACGATTTTCAAACATCGGTCAACATTAGACTTTATGCAACACTTTTCCTACTCAAGCTGTTGCCTTGCTGCAAATTTACCAGTTTGTCGTGTAGATCGTTGCTGCTGCGAGACTGCAACTCACCCGCTGGCTGAGTTGAAGGGAAGCAATGGAACACCTATCTGCAGCTTTTACTTTCATTGTATCATATTTTGTATGTTTGAATCTTAGCAAATTATGATTTGGTTATTGCATCATTTGTATTTTATTCAATAACAGATATTTTCTAGCGTATTTATTTTAATGTAGTGAGAATGATTTGTCTATGTTTTTTGTTTGATTGATGAGAAATTTACATGTTTACTGCATCAATGATAAAAACATCATGTTTAATTCATTCATGCTTCTTAAAAGAGATTGAGTTCATGTTTGGTTATATGTAAAGTGATTTATCTTTGTTCCCTTCGTTCACTTCACGACCGTCGAGATTTTCAAAATCCATCACAGTCTTTGAGTTCATATTAAATTCTTTTGATCTCTCTGGGAAATTTCACACAATATTGTTGCTTTAGATCTCCGACTAATTTAGAGCCAACGAAATTTGAAGATGATCGTATAAAATAACCATTTTTTTAGTGGGGTTAGTAGTTAGCACCACCATCGTCATGCAAGGGTGACTATTCCTTAGGTTAAAATGGGCTTATATTATGATGTGTAAATAAACTTCGGCTTAAAAGTAAGATATAATTAATTTTCAACTTAATTAGAACCGTTTCAGACATATACATTGATAATTAGTACAAATCTCTATCAAAGGAGGAGTACACAAATCATAACAATCTTCATCGTCAATACAGTACACAGGTGGTGCTGAAATGTATAACAAGAAGTAATCAATATTAGCAAAGGGGGATGAAAAGGTTTGTACAAGAGAAAGCAAAAATTTGAAAACGATGAGAGAAATGGCATACCAGCGCTTACGTCCCTTACAACAAAAAATAGAAAAATCAAAATGATCATACCATAAACAAACTTAAGAAACTGAGTCATATTTTTTTTCTTCTCTTTTTAATGTAAAAAAGATATAGAAAAAATCATTTATCAGTTTATTTATATTGTCTTTTATTTAGATCTTATGGATAGCAAGAAATTATTTGGTCTGTTACATATATTCATGTGTCATGTTTGTCTCTTTAGATGGCTCAATAAACAATCTGACATAAATAGTTTTCTCAACCATTTCTCATCTTTAGATGGCTCAATAGCGCAATTATTTATGATTGTAGACACCTACTCCATACTATGTTAGTTTCTGCATTTTTATTGGAATCCCATCTTATTGTCTACTATTACTTTAAATGAAATGTAGTAACTTTACTTCTGTAAAAAAAATAAAAATAATGAACCCGTGTTTTTTAAACAAAAATTAGAAATACAATTTGTTGGTACCCTCTACAAAATAATATCAATGTGCAGCATCCTAATAAATATTTTTAAAATGGTAAAAAGTACAAAGAGGTGAGTGGGTACATACACGAAAACCCTCAAAGATATTATTATTTGTTGAAACATAATACAAAAGAAATATAAGGTAGTTTACGCAACAATGAAGAAGATGAGCACCATGTTCCTTAGTTACTTGTGCTACAAGTAATTGAAGCTTAGGCAGATTTAGAGTTAGTTATTAGTAGTAACTAACTTAGCTGAATTGTAGAAGAAGTTTGTTATGATAGACTGAAGTAGAGATTACAATAGCATATCATGATCCTTCACTAACAAACTATATATACATGTAATAGCTTCAGTTACAAGTGAATGTGAAATTCTCTCATTCTGTCTCATGCTTTCTTTGATTTTCTATCACGTTTCTGTTTACTCAATATGTGTTGGAACACTAGTTAATACAAGTGAAAAGTTGGATAGAAAACACTATGTAAGAACTAGTGTGTGGCTTAAAAATGTCCCACATTGGTGAGCCACACCAACTAGCAAGTGTTTATATAAGGGTGGGATGACCTCCAAGGGTGTGTCCTTGGGGTACCCACTTTTGCGAACGGGTGAGCGCTTAGAAAAACATATATATCACGTGCGACGCCGCCGTCCGTCCGACCGGCCTATAAAAGGAGAGCTCCCCCCACTCATTCTTTACACCGAAATTCACAACTGATGATTCATGTGCTTTTCCTCTCTTCTCCCACCTTCGACTTGTGTTGACGAGTCCTTCTTCTGCTTTTACTCCTTTTTGTCCCTTCGGTTTCGATAAGAGTGGCCACGTACCATATTGAGTGGTTTTAATCGAACGATTAAGCCATATTTTGAGGTGTATATTCTCGAACAATTACATACTGTGCAATACATAATTGAACAATGATATGAGCTGTTTTATCCTGGAGGCGACACGGTTGTTAGTCTACCTTGCACAAACTTGGGTAGTGCCGTGAAACGTTTTAAAGAGAGAGACCTGGTCGTGACTCAACCCGGTAATTTCTTCGGTAGTAGTTTCTTATTTTTAAAACACGAAAATAACAATATGGTATCATGAGCCTTTCGATCTGAAAGTGCTTCTTCCGTAAGCTTTCATCTCTGGCGCCTCGTACCAACAATGCTCCTTCAACCTCTGGAACAAGGTTCTCCTTGATCGATCCAGTCCCTACTTTGATCATCCCAGTGACGGTCCTTCATCTGTAATTGTTTCTCCGGTTCTTGATGGCTCCAATTATCATTCTTGGACTTGTTCTATGTGTAGAGCCTTAGGGGGAAAAATGAAGTTTGGATTTGTTGATTAAACAATTCCTCCGGTTATTGACACCTTTGATCCTACCTTTTGTGCGTGGAATCGCGGCATTATGTTAGTTCATTCTTGGATTGTGAATTCAGTCTCTCCTTCAATTGCACAATCAATTGTTTTCATGGAAAATGCATGTGATGTTTGGAGTGATTTGAAGAGAGTTTTGCACAAAGTGATTTGGTACAAATTTATAAATTAATGCAAGAAATTTACTCTTCGCAACAAGATTCTAAGTCTGTTACTTCTTTCTACTCTGAGTTGAAGATTTTGTGGGAGGAACTCGAGATTTACATGCATGTACCTAACTACACTTGTAGGGTACGTTGTTCTTGTGATTTTATGAGAAATGCTAGACACAATCACGCTTTTCTTTATGCAATCAGGTTTCTTACTGGTTTGAATGTGAACTTTTCTATGGTAAAGTCTTAGATTTTGTTAATGGATCCTCTCCCACCTATGAACAAAATATTTTCTATGGTTTTACAACATGAAAGGCAAGGAAATTTTGCTCATGCTAGTGAAGATTCAGTTTTAATCAACTATGCTGATTCAAGAAAGTTCAAAAGCAATAACTCTATAAAATCATACTCTCAAGGATCAAATTCCAAGAATGGTGTTTGTGTATGCACTTTTTATGGTAGGAACAATCACATTGTTGAAACATGTTGGACGAAACATGGAGTTCCACCACATCTTCAGAAGAATTATAACTCAGCATCTGCTAATCATATTGCAAAGGAGGATGCTAATCATATGTCGAAAACTATCCAGCATCTGATGATCATAAAGTTAGTGTACCAGCTATCACATATGAGCAATATGAGAAGCTAATGTTGAAATGAAGAAAATCCGGATTCAATCCGGATTAAATTTGCATCCATATTAGAGTAGAAATTTGCATCATGGAAGTTACATGATGGAAGCCAACATGTTGCCAAATGATTCGAGAGAAGTTACAATCACGAACACAATGGAGGAAAATCTCGTCATCAAGACCACAATGTGAGCAAGTAGATGAAGGTGCAATATTTCTATGGTTGAACAAAAAAAAAAGTAGGGACAGAGTCGTGGCAGGCTAACCAAAAAAGAAACTTGAATTTTTCCGGCAGCTTTAATTTCCAAATCCAAGACCAAGAGGAATAAAAATTAAAATGAGATACCATGTCTGTGTGGGGCAGCAACCAAGTGTAGCCACTCTTGGTAGTGTAGGTACCATTTTTGTTAGGAGTCCAAATGAAAGCATCTTCTACGGAGGGGTTAAACTTGATGTGAATGTTATTGATGAAACCGGCTACCAAAGGAGGGAGGTGAGAGTACAAAATTTGAGTGTAAGGACCATTGGTGGGGAGCACATCTTTAACTGTCAAGTTCAAGTCGTGGATGTCTATGTAAGGAGGAAAAAACCCTATGCAACCAACCAAGAGAGCTCCAAGGACAAAACCAAAAGGAAGAACTACCTAATCCCGCACGCCAAGAGATTATGCCTTTGAGAGCATTTATTGAGTGATTTAAAGGGGTAAACATGACTCATGTATGTAAATTAAAAGACAAAATCATTTTTCGCATCTCCATTAGTTCTGAAAAAATTCATTATAAATAAATTGATACACAAATTTATCTTTTTTACATCAAAAGAAGAAAAAATATGACTAAGTTTCTCAAGTTTGTTTATTTTCTGATGAGCTTGATTTCCATATTTTTTGGTGTAACGCACGGTAGCTCAGGTATGACCTTTCTCTCATCCTTTTCAAAAAAATTCTTCACCTTATACATACATTTTTACCTAAGTTTGTTAATATTGATTACTTCTTTTTATGCATTACAGCTTCACCTAAGTATTGCATGCACGGCGATGATTGCAATGTTTTGTGTCCTAATCCTTTGATGGGAATTTGCACTGATTATCAATGTATATGTATGTAACTGTTAAAGATAAGTTGAAAATTAATTATATCTTACTTCTAAGTCTATAATTTTATTTACATGTTCTAATTTTCAATAACTATGGGACGGATTAAAATAAAAGTGATCTTATCATAAAATCATTTAGAGATTATTTTATAGAGATATTATGAAAAATAAAAGAGTCCGTTTGTTTCGGATTAAAATAAAAGTGATTTTGACATAAAACAATTTAGAGATTATTTTTTTATAGATTCTTTGAAAAATCAGAATTTATTTTATGTTTGTTTACCATATCAAAAATCAAATTTTTTTTAAAAAAACAAAATTGATTTTGAGTTTGTTCGAATAGAACTATTTAAAAGTGATTTTTTATTATAAAATTACCATAAAGGACACAAAAAAATATTGGCTAAACTGCACTTTTCGACCCCGAAGTTTCAAAAAGTTGTGATTTTGACCCTCTATTAAAAAGAATTACAATTTTGGCCTCTTTCGTCCCAAAATTGCTGAGAATACGCCACATGTCCCAAAAAGGGGCCACAATTGCAACTTTTTGAAAAGATAAGGGGTCAAAAGATCATATTTTCCTTATGTTAGGGGTCAAAAGAGCATATTTCCCTAAACATGGAGTCACTTTTGTCATTTTTTTCATAGGTGGCAAAAATCGTATCTTTTTAAAACTTAAGGGGTGAAAAGTGCACTTTAGCCAAAAATATTTTCAAATATAACGTGATTGTCCAAAAAAATCACTTTTTTATGTATGAAAACATGTATGTTAATTAAAATATATATGTACGTTGTAAAAAAAACATATTATCTACCCATTTGTTACGTTCAAAATATTGACACAAGATATTACATAAAATTATCAACATGAATTCAAATAAAGCGCCCGTTTGTTACGGATTAAAATAAAAGTGATTTTGACATAAAATAATTTAGAGATTATATTTTAGGGATTTTATGAAAAGTCAGAATCTATTTTGCGTTTGTTTACTGTGATAAAAATCACTTTTTTTAAACAAATAATTTAGTTTGTTTGGATACAACTATATAAAAGGAATTTTTTGTTACAAAATTAGTTCAATCTTTTAAACAATATTTTCTCTCTCCTCTAAAAAAATCTAAAAACAGCTTCAAATGAGAAGTTGTTAAGAGCAACTTCTCTAAAAATAGATTTTTTTTAGAGGAGAGAGAAAATATGGTTTAAAAAAATTGAACTAATTTTGTAACAAAAAAAATCCCTTTTATATAGTTGTATCGAAACAAACTAAATTATTTGTTTAAAAAAAGTGATTTTTATTACGGTAAACAAACACAAAATAGATTCTGATTTTTCATAAAATCTCTAAAATATAATCTCTAAATTATTTTATGTGAAAATCACTTTTATTTAAATCCATAACAAACGGGCCCTAACAGCTTCTTATTTGAAGCTGTTTTTAAAAAAAATTTAGATTCTGATTTTTTTTTTAAAAAGCTGTAACAAACGGATGCAAAACTCTTAAAAGTGATTTTTTTTTTTTAAAAAAGTGATTTTTTTTTCTTAAAAAAACTATAACAAACGGGCTCAAAATCTATTTTGTGTTTGTTTACTGTAATAAAAATCATTTTTAAACAAATAATTTAATTTGTTTAAATACAATTATATAAAAGATAGTTTTTATTATAAAATTAGTTCAATCATGCAACTCTTAAAAGTGTCCCTAAAAAAAAAACACTCTTAAAAGTGATAATTTTTTTTTAAAAAAGTGATTGTTTTCTTAAAAAAAACTACAACAAACGAGCTTGGACTTATGGAGGGATTTGGAAATCTTTCTATATATGATGGGCATAACTTATAAAAGGCAGTGCAATCATCAGTTTTGGTATAAGATAAAGCAAATTTTTTAAAAGGATTAGTGAAATGTCATACCAGAGCTTTCGTCCCTTACAACGAAAAATATGGAAATCAAGATGATCGTAGCATAAAAAAATTTGAGAAACTTAATCATATTTTTTTCTCCTTTTGATGTTAAAAAGATAAATGTTTATATCAATTTATTTATAATGGAATTTTTTTAGAACCAATCGAAATGCAAGAAATGATTTTGTCTTTTACATACGTTCATTTGTCATGTTTGTCCCTTAATATCACTCAATAAAAAATTTAACATAAATAAATTTTATCAACTTTTCATTACCTTTAATCTCTTTTATAACCTTTAATTTCATGATAGACAACAAATATCCAAAATCAACAACATATAATAGTATTGAAAGATAACATGTCATGAGAATAATGAACGTATGAGTTTTTTAAGCAAAAATTAGAAGTTCAAAGATATCCTAATGAATTAAGAGGTGCTATTTATCCTGAAGTGAAAACAACCGAAAAATTTCACAAAGTGGTTTAAGTATGGGGTGGTTAATATAAAAAGAGGTGGAGGAGGATATTTGTCTGGTGGCTCGTGATGTTATTGGGATACATTTTTTCTCTAAATTTAGCATTTCACTTATATTCAAACTATGTTTGTCCTTGTAAAACAATAAACATCTGCAACACTCCATTACAAATTATTAAAATGGAAAAAGTAGAAATCTACCGCGGTTAAAGTCATCTATTAATATCAATTGGAATGTAAGCAATATTATCCACACAATAATTTTCTTTACAGTAAATATGAGAGATGATGAATGATTTTTTCTTAGTTTTTATTCAATGATATATATTTGAGTAAATTACACCCCCTCTTCTAAGAGAAGCTTGAATTACACTCATCTCCCCTCTTATGTTAAAATATACACATCTCTCTCTTGAAATGTTAAATCTATACTCCCCTCCCCTATAAAATGCTTGAATTACAACCCTCTCACTTAACAATTAAATATCACTACACTTTAATCTATTTTAACATAAATAAATATTTTTATGATACATATTAATTTTGAACCACCATTTAAGAAAAATAAATTCATTTCCTTATAATTTAAATGTCAACGATAATTAAATTTAAATATTTGTCTATTAATTTTATAATTTAGAATATAAAATTAATTTTTAAATAACCATACTTTATTGTCTTTAGTAATTTTCACATATTTTAATTTTGTTTTGGATTGTTTCATATTTTATAATAGGGTTTAAAATTATATGTGTTGGGTATTTGTATTGGCTGCATTATTGCTAAAACAAATATCCATGTTTGTAAGGCTGGAAACTATGTTCCAACATATTTATGGCATTTATATGAGATGTTGAATATGATGTTCCAACATTCTGGCACGGTGTGTGCCTTGTTTCATGCATGTTTGTACGCGCGCTTTATCACTATTAAGGAATCCACGTCCTCATATCTTGCTGACCAAGCAATGCGCATATGCGTTCAAAATCAGTTGTGTTTTATTCCTTAAGGAGTAATAATATTTCAGGAAATCTTTGGATATGTTTGGAAGTTCCTAAAGATGTTCCTACCTTTTAGGACTTTCCATATTTGTTACTGATTGTTGTTATGTAGATCAGCTGAACGATCTACTTTGTTCTGAAGCCCAACAAAGTTATTGAGCCCATATTGCTTCAGTATATAAGGAAGACTTCAAGAACTAATTCAGTATTCAAGCTGTCATTCTAAAAGAATAGTTTTTTTTAGGGTTTTGAGTTGTGTCATTTGTGTGTTCTTCTCTTGTATCGTTTTGATGCAAGTCTAGGACTGTTTGTTCTTTGTGAGCCTTTCTTGTATCACCTTGATACATGTTAAGGACTGTTTATTGAGTTGTAACTCGTGTGCTACACCAAAGCTTTGAAGCAAGGTTGTAGTTTGTGTTTGAAGGTAACTTCACCATTTTGTGTTTTAATCTGATAATCACAGGGGATGTGATTGATTGTAGGATAGTGAGATAGGATCTCAGATCTAGGAGTTCCTAGGTTGAAGTCTAGATGGGTAGGTCCTAGGTCTTAAAGTTATAAACGAGGAGTTTGCTGAGAACGTTAGAATAAGGACTACACTAGTGGATTTCCTTCTTGGTTTGGTAGCCCTCAGAGTAGGTGTGTTTGTCACTGAACTGAGTCAACAAACTCACTGTGCCTTTTACTTTCTTGTCGTTTATTTTCTTGCGTATTATTTGTTTATTTGCATGATGTTGGAACATTAAACTCTACATCCGTTTTCTGTGTGCTCGGTGTTGAAACATTGCATAGATCATCTTAATACTAGTGTGCTAGAATTTCAATATGTTAATGAAATTTTAAATAAAAAATAGCAAAAAATATGTATTCAAATTTTGTTTATATTAAAATAAACCCACAGTACTATTTTGTTTTTAAGTGTGTTAGATTGTTACTTTTTTGCTAGATTATTAGAAATAAAAAAAAATATTGAGGGAGTAAAGAGTAGATTTTATCATAAGAGGGGAGTGAAATGTAAGTCAAGCTTCTCTCAAGGGAAGGGAGTGAAATATTTTCTAATATGTTTTGAATAATAGGGGAGGAATGCGTATATTTTAACATAAGAGGGATAAGACTGTAATTCAAGCATCTTTGAGGGGAGGGGGGTGTAATTTACTCTAGATTTTAACATAAGAGGGGAAGGAAATGTTATTCAAGCTTCTTTTAGGAGAGGGGGTGAATTTTTTTTCCAATATATTTTGAATAAGAGAGGAGGGGAGTGTATATTTTAACATAAGAGTGAAGATGAATGTAATTCAAGCATCTTTGAGGGGAGGGGAGTGTAATTTACTCCATATATTTTCTTGGTTAACTATGAAATTCATCCATCTATTTCTATGCCGCTATATAGAACAATGTATTAGAAGATTTAAAAGTCAAGCTTGCCAATTGAGAATCAAAGTCAAGATATAGGAGATGCGAACTTTTCTAAAAGCAATTTTAGTATAAACAAACCATTGCACTTGTATGTTCAACATGAATCGCAGTTGAGTTACCAATGTTAACATCAAAGCAATCCATAGTAGCTACTCTACGACCTCTAAAATTTTCACCATAAGCTACTCGACTAGGACTATCCCTTGTTGTACAATCTTCATTGCATTTCACCCAAGACAAGAATCGTCAAAAACGAATAAAGAGTTGAGATAGTGCATGTGTGGAAGAAACCACAATCATATATAGTTGTTTCAATTGATAAGTCGAGGATGAACTCCACTAACAAAGCAAATTACTGCCTATTAAAACCCATTAGATGCATATGATATGATAATACAAATAAAAATTGATATATGAATTTTGTTCAGAAAAAACAGATAATTTATCTATAGGGTATAATGATACTCACAGTGGTCGTGGATCGACAGAAGTAGGTGCTCTGATTGTTGATAGTGTGCTCCGAGGATGTGGTGGTCACAACCCCGTTGAGGAGAAGGGGGTGTTGTACGTGCAGGTGTCCTAACCCAAGTCAATATATGACCAAGAGTGGGGTGAAGCATAGAGAGATGCATAACTTGTGAACTTGTCAAAAGCTCATTATACAAAGTTGAGAAACCATTGTGTTGTAATGGGGTAGCTGATAGGAAAGGCACCCATTATGAGGAGATTGAATAGCCTTTACAAACCATTATTAACCGTTATAGGCTATTATTGGTTGGAGAGGATATGATGTCAAGGGTATGCTTTTTTTGTTGGACCTTTGATTAAGTAGACCCTAATTTGCGACGGGTAGCCTTTTGGCTAGTCCAAAACATAAGCCCCCCAGGTCGATAGTTTGAGGCGTTCAAAGTGACGACTTCAAATCATTACAAGCAAAAAGGGGATACCAAACTCATTGTGTTAGAAATGGTCTGAAGAAGATATTTTGTGATACTTTGAGTTCAATTATAACCCAAGGAGGATTTGTTGAGTTTTGTTCCCGTTGTAAGGTGAACACACATGGATTTGTAAAGTTGTATCTTTGTAGAAATGATACTTTTTATGTCGAATAGACTTGTCGAGGGAGAAAATTGAGATTTTTCTCTCGATTGAGAGAAAGAGCTCTAAATGAGGACCAAGTCGAACCTAGTTTATTTTCATTGGAAGTTGTTTTTCCAGATGATATAGATGGTGGATGATCATTTCCGTCGTAGAATTTCTGAATCTTGGACCGATCCAGGATTGAGTTGCTTCCAAGTTATCATTTTGTAGTTTCGAGTGATTGTACTGTATTATATCGACACAAAGGGGGTGTGCCAAATAACTTGTACTAAATTATGTGTTGAACATTCATTAGGATTATTTATGTTCGACGGTGAATGTTGGAGATAGATTATATCCACAGGTTTTTTCATCGACGAGATGTATATCAAAGAATATATATTTGGACAACCTTGCAAGCAGGGGCGTAGCCCTTCTGCAGCATGTGGTAGCCAAGGCTACCCCAAAAAATATATTTTTTTTGAATGGGTTTGTATGTTTTTATATCTAGCTACCCCAATTAAAAAATATTTAGCTACCCCAAACAAATTTATTTGTTAAATTAGCATAAATAATAAAGTAAAAAAATTACTACATGATTGATAGATTTATTTGTATTAATTTGATGTTTTTGGTCTCAACAACAAATAATAAGTTTCTTGCAAATAACTTATTTGTTTACATTGAAAAAGACATTATTAGTCTACTTAGTATACAATCAATTATGAATAAATTGCCTTTTTGAAATGCTTTGTGTCCAACCTTTCTAAATAGTTATTGTCAATTTTTATTTTCTTTGTTATTGTTTTATTTACATTTCATGTAAGTAAAAATTATAGTGATTTTTTTTTAACATATTGGTTAAGATTAGGATTAAATTTGATTTAGTCTCTAGAACACTCACGTTTTTTAAGTTAAGTTCTAAGTTTTGTTTAATTTTAGTCTTTAATTTGTTCTAAAAATTATAGTGATTTTTTCTAACATATTGGTTAAAAACACTCTTCTTCTTTTCTTTTGGTACAAATTTGAGAGAATTTTTTTTTAGTGACTAAACCTAAAAAGATATAATTTATTGGACTACAATTATATTTTATCTTCAAATTTAATATTTTGATTTTAAAAATATTTAATTTTTCTTTAAACGTGGCCCCCACGTAATATTTCTGCTAGCTTCGCCGCTTCTTGCAAGGATACGAAATCCCGTAGAGGTTGTTTTTATAGTTTTACGTTCTGGGTAGTTTATTCCAACGTATGTTCAGAGTTATTTTGCGAGCAGTTCGACGGTTCACATTCACAATTATATTGTAACCACTGAATTATAGTAATAACAACGGTTAAGAGTTGTATAACCGAGATATACATTTTCGGTTCTTGTTGGCATATGGAGGTGAAAACGTTTAGTCACCAACAACTTGTTTTATGCATCACAAGATATAAAATTTCCCATGCTTAAAATAAGATGACAAAAAACACTAAAAACTTGGACCGATGATGGCAAGGATGTCTGGTCCGTGCGACATGTCCCTTGTTGAGAGCTTTTGTTTAAGTGGATTTTTAATATACATTGGTTTTACAACAAGTAGGACCATTGACGATGTCGGAGACGCTTGGTCATTGCGATGGAAACGTCGTATAACAATGACGATCCTTGCACATTTTCTTTTGGACAAAATAACTAGAATATATTTTGTTAGCTAGGCACAATGTATAGGATTGAAGGTTGTTTCTCCAAATGATAGTTTATCAATCTGCAACTTTTTGTAATTGCGAGCAAAATAATATGCCATTTCTAACACGTTTTAGTACAAGGTAATAAAACAATAACGATGTCGTACCGGTTCCTTGTATTAGGATGTTGGCAGAGATTGCTGACCTAGAAGTGTTCTGATCATTCTTGAAGAGGAGCCAAGTCTAATGTATGATAGGCCTAACCTAAGTTAAACAACTTAGAGAATAATTCTCATATCATTAGCTTCATGCCATCTATGACAAGGTTGGATAGAACGTGACCTTTTAATGGATTTGTGTTTGAAGTCTACGCAACAGATGAGAGACAAACAATTAATTGTTCCCAAAATAATGTTAACGTAACCTTTAATGATTTTTTGTGTCGTTTCCATAAAAATAATTGCAGACAATCGCAAAAGGCAAACACTCATTAATTATTACCTTGTTGACTGTTACCTTTAACTAATGAGTAGTGTGATATCTCTCGAAAAGTAACATCACGATCTCTTCAAGAATAAAGAGCAGCTAATCACAATGCACTATTTGCCACAATACAAGGAGGTGTGGCTAAAAAATAGGAAGTGAACAATAAACCATGCAAATAAACACTTGCCAATTGTATCATGAAACTTTCGCTATGCCTATATATATCTCTCGCTGTAAATAGCATTTTCCTTAACTAATTAACTAAACGGCAACCAGTTTGTGACTAATGTCTATTCGGTGATGATTGCTATTGTCGAATGTGACAAATGTGATGTATGAAGAAATGTATGAGCAGCGGATGTTGAGGGTAGGTTTTGCCTATTGGACATTTGGGCAAGTGGGCCCTAATTTGTGGCGGGCTAGGCTTTTGGCTAGTACAGGACAAATTCTTAATTTAAATAAAGTAAAGAAATGGAATTTATTTTTTTTGGACTTGATTAGATGTTGTAGTTGTATCACATGGTTTCGCGTTGTAGCCAACCTCGACAATTGAACTGCGATCAGACATTTCAAACTTTAAATATGATTTTAGGTAGTAAAATAATCTCAGATCTAATTTTAGATCGGACGGCTTAGATATGTTACGGCGTCATGCTTACATCCTTAAATTATATTCTAAGGGTTTTCTTATAAGTATTTCTCCTAGAAGGAAACAACCAAATCCAAAATGTAACCATGATAAGAGCAACATGAAATTGTCCTTCTTTGGTTCATGTTGGTGACCACATGATATTTTGAATTAGAATGCGATGCAAATTGACTTCAGAGCTTATGTGTGTGTGTGACATGTGTGTTGGAATGGTAGCAAAAATGTAATGTAAAAGCTGGCTAATTTTGTTTATTGCTAGAATTTTGTGCTTCGGCACGAGATCATGAAAACGAACCATGCTTTGAGTGGAAAAATGGGAGTCTCTAAAATTTTTCAAGGCTTAATAGCCCAAAATAAATTACATATCAAATTTAAATAAATATAATTTTTCTAAAATAGAGACTCAAGTTATATATGTTTTCCTTCCTCTTAACTTGGTACAGGTCTTCACTATATAAACTTCATTTAATAAATTCAAGTAAATAAATATTTTTTTAGGGGGAGTAGATAAATATGATTATGGGATGCCGTTGTTGTTCCCTGTATCTTCTAAAAGCAAACAAAGGTGAGAACCCATCCAATATATAATTAAAAGTTTTTAGGCCTTTAAAAAAAATTGAAAGATCGAATGACGATAAACATCATTATAGGTTTGTACATCTTAACATCTATCAAATACATGTGTGAAAACATAAGGAATCATCTACAACTAGTATGAAATGTGTATATCATGGTAAATCATTCACCTTTATGTTTGCCTCTTCTTGCCACGATCAATCTGCTTATCTAAAAGAAAATAAAAGGCGTTGGGGTGAGACAGGATGTTTTAGTGAGTTCCACCTGTCCTAGGCTGTAGCCAATCTCCGGGAACCTAAGATCACCATATGTATGTACATTTACCTAATTTATGATTTATTGTTCTGCTATTTATATCTTAGCGATCGAAGGAAATCTGAGATCACTAATTTGTATTCTATCATAATTCTTGTCATATCATATTTGTATCATATTTCATATTATGTTAAAAGGTTAACGTCGAACAAACAATTTATCTAAGTTCATTTTACTGAATGGATCTGAGTGGAGTAACCTCGTATACACTCGCTCTGATAACAAGATAAATCCCTATCTGAGTTATAATAGAACAAATTTGAAAAGGATGACTTTTAAATCATATTCTTATAGTTTCAAAATGAGTTTTAAATATTATGGACAATAAGTAACCAAGATTAATCATATATCCAACAAGCATCATAAAGGAGAAAACTAATCTTAACCATATAAGCTAAAATATAAGTTTAAGTTAGATATGAATGGTCCAGAACTGATAATGTATGCTTAAATGGCTGAGCAAGAGTTTGGTTCAAAGTTTAAATGCAAAAGTTAGGAGCAGAAGCAATTAAGCCGAAATAAGTTGTTTTGAGAAAAGTGATTATGGAGCTGGCATGAGCTTAATTGAAGCTTAAGCTGAATTGGAAGTGGACATAAGTGATTTTGGTGAGTTCCTTTAGTTAGAAATTCCACCTTGGGTAGTTATTTTCATGAAATTATATGAAAAACTAGTAGAATAAGGTAATTTCTTATGAATTGGCTAACATCACAATCTGCTTTATTATCAACACAAATAGAAGGGTGCAAACTATGCATATTTGACAATCTTTGATTGGACAAGTGTCCCAATCTGAAGTGTCAAAGTGCAGATACATGAATATGAGTAACTGAGCTACTAATGACATACTGAGAAGTTTTATTTTGCTTTATAATACAATGAGAGATAAGAGAATACTAGGTTTATTTGAATTGATTTTTAGCATATAGATTAATATGTGAAAGTAATCATAAGAGCGACATTATTATGATTTGTAAATAAAATTATACACTTGGTAAACAAATATAATTAACTTTCAACTTCAGTTGAAATGGTTATACATATACATCGACCATCATGGGTGCAATGATCTATCATAGGAGGAAGACACAAACCAACACAATAATAATTGTCCTCATCACAATAAAAAGGAGATGCTGTAATATATAACAAAAATTAATCACTATTAAAGATAGAGAACAAAAATGTATGTATAAGTTAAAGAACAAATTTGAATAGGATGAGAAGAAGAGCATACCGGAGCTTACACCCCTTTCAACATAAAATAGGAAACTCAAAATGATAATAACATAAATAAACTTGAGAAATTGAGTCATATTTTTTCTCTCTTTGATGTGAAAAGATAAGTTTTTGATTATAATGAATTAGTTTAGAATTTATGGAGATGGAATCAATAATATTGTTTTTAAGTACATTCATGTGTTGTGTTTGTCCCATTTGATCATTCAATAGACAATATAACAAATAATTTTTATAAACCTTTTATTATCTATTATAACCTTTGATGATAGACCAGGAAAACCTAAAAACAACAATATAATAGTATTACATAAATGATAATAATTCAAAAGAATAATGAACCCATGAATTTTATAAGCAAAATTTAGAAAGGCAAAGACATACACTATAAATTACTTACGTTCTACTTATCAAAAAATATAAATTTGCTTACACTCCAACTATGTTTGCACCCATGCAAATCAATAATCATATGCGTCATCATGTTTTACACTTTTAAGAGTTTGACTGCACAAGTTCAAAAATTTTGTTACTGTATTTGTTTCCCTAACTAGAGCTCGAAAAGTACTTGTAAACATTTTTCATATTATTAAAATAGAAAAATTGCAAAGAGGTGAGTGAGGAGTGAGGACATGCACGAAGCCCCACAACTACCAATTTCTAAAGTGCCAAGAAACAATATATTACAAGACTTAAAAGTCTAGTTAACCAATCGAGAATCAAATTGAAATCATTTTGTCCTTTTGTAAAATTAATTTCTTTAGAAACCATAACATATGTATGTTCAACATGAAGCGTCACATAGTTATCAAAGATAACAAAAAATAAACCACAATACTTGAACTATGACCTCTAAACATTTCGCCAAAAGCGTCCCGCTAGAATAACCTCTGGTTCTACCATTTGTATTTCAATGTGTGGATGACACATCAATGGTAGTGAATATCATAAGTCACGAAGACATCACAATTGGATATAGAATTTTTGGTTGATAAGTCGGGAATGAGCACCGCTAACAAAGTCAGTAAGCTCTAAGACGACTCACATAACCAAAGAGAATGAACTCTATTTTTACTAGATCAAATCCAACCTTCATTTAATGAAACTGAATTACAATGTCTAGATCTACAATTCATTTGACTCAATAAACTCTAAGTAATTCAAATTACTACCTAATAAAATCTCATTAAATACTAATGATAATACAAATAAAAACTGATTTATGAATCTTATCAATAATAAATTAAATAATTGGCCTTTTAGTTTTCAATTAAGTATTTATCCTAATATGAAAAAAAAACAAAAACGTAATCATGTTTGCGGGGTGCATGGTCACGATATTTTCTATAAATGTGTATTCTGCATAAGTACAACCACAAAGGGACATTTGAAAGCCTTCAGCGACATTGAATCCCCCACTAAGGTAATCAATTGAAAGTCTTTGATTTAGGGTTTTGAAATTTGAGATTTTTTGACATAACTTCAATTGTGATAAATTGGTAGATTAAATATGAAACTGAGAGTCCTAATGACATGTTTGTGTTGTGAAATTGATTGAAGAATTGTTTTAAAGTGAAAATCTCACACACATAGCTTGTTTGTAAAGTAGTGAACAATACACTCATGGCTGTAATCCGACTTCCAGGAATAAGCATTAAGTTATAGTTACATGTTTGTGTTGTGAAGTTATGAATCCAACTTCCAGGAATAGTGTTGTGTTGTAGTTATTATAATGTATGAATCCATTGCAGGCCGTTTTTCTATTTGTGTGTTGCCTAGTTATAGTTATTATTTGTGTGGCAGTGGCAGTAGGGGTGTTTATCTGTGGTGCAGTGTGGTTTCGTGCTGCTGCTGTCCGTGGTGTTTGTGGCTTCTGTGATAGGCCTTCTGGCGTTTTTTCCCCTGCTGTCTGTTGCTGTTTTAGCAGTTTTCAGCAGCTGCTGCTGTGTTCCTTTCCTCCCTGGTGCGGCTGCGTTTTGGTTTTTTGGTGTGTCCCCTTTTGGTTTGGCTTTAAGACTGTTCCGGCGGGGCTATGGAACTGAAATCTGGTGTAGCAAATTAGATTTCAGAGTCATAACTGTTATTATTTGTGTATTGCCAATGCGATGTTGCTTTATCAGTTTGGTTTACTGAAGTGAAAAAGACAGGATATGGACAGGATCAATTCAAGTTGTCAAGTGGAAAATTCTTTTAGTTTAGTGTATTTTTTTACGGTTTCTAATATGACAGATTCTGTGACATTGTTTTAATAGTTCATGTGACATTATTTTACTCTAATTTTACTCTTTCAATAAGCTTCTAATTTTACAGTTTTTGTGACATTGTTTTGAACTTTTGTTCATACATAGCTAAGTTGAATCTTAAAGTTTGTTATTGTGTTGGTTGTTGTAGGAGTTATGCAGATTTTTGTTTAAAAAGAAAATTACCATCCCATGAGCAAGGATCTAGTTCTCAACATGTTCCATGTAATTTGGAAGAGTTACCATCGGATCTGGGAAGGCGGCCTAAAATGTCAACATACTATCCAAATGATCAAGAGACAATACGCCGAACTTATTTACAAAGAGGACCATGCCAACCTATTCAACACAATTTTCCTCAAAGAAAAATTGGAAATTCAATGAGAAGATTTTGTCCCTCTTGGTTTAATGAATTTGGTAAGTGGTTAGAGTATAGTACTGAAAAAGACACCACACTGAACGAGCCTTTTCTACCATGAAGATTGTGAAGACTAGGTTGCGTAATAAAATGGGAGATGATTGGATGAATGATTGTCTCGTGACTTATATTGAGAGAGATATGGCCGACAAAATTGATGACGAGTTGATTATTCAACGATTTTAGAACATGACATCCCGTAGGGGACATTTGTAAAGACTGGATGGAGTTTTTTGAGTACATTGTAAATTGAATACAATGTAATTTTTTGAATATATATTATTATAATTATTATAAATTGAAGTTTACAAATTTGAACCCCCTGACCTAAGATCTTGACAACGCCACTGTAAATGGTTGTTACTTTGTTAATGATATTTTACGTATAAGAATTAGTTAAAATAAGTTTAGGAGATTACCACCATTCTAATTGATTAATTATTATAAGTAGTATATAATATTTAATTATATTAAATATAATTTTTTAATTTATTAAATAATCATCAACATTTTGTTATTTTAATGGATTTTATTTCTGTTATTATTTTTTATCAACTAAATTAGTTTTTTTAATAATTTCTAATTTTTGAGTTTTTCAAAATAATATGTGAATACTTGTTAATTTTTTTATATATACAAATGTTACTAAATTAATAATTATCTTAGTTTTTAAAGTTTCAAGACTAACTTCCTACTTAAAGTTATTTTCCTTTAATTCACAACATGAACAAGTTACCTATGGAACACATGCTTGACAACATGGGCGGAGCGATATAGGGATATAGGAAATATATATGTAAATTTGGGACAATCGATATATAATATTTTAATTTTTAAAATATAAATATGTATGTTGTTTTTCATATTATATAAATACTAAATGATTTACTCATTTCGGATGTCAATGAAAGTATCACTCTAAATAAAAATAATCAAACAATACCTTAATCATTCATTTTTTGTATGATTTAACGTATAATTCTTAATAATATTCATAACACAGACAAGAGACCGACTTTTAATGTATTAAATATTAGTATATTGGTTTTTATACGTGGGTCTTAATAAAATTTAAAGAGAATTAAGTACTAAATTAAAAAAAATAAATCGAAGGCCATGATAGTATGACACATATGAGCCTCCACTTGGGTCTGTGCCTGCATGCGTATGATGTCGTCTAAGGGTAAAGAGCGCACCTTTGAGTTTTGGATGCGGGGTTCTATCCCCGTTTTGTCCATTTTAACTACATTTCTTCAAACAACTTAATAGTTTCAAAAGAGAAATTCTAATATGATCAGATGACCAAAGAAATAGTGTTTGGTCACACACACATAAAAAATAGTTTTTTAATAATAAGGAGGAAATTGATATAAAAAAAAATGATTGAATATTTTGAAGAGAATCTTTTTATGTGTGTGTCCAAACATTATTGATTTGGTTATATGACCATAGAAGAATACATCTGGTTTGTTATGCTCATGTTTGAATTGATCGATCCTAACATAAAAAAAAAGATTGCTTTTTTGACATTCATTGTGTCTTAGTAACACAAGTAAATGACCAAAAAATCCAGCGGCAATTAACTGCCAGTGTGCTTTTTAGTTATAAGTCAGCGGTAGTTATTTACTTGTTTTTAGGAAGTATTGAAAGTGAAAAAATCAATTGTTAAAAAAAAAAATCATGGTGATTGGTCAATCAGGATACTACGAAACTACTGGGAAATGCGTGTGGACTCCTCACGAATGCATGATATAAGGTTTACCATTTTTGCTAAGAGTGTGGCAACCACGGTCTACGTACGGATAAGAACACGGGAATAAGAGATATGACCCACTTCATCGTAAGTATATCTTGTGCAATTACATGACAACTATTACTGCCTCTGACTACATTCAAACGTGCCAATGCTCACGTAAGTATTAGCAAAATCCATATTAAAAATGAAGATGATGTCAAGTAATTGCAAACTAACTAGAATATTCAAAACAAATTCATATTTTAGACGTATATATTTGTCATTGCCATGTCCAAATTAAATCTGAACAAAGTGGCCTACACAGCTTCGCGATTTAAATTAGTCAGGAACAGTATTGAATAATATCTGAAGGGTGCATCACAGATTCTTGCAACAACAAGTTGCTTATCTGGTGCATCTGCAAGTAGATTCTTACAGCAACAAGATGTCCGTACAAAACATTTAGGACCTATTTGATTAGGTTTTAAAAAACCGTTTTCTGTTTTTTTAAATTTAAAAATTATAAAACATGTTTGTTGGCTTCTTTTTAAAAATTCTCAGAACAATTTAAGTGATTGTTTAATTCTACTTTTGGAGGAATTAAAACTGAGTCTAGTGATATAATATAATATTGATTTTGATATGTTTGGTTTTTCTTGTGTTGAATTGATTTTGTCTCTAAAATTCATTTTAATTTGAAACTTTTGATTATAAAATTTGGTGATAAACTAGTTTTGTTTTACTAATTAGACTCCAATTTATTGTAGAACTCATTTGTGCATGAATTTATCCAAACACAAATTATTATTTTTTAAATTTACTTTTAATCATAATTAATTTTATAAAATCGATTTATTCAAAATAAAGTTCTGTCATTAAGTTTTCAATTTTTTTCATCTCTTTTCAAAATTGAAAACACATTAAGAGTGACAACTTTTAATTGATAGTAATATTATAAATATTGTTGAACTTAAAAGTTAGCCGAATAATAGGCAAATAGCTCTCAACTATGATTTCATTTGTGCCTCAAGCACTTAGATCAAGAAAGAAGATCTGTCCCTTGACTATGAGTTATTTATCTCTTCCAACGAGTGTTAAATACGAGGTTGAGTTTTTTTTTCTTCTTCTTTTTTGCGAGCTACTAAACTAAGAAATGCATAAGTAAACAATAAAGTAGAAATGCAGAGGATAAACTTATGAAAATATATTGTTTTGATTGATCGTGTGTATGTGCAAGTGTGATATTTATTGTTGTTTTTGTATTTTCAAACTGTTGTATTTGGATTTCCAAATTCTATTATCTACCAAAGTTGTTACTAGGTTGAGTCACGACCAGGTCGCTCTCTTTAAGACGTTTCGTGGCACTGCCCAAAATTGTGCAAGACAGACTATCAACCACGCCGCCTCCAGGATAAAACAAGCCCAGCTACAACTATACGGTTAACTACTGCACTTTAGAAAACCGTTCAAGATATACACCCTCAAATATGGTACTAAGACCACTCTTAATACTGAAACCACTTTAATATGGTATTGTTACCACTCTGTTATGGTGCTGAGACCACTCATATATGGTGTTACTACCATTCTATCTTTAATTTCTCCAAAGTATCAATATGGCACTACGACCACTCAAATATGGTAATACCACCATTTCCACTTTTTGATTTCTCCTCAATTAAAATATTGAAAGAATATCTATATACCGTTAAGATCATTCTTAATTCCGACGGGACATTATTATTCCAAAAAGGGACTATGATCTTAATAGTACTATTTATTCCGAAGGGACTTATATTATCGAAGGGACTATGTTTTTAAGACCATTCTTAATTTCGAAGGGACATTAAACCGAAAAGGAACT
>Ga0315914_1002741_pt1 | contig 26877 bp, 13 predicted proteins | sample MpolenodulesMG_FD_203920 | JGI IMG/M metagenome (GOLD analysis project Ga0315914, IMG submission 203920) | Medicago polymorpha root nodule microbial communities from Los Angeles, California, United States - elongated nodules | ecosystem: Host-associated > Plants > Roots > Nodule | place: USA...
TTCATCATCTTCATCCTCAAACTCATAATTCATCATCTTGATCACTAAAACTAGAAAAATTTGTTACCTTCATCATCAAAACGCAGAAGGAAAAAAAAATCATCATTCATCTGGGTTTGAATTGTAATACAAAATTCCAATTTTAACACACTACAACATCATAGTGCACTTATTCGAAGTTCATTCTTTCTCATAAGTTAACATAAAGAGAAATCCTTTAATCCGGAATGAAGATGTGTGAGTGAATAAGGGTGATGGTAGTTCCTTCAGTCAGCTCAGATCCACAGAAACTAAAACCCACAAAATCATAACTTTATAAAAGAAAAATCATCAAAGAAATCCTCTCTAAAGCACTAATTTCCAAATCCCCACCAAGATCCAATTTTGATACCATAAACGCAGACCCAAACACCATTTCTTCAAAAACCATACAAGAGATTTGAAAATAAGTTTGAACTCATAGAAGAAGAATCAGACATAATATAAATTAAAACATAGATACACATTTTTATTCGTATTCTAAATATCAATAGAAATTGTAAATCCTAGAATCTCCTTTTCTAGATGTATTATGGGTTTAAGAGGATGAGAAATTGGTTAAAAGGAAAATGATCGAAGAGTTTTTGTAAAGGGATTAAAGAGTCATGCATTTTAGGTTTGAGAGGTTGTGAAGATTTGGGTGAGTTGATAACACAGTTGTGAGAAGAGAGACGAGAGAGAAGAAGATACATGAGGGGTGCGTGAGAGGATGAGGTGGTGTGTGGGGATGAAATCGGACGTGGAAGGAGGGAGTGGGTTTGGGTGCACTACCCGTATTGCTAAAATTAGTTTTCAGTTACAATTAAATTCGGAAGTGGAAGGAGGGAAACATTTTATTTGTTGTTGTTGTAAAGATTTTGATAAAGGAGTTAAATTTGATATTTGTTGTTTTAATTTATGGGTATAAATTTTGTTAAGTTTTAGTTTTTTATTTTATTTTTATGGGTTTTGATGATGAAAGTGATGATTTTTTTTTTGAATTTTTTACGGTTGAGGTTGAAGATGACGAATGAGATGATGAATGTTAATATTTTTGCACAAAGGTTAATATAATGGATTTATTTGTCCGTTTGGTTCAACGAATGGGAATGATAGAGATTTTGATGAAAATGTGTTTGGTTCACAAGGGGAGAGGAGATATCTTAAAATGAATTTACTGATTTACCCTTAAACTTAATTAAATATACGAAAAATGTTTATTTTTACAGGTAACAAATAAGAGTTATATAATATAATAATAAAAGTTGTTACAAAGATAATATTGAGATTTTAAATTCTTCTAAGGATAATTTTTGCAATGTAATAAAATTTTAAAGAGATCACGTCCTTTCCCCTCCAAAAAACTCCGATTTAGAAAAGCAAAAAGTGGGTCTTGGAGGAATTTTGCTCCCACCACCATTAAACTCTAATAATAAAAGTTGTTAAAAGAATAATATTAATAAAAGTTCTTCTAAGGATAATTTTGATAATGCAATAAAATTATAAAGAGATCCCGTCCCTTCCCAAAAAAAAACTCCAATTTGAAAAAGCAAAAAGTGGGTCCTGAGGAATTTTGCTTCCCTCATCTTCCCCTTCTAAAAATTGAACCAAACATATCAAATTAAAAATATTCCCTCCTCTTCCCTCCCCTCCAAAACTCTCCAACAAAACAGAATCTTAGAATTTATAATTTGGAACGACGGAATATATAATAAAATGATAAATGCATACAAGAAAAAGGGAGGGAGAAATGAAATGAAAAACTCGTAAACTAGGGGTGAGCAAAATATCCGGTTGCATGGATAAAACCACATCCAAATCCAAAACCATATTTAAATAACCGGATATTTACATATGGATATTAACCGGTTTATTCATAAACGGTCGGTCATCCACTTTGATAAATTCGATTTTTTTGTTGGATGTCCAGATCCATAACCGTATATTTTGTTACTGGAATTTTTTTTACGGTATTTTTTTAACAACACCATTTTTTTTAATGAAAATATCTCTCTTTTTATCAAAGCTTATTAGGATCTCTTTTTTCAACACAACTTATTCAAAACAGCTAATTTATGCAAAACAACTTATTTATGCAAAACAACTTATTAAGATATCTTTTTTCAAAACAACTTATTCAAAACGGCTTATTTATGCAAAACAGCTTATTAGGATCTCTTTTTTCAAAAAACTTATTCAAAACAGCTTATTAAGATCTCTAATAAGTCATATTTTATTTGAATAAGTTGTGTTGAAAAAAGAGATCCTAATAAGCCGTTTTGCATAAATAAGCTGTTTTGAATAAGTTGTTTTTTAAAAAAGAGATCCTAATAAGCTGTTTTGAATAAGTTATTTTGAAAAAAGAGATCCTAATAAGCTGTTTTACATAAATAAGCTGTTTTGAAAAAAGTGATCCTAATAAGCTGTTTTGCATAAATAAGCTGTTTTGAATAAGCTGTTTGCAAAAAAGAGATCTTAATAAGCTGTTTTGAATAAGTTATTTTGAAAAAAGAGATCTTAATAAGCCATTTTGCATAAATAAGCTGTTTTGAATAAGTTGTGTTGAAAAAAGAGATCTTAATAAGCTATTTTGCATAAATAAGCTGTTTTGAATAAGTTATTTTGAAAAAACAGATCCTAATAAGCTGTTTTGCATAAATAAGCTCTTTTGAATAAGTTCTGGTATAAGATAAGCGTTTTTGAATAAGTTATTTCAAATTTGGATTTTTGTTTATAAAATTTGGTTTTAAAAATCAATTTTGAAAGATAAATAACTGGTTTTTAATTCGAATATTAAAATAATCTAGATATTTTTGTAAACCAAACCATATCCATTTATAATCCGATTTTGTAAAACTAACCGGTTATATATCCATAACTATATTTATAACCGGTTACATAAGGATTTACAATAAAATATGGTTTAGGGTTTAGGAATCCAAAACGTTTATATATGGATATGGGTCGGTCAAAATATTCGACCATGCACACCCTTACCGTAAACCCTAGAGCCTTCTTTACAAAGTTGCATCCGAGTTGTACACAAATCAAGAAAGGAAAAACCCTAAACCCTCCTTCCTTCCAATGGCGGCTGACCGCCTTCCGCCGGACATACTCGCCGAGATCTTATCCCGCTTACCAGTAAAATCACTTCTCCGATTCCGATCGACTTCAAAATCACTTAAATCCACAATCGATTCTCACAACTTCACTAACCTTCACCTCAAAAATAATTCCCTCCATCGATTTATAATCCTTCGACACAAATCCGATCTCTGGCAACTCCAAATCGATGATGATGATTTCTCTAAATCAATGATTCCACTCATCCATCCTTTAAGCACTAACATCGCCCTAACCCTTTTTTCTTTAAAAGGTAACCGCACCTTGCCTCTTATCGGTTCATGTAACGGCCTCCTTGCCCTTTCCGACGGAGAAATTGTTTTCAAGCACCCTTATGGCGTTCTCGAAACCACAATCTGGAACCCTAACACCCGCAAAGATCGGGTCATCCCTTTTATCCCTCTTCCTATCCCTAACATTGAGGAATCTGACAACCCCAATCGCGGCAGTATATGCGTTCACGGCTTCGGTTTTGATCCATTAACCGCCGATTACAAACTCCTCAGAATCACTTGGTTATTTGCTCGACAAAACATTTTTTATGATTCACATGTCACACTCTTCAGTTTGAAAACAAACTCGTGGAAAACAATTCCTAGTATGCCGTACGCTCTTCAATATGTTCAAGCCATGGGGGTTTTTGTTGAGAATTCTCTTCACTGGGTTATGGCGAAGAAACTTGATGGGTCACATCCTTGGTTAATTGTCGCATTTAACCTCACACTTGAAATTTTCAATGAGGTTCCTCTTCCTGTTGAATTAGAAGGTGAAGAGGTTAACAGTAATAGTAATGGGAGTTTTAAAATTCGTGTTGCTGTTTTGGGCGGGTGTCTTTGCATGTCTGTGAATTATGAAGCTACTAAAATTGATGTTTGGGTGATGAAAGACTATGGATCTAGAGATAGTTGGTGTAAACTTTTTACTTTGGTTAAATCGTGTTTCAATTCACCTTTAGACTTTTTGAGGCCGTTATGTTATTCTAGTAATGGAGGTAAGGTTCTGTTGGAAGCAAATCCTAACTTGGATAAAACTCTTAGGAAGCTGTTTTGGTATGATCTTGAGAGTGAACAAGTTAGTTATGTTGAAGGAATTCCTAATTTTGAAGAAGCTATGTTTTATGTTGGAAGTCTTGTATCACCTTTCTTCCCTGTTGATAATTGTAAGAAGGAGAATCGTACAAGCAAGAGCAAGAGAAGGTATTTCTTACTGATTATATGAGTTTTTTGAATTTTTGCTATGTATAAGTTATATCAGTTCAATGGACCCATCATATGATATATGTAGTTAAACTCTATGCTAAAGGTTAAATTGAATTCTTATTATAGGACAAGGATTCTCTAATTACTTTGAAGTCTCTACCTTTGTTTATGTATATGTGACAATGTGTGTATGCTGGATTTCAAAAGAAACAAAAAATTAATAACAATGTATGCTATGTGTTAGTTTAAGAGTTGACCTTGTGACTAGCTAAAGAATTTGCTTAAAGAAAGAATTTTGGTATGGATTGCTTTTTTCAATTCCTTTTTTGAGATCTTCGGTCCTAAATTATTATTTTAACCAGCTTGTTTCTGAATGTTGAGACTATTCCACTCTACCGGTATGGGAAGAGGAGAAAATTGTTCTTTGGAAGCTGGGCTTAGTCTACCATAAAATTACTCCAAATTTATGCATAGTTTTGTTCAAAAACATGGTTTTTATCAATTATTCTTTGTTGAACTTACTTCGATGAGATTCATTGTTTTTTCCACAGGGATGACTTCTTGTCCAGAGGATTTAAATTGAGATTGTAAGGGATGGAAGGACCTGTGATGTGCAGCTGAAACAAGATGCTCAAGTTGTTTCTTGTGATGGAATTAGTTTTCTTGGTTTGTGAGAAAGGTTGAATTGATAACGAATGGAGCTGCGCACCTATTTTTATCTCTTGTTTCGAATTGTATGTCTGAGTTACATATATCCCTCTTGTATCTCACGTTAACGTGTGAAGAATTTGACGATGAATCCTCTCTCCCTCTGGCCTTTCTAAAAGGATCTTCTGCTTTTACTTTTACATCTAGTACTGTTGAGAAAATATGGAAGCAAAATGAGGTTGGTTATCGTAAATTCCAAACTCTTGCCACATGCTTATGTAAGCACAATGAGGTTGGTTGGTTGTTGTATGAAAAGCATTGTTCCTTTCGTGCGTGTTTGTTTGTGTTACATTGTGTCTCTCTTCACTGTGTGTGTAGTAAGTCTTTGTTTGTCCCATCTCTACTGCGCGTGTCTGCTATCTCATAGTTGCCGTCTTTGTTTGTCCTTTAAGAATCAGTAAGTATAATTATTCCTTGATTGTTTTTATGTGCAAATTGGGTACTGATGCTACTGTCAGAAAAGTATTGAGTAATTTTTGGTTCTGTTGTATGAAATTTAATTGTTATGCTATAAATATCATCTTTATTGCAATGCTGTTGTATGAAATTGAGTTATTTTACTGTGTGCAAGAATTGGATTATGGCCTGCTAGGTGAATGGTTTGCTGTATAACACGTCATTAGGTTCTCATGCAATATTTAGTAAAATAATGATTTAGTTGGCATGCGTATGATATTATCTGATAGTGTGTACTATTGTTATATTCGGCGGAATGAAACTGTCAATTGCCATTTGAAAATGAAGATAGGATTGGTTACTGTACTTGGATATAGACCGTGGTGGTTGTCAATTGTTAGTGTTTTACCTTTTTATGTTGCTGGTGGTAGGCTGCATCATTTTCAACTGAGGAAGTGATATAAGGGAGGTTAAACACTAGTAATTGGACATAGACTGTGGTGGTTGTGAATGTTTTTTTTCTATATTGATGGTGGTAGGGTGCATTATATTCAACTTAGGAAGAGATGTAATCTAAGGGAAGTTAAGCACTAGATATTCTGCTTGAACTTCCAGAATTTACTATAGACAAGATCAAGTAGTTAAACAATGCTTTTGGTGATGTGTTAGGTCATAGCATTAGCAACAAGGAAGTTTGCGACTAATTTTTCTTTTCCTGTTGTGTGTATGCTGTTGATTAAGATTTTCTAGTGTTTCTGCTACTTGACTGCGGTGTCTTCAATTTGTGTTCGTGGTGAATAATACTGCAATTGTTTGTATGCAGTGATAAGGCCAGATAAAATCCTGTAAACAATTTGTACGTAGTGATAAGGCCAGATAACATCCTGTAAACAATTTGATGCCGAGTCAGTGTTGCACTCTATAATAATAGTACCATATGGCTATAGCATTGGGTCCCTGTTCTTAGATTGCTGCCACCAAAGGTGGGTTGGGTGACAAAAAAAGAAACGAGTGTTGCTGAATGGGAAGTTACAGCCTTACAGGGATGTGAGTCAGTGGCAAATAACTTCTGATTTGTAATGCATCCGAGGCTAGGTGTGTTGTAGTTTGTATATATAGCAGGTGCTAGTAGTGTGTGCATATATGTGATGTAAAAGAACATTACGAAATGTGGTTACTCATGGAATTTGTGATATCACAATAAAATGAACTGGTAGTTCCTTAATTGTAGGAACTTGCTAAATCAGTTGCAAGGAAAATAACAAGGAGGGGTGCATTAGGATTGTCACCACGGTACTGTCTCATTGAGAATGACATTCTTTCAATGTGAATTGCCTTGTTAAAACCGTAACAAGAAAACTCAATGAGACAATACCATGGTGAAAGAAAAAAGTGTAGCACATATTTATTTCTCACCCTCAACCAAGACGATGAAGAGCAATTTTTATTACCATTTGATCTGATCAAAAGGTCTTGAAGATTATCACGACGGATTTGTTTGATGTTTATATCACCACCCTTTTGAAGATCACAAGTTTAAAAGAATTTGTGATAGATATGTTCAAGGACAAATCCTATTGAATAACATATTAAATTCAACGAAAATAACATCACAGGGCAAGTTTGATTGAACTCAGGGTCCTACAACCTATTGAAAGAATGGTTATAAAGATTGACTAGGTAGTGAAAAACACAACGAAGGATAAGTTTCAAAATTATTGAATAAACACCAGATTTGCAAAACCATACAAAAATAAGCTTAGATCCATAATCAATTGAAAGAAAGAAGATTTTTGAATGGAGAGGAATATTGGTTTCCCCGAGCTAGTTAGAAAAACTAGTGAATAAGTGACTATATCTTTTTTTTTTTTTTTAAGGGAAGTGACTATATCTCTAGAGGTGAATATATTAGGGCACAAATATACGCTTTAATGCAATATGGAAGTGGAATAAGAAAATGAATGGACAATGAGAATGGTTAAAAACCACGGTTAATGCTTGAATGAGTGCAAAGGATTCACACATACAAAAGTACATATACAGTCATGCAATACATTGTTGTTGATTTCAAGAATAGATGCAACAGAGAGAGGAAGACAAACCTTTCAAGCACTGCAACGCAAGTGCGGTTTCAAAGTTGTGATTTGCTATATTAAAGAAGGAGGCGGGGCTGTGTAGAGGAACTGTGGGGCATAAGGCCAAATTTTTGAAGTGATATCAGCACATTTTGCTCGCGCCCAACATGATTTTCAAATATACCCTTGCGTGAGTTAAGTCACGATGCGTGACTTAACTCACGCACCTTATAAGCTTTGCGTGACTTAAGTCACGCACCACTGGCAGCCTGTGCGCGAGTTAACTCCCGCACGTTGGCCGGTGGTCAGAGTTGAAGAACAAACGTTTTTTGGTCTTTGGTCAGGTTTTTAACATTCAATTTACATGTTTTTAACTACTTTTACACGTTTTTTTTACCACATTTATGGTAGATACAAACTAGGTTATCATTCCTACCTATAAATACCCTCACAAACTTCCTCTTTTCCTCAGATTATCTCCTCCCACTCTCTCCCCCTCTTTCTCTTCTTCTTTTTTGCTTCTATAGTCTCTAGGCTCTTTATACCCCTTTAGGTATATAGTAGTAATCGGTCGAGTTGGGGAAAAAACATCATCCCTTGAGTTGAAGAACATTCTCTTAGTCATTTGAGACAACCCACGTGAGGTTGTAATACAGTTGTGTATGAGTTGTAATTGGCTGTGATAGAATGACATCATCCTTATCTTTCACCAGAATGTTCTCAAGAACATTCTTTCTTTGTAAAACAATTTTTTCTTCTTTCTTTAAGGCACATGCTCTTCCAATTCCTTTTTAAATGCAAAGGCCTTTATGTAATCATATGATATTCTTTCCATTTATGTCATAAGTCCAAAGTATATTCTTTTGGTGAGACATAGAGAATATTTTGCTTCTTGATTTTGTACCAAAAAGTCCATTTATGTCCTTTTGCTTATTTGCTTTGATAATGACGTTTTTAACTTGTCTTGTGAGCAAAGAACCTTCTTCTTATGTTAAGAACATTCTCATGAAACATTTCTCACAAAATTCATTAGTAGATAACAAGTTAAAAAACAAGTATAAAATGTTTGTAATCTTTAAAACATCAAATAAGAATTTTGTCCTCAACAAACCCATCTTGTGTATCTCATAAGTTCTCGACGGAGATTAGTCACTGATAAGTGACGGTGAAAACTTCATACCAATATCATAGTAAAAAAACATTACTATTTGTTTTTCTTTAACCAACACCGATTGAGTCATTATCTCATATCTCAATTGTGATTTTCCTTAGAGTAATACAATTTTCCTTAGAGCAATACAACGATCTTCTTTCTACTTGTTAGAGTTCTAAGTATCAATCTGATTTAAATAGGGAAATTGAGACATGTGGAAAATAACGTATAATCTCTCTTTTTATGGGCAAATAACGTATAATCTCTTTTACCATGAAATTACCTTAGATAGGAGAGGTCTTTTATGTTTAAATAGTGTCCTTGAAATTACCTACGGTTTTGTCCGAAGGTAATGGTTGAAAATATTTAGTGATGAGTGATGACCATCTAACTATTATCAATTTGTTGATTTGGAAATTATTACTAACTAACCTTTTAATCATATTGAGCATGTTACAGATGCAAATCTTATTACGTCCTCGAGATAAACATGATTTTTGAATTATTCTTCTATATTTTAGTTCTATTGAAGCTGTTGAATCATTTAGCTAACAAATATAATGATTGTTTGGTGGTGATTATAAAATTGAAGCTGTTGAATTATTCTTCTATATTGTAGTTCTATCGAAGGATTTTTTTATTTTTTATTTTTTACAAAGTATAGGGATTATTCTAAATCATAACTTGCTGGTAGTTCCTTTTGTTAGTAAACAAAAACATAATCTTATATGGTATCAATATTAAAATTGATAATGGGGTAAAATTATAATTGTGAATTGACTGTGAAATGAAAGGTTAAATTGATAGATTAGAACTCAATTAAAATTGATGTTCTTAGTACATAGAAGAGAGGAAGAAAGAGATAGAAGAAATTACTCTACTAGAGAGTATCAAAGGGAGAGAGGAAGAGAGGAGAGACTTTCATCATTTTTCTTCATAATCCTTGATGATCATCCTTTCCCTATTTATGCACAATCACTAGCCACATGTCCACTTACTTCAACCAATTACATTTTGCCAAGTGCATTTTCTCAAGTATCAATATTCTTTATCTAATTTCATTTATTTTGTTTTTCTAAAGTTAAGTGACTTTGTTTATCTTTGGGGAGTGGACATAGCTAGTTGTGCAATTCTGATTCTTATTATAGAAAGCTTATGTGTTACTCTACTCTTTTATGCGGTGATAAATACATTGAAGTTCTTGAAACTCATTCGAAATTATATTGTTAAGGATTGTGCTATTTCTATTCATCATATATATATATATCTATGGGAAGGGGAACTCTTGTGTCAATATTCTTGCTAAGTTGAGAGCTAATAGTTTAAACCATCTTATTATGTTTAACGAACTTCTACCATGCTCATCACGTGTTTATTAGACGGCGTTTTAAGCGTATTCTTTTCAATGACTATGACGTTTTCCCCTTTTTATTCCTTTTTCTCATGTAGCCGAAAACAATATAATTTTAATAATGAAATGATTTTCATAAAACACAATTATATTGAAAAATATGTATTTTTAACATTTTTAAGAAAAAAAATGTTGATGAATTTTTTTTACAGAGATTAAAAATGGTCACGGAATTTTTTACTTAACTAACCTAAAGAAAATATACACTAGTGCTATGTCTTTGCAACTTAAAAATGGCATGAAATTAGTGAAGTAAGGTGAGAGCGTGAAAATAGAGAACGGAGTTGTGAAACAAATACTAGATATACTGCACTCTATAAAACCCCCAGGGTTTAAGCTTTTCTACTAAAAACACTTCAAAATATCGGCCAACACCAGTCCACCACCATGGCTCACTTATTCTCTTTGCCGCGTCTTCTCTACAACAGTGCCCTTCCTTTATTGCACTTCCGCCATTTCTCCGGGAAGCCAGCAGAGCGGCTGCGCAACATCTGGATGACAGGTCTGATCAACCCTGACAAGATAGGCCCGAAAGAGAGGGAGATGTTATAGGCGGGTGAGATCGATGACACCCATAGAATCATGTTTTCGAAGGAGGAAGAGACCGAAAGATACTTATATATTCTGGCTAGGAAAGAGCTTGATGGTATAATGTTTATTAGAAAGAATGTGGATACTAATGAATCCAGAATAATAAAAAGCAGATCACAGATTTACCAAAAAAATAACTCGGCTGCTATCACTTCCTTCAACTGGAAAGATTATCAGGTAATATTAATATATATTATCATATTTCACTTTCAATTTTGATTCAAGAATATAATTGAATAATTTAATTTGTCCTTGCAGATGAACATAATTGACACACAAAGTCCGTGTGTTGGTTTTGCTGAGGAGGTTTCGACTGCTTTGAGTGCCTTTGACGGTGCCATTCTTGTTCTTTCTAGTGTTGTAGGGGTGAAACGCCACTCCACTACTGTTGATGGGGAAATGGACAGACATGGACTTCCAAGACTTGTATTTATCAACAAGGTTGATGAGAAGGGAGCGGATCCGTGGGATGTTTTAGATCAGGTAATCTTGAGATTAATGAATGTCAATTGTCATCATAGATTCTAGGTTTTGTACTATGTTGTCAATCCCAGATAGTGGAAAAGAGAGTAGCTGTTGTTTCTGTTTCTATAGGGCAGTCCAAATGCTATTAGGTTTTTTTTCTGAGTTTTGTTTCTTTTTTATACGCAGAGAGCTAACTTAACTTTAGATTTAGAAACCTATAACATTTTATTATTATTAAGCATGCACGCTTTATAACTAATGCTCAATGTTACTATATAATTCAAATTCAAATTGTTGTTTTTATTTGTAGATCATTTTGTTTTATTTTTCAGATAAGATGTGAGCTTTGACTTGACAGTGCTGCAATTCAAGTTCCAATAGGCTTGGAAGATGAGTTTAAGGGACTTGTTGATCTTGTGCAATTAAGGGCCTACTATGTTCATGGTTCAAATGGGTCTGTTGCTGAAACTTCGACATTGGTTATACCAGTGATTGTTCTTCAAATTACTCAATTGTTTCTTATTGCAGTTCAAATGTTGTCATTGAAGAAGTTCCTGCAAATATGGAAGCCTTGGTGTCCGAAAAAAGGCGTGAACTAATAAAGACTGTGTCAAAGGTGGACGATAAACTTGCTCAAGCGTTTTGCAGTGACAAACCCATATCATCCGTTGATCTTGAGGTGTGTGGGTAATGGTGTATTTTTTTTTTCATTGGAGTTTTACATGTTAATTTTTTATTTTTATTTTCATTTAGCAAAGATATGTTTGTGGTAGAATTTTTGCTTGCCATCGTAATCCGCATTACGTCAACAAAACCAACGAGGCATATATACACTAATGTTGATCAGTATTATCCCTCGGGTTTTGATATGAAGTTGAAGAACAAATTCAAATCTGTTTTATCCGTGTATTACATTTTAGGGTTAGATCCTTGAGAAAATCCACTTTTTGTCCATGCTCCTATGAATTTGCAGATATGAAACTAGTTGTTACTTCTGTCTCGCCCGCCTCCCCCCCTCTCTCTCCAAATCTTATTTTGTAAATAGTTTTCATTTTGTTATTATTTTGTGTGTGTAGGAAGCAGTTCGTAGGACCACCATATCAAAGAAGTTTATGCCAGTATTCATAGGTAGTGCTTACAAAAATAAGGTAATCATTGAATTAATTTGTTTTTTATTTTGCATGTTTCCCATCTCCATGTCTTAAATGAAGTCTGAGGGAGTTGCATTTGTTGAAAACCGCCATGGAAGAATATGGAGAAAGCTTGAAAAGAGTTCAGAAAAGAGAGAGAATATGTAACTGTTTTTCTAACTGAATTTGTGAATCTCAAATATGATTGAATCATGAAGGTTACAGTTATTTATAACCCTAAGCTGATGTGACAACTGTCCTAACTAACTGCCAACAACTATCTAAGGAGTAGCTTGTATATCTAGTCCACCCTTTTGTATAGTTAAAACTATCTGATTAAATCAAGAACACAAAATAAGACTTTCACATTAACATTTGTTTAAGCTATCATATTTTGTTGGAGAGGAATGCCCATAATTTCGTATGAGATTGGATTGTATTGTTTAATGGGATCTAGAAGTATAGTCTCAGTTTTTTCAAAAAATAAAATAAAATGGAGCCTAACAAAAGTTATTACAAGGCAATGTGAATATTCATTACTGAAGTGACACACAAAAACTTCAATGTTTAGGATATTTTAGCCATTTTTGCTCGCATTTTAGGTTTATCATATGCAGTTTTCAGTATTTTCAAGCCCTCAAATGAAATTTACTCTCCAATAAAAATATAATGTCCACATTTTCAAATAACTTCAACAACGACAACCAAGTCTAATCCCACTAAGTGGGCTCGGCTACATGGATCATATGATGTCATAATGTTCTATTAAATAAAGCAATGTAGAATTCAATCTTACAAAAAATAACTTAAACCACCCACCAAAAACATATTCAAGAAAAACTCAATCTTACAAAAAAAAATGTAGAATTCAAGAAATGTGGCTTATGCTTGAGGGAAGAGAAAAGTAGAACCTGGTCCAGAAAACTTATACAAAAGTTGTCCAAAGGACATTTAATGGGAAGATCCACCAAGTCATGGTGAAAACATATACCTCATCATTATACAACCCAAGCAAACGACGAATCTGCAATTCCAGATAGAAAGACTGGCCACAAAATCACTAGACTCAAAATGCAATATATGAAAGCAGAGACATGAAAATGATCTTATGAGTGCACAAATTGAGGTGACAAATAAAAGCTAAAACTTGTACTAGGCTTTGTTGTGACTACCTCAATTTGCAAGAAGATGATATTAGAAGTATGGGTCAAATACATACTTCTCTGTAGCGAGTAAGAAATGGATAATCTTGGTTACAACATATGAGAAAGTAAAGCAGATCCACAACGCAACACCTTGTTCCCAAGACTAATGCAATAAAACTAGAACAAAGAGGAGCCTTAGACTTACTTCAAGCTTCTTGCCAGTGTCAATATCAGTAATAAGATCTCCCTTTCGAAGGACACCCTCATATATTCTTCACGCAATTAAAAATAATCAATACATATATGTAGATGTGTATATTATGAGTCAGGATTCGTTGACACATGTGCCATATTTAAGATGATTCAACAATTAATTGGATTTACTTAATTCACCTTCTACAAAGAGTTATTGAAAATGCGAGTATATTAAGTTCAACAACTGTTGTCAACGGATCCAGATAATTTGAAATAGGATTTAACCACATGTAAAGGTTGTGGTACCTTAGATATGTTTTACGACCATGCTTCTTCAATTTGAAAGCCAATGCCACAAGGTGATGCTGTTAAAATAGCCCAACAGTATTCTTTGTTAGTAGATTAAAAAAAATAGCATAACAACCATATTTATCAAGATTCTATGGAACAGTGCAGTCTTTGCTATTCTGAGGTGCATAGGATTAAAGAGTGAAGAAGTTTGAATGTAGAACTGAGCAGTCTTTTTTCTAAGACCGCTGAGTTTGTCTCCGAGATTATAAAACTGAACATTGGTCAATGACTTTGTGAGTATATTAGCAATCTAAGAATGAGCACAACATAAGTCACAACTAAAGATTCGGTTCTGTAATGCAAAATCAAATTATGACTCACAGCAAAAGTGATTTGATTGTTGCAATAAAGTATTGGTGTGGAGATGGGAACGCGCTGCTCATGAAATAAGGTTAACACCTTAAAAGTAGCTAAGGCTATGAATCATAAGTTAGGACCAAGGCATAACAATGCCCTGAAAGCAGACCTCGTGTTATCTACATCAGAGATCAAATCAACATCACAATAGTCCTGCAAACATGGGGGAGACATAGGGTAAACATCCTGCAGAACTAAACCAAGATCCAGAGTCTTTCCTTTTAAGACATCTTGAAATTCACTTTACGGCAATATAATAACTCTGCAGGGGTTGAGCTACAAACCGGAAGCATATCCAATTTCTAGTCTAGTTATGGTCACATACAACAGTGCACCAACTATGGACCTGCAGGCGGCAAGATCTTCCATGCAGTCATGATTCAAGAAATTGCCGCCAAATTCAAAATATAATTGCAATTTCTGACAGTCAAGATAACAAAGGATAAATTTTCTTTGAATCTGGTACCTTTTCCCTATTCTTAGATTGGTCAAGATCATAATTACTAGCTTCAATTGGACCTGGCAAATACTTAAGTACACCATCCAAAAGTAGTTGTAGCCCCTGTACCAGAAACAACATAAAATGAAAAATATAAGACTCGTAAAACAAAATATTAAGAGCTGGCCTGTAGGTATAATTCAAGCCAAAATCAATGTTATCAATTAGCAGCCATGGCAAATTGCAGAGAAGATAGCGGCACCACAATGTTTAATGGTGGAAATAAAGGCTAAAAATGGAGGAATATTTGCCTTCTTCAATGGTTCACCATCTGCAATCATTAGCACCAGCTAAAATAGCAGAAGCACTTACAAAGAAAGGACCCTAAGTAGACCTATCGCGACGCAAATGAGTGTGCAGATAATCTTGCAAATATGGAAGCTCACAGTGACACTAGTTTAGTATTTTTTTTATCATTGACCTGCCAATAATAGGCAACTGTTATTACCTGATATGGTTTGTTGTAGTTCTCCTTTCTTCTGAGCTTAGTCCAATCGCGACAATTTGGACTTTTCAAACAGGATGTCTAATAAATCTAGTGATATTCAATTGAGATTTTGAGATTTTTTGCAAATTATAAAAAGTTTTGAGGTGTTTAAAAACTTTTTAATATTGGTGGATTGCTTTATAAATTGGATTTGTTGGACATTCAACATTGTAGTGACTTTTTAATTTTTAGTCATAAAAAATCTTACCCGATAACATGAGATTTCTCACGACTTTCATTTCTTATTTCTTAGTCGTGTGCCTTTACATCTCTCTCCTTTCTCCCCCACTTCCCTCCAACATAAATTACCAAACAACTTAGTCATATAACTAGTATTAACCATCATCGTACTAAAAATGCTACAAGTGAATTCATTTTCCAAAGTGAAGTCCCTGGAAGAGCTGAACTAACTTAAATCATAAAAATAGTTATAAGTCAAGATTAAAGAAAAGACAACATAATGTAGTTAGAACATATAGATTAGGCATGTTAAGCAATTGTACTTAGCCTTAGCATCTCTTATCCTTAATCTTGCAAGTAAGTAGTTTCTTTTTATATGTCAATTTAATTTTCCTACCTTGCTTTAAATGGAATTTATATCACATTATTGTTTTGTTTCTTGTATTGCTTTAATGAGTAAATATATGGTAGTCGATATGGGGACGGGGAAGGTGAAACCCGCTCCAATGCCATACCTATATGTACTCTTATAAGGATTTTACCTATTTTGATAACGTGTACCGCTTTCAAACTATGGATGGAGACTGTCCCAATTCATGATCATTTTGATTGTATTTTTGCTATATTTTAACATTTGAATGGATGAAGATTATTTACAGTAAAAAACCAATTAATACCTTTAGTAATAAAACAAAACAATTAGTACCTCTCAAACAAAAAAATAGTATTCCTATTAGTAAAAAATAAATAACAAATATTCGAGAAGAATCATCATCTGATTTAGGATGCGTTTGTTTTATCTTTAGAAAAAATAGATTTTGTGTTAAAAGAATCTAGAGATTTTAAAAAAAATGAAGTTATTATTGTTTGTCTACTACCCATAAAAATCCATTTTTCAAAGAAAATAAGTTTTAGCATGTACATGTGTTGTACCTTCTTGTTCTAAATAAACAACTTCAAAAAGAAAAAAGTGATTTTTTTAACAAAAAAATAGATTTTTTTTGAAAAAAATCCAAAACAAACGAGCCCTGATAATTTGAAAATATGAAAATCCATTCCAAAACTTCCGCCACGTTAAAACCTGCCAGGGTTTAAGTTACCTCCCCATTCATTCTACCAAAAACCCTAACAACCATCTTCAACCACCATGGCTCGTTTCTCCTTTTTGCCGCGTCTTCTCTGCAACAAAACCCTTCCTTCATTCCACCTTCGCCATTTCTCTGGGAAGCCAGTGGAGCGGCTTCGCAACATCTGGATGACAGGGCTGATCAACCCTGAGAAGATAGGACCAAAAGAGAGGGAGATGTTATACGCGGGTAAGATTGATGACACCCGTAGAATTATGTTTTCCAACCAGGAAGAGAATGAGAGATACCGGTATATTCAGGTTAGGCAAGGGATTAATGGTATAATGTTTTTTAGAGAGGATGCGGATACTAATAGATCCAAAACTATAATAAGCAAATCACAGATTTCTCAAAAAAATAATGTGCCTGCTATCACTTCCTTCAACTGGAAAGATTATCAAGTAAGTATCATATATATATATATATATATATATTATCATATTTCACTTTCAATTTTGATTAAAGAATTGAATTGAATAATTTGTCCTTGCAGATGAACATAATTGACACAAGTAGTCCGTGTGTTGATTTCCCCGACCACGTTAAGACTGCTTTGAGTGCCTTTGATGGTGCAATTCTTGTTCTTTCTAGTGTTGTAGGAGTGAAACTCCACTCCGTTATTGTTGATAGGCAAATGGTAAGAAATGGACTTCCAAGACTTATATTTATCAACAAGGTTGACGAGAAGGGAGCGGATCCATGGGATGTCATAGATCAGGTAATTAAACTGGTATTTAATTATTATTGAGCTTGAGCATTTTTTTTAACTATTTCTCGGCGTTATTGTATAATTTAAATTGTTGTTTTTATTTGTAGACCGTTTTGATTTGTTTTTTAGGCACGATCATATAAGCTTCGACATCGTTGTGCTGCAATCCAGGTTCCAATAGGCTTGGAAGATGATTTTAAAGGACTTGTTGATCTCACGCAATTAAAAGCCTACTACTTTTATGGTTCAAATGGGTCTGTTTGTAACTTTGTCATTGGTTATACCAGTGATTAGTTTTCAAATTTCTAAATTGTTTCTTATTGTAGAGAAAATGTTGTCATTGAAGAGGTTCCAACAGATATGGAAGCCTTGGTGTCTGAAAAAAGGCGTGAACTCATTGAAACTGTGTCAAAGGTGGACGATAAACTTGCTGAAGCTTTTTGTAGTGACAAACCCATATCATCATCTGATCTTGAGGTGTGTGGGTAACAATGTCTATTTTTTCTTTCCATTGAGTTTTAGATGTTAATTATTTGGTTTTTCAATTAGCGAAAATATGTTTATGACATATAATATATACACTAATATTGACCAGTATCATCCCTCGGGTTTTGAGATGAAGTTGAAGAACAAATTCAAATATGTTTTATTCTTGTATTACATTTTAGGGTTCGATCCTTGAGGAAACCCATTGTTTGTCCATGCACCTATGAAGGCAGATGCATTTTCAGATATGAAAACTAGTATTTACTTCTCCCTCACCCGCGCCCTCCCCCTCTCTCCAAAACCTTATTTTGTAAATAGTTTTCTTTTTGTTATTATTTTGTGTGTGTAGGAAGCAGTTCGTAGGGCCACCATAGCAGAGAAGTTTATACCAGTATTCATGGGAAGTGCTTACAAATATAAGGTAATTGTTGAATTACCTTGAATTCTTTGTTTTATGGACTTGATCTTCATTCCTCTCTCCCTCTCCAAACCTTAAATAAAGACTGAGGGAGTTGCATTATGTTCTCTTTCTCAAAGACTTATCTTGTAGCATTCTTAGTACGATGGTGGCTACAATGGTCCATGATCAATCATAAATGTAAGGTCACTCTGCAATTTTTTGGGTATGGTCAAATCTTATGTCATAGTATAAATAATAAAAAAGCATTCTCTGTCATATGTTTTTTTGGGTCTGTCATTGGATTTGTGGGGTGGAATTACTAGAGTTGAAGCTGGTTCTCTTTGGCGTGCTTTTAGCGCAAAAGATTTTCCTTGTTGGGAATCAACCTCCCTAATTCTAATTGCCAGTTGTTTGCCTATTAATATCAACCATCAAATAGCTAAATGAATTACATGCACCAAAAGAAGTGTTGTTTTCGTTCTCTCGAATACGTTATTTGAGTAATTGATATGAAAAAGAAGTGTTCTATTTATCACTAATGACCAAGTATATATTTTTGCGATTTATGTTAGGTAGAGTGATAACAGTAGGGATGATAGATTCCACATTGATGCTTTGACATACGAATTTTGGTTTTAAAAAGAAGACAAATGTTGGGGGGAAATGGGGGAGAAAGGAGAGAGATGTAAAGGCACACAACTAAGAGATAAGAAAAGAAAATCTTGAGAAATCTCATGTTATCGGGTAAGATTTTTTCCGACTAAAAAATTTAAAAATCACTACAATGTGCAACAAATCTAATTTATAAAACAATCCACCAATGTTAAAATGTTTTTAAACACTACAAGACTTTTTATATTTCATAAAAAATCTTGATTGAATACCTCTAGATTTAGACACGGACCGAAGCCCGGAAGAAAGGAGAACTATAACAAAACAATATGGGGAGTCGAGACTCCCAAAATATTGGCAAGAGAATGATTAAAGATAACTAACCTTATTTATTTGCTTCCATATTTGCAAGACTATATGCCAACTCCTAATGTTGGATTAGCAATTTTCCATGGCTGCTAATTGATAACATTGATTTTGGCTTGAATTATTTATACCTACAGGCCAACTCCTAATATTGTTTTTTAAGAATCTTATATTTTTCATTTTATGTTGTTTATGGTTCAGGGGTTACAACTTCTTTTGGATGGTGTACTTAGTTATTTGCCGTGTCCAGTTGAAGCTAGTAATTATTCGCTCGACCAATATAAGAGGGAGGAAAAGGTATCAGATTCAAAGAAACTTTATCCTTTTTAATCTTGACTGTCAGAAATTGCAATTTGAATTTTTAAATTGGCGCCAATTTCTTTAATCATGAACATAAATCACTTCTTATAATAATATGTTTTAGGCTCCTCTTTGTTCTAGTTGGATTTCATTCGTCTTCTGCACATGGTGTTCTGCGTTGTAGATCTGTTTTTTTTTACTTTCTGTTACCTAATCTTGTTTTTTATTACTCAATTTGTTAAAAAAAATTATAAACGTATGGCTCAATTCAAGATTGCATTTATGATAATCTACAATTGTAGTTGCTGTAATTAAATTATGTCATTCGAAGAATAAATAACAAAGATTATCCATTTTTTACCAGTCCAGGGATTCAAATTCTTACTTGCTACTTCTTACTACCAATTCCTACTAGCAATATTGACTATTTTATAAAGAAACTTCTCCTACAGTGAAGTATATAATTAACCCTATTTCTAATATTAGCCTCTTGCATATTCAAGTCTTGTCAGTTGTCACCTTATTTTGTGCACTCTTAAGATCATTTTCATGACTCTAAAATGCAGGTTCGTCGTTTGCTTGGAAGAGATAATGAAAGGGTTAGTTTTTAGATTTTCACCATGATTGTCAATCTTCCCATGAAATTGATTGTCTTTGGCGAAATTGTGTTATTGTTCTGCATATCTCTTTTTATATTCTAACCATGCATGAATGTTTACATTCGCTATTAAGATGGTGAAAATTGCATAAAATCTGTCCTATGCAATTTTAGACTTATTAATATCAATATTAGATTTATGAATACATGTGCAATAACATTATAAAATTTCTAGCCAATATAAGTAAATCGTGATAATGATAATAGGCAGATTACTTTAAAAGTTGAAAACATTAATAACATCTTACAGTATGTCTAAATATAAATCACGATAATGTTGTCTTTGCTCTAAAATAGCTTGGTCGTCTTGAATACTTAGTATGTCAGAGGTTACTCCAGAAAGCAGATATGTCCTCTACCAAAGGCATCTATACCTTCTTCCTACCTAGGAATCCTAAGTTGGATATGCGGCCAGTTTGCGGCTCAACCCCTGTAGAGTTATTCTATTGCAGTAAAGTGAATTTTGAGATATCTCAAAGGAAATGCTCTGGATCATGGTTTAGTTCTGCAGGATGCTTACCCTTTGTCTCCCCCAAGTTTGTAGGCCTATTGTGATGTTGATTGGACCTATGATGTAGACAGCACGAGGTCTACTTTCTAGTCATTCTTGTGTCTTGGTCCTAACATATCATTCATAGCCTTAGCTACTTCTAAGGTGTTATCCTTACTTCATGAGCTGCAATTTCCCATCTCCACACCAATCATTTATTGCGATGCACACATCACTTTCGCTTTGAGTCGTAATCTGACCTTGATTTGTTCTTTCTTTGAGAAAAAACCCTTGCCAAATCTCTGCCTGTGACTTATATTGTGTTCAGTCTCAGATTGCAAACATTGTCACAAAGCCATTGGCCAATGTTCAGTTTTGTAATCTCAGAGACAAAGTCAGGGTCCTTAGTAAAAGAGACTGCTCAATTCTATACTCAAACTTCTTCACTCTCTAATCCTCCTAATAGCAAAGACTGCACTGTTCCATAGAATCTTGATAAACATGTTTGTTATGCTATTTTTTAATCTACTAAAAAGGAATACTATTGGGCTATTTTACCAGCACACACTTGTGGCATCGGCTTTCACATTGAAGAAGTATGGAGGTCATATGACATGTCTAAGGTACCGCAGCCTTTACATGTGGTTAAATCCTATTTCAAATTATCTTGATCCGTTGACACCGGATGTTGAACTTAGCATACTCACATATTCAATAACTCTTTGTAGAAGGTGAATCAAGTAAATCCAATTGTTGAATCATCTTATATCACATGCATACAAAATTTCAAACAATTTAGACATTTTCTGGTATAGGTTTTAATAACAGATATTTGCATATGTTTTAAATAACGTATTTTACGTTAAAAGAAGGTGATGTGATGGAATATAATATAGTTTTAAAATTCTATGAACTTTTATAGGTTTGTTCTACTTAACGAGAATGTTCAATCCAAAGGTATGATTGATTTAATTCACCTTCTACAAAGAGATATTGAAGGTGTGAGTATGTTAAGTATGAGACATGAAGTCAACGGATCCTGACTTGTAATATATATGTATACAAATATTGATTCTTTTTTAATTGCGTGAAGAATATATGAGGGTGTCCTTCGGAAGGGAGATTTTATTACTGACGTTGACACTAGCAGGAAGTTCGAGGTAAGTTCAAGGCTCCTCTTTGTTCTTATTTGATTGCGTTGATCTTGGGAACATGTGTTTTGCGGTTGGGATCTGCTTTTCTTTTCTTTATGATTTTGTGGCTAAAGTCTTTCTACTCTGGAAATGCAGGTTCGTGGTTTGTTTGGGTTGTATAATGATGAGGTATGTGTTAGTTTTTAGATTTTCACCGTGATTTGGTAGATGTTCCATTAAATGTCTTTGGAGAACTTTTGTACAAGTGTTCTGCATCTTTCTTTTTAAGTTCTAATCAGGATTCTCGGCAGGTGATTCTAGAGGCTCATGTTGGAGAAATAGTTGGTGTAATCCATTCTGGACCAGGTTCTACTTTTCTCTTCTCTCAAGCATAAGCTGCATTTCTTGAATTCTACATTGCTCTATTTTTTTTTGTAGGATTGAGTTTTTTGTGAATCTGTTTTTGGTGGTTTAAGTTATTTTTTTGTAAGATTGAATTCTATGAATTGTGTGTCACTTCAGTAATGAATATTCACATTATGGGCATTCCTCGCCAACAGAATATACTAGGTGAAACAAATGTTAATTTGAAAGTCTTATTTTGTGTTCTTGATTTAATCAGATAACTTTACTGGTGGGTTAGCAAGATATACAACAACTTCTATTGATGTTTATGAGTCGTTCTCAAAAGATTCTGGAGTGCAAGTAAGTAGTTTCTTATGTCAGATTAACTTTCCTACCTTGCTTTAAATGAATTTATATCACATAGCTTCTTTGCAAGTACTTCCAAAGAAGTGATAGAGATTGAGCATGTTGTGTTTTATTTATTTACCTTTCACATTTATATGACAAAATCGATTTTTTTGTCATGAATTCGGTACACTTTCATGTTGGTTCTTAAATAGCTGCAGGAAAAGGAAAATTCACAGCAGAATGCAAGAGTTTAAGGATATATCCCAGCATCCCACGATGTTTGAATGTATATATGGGAAAAAGGATCGGCCCAAGCATAACAAAATTTACTGTACCTAAATAGTAACATTAGTTTTATTCTTATTTAAATTATTATTTGTTGTCCACAACTCTTATGTTTAAATGGGTTATGAATGTCTTCTATTAGCAAAAAAGGTCTAAGCTTCTTACATCTTTTCATCCTCTAACCATGACACCATGTAGCAAAATGTTTTGAGATATTATTTGTGTTATATACACCATCAAGCTTCATGAGTGTCTAATGCACCCAAAACCATGGCTCACACCTCTCCACGTAGAGGATCAAAAACTATATATTTTTAATAAGGTAGTTATAATATAATTTATTTATGAAAGTAGTCTGGGTACATGTTAAAAACTATGCATATCCTTATTCCTTGCAAGAGCATGATTCGAGTCATTGGTTTGTCTTCTAACAAACTCTACGTGGGAATTTGTCATATAATTGTTAACAATGTTATGAAAGCTGCTTATATTACTACCAAATTTCGTAATATATGTTATAATGCTATGGAGAGAATCAACAATTGTAGTTGAATCTAATTCAAAATCAACCATACCCAAATGAAGATCTTTAACTTACTCAGTTGAATAAATATTCATTGCTTCTCAGATGCCCACTTCACAGAGAGGATAGTACCATTAAATAAAATACAATACCAACTCTATTCAGACTCGATGAAAAGGATGATTCTATGTTGCATTTTAAACGACTTGAAGCCAGTTACGATCAAGACTTTTTTTTTGTTTTGGCAAAAGGATTAAGACTATGATTCTTCGTTGAATTATTACAATTTTGTTAATTGTGTTTAAGTTAAGAAGTATGAGACTGTTATATCATTAGGTGGTCTTTAAGAGCGAGTACTAATACTTGCGGAAGAATTAAGAGTGAGTTAGCCTTGCGAAAATTAGTTTTTCAAGCTTTCCCGCTGTCACAGATGCAAAATTTCAAATGTGAACCTGAGATATTTCCCACAAACTGCGCGTACGAACGACCTTGAGTCGCATGCAAAGTTAGCTTATTTTGAAAAGGAGTCTTTTGTATACGAAGCTATGAATCGCGCACATAAATTCGCAAATTCCATAATTTAAAGGAACATTTCAAACAAATGAAATGTTTCTTGTTGCTACTTCATATCTTTTTAATAACTTGTTCTGTTTTTGGCAACCACAATTTGGGTATAAGGGTTAGGGTTCTTGTGAGCTTTCAAACACCACTAATTGTTTCATCTCATCTACTAATTTGCTACTTCATATCTTTTATTTTGAGTATTAAAAACCTTAACAAATTGTTAGGATTTAGGTTCATGAGGAGAACCCAACCCAAAAGACTATTCCATTAGGTGGGAGAGTCTCATGAGTTAAATACCATATCAAGCACTTTAATCTACTTGATGTGGGACTCCTAACACAAATCCTTTGGATCTTGAGTTGAGTCTCTTTATTCTCACGTAAGTGTCCATTAATTCCATCATTTGACAAATGATTAAAGTTAAGTAAGTTATTATTCTAATACTTTTTATTAGGTTGCTGGTAGAGTTAGTTGCTTCTATTGTTGTGACCTTGCTTTTGTACTCTATAACCCAGTATAGTGGTAAAGCTTCAATTTAAGATAACAAGGGTGTCATACTGGACTGGGCAGCCTCTATTTGGCATGCATGCATTCCCCCCTCTTCTTCTTTTACTGTTTGGCGCCTTCTCCACCGTAAGCTTCCTACAGATGAGAACTTGCGCTTGTGAGGCTGTACGGTGGTGTCTATTTGTGTGTTATGCTTTGATTCGGAGGAGTCTTCCTCTCATTTATTTTTGAGTTGCTCGTTTGCTTCAAATCTTTGGAAGTGGTTGGCTGTTCAGCTGCGCAGTTCGATTGACATTTCTTCATATGTGGCTGTTTTTTATTGTGTTCCGGCAGCTTTAGTACATACGTTTCATACTATTTGGTTAGCAAGAAATCCAAGATTGCCTCTTCCATTTGTTTAAGTGGTAACATTTCCAAAGGTCGCTGCACGCCTTCTGATAACTCGTTAATGGGAAAAAAAAATTGATTGCTCCTTCTTTCCGGCGTTTTAAGGATATTATTCCGGTTTATTGGAAGCCCCCGTACTTCTCTGTGGATTAAGGTGAAGCCATGTTTCTTATGGTGGTATTTTCTGGGATCACATAGGTACTTTTATAGGGTGCTTTGTGAGTAACTTAGGCCTTATGTCAGTGTTGGAAGCTGAATTGCGGTCTGATTCTAGCCATGGAATTTGCGGCTGCCAACACTTGGAATCAGGTTTGGTTGAAAAGTGATTCTTGGAGCATTGTTCAAGCCTTCAAGAATTCACACATTGTCCTATTTCATTTACGTATACGGTGGCATAATTGTTTGCATCTTGGTATTGAGGCTATCTGTTCTCATATTTTTTGTGAAGGTAATTGTTGTGCGGATAAATTAGCTACTTATGGTCACTCAGTTACTTGCATTGTTTGGTTGACTTCTCTTCCTCAGACTTTGATGGAAGATTTCACTAGGGATCGTAATGGATTGCCGAATTTTCGTTTCCCTTAGTCTGTTGTATATTTTTTGCTTTTTTTTTTTTGCCACTTTATGCCTTTTAGAGGGTTTTGGTTTGGTCCCCCCTCTTTATATATATTTTCCCCCTTTTTTTTAATAATACATATAGAGTAGGTGGTATAGGAAGTGGGTTTCAACCAGGTGCCAACCTAGTTGGGATGTCTCTGATTCCCCTTGATGTCCTCCTTACTTTTGGCTTATAAAAAAAAAATTGATCGAGACAAACCAAAAATGTCTAAATCCCATAGTGTTTAGAGTCCGACCAATTTTGGGACTCTATTGAGTTTTGTTTTTTTTTGAAGATCTATCGAGTGATTAAATTTGGTTAAGTGTAATATTTAAAGAAAAGGTTAAAATATGTCAAAGCCCGACTAAGCACTTACTCAACCAAAACAAAACAAGAGAAAACTTGTATGAGAACAACCACAGATAAAATGCATTTAGGTGCACACATAAAAGTACTTATCATTTAATTATATAAAATAACATATTATTGAAGTGTTTCTTCTTTTACCTTTTTCCTATTTGCGTGTGTGCGCCTAAGTAAAATTATTTGTGGTTGTGACCAACAAGTGTTTGTCACAAAATTAAAGAGGTGAAAGAAAGTCTCCCTGTCTAACACCTCTTTTGCAACAAAACAAATCCAACAGTTCTTCTCATTTATAAAAAAGACAACTTAACATATTGAAGAATAACATGAATCCAAGTGCAAAACTTGTTAAAACCAAACTACTTCAAAACATCAATAAGGAAATTACAATCTAAGGTATCAAAAACTATAGATATTTCAATTTTTAGAAAAATATTGCCTCATAAGACTTCCTATCAACCTTATTGATTGTTTCAGAAGCAATGCAAACACATTCAAAGATGCTCATATCTTTAACAAATCACCTTTGATTATAATATATGAGATTGGCAGGCAGCCACTACAGTCTACAAGAAGTTTGTCTTCCTAAAAATTAAAAATTATTTTGTATTGGAAGTTTGCCAAGGCAAAGGTTCTGAAAATTTAGGAATTAAACCACTAAATTATAATTAAGGTTAGGAAGAATCCAATAAATTAGTTGCATTATACACATCAATTCTAATAATATCTTAAAAATTGTGATGAAAAAGTGCCACCCAATCCATCGAGACCTAGATCACTATTGAGTACTGCTCTTTACCCAAACTGTTTTGCTCGTTTCCAAAGTAAATATCTAAATTGCCCCTGCGTGAGTTAACATGCGTTGCGTGAGTTAACTCACGCTACGTGCTGTTATTAGCCCAGCCAGAACCTCATTTCCCCATCTCCAATCAAATCTCTCTCAAATTACCTCAATCCAAAATTTCTTCAACTTCAAATCAAACAACACTCCAACAACAAGAACAAGTAAGTTTTCACTTAAATTATGTTGGTATGGTATAATTTTTTCACTTAAACCAGAATTTTTTAGGTTTAGTGTTTTGTTAAAATTTTGATTTTTTTGCAAGAAATTATAGAATGTTACATGCAAATGACTTATAGTGCTTAATTGTTATGATGTTTAGATGTTTGCATGATTATGTTATATTTTTTAC
>Ga0315914_1002742_pt1 | contig 26876 bp, 22 predicted proteins | sample MpolenodulesMG_FD_203920 | JGI IMG/M metagenome (GOLD analysis project Ga0315914, IMG submission 203920) | Medicago polymorpha root nodule microbial communities from Los Angeles, California, United States - elongated nodules | ecosystem: Host-associated > Plants > Roots > Nodule | place: USA...
TCAGAGCACAACCGAACATGATCAATTTCATGTTGTTTGGAGGAGGAGCGGTTTGAAATCCAAAATAGCATGGAACCAAGAGAGAAGAAGAAAGCATAACATCACTATACACTATTGTTGGGCATGTCAACGGTGGTGGTGGAAATTGGATGGCAAAAAATTGAAATGTTCATTGGAAATAAAATGTATGTGAAGAGATGCAGATAAAATGTATGTAAAGAGTTGCAATTACCTGAAATGGAAATTCTCAACAGATGGAGCGATTTGTTTAGCAATTGGTTAATCCATTCCAAAATAATTGCACTTAAATTGCCATCAGAGTAGAAAGGCGTATAACATTAGGAACATAATTTGACTTTAGATAAGCATTAAATGCACGACTGTGGAGGGAAAAATTAGGCTAGAGAATAGGACAGGAGAGAGTGATTCATGAAACAATAAAATATGTTTGGGATTGGTGTGCTACCTAGTACCTAGTAAAGAATTAAAGAAAAAAAGGTAAGTTAACTAACCAGATGATGATTTGCGCCTATTATTGATAGAACGGTGATAAGACAAAATGTTTCAGTGATGAACAAAATAATTGTATTGTATTTAAATTGGTTTCAGAGGAGGTAGGGAGCAATAAAGGTGTTTTGTTTTTCATAAAAATCAGGGTAATTAGGTTAGTTTAGGTTTCATAAAAAAATGGGGTCGATTTTCTTTTGTTTTTAATAAAAAATAGGTTTGTTTTGTTTTTTATAGGTTAATTAGTTTAGTTTATTTGTTTAGTAAAATTAAGGAGAAAAATTAGGAGATTTGTTTTGTTTAAAAAAATGGGTATTATTTTGTTCAAAAAATTAGGGCAGATTTGTTTTGTTCAAAAAAATAGGAGATTAGGTGTGATGTGTTGAGAACACTTCAAAAAAATAGGGTCGATTTGTTTTGTTCAAAAAAATAGGAGATTAGGTGTGATCTATTGAGAACACTTCAAAAAATAGGGTCGATTTGATCTATCAAAAAAATAGGCATAATAATTAAATAGGGCTAATACAGTAAAATTAAGCATTAGGGTTAGGTTAAATCTAGGACAACAATTAGCTTTCGGGTTAACTTTAATAAATAAGAGAAGATTAGGTGTGATCTGTTGAGAACACTTCAAAAAATAGGGTCAATTTGATCTATCAAAAAAATAGGCTTAATAATTAAATAGGGCTAATACAGTAAAATTAAGCATTAGGGTTAGGTTAAATCTAGGGCAACAATTAGCTTTCGGGTTAACTTTAATAAATAAGAGAAGATTAGGTGTGATCTGTTGAGAACACTTCAAAAAATAGGGTCGATTTGATCTATCAAAAAAATAGGCTTAATAATTAAATAGGGCTAATACAGTAAAATTAAGCATTAAAGTTAGGTTAAATCTAGGGCAACAATTAGCTTCCGGGTTAACTTTAATAAATAAGAGGCTTAATAATTAAATAGGGCTAATACAGTAAAATTAAGCATTAAAGTTAGGTTAAATCTAGGGCAACAATTAGCTTCCGGGTTAACTTTAATAAATAAGAGATTCCATTTTCAAAAGGTAGAAACTTTTACCGCTAAGTATTACATCTCCTTTCGACTTTTGTTGTGTTAAATTGATTAGATCATTTCATGATTTCTTTTTTATTTTAGTTTATCAAATTTAGATTTCAACCTTATTTTCAGTGAGCCATGTATGATTATAGACATTGTTTTTACACCTCCTTAACGAGATTCTCTTTATATGAAAAATTGATTTCAACTGTTTCTTTTTTGTCGATATATAGACAAAATCATTGAAAACTCTTCCACAATATCCAACTTAACTATTTTGGTATTTTGGTCGGATGAACTAGATTTGAAGATATGTTATCATCTTTTTATCTCAGTTGATCACATCACATGAATGAAATTAAAAACCAAAGTAAATTATCTCAAACCAATCAATTGATCTCAATTGGTTAATGAGCTCCATCAATAATAAATTGTTGATGAAAACCTAAACTCGATCGATTATTAATTGAAATTATTTTTTTACAACTCTACATACATTTCGACCAAACTCCAGATTAACAAAATCTCTTTGGCGCGGGTGAAGATTAACACAAAAAATGAAGTGAGTCTTTGATTGAGCAAACCAAGTTGGACTTTTTTATTTGATTATTGTATATATTCAATTCAATTCAACGGTCCATTTGAATCATCTCCAGCCAAACACAACCCATTCATTTTCATATTTTACTTTCTCTCTCTAAAATCCTCATCATCCCTTTCTTCTAGAGAGAGAAAGAGAGAGACTCCGCCCTCGAACCAACCAGATTCGAGTTCGAATCTCCGATCCTTCACTGCCGCCGTGAACCACCGCCGTCGCCGGCGAAGATGATAGCAATTCCGTATCTCACTGCACTCACAACCTATTTCAGTTACGGTTTGCTCTTCGCTTTCGGTCAATTCCGTGATTTCTTCCGAAAAATCTTCGACTGGTGCAGTTCCAATAATCTTCAGGTTCCTTAATTCTCACATTCTTTTTTTCCATTTTTTTTTCAATTTTTGTTTTGTTTATGCATTTAGATTGAACTGAATAAGCGTGTTTTTCATGTAGTTTCAATTCAGAGAATTTTTTTTTTTCGATTTTGATTTTTATATGTTTAGATTGAATTGAATAAGCTTGTTCTTCAATTCAGAGATTTTTTTTCTAATAATTTTTTCGATTTTGATTGTTTATGTGATTAGATTGAACTGAATAAGCGTGTTTTTGCAGGGTTATGCACCGATCTGTTTAGGTCTTGAAGATTTTTATATTCGTCGATTATATCTTCGGATTCAGGTAACAATTATTAAATTGCACATAGTTTATTATTATTTATTTATTCGCTTTAGAGTGTTTTGCATAGCAGAGACGAGGATTTGCGTTGGATGTGTGATAAGACTAGACGGAATAGAATTAGAAATGACAAGAGAGGGAGTTGGGGTACCACTTATAGTAGAAAAGATGGTAGAAACTAGACTTAGGTGGTTTTAGCATGTAGAGGGAAGACCTGTGGATTTTGTAGTAAGGAGAGTATCAGATGGAGGGGAGTCAAATCACTATAGGTAGAGGAAAGCCTAGAAAAACTATAAGAGAAACTATTAAGAAAGATCTAGAGATTAATGAGTTGGAGAAAGACATGGTTTTTAATAGAACACTATGGTGCCATTTGATTCATGCAGTCGACCCCACTTAGTGGGATAAACTTGGTTGTTGTTGTTGTGATTTAGAGTGTGTTGCGATTTTCACGTTGTGAAATAATTGATACATGATGGAACTAGGCTCTGTATGGATAAACAGCTTAATTAAGCATTTATAGTGTAAATGATTAACACATAAGTGTTTATGTATAAGTTATTTCAATAATAAAAGATGTTTGGAAACAGCTTATTTGTGGTTTATAGCACAAGAGCTTATTATGATAAGTGCATATGTAAAGCTATTTCTATAATGAAGATCAAATGAAGTTAAATTGTTGCATGATGGAACTAGGCTGCGTTTGGATAAACAACTTAATTAACTGTTTATAGCATATGAGATTGTCATATAAATACTTATGTATAAGCTATTTCTATAATAAAAGATGGAATTGTTTGGAAAAAAGAGCTTATTTGCAGATTATAGTATAAAAGCTTATGTACAATCTATTTTTATAGTAAAAGATAAAATGAAGTTATTTTCGTATAAGATATAAGCTGTTTTTTAAGCTATCTTAGAGGATTTATGAAAATAAGCTGAAAACAGCTTATGAACATGTCATAAGCTGTTTTGATAAGTTCTCCCAAACAGATTCAGAAAACTTAATGCCAGTTTAGATAAGCTCAAATTAGCAAGTCAAGTCAAAGTTTTTTCATATAAAATGTAAGCCGTTTTAATAAGCTATTTTGTAGAAATACTATGATTTTTTAATAGAAAGGTTTTGGTTGGGAGAAGATTGTGGAGGAGACAAAAATCCTATCTTGGAAATTCCATAGCACCAAATCAAGAGGATTCATTTATGCAATGAATCAGTGGCTTGAGAACCCTTTGAGCTGTTTGGGGATAGTAATTAAGCGATGAATAGTTGTCCGGAGATGAGATTAAATTGTGTCAACATTGCAGAAGTTGACGTGTTTGAACCTGGAGGCTGGCATAGGCGAATCTATTTTGCCAAAATATGATGTTGCGCATCAGTATGTCTGCAGGGTTTAGATCAGCTCAAAGTCCGAGCTATTGTTTATTTGCTGTGTGTGTTCTCTGTAGCGGGTGCATACCAGCTTCGGATCAAAGTGCAGGGCTGTGTTTAACATTTTTGATCCTCTCCCCTACATAGAATGTAGAACATATCATCTATTGATCAAGGAGTAGTGTCTCACCTCTCGAGCACTAGTGAAATCTTTATATTACTCCTCTGGACATTTACATACTCAGCTTCTGTGGGATTGGTCAGTGGTGTTTCTCGTTGTAGCTTCATTTTGTTTTTTAAGTAGTTTTGGCTTAGAGGCAGAATGTTTAAACCGAAACCTACAAATTATGCAGTATGTGGTGCTATGCATTATTATGGGGCGGCTGAATTTGTCATGGGAGCTGGTCAGGATACGTCTATGTACAATATTGGTTATACGTTGCTAGTTTTGGTGCCCTGTTGTGTGGGGATCTTAAGTTAGTTTAACCGTTTAATTACTATTTGTTTTTCTGCTTTATCCCATCATTTGGGTTTCAGCTCTAGATTGTATTGGTGTGCATTCATGCACTTCTGTGCTTGTTCATTCTTTATAGAAGTTCATTTTACCTTTAAAAAAATCAATGTGTATATATAGAAAAAAGAAGAGTACATTTGCTTGGATTTTATTTGTTATACCAAATACTACTGGTGTTGAAATGTTCTTTTGGAAATGTTTCCATACATTTTCTTATATGGTTAATAAAATAGAACAAATTTCTTACGAAGCGATTAATTTACACAGTTGTGTTTCAATTTTTTGGGGGAGAAATTGTACATTAACATTTAGATCAATTTATTTGATTGGAAGGATATTTGGTTTTATCAAAAGTTATTAAATAAGCATGAAGCATGTGTTTGTGAAGATCTATGATGAATTCAGGATCTGGACCTTTTCTTTTAATTGGGAAATTATTCTTCTATTACTTCTATTTGAGATGCAATTGCCTTTCATAATAGATGTTTTATGTATTTTTGAAAAAGAGCAAAAAAGTCCTCAGATTGTAACTCAAACCAGTTAGGAATAACATTGTACTAAAATGTTGACATACAACAATCCCCTTTATTCAAGGATGCGGTTAAACCACCATCTAAGATGGTAAACCATAAAATGGATTTAACCCAAAAAATGAATTTCGAACGTTCTCATTCTACAAAGGAACAGCCTCTGATATCAATAAAACATTCCCGGGTAGCCTCACTAGGTCGATGCAAAGCCTTGCAGTTCTAATGCAAGGCTGTCTAAGAGCTTTGACTAAAGAAAAAGATCCTTATTTGGATCTAAGAAGCATGTCACATCTCGAGACAAAAAATATTGTTTAATTTGTGTATTTAATTATTATTTGTTGAAGGGTAGTTGTTAGCTCTTTTTTCCAATGCATCCCTCCAAAGTCTATACCTTACTCTAAGCTTGTCGTAGGTAACTGGCCCATTCCATTCATTGCACCTTTATTCATTTTTTCTTGTTAACCAACCACTAGCCACAGATCCTAATTTAAGCCTGAAGTATGGAAATATCAACACAATATTAGAAGTTTTATCTTTTATATGTATTTGTTTAACCAAGAGGTTTGACTCAAGCGGTTAATAGCTTCAGCTAAGGTGAAGAGCTCGATTGTTTGAAATCACTTTTTTTTATTTTTGTAGTGTTTGTTTCAGATTTTTTAAAAATCCATTTTGTTAAAAGAAATCATTTTTAGCCTCAAAATGAAAATCTATTCCAAGTAGCTTTTCCAAAATCCATTTTTTTTCTTAATACAAAGAACTCAAGTGTAAGAGCTTCAAATCTTAAAAAATGATTTTTATGTTAGTAAACAAACAGAAATAGCTTTAGATTTTTAAAAAAAATCTCTAAAAAATAATCTCTAGATTCTTTTAACTCAAAATCTATTTTTTTCAAAGCTGAAACAAACGCACCCTAAATCATTCGGGCGGTATCCGAGTTTGATCCTTAATTAGAACCATTCTTATTACATACTTTTGGTTGAACATTAGATTAGTTAGACCTCTTTCCTCTAAGGAATTTTGGAGAGTTAACACCAGGGAAAATATATGTTTTTGCTTTAGCTGGTTATTTTCTACATGGTATATTTTTTTTATGTTTTGAATTTTTGGCAGGACTGTTTTGGGAGACCAATATCAAGTGCTCCTGATGCTTGGTTTGATGTAGTCGAACGCTACTCCAATGACAATAACAAGACACTAAAGTATAATATTCTTTTCAAGTTTTTAGGCCTATAATTACGCTTTTTTTTTTTTTTGTGTTAGGGGAGTGGGGAACTATCTGATTTCTAAAATATCAAATTTCCACTGTAATTTGACTTCTTTTTAGAGATTTGACATCAGAAATTTATGTGAAGCATATTTGTCGTCCTGTTTTGTCTTTGATGCAGACGAACCAGTAAAGTAAGTCGATGTCTTAACTTGGGATCATATAACTATCTTGGTTTTGCTGCGGCTGATGAATACTGTACTCCTCGAGTGATTGATACATTGAAGAAGTATTCTCCAAGCACTTGCAGTACCCGGGTGGATGGAGGTAGGTATTGTTGGTTTGTGTTTTACCCATTGAAACAAACTTGTTTGTTTGTTGATGCATGTGTCTTATCAAATTTATCCAAATGTGGATTCTCCAATAGGCACGACCGCACTTCACAATGAATTGGAGGTGTGTGTTGCTAGTTTTGTTAAAAAGCCAGCTGCTTTGGTTTTTGGAATGGGCTATGTGACAAACTCTGCTATTCTTCCGGTCTTGATGGGGAAGGTTGGTAACATTTGGTAATTTTTTTCCCTGTTGATAGATTAGATGCTAATACTGCGTGATTATTCATTGATCTAATACTTTTACAGGGAAGTTTGATTATTAGTGATTCACTGAACCACAATTCAATTGTTAATGGTGCGCGGGGATCAGGAGCAACTATTCGTGTTTTTCAACACAACGGTGAGTTCCTTTGCTGGTTATCAGAATAAGTTTTATCAGTTAGTTATCGAGTGGTCATCTTTTCGATTCTCACATGCTTTATTAAAAAGAGGGTAACATATTAGTATGTTAATGATATTTTAAGCTCTCAACAGTGTCACATCATCAAAAAATGCCATGTAGCACTTGCCACGTAGACTTCCGTTAGACATGTCTCACTAAAATTGGTATCACAATATGTGGGGGAAGGAAATTTTTGTAGGTACTAAAATTGAAAGTTGGTATATACATAGGGACGAAAATCATATTTAGCCTTAAAAAGGAAAGTTTTCATTTCAATAGATTGGTTGTAGATGATGGTGGCAGGTATTTTGCATCAAATTATTTTGTTGCTAAATATTTATAGGATAGTCAAATTTCACACGATGGCTTCGTTTCTGCAGAGGAATAAAATTAAGATGAAGGAAAGAGTAACTGAACTGACATTTGATTAGTTATGTATATATGTATTTTGAATGCTTGGTGTGCGTGACGTACTTTGCTGCCTATTGGATTGCATTTTTTCAGTTTTTCTGCCTGTTGGTGTTGATATGATGTTGCTCATAGCACTTCTATTCATTTTCTCCTTGGCTATCTACTTGCAGTGCCAGCACATCTAGAAGAAGTGTTACGAGAACAAATTGCTGAGGGACAGCCAAGAACACATAGGCCATGGAAGAAGATAATGGTTATTGTGGAGGGGATATACAGTATGGAAGGAGAGCTTTGCAAACTTCCAGAGGTCATAGCTATATGCAAAAAATATAAGGTTGGTTAATATATTAGCTCTAAAACACTACTTATTCCCATATGCATTTTTCCTTTTCATTTTCTTTCTCCATTTTTTGAGTGTTCAAATTGAGTTCAAAATTCATAGCTTGTGAAAAGTCTATACAAGTGAAGTTTCCTGAAAAATTTCCAAATGAACTGTTGTAACTTGTAACCTGTAAATGGTTTGAGTCCAGGAAAATTGCGTATCCGCAGTTGTTCATTTAAGCTAACGACTAAAATGGTCCAATCATGTAAAAGAAATACTAAAATATTTCACCTCTAAAAGGGATTTTTTTATGGGATACTTGCGGATAGTCTGATATAAGATCTTTTAATGTTGCTACTTTTAAAAAAAAGTCTAGTTGAGTGAGCAGGAATGAGAGGGCCACAATACTGGAGGTATTCCTTCATTTAATACACCCTTTCCCTTCTGAGCAGACATCTAATTGGATTTTTTTGTTACCTTCTTACTATCAGGTAATCATGTGAAAGAAATACTAAAATATTTCACATCTAAAAGGGATTTGTTTATGGGATACTTACGGATAGTCTGATATAAGAACTTTAATGGTGCTACTTTTTAAAAAAAAAGTCTTGTTGAGTGAACGGGAATGAGAGGGCCACAATACCGGAGGTATTCCATCATTTAATGCCCCGTTTCGCTTCTGAGCAGACATCTAATTGGATTTTTTTTTGTTACCTTCTTACTATCAGGTTTTCTTTTGCCATTTTACTTTGGTTTATTTCTGAATTCTTCCATATCTTTATAGGCATATACATATTTGGATGAAGCACACAGCATTGGAGCTGTGGGCAAGACAGGAAGGGGTGTTTGTGAGCTCTTGGGTGTGGATACTGCTGATATTGATATTATGATGGGGACATTCACCAAATCATTTGGATCATGTGGAGGTTATATTGCAGGATCTAAGGTATGTACATTTAAATATTAGGCACCAATTTTACTAATTGAGTAATAAGTTACTAAAATATGCTGTATCAACTATAGCACCATACTATATTCTCCTTTCGGTTAAAAATCTGGAATAGGTTACAAATTGCATTGTGTATGAAGAGAAAAGTGACTGGACCTATATGGTATGGGAGGGAATTTAGAAATGTTAGTTTCTTATAGGTAGCTGGACTGAAACATATAGGTTAGAGAGAACTATACAAGGTAATTCAATATTGCTGAAATATCTGTACTGTATTTACATTTGCCATTGATAATTGAACAATTAATGTGTCTACATTTGTCTCTTTTGTGGATGGATATTCTCCCTCAATTTTTTGTAGCCCAGCAAGTCCCTTGCCAATCATCTCCAAAATGGTTATAAATTTTGCAATCTTGCCAGCAAAGTTACAGAATAACAATCTTTTGTCCTAACCATATGTAGAAACTGTTGATCATAGAAGGGACAGAGTGGATCAGGGCTGGTGAAAGGGCGTAGGAAGGAAAATGAATATGGCAGAGGGAAGTATGCATAGACCTGAGTTGGGAATTGGGATAGAACAATCATAGATCAGATGTAATTTTACACAAATAAATATAGACATTTTATTAAATATATATTGCTGAATGCCCGCACCCATATCTCCATGTTTGAAATTGTGACCTGTGTAATTGGTAAGGGCCTCAGTGAGGCTATTTTCTGCTAACATCCTAATAAGAGTTAGTTCAGTTAAGTAATAAGGAAATACGGCATCTTTCCTATAGATAAAAGGGAGCCTTAGAGAGTGATCTATGTTGTCACTTGTATAGGCATGTGATCATTTAGGCAATTGGGAGAGTCTAGTCTCTCGAATACTTTTGGAATAGTCTCTGATTAATAATATCAGTTGGTTCTATCAATTTGTATATTGTATTGTAGGTCCTAGGACCCATACAACATATCCTTACCTAGGAAATGTAACAGACGCACACACCCCCCCTCAAGGAATACCTTGATTCTTTTGATCAATTTCATCCTCCACAGTTTTCTTCTGTTTTTTGGCATTAGATAGTGATATAGTTATGTTGTTGTCAAATAAGTTGTTAGTTAGTTCATTAGTTAATGGGTATGTTGAGAGATAGTTAGCCCTATAAGGCATGCTACTACTACCTCCATTCCTTTTTAATTGTCACTTTTTGATATTTTACACAAACCAAGACAATCAATAAATGTTACTATTTTGATACAATTGTTTTTACGTTTACTATAATGACCTTATTAATTTGATATGTTTCTCTCTCTGCAATAAATATCTAAGGGTGATATTGGTAAAACAACATTTAATGTGCATTGAACTTTGAAAGTGACAGTTAAATAGGAACAAAAAATTTCTTTAAAAGTGACAATTAAAAAGGAACGGAGGGAGTAATAAATAGAGGAGTGATTAGAGAGGGCATCATCTTGCCATTAGAGAGGATTAGGGCCTTTTGGCATTGGGAAGTAGGAAGACCCTTGAAGTGCTACTATTGTTTGTAATCAAAGGGAGTTCTTCCCCCATTTTCAGTATTGATATACCACTTGGTTCTATCACATCATCTTGAAAATTATCTTATAGATGTATGCTTTGACAATACATTTTCAGACTTCAGACGATTATTGGTCTTTCTATAAAGCTTGTGGTGTATATACTGTTAGAGTTAACTATGATACTACCAGTTCTATTAATATCATAAAGAATCAAATACAAAATAAGTAATTGAATGATTGTTTAGTTACTTGTATTTTGAGAGAGATTTTTTATGATCTTAAAAAGAAAATAGTTCAATCTTTCAAGAAAATAAAAAATTCAGAACAATTATGATTTCTATTTATGCTTTGAAAGATGATATATTACATTTTTAATGTTACAAATTTATATATATGAAATTCCCCCCACTATTTAAAGTCTATGGATTAGTCGTCACTGTTTGAGAATTGAGACCGTAGTTTCATACAGCTGTAGTAATGTAATATTGCTGCAATGCTGAATTAGTGTGCTCTTGGATCTACTTGTAGATTGCCTTTTGTTTCACCTTTATTGGATTTGTTTCATATATGTCTCTACCAGGTTGCACTCGCCATAAAAAATCTATCATATCTATCTATTAGGATTATCTGAACTCTGTTTCTTACGATAAACTCTTGGATTTACTTTCAGGAGCTTATTGAATATTTGAAGTACACTTGCCCTGCACATCTTTATGCAACTTCAATTTCACCCCCAGCTGCACAACAAATAATATCTTCCATTAAAGTTATTCTTGGCGAAGATGGTTCAAGTCGAGGTTTGGCTGGCACTTTATCTGCTCTATGCATTGCATGTGTTGTTGATTGGCTTTTTTACTTTGCATCAATCCAAAATAACATTTATAAACTCTGTATACTTTGGATTGAATTAAATTGTTTTTGTGTAGGTGCCCAGAAACTTGCAAAAATCAGAGAAAATAGCAATTTTTTTAGGTCAGAATTGCAGAAGATGGGATTTGAAGTTCTTGGGGACAATGATTCTCCTGTAATGCCAATCATGCTTTACAACCCAGCCAAAATCCCTGCCTTCTCAAGGGAGTGCCTCAGGCAGAATGTGAGAGCATCAGCATTTCACCATTTATTATGCTCCTTGTTGATTACGTCATGGATCTCAGTTAATGTTTACTTTTTTTTTTCTGCGCTTTTGCAGGTTGCTGTTGTAACTGTTGCATTTCCAGCAACCCCATTGCTACTGGCTAGAGCACGTATATGCATATCGGCTTCTCATTCAAGGGAAGACCTTACCAAGGCCTTGCAGGTGTGTATTTTGAATCTCATTTCATTAAGGTTATTGTTAGAAATAGAGTTAATCATTTGTGTAATTAGTCACAAATATGCCTTGCGTAATTATTTGTCGATGGGATCAGAATTAGCAACCACTTTAACTTGTATTTATTGTAAATACATTATAATTATAAATACAGCTTTGTGCTGTCTCATTAGACACAGAAAATTAAAACTCAACAGTTGTTTTCTTAAAACACATAATTTAGTTGTTGTCACTTGTAAGTAGGCAGGCATAGAGTTTTTGTGCAATATTGTTGCAATATGTTTACAATTGCTAAGAAAGTGAATATTTTCTATTCTTCCCCTGGTAGATTGTACTACCTAATTATAAGCCCCCTTTAGAAAATAAAAAGTTTGTCCCTAAATATTACTAGATACATTTATTTTTTCTTTCAAAATATATTTTTTATTAATACTATTAGTCTGTCTTTGGAGATGAAAAATCAATATGGGACACTTCTATACACTAAGGATAATATAGTAATAGTCAATTAGTCATACTCAAAATGTACACCTTAATTATATTACAAACTTTTCTTAATATATATGCGAAAAGGTCTAGTCTTATAAATGTCTAGTCTTTTTTGTTTGTGCCAATATCCTTGCAGATGTCTTTTTGAGTTCTCGCTTCCACGAATATTTATGTGGTAACTTGCTGTGTTTGTGCTTTCCTTTCGTAGGTTATTAGCAGTGTAGGTGATCTAATTGGCATAAAATACTTCCCTGCTGAACCAACGAAGCAACAACAACAAGATGGTAAAACTGTGAAGTTTGAGTGAGATAGTCAAATAAGAAAGAAGAATACGAAGATTATTGAAGGATAGAGCTGTAGTTATTGTAAGGCATTTTTGAATCCATGGTGATTTCAAACTAACTGGCATGTATAAATTTGTTGCCATCTTCAAAAGTGAGGTCTTGGATTAAAGCGCCGTATAATCTTTTGTTTTTGGATACAAGTCATGTTCAAGGGGGGAAGTCTGTCTCGATTTACTTATGTTTCCCAGTCATTAGATGATGTGTATAGTTGCAGTTTGATTACTATTTATTTTGAAACTGACTATTGTTTGCAATTATAATCAGATTGTAAAATTGAATTTTAATAAAAAAAAAAGTTTAGCATCTTATATTGTTTGAAATTATAGGCCGGATACAAGCTCATGAACAATGAGTCTTTTTTACTGTCATTGCAATGGAGACAACTACAAGCAACTGCCATCAATGAAACTTTCCCTTAACCCAATTGTTTCCCAAATTATGAAACTCCCAACTGACAATGATAAAGCTGATGAATAAATTGTTAGTAGCTGTGCAAGTCTTTTCTAACACGCTAAAAATAAGGAAAAGTAAATTTGTCAAGTTATTGTCACATACACATTTCCCTATTTTAGAGCATAACCTATTAAAAATAATTTTTTATTTTTATTTTTATACCTCAAAAAGACTATATAACAGTGTGTCACGGTCACCATGACTCCCTCTCCTCTTAAATACCCCTACTTCATTTCTTCTTCCTTCATACCTCCACTCTCAGCCATCCTCATCACTTCTTACCGTCTCTTTTAATTTCTCACCATAATACATATCCGGCTTGATCACATTAATCCGTCAAGCACGGAAAAGCATTGGCTTCTGTTCACTACTACAAGAATATTTTTGGAGCTGAAGTGTATCATGAGTATTCTTGTTTTGGAGCAGATATCGATGGACCAAGAGCTTGCAATCGATACACCATGGTTATTGGTGGAGGTGCTAACTCCTGGACAGTCCTCATCTTGAAGGGTAAGTTTCATAAACCATTTACGTTCCATTTATAATCATTTTTCTTTCAAGTCCTAAAGTTTTTCTCATTTTTTGCAGGCCAGTAGAAGTTCCTATTTTCTTGTGGCTATTCACTCCAGATCCGAATGCTCTTGCTACTAGAGCTATCAAGGGAGGGTGTGAGGATCTTAGCCATGAGATTGCTGATAATGACCCTAACCAAGTTGTTATCAGACGTATAAGAGATGAAAATGGCTACCTGTGGAACATTGGCAGCCAGGCTATTTTGCCTGGAATTCTCTTAGATTAGGTTTTTTTTCTTTTCTTTCAACCACACTCTTTTTTTCCTAGATTTAATCTAGGTTTTTTTTAATGAGGTGGTTCTATTTATATTTTTGTACTTTATTTATTTTCTGAAGTAAATCCAAAAAAAATAAATTATTATTGGCTGTTTTTTTTTATGTGAATCTGTCTTATGTGAATCCCTCAAAATGCTATATATTTTTGTTAGTAGAAAACGATAGTGTGTGCATGCATGAACTGAGATTGAGATTATGAACAATGTTAACCAATAACCAATGTTGCTTTTCTCAGTTATTAACGTTGTAAAAAGAAGTTTGAAAAATATATATTGTAAAAAAGAAACTCAAAAAAGAAAATGCTATTCACACATTATGTCAAAATTAAACAAGTGCCCTTGTAAATTTACTCAAAAAAGTGGTCTATTAAATATACCTATTACGATAATATATGTTTTTAGTCAAAAATAATTGACTTTATCTGTGTAAAATCTTATTAAAAGTCTTTCATTTCAATTTTTTAAAATAAATTTATAAATCTAAAGTATAATTATTTTTTCACATATTGTTTCAATGAGGACAACCTGTCATTTCAATCATACTCATAGTCATTGCAAGGAGGACAAGCAACTGCCAAGGAATCAATTAAGCTTTTCCTTATCCCAATTGTTTCCAAAATTATGAAACAATATGCTTTCAGTCATGCAATGCAAACTCTTTTTACAGGAAGCTTTTGAATTGTCATTAATAATGCATCATCATGATATACGTTTTTTCCACATTAATTACCATGATGTAATGTATTATTGCGAGTCCTTGTATCAAGTCTCCCCATTTGCATCTTCTTTCTGAATTTGAATCTTTGACGTGTTGCTGTTGGAGATTCCTAGACCCAACTTTATTGATTGTTTTTGTTGTGAACCAAATCTTCCTTGCTTTGAGAATCAAGAGAATACAGAAATATACCTGCTTGCTTAGTTACATATATTTGGGTTAATGATCATTTTTGTTGTTTAATGTGTAACAAATTGTATCCAAATTTTAAAATAGTTTTTACAATAATTCATTAATGTCTCCAAATTTTAAAATAGTATTTGATTATTCACTTTGTTAATTAAATAGTTTGAGCATTAAATTATTTTGTTAATATTGTCATATCAAATGTTTACTTACTGTCATATCAATCCCTATAAAAAAGAGAGTTACTATCAACATTGAGAGACTATTTTAACGAAATACACAATTTGTGATTATTTTGAAATTTCGATACATTGATAGACTATTGTGGCTATTCGTTACATATTCATGGACAAAAATGATTATTACCCACAAATATTTAGACACTTATTTTGGGTACAAATATTTAGACACTTTATTTGCTGACATACACAATAAAAAAAAGATTAAAAAGAAACAATAAGTAAATAATGTCTATCCTTTAACTTAATGCATTTTTGTGTGTGCGCCCTTAAATAATATGTCCAAATACTTGTGATCATACAAGATTTTTTTTCAAAAATATGTAAAGAACATACAAGATAAAACTAAATTTAATAAGGTTAAATGTTTTTTATTCCAATAAAATTAAGACCTTCTAAATGTACTTTTTACTTAATTTTGATTGTGTTTTCAGTCTCTACAAATTATATGCACACAAATTCTAACTTTAGTAAAGCGACTCATACATTGGGGTGGATGGTGAGGCTTGTTTGTGGTGTAGGAGGTTATTTAATTAATTTGCTTGGGAGAAAGATTTGCAAGTTGATGTGGAGGACAACTGGGTTTGAAAGTTACATTCTTCTCATTGCTACACGGTGAGCAACACTTATTATTACTTGACAGCGACGACTGACGAAAATCTTCAGGATAACAATTCTGTTTTGTGGTTAAAGGCGGTTCCGTTGAAAAGTATTGTTTTTGCTTGGCGGCTTCTTCTTGATCGCATTCTTACTAAGGACAACCTTGTTAGGCGTCAGGTTCTTCCTAGTAATGATCAGCAATGCACAAGATCTTGTGGTAATAATGAAGACTAGGAATTTATTTGTGAGATGAGACGCTTACAATAGACTTTAGCTGATGGTTTCCAGCTGGTTAGGATTCTCAACAACAACGGCATTTTAAGGGAGCATCTTGTTCACACTTGTTTGTTTCTTCCCTCAGCTTCTACCTGCTTCGTTTCTCATTTATCAATGTAACACCTCTTACTTTTTTTCCAGCTGTTTGTGTTCGTTTCATTTGCTTCAAAGCTTTTGGGATTAAACAAATTGTAAGGTTATGCAGAATTCATAAAACTTGTATATATGCATATAAAATAGCACAAGGAAAATAAAGTCCCTATCTGTCCTTTCTGAAACCTATTATGTCTTGAAGGAATTTGCAAACGAAGTCTGTTTTGACATATCTGACTACGTTCTTGCACCATTCTACGGACTTATGCTGGATGATATTATCACCAAGAACTTTGACTTGTATCGACATGACAAAATTTTAAACCCAAGATCTCATCACCGCCCATTTCCTGTCGTGTGTTGTTTAAGTGTTGAGAGAATGAACAATGATTTAAAGGCCATTGGTCCTTATTAGAGAGGTGTCCGAGTTTGTGATAGCAAATGGGATTTTGGATCATGACAATTGTGCAGACTGGATGTCATGGTAAGACGTTGGATTCTAGGTTTGTGACAGAGTTCTTGATGGAGTAGAGATTGTAGGCTTGCATATTACTTTATAGTACTAAGTTTCTTCTCAATTTGGTGTTTGGTGGTGGTGGTGATGTATGGCATTGGCGTGTTTGGTGGTGGTGGTGATGTATTGCGTTGGCGTTGTGTGGCGTTGTGGTGGTGGTGATGCGTGGTGTCTGATGGTGACGTGGTGGTGGTGATGTGTGGTCCGTTTCCGGTGGAGGAAGGTGGGTCGGCTGTTGGTGGGTGGTCAGGTTGGAGTGAGTGGTGGTGACGGATGTGTGGTGTGGTGGGGTGAAGTGTGGAGCCGATAGGTGTGGTCCGTTTCCGGTGGTTGTAGGTGTGGATGCATCTCTTTCATTCACGACTAATCATTCCTTAATGAACTCCCAAATCGTTTATCGTCGTAAGGATCGTGGTGGTAGAGGTTTGTTCGCGCCGGTGGCCATGGGCTTCAGATTTTGCTTGTTTTGGCCCCCCCGAGGTCACTGTGTATTTGTTTTTTTACTTTCCGATGTATTATGTTGTGTGGTGGTGGCCTTGCGTGGGGGATCGTTGGGCTATCTTGGTGAGGTTTGGTTGGTGGTCATGGTTTATTTGGACTCAGACTTGGTGTCGAAATGGTTCACGGACGAGAGCTATTAAGGGGTGGTTGATGTTGTTTAGGTGAGGAGGTGGGTGTTTGTTGGGGTGATTACTTCTGGAGGATGCCTCCGTTACTCGGGTCCTTGTTCGTCGTCACTAGCTCTTGTTTGCGTTTTTGGGGTTGTTAAGGTGTTTAGGGTGTTTGGAGGGAGCGGGTCCCGTGGAGCTTTGCTATTTCCTTTTGATCGGTTTGTTGTTTGTACCTCTGCTCATCATGTTTTGTCTTACTTATTGTGTGCTGGTTTCCGGTGGGCCGATTATTTTTGCTTTCAGATCGGGAGTCGGTGTCTAGCTGCAATCTTGTTTGGCTTATTTTGGTGTTTCTCTGGTGTACCAGGGGTAAGGGGTGCCATTTTGATTTGGTCTTAAAGTCTGGTGGGTCGATCACTTTTGATTCGAGATCGGGAGTCAGGTCTCTGGCTCAAGTTTTGGTTTTGGGCTTTTTATGGTTTCTTTCGGTGGATCAGAGGTCGAGAGGTGGTTGAAGCGGATTGATCTTTTCGGATAGGAGCTTTTCGGTTGTGACTCAGCTTTCGTGTTGAGGACGTGGAGTTTATTTTTGAGGGGTGTTTCTTCGGGAGTGAGTAGTGACGAGGGGTGGTGCGGGATTTCGTTTTTACAGTGGTCATTTTCGTGAAGGAGTCTATTTTAGGTGGTGACGTGTATTTTGATGGGTTTGTCCTCATGGGTGTTTTTTAGGGTGTTTATTTTCGGGTGTTCCGCCTATATACGACGCCTTTACTTTGTATTCTCATTTTCACCGGTCTCTGTTCGTCTTGAGCAGAGATCTGGTAGTTAAATAAAATTTGCTGTTTAAAAAAAAAAGACATCAATCCAAAACCTATATTTGAAAACACCCCACACAAACATTACAAAAGAGAAACCTAAAAATACATTCCAATTACAAGTTGAAATAACTAGACCATGTTTACACCAAGAACCAAAGTCTTTGATTTTGACTAGGGACGCAATAGCATCTGTCATATTAATTCTTGCTTCAGGTGAATATTCACACCAGTTCAGGGCTAAACCAAAAATAGAGGATATGTGAGTAAATATGTCATCAATTTGTTCCCCATTGTGTTGGACTAAACTAGAACCCACGACCTGCATGTCTTCAAAATTAGTTCTGCAACAAACATATAATCTGTTGGTTTTCTCCTTGTGATGATTTCCATTAGCATAATCCCATAGTTATAAACTAGAACTGTTAAAAAAGCCCTAAATACAAAGGCCCCATAGATTAAGCCCTATTAAAGCCCCAAATTTTCTGGCCCTTTATTCCATAAGTTAATTTTTGGCCCCAACCCTCTATGTCATATTTTTTTGTTGGGCCTAACTGAGGGGGCTTAGGGGCCCATTTCATTGTTGAAGGAAGAAACATACTTGTTAATGTTTTCACTACTCAGTAGTAAAGAATACTTCCGCTAAACTTTCGTATCTCCGTTTGACCTCCATAACCGCCGACAACGTCACAACCATGAAGGATTCCGATCAAGTAAACACCACATACACCGCCCTCAGTAAAGGCCTTACAAGACAACACGGTCATGTTTCTCGATAGCTCCTCCGGAATCGCAACTTTCCGGCGGTCTGCAACCACCGCAGATTCAGAAGCATAAACTTCGACGGCGTTAGAGGAAGGTGTGAGATTCCGTTGGTTTTGATATGATGGCGTAAGCGTTTTTTGAGATTCCGATGGCGGTGAGATTCTATTGGCTTCGCGGCCATCGCCGTCGTGAGTGTTGTCGGCGAAGTTTGACATCAGAGTTTTTTATTTAGTGAAAAAAAATCAGATACTTGTTTAATTGGTGTTTAAATTTTTTTATTGGAAAAAAAATTATTTTCTGATGGAAAAATCCATAACCAATTAAATTTTCATTCCATAATATTAGAATTTTGTCCAATTATTTTACGCAATAAATAAAATCTTTTCAAATATTGGGGCTTTGGGGCCAACTTTATATTTATGGGGCTTATTGCATCTGAGGCTTGTGTGAATTGGGGTTTGTTTGGCCTTAATGTTTTTCGGCCCCATTTGATGTGTGGGCTGGGCTCAAAATTTTAAGCCCCATCAAATTGACAGCTCTACTATAAACATCTCCTTTGACAGAAACAATTCCTTTAGACCCATACTCTGCATGTTAACTTGTACTACTAGTCATCAAATATTTATCAATATAATAAAAAATTACAAAAAAGTTAGAAAAAAGTTTATAACTGTTAACTTGTTTCTTTTTCTTTTTTTGATGGATTATTTATGGGAAAATGCTTTATGTCGTGAATCATTTATTCACGAAAAAATCACGAATGAGGCACAACAAATTAAAAAACGGGCCACTATTTGATTTATATTAACAACGACGACCAAATTTGTAAGTGAGAATATTTATTTTGATTTAGTGGGTGGCTGGAGCACAACAAAGGTGCATGGAAACACGTCTAATAGGCAACCCAAGTGGTGTGGTAGTGGCAAACAGTCAATTACCATTACCTTTTGATTTTAATATTGCAAATGAACTTTAAGTACTTCTTAAAAAAAAAAAGCTTTTAGTACTTCAAATTACATATTAAAAGTAAATTCGTGTTCGCTATATATAACATTGCCCTTTTATTTATGACGACGGGTTTTTTCTATTGTTAAAAAGAAAATTAATGAGTTAATATCACGATTCTTTTTACTATATATATATATATATATATATATATATATATCATCTAAGATCTTACTCGAAAAACTCACAACACAAAGTGTCCTAAGATGTTAGCAATTACGGGTTGAAACCCGCGTCGGAACGTAACAAATATTCCTGCAAATTTTTAGCATCTAAGTTAGTTCTTATGTGACAAGTACAACTATACTATATATAAAAAAAAATAGCCTTTTTTTGACTCATTTGGACGGATTTATTATTTTTTATTTTTACAAAATTACTCTCAACTTTCAATACAATATCACATATAACAAATTGATAAAAGTAAATTCAATTATTAAAACAAAATGTAATAAATTGTATATGCCTGAATTTTAGTTAAATAAGCTTATAAAAAAACCTATGTTTTTTTTTATTCAAGAAAAAAGTTTGACCTGATCTAACATGTTGTAGGCTAGGCCGTAAACCTCTGTAGACCGACATGACCTATTCACATCAATAGTTATAAGGTATATAAGTTGTTTTAGGGAAGGGGCATAGGTTTAGGCTTGAATAACAATTAACAAGTACGATATGAGTTAAAATCCCCGACTACAAGGATTGATTGGAAGAATAGTGCTAGCAACACTCTCTTTTGAACGCTTTCTCTAACACCCACTCTTTTATTGATTTAAATTAACGCGGGTCTACATTTTGCAAATGAAACACATAAAGTGGTGAGACATACAATAATTTCATCCAATTAGAAAGTAAGTGTTAGTAGTGCTAGGAATCCCTTCATTCATTGTAAACAAGTAAAATCAATTTCATACATGTTTTTTGTTAAAAATAATTAATTTTTTTTAAGAACCAAAGTTTGGAAAAAAAGAAGAAGCTAGAATGATAAAAAATTAGACACGATAAATAACATTTATAGAACTATATATTATAGTAGGTGTTTTTTTCTTGGGAAAAATCAAATAGATTGGTTACGACTCAAAATGTGAAGAAGTAAAAGAGAAGAAATTACCTGGTGCAAGGTATCCAATAGTTGCGAAAGTTTTTGTATGTGTTTTAGATTGTCCTTCATCCATGAACTTCATCCAGGTCCAAGGATATTATCAAGCTTACCATTTCACCAAGTGATGTTGGAATTGATCCATACAGTTGGTTATGCGCCAATGATAGATCTAACAATATAATTTCTGAAGTTATGTTTCCAATTGACTTTGGAAGAGTTGATAATATATGATTCCTTGATAGGCCCAAATATTTCAAATATCTACAATTTGTCAAGGAAGTAAAGAACTCAAGAGAATCATTTATTGTCATCGATGAGAACTAATTCGAGGAACTTTAAATTTCCAAAAACAATATGGGGTAGAGTTCCACTGAATGAGTTGACACTCACTTGAAATTGAACGAGCTTAGAAGCGTTGAATATATTACTTGGAATATTTCCAACAAAATTGTTCTCACTCAAGTGTAGTTCTTGCAGGCTAGGTGGATTATATCTTGTATTTGATGGAATGATGCCTGAGAGATATATAATTTGGCTCAATATCCAAGTATATCAGTGATGATATGTTGAGGAGTTTGGAAGGAATTGATTGTTATCAAGATCGCCAATCTCCTTGGGTATCGAACCTGTAAACGAATAAGAAACAAAATAACTATATTTAGTCTACTGGTATTTAATCTTAATTTCTAGTTTTGAGTAAGTCATATATATAATATTTTTCTTAAAATATTTGTTTGACTAATTCATACACAGTGCATGGTTTAGACTGTCTCTGTGAGACTATGACATACTTAAAGTTATTATTGTAGAATCCAAATATTTTCCAATGAATCAATGTTTTAAAATATACAAAATACTAAGGTGGGGTTTAGTATGAGAAAGTTTAATAACAACCATTGATTTAATATTTTTTTATGTGGGTGGCTCAGATCTGTTACCTAGTAATGGTTTGAAACTTTTTGTTGGCTATTGTGTACCAAAAAAGCTGACCCCACCAAACTATTAAAAAACAATTACTGTATGCATTTGTATTATTTATTGTTTTATTTAATAGAGACATGAAGCCCAGCCAAACCTTTTCTTCTTCTTCTTCTAGCAACATGCTAAGAGAAATTGTCGCAATTAAGAACAATAATACTCTTATAACATGCTAAGAACAACAAACCCCATCAACACAATCAGAATCACCATCACAATAGCCTCTTTCAAAATTCATGAGAAAAACAAATGGGGTTTCCTTAAATCAATTAAAGGTTGTTTCTTTGCAAGATCTTGGTTGTGAGGATTCATGTGTGGGGATTTTAAATTTAACCATGTTAGTGTCTCTAAAAAATTCTTCTCCCAGATCCTTTGTTCTCTTTGTTGCCGCCCCCAAAACATTTTCAAAGCATTGTTCTTAATATAAGCATTTTTTACATCAATTACTGCATTATTTTTCCAAAATTTTTCTGGTTCTTTCATTTCTAGCCAAAAATCGTAAAAAAAAAAGCAACATGGAAGGGTTGCTATTTTGTACACCGGGAGATCATGTCAGGAAACCAATTATATGATAATAATTCCTTCAGGAGTAGAATGGATTTAAAAATTCAATTAATCACTCCAACAAAACCAATCTCTGCTGGCCCAGCTTGAAATTTTTCATAATTTCTTCTATATCTATCATCATCATTTCTATTTGAGATGCAACTTTATAACTACTTCATTCCAGATAAATGCAAAGCTTTACCTTTCTTTGATTGAGAATGATAGCCGCCCCAGATCTGATTTGTTTAGCGTGTTAGACCAACAAACTTTAAGTAAAGGGAAGCTTTCGTAGAACAATCTTATAAGAGTATTCTATTTTTTGTCTTTTGCTGGGTTTTACCATGAATAACTTGAACTGAGAGGCGCGTTAAGAAATGTGGAAGCTGAAATTTATTAGTCTGTGTTATATCTCAGTTATAAAAAAAAAAGACAAAAAAACCAGCAATTTCTAAGAGGCAGCAACTTCTAGGAGACAAAAAAACCCAAAAATTATTGTTTTTAATTGCGGCAATTTCTCTTAGAAGCTATACAATGCAACTTGAATCTGAAATGTTATTCAAACGGTGGTGTATTAGATTGTTAAAATATAAAAGGGAGGTCGATAGTAAAGGGATAGAAAGTATTAAAACATAAAAGTTTTTTTTTTTTTTTTAGGCTTAACCTGTAGCAACCGCCAGCTGTCCTTTAACATTGGATTTTCCCATGGTGGGAAACAACTTTGCTTTTCCAGGCTAAATGCCACCAAATACTAAAGGTCATTTAGGGCACATATCAAGGTTTCCAAAAAGTTCAAATGTGATTAGACAAACAAAACCCTAGCTATTGCCAATACAAAACCCTACATGCTATTGTCTAATCATAGTTGTTTGGGTTTTTAGGGATCATCACCTTCTCTTATAATTTTTGGCCACTACAAGTTCAACCACGGGAAGCAGGGGTGGAGTTACACATGTGTGAGCAATGGCGGAGTCACATGTGGACTGGGTATGGCGATGGCCCACCCATTAATTTTGTGAAATTACTATAATTCCCTTGTCTTAATTTTAATATTACAGCTATGCCACTCACCCACTCTTTCCCTCTCTTAGTACTATTTTTTCTCAACACTGGAAAGAACTAGAAGCGCTTCTTTTCTCCTCACCCTCACCCACCTGCGGCAAGGCAACATCACTCACCCATCGTCTATCAGTCGGCGACCGGAGAACAATTATATATAATTATATTATAGCTCCTGGTTCAATTTATATACCACCTCATTTTTTGTTCAGTTGTTCTACTTTGTCCCATACTCTTGTTTATATACCTCATTTTTTGATAAATTTGTCGAACAATCGATTCATTTTATAAGAGGAAGGCTATTGATATTGAAAGAGAAGAAGAAGTTATAATTTCTTCATCCAAGAGAAGTTACATCAATTCATCAATTTTTTGAGAAGTTTACTTTTGTTGTCAAAGTTTATATATTTTAGTATATTTTGATGGCGGCCACCCCAAACATTTTTGTTGAGGGGTTTCAGCAAAACCCTTGAAAACTGCATTTTAAACTCCCTACCCTAACTATTTAATGTTGTACTCTGCATGTAACCAAAGATTGTCAACGCTGAATTTGTGTCTTTTTAGTCAGTGCTACAAAGTAGTGGAGTACATGATACTAAATTATTATGGAAAGAATGTAATAATAGAATTTTTAATAATGTTTATTCTTCCATTACGGAGTTTACGGAAAAAGTTAAATTCTATTTTTATTGGTGGTAAAGGCGAATAACGCCTCTTTTGTGTATGGCTGCGAGCAGTGGTGGTCCGTCCATTTGTTTTGTTTGGGTATCGGCTGATGCTCGTTTTTGTAATTATTGACATACATCTTGTTCTTTGAGTGTCCTCTTTAGTACACCTTGTGCTTCAGAGGCGTCTCCGTTATTGTTAATATATTCCATTTTAATTTTTTTTTTAATTTTTTTTTTCATGCCCACTTTATGTAGTTTCATTTACCTTTTGTCATTTTCTTTAATTTAAATTACTTCATGTACACTTTCTTTGAATGAGTGTCATTTTATTTTCTTTGATATCTAAATTAATATTAATATTTCACTCATTATTTTGTGTAAATTTTCCAAAGTATTCTTATAATCCCAAAATTAAAATCATTGGGGATAGAGCCCAAATTATGGTTACAAATTCTAAAATCTTTAACGTTAAGACAAAATGATAGTCATGTAAGTTAGTTGCTACAATTAATATATATTGAAATTTAATTCAATTTTTTTTTATGGTAGCACCTCCATCAACCTTCACCCCAATAACTTTTCCCACCTCACAAACATCAGCAACAACCTACTGAGGCTTACCATGAAGAACCATCCAATTTTTCCAACCATCATTATTACCTGAAGATTTTGAACCCACTGACAAAGAAAGACCCTCCTTATTTTTTGAAGATGACCTCAACAACCTGCTAGATTGTTAAAGAGTCTCACATTGAACAAAATATAACTTGAACATGTGTTTATAAGTGGGGACAATTCTCACCTCAGAAGTCGGTTTTGTAAGGATGAGTTAGACCCTAAATTTCAACATGGTATCAGAGCTTGTCGAATTTAAAGGTCACCTACCTATCCATGCACCAAGCCCAAAAGGGTGATGGGTATGAGGGAGTGTATTGGAAAAAACTCAAGTCCAACATCGGATAAACAAGACTTTTGATAAGAGTTTATATAGAGGAGACACTCTCAACCTTATGAACCGATTTTGTAAGGTTGAGTTAGACCCCAAATTTCAACACATTTCAATCTACCACTGAAACACATATTTCTTAACACGCTGTTTGGGCAACTCGTAACTCCAAAGGACATTGATTCATTAGTGGCATTTAGCATGGGTCAACATAGTTTTTTTCCACCATGGAAAAATTATTTTTGACCATTAAATTAAAGGGTTAATTAGGTAAATTGACCTTATAAATATTCAGAATTTTATTTTTACTCCCTATAAAATAAAATCACACTTTTTAATCCCTATGACATTTTCCTTAAGCATTTTAGGGACAAGAAATGTTGACAGGGACTAAAAATAATGATGGAAAATTTTTATAGGGACTAAAAACACTGACGGAAATTTTTATTGGGACTAAAAAGTGTGATTTTATTTTATAGGGACTAAAAATAAAATTCTGAATATTTATAGGAACCATTTAATAAATTAACTCTAAATTAAATAGAGAGTATTGTTATATCATAAACTCAACATCGGATTTTTTCCTCTCTCCTTCATAACTCACTCACCTATCACCAGCTGCCTAAATTGCAAGATCAAACCAACGATGGCTACCATTTCAACAGCTTGAATCACACAAAGCGCTCTCAATATTTTGTTCTCTCTTTCTATATATATTTTTTAATTCAAGTTTCAGTGACAAATGGGTCACTATTTTTCTCTAAATTGACCATTGATTTTTGTTTGTGTTCTTTAATGAAACTCACAGTTTGCAAATTATAGGAAAATGAACGAGTTCAATTTTAGCTTTTGGGAGAAAAAGTTCAATTTCAGCTTAGATCTATGCAAGTTACCCTCTTCTCCCTTCACTCTTGAGTTCTCTCTTGTTTTTTATTCAAGGATATTTAATTATTGTGTGGTTGCTCAACCGGGTCAGTATGAATATGAGTAAGATCAAATTCTAAATTTGGAGTTTGTGTTGAAGAGGTGAAGGTCCAACATGGTACAAATTGAAGATGAATACAATGCAACAAACTCAAGAGTGAATAATTAACCTAGAAAATTTGACAAATCCTAGAATAAAAATTGAAAAATTAGAATGTAAAATCTCACAAATCTTGTATCTGGATATTGATTTTCCCATGCTAAAAATTCCCGTACAAAATTTTGATGAAGAAATTCCAATAAAGATGCAGATAGAAGGTGCAATGAGGTGGTGGGGGCAACGAGGGAGATGAGTTGTGGGGGGTGTGTTGTCATGGAAGAATAGAATGGTGGAGAGAGAATTGTAGTGGAAGATAAGTGAAAAAATAATCAAATGTTGATAGACCATGATAAGATTATGTTTTTTATTTGATGCAATGGAAAAAAACAATTTTCCCATGGTGGAAAACAACTCTCTTTTCCCATGCTAAACCCCACCCGAGTTCACAATTGTTCTTGATTGCAAGCATTGGTGGAAAATATTTTCCAACAAAATCATACTTTAAATGCTTTTTTTTTTCTTTTAAATTTTGGATCACTCAAAGTCTTCCATTATAATGACTTCCAATTGAGAAAGTATGTTGACATATCTTGATATATATACTCTATTGTGTATCAAAGTCTTCCATTGTTGTATATAACTTAATATATACTTGTCGCACCATTTTTCGGAGATCAAGGCTATTTGATTAGCGTTTGACTCACTATTTTATTTCACGACTGAACATTTAATTAAAAAAAAAAAAAAAAAGGGAAAAAAGTTCGAAACACCCCTTTGAAAAGATTTAGGGTTCGGGGGTTAGTTACATAAAGGGAAGGTGTTAGCACCCTTTACGTCCGTAGTACTCTACGGGAACCTCTTGGTTTTATTTAACGTT
>Ga0315914_1002743_pt1 | contig 26875 bp, 16 predicted proteins | sample MpolenodulesMG_FD_203920 | JGI IMG/M metagenome (GOLD analysis project Ga0315914, IMG submission 203920) | Medicago polymorpha root nodule microbial communities from Los Angeles, California, United States - elongated nodules | ecosystem: Host-associated > Plants > Roots > Nodule | place: USA...
TCCTTTCTCTCTTTCTCGTAGATAAAATAAAATAAATATTTTAAAATTTTTAAGACTTTTTTAAACAAAAATTGTCCTTTAAAATCCTAATTCAATACACCCCTTTAAAGCATGAGCATGAGGAACTATGTTTTATTTTAGAGAGGATCTATGTTCCTAGTACTAACTGACCTATTTTTGCGGTAAGTAGTACTCTGACCTTTTTAACTGTGGTGTAGATCTATCTATGTTTCTATGATGATGTCGTTAACGAACACAGCACTTTTAAAGCATATCATGTCGTTTGTGTCGAGTACTAGGTCATATGTATATGCTCGTGTGAGTCACTCTGTCGGCGGCTGATACTCAGTTGTTTTTTTAGAGAGAGAAAGTAGAGAGGTTTCGAGAGAGAGAGAGAGAGATTCCGATGGAGGTCTCAGAAGGAGAATGGTCGAAGAAGTTAAGTATATACAAAGCAGCAAGAAGCATTAAAAAAAGAGATAACAGTTTATACAACGCACTTAGATCTATCTATCAAGATTCTGTTTTCGTTGGTGAAATCTCTCAATTATGGCCTCAACTTCCTCTTCTTGCAAACCTTCGTTGTGGCTTATGGTACTCTTCCAATTTCCATTCCACTTGTTACTTCAAATCCACAGACGGTCACACCAACAACTGCTCTTTCTCCACCGCACGTCTCAATCTCCACGCCGCACATCTTGCCGGTACTATTCAACAACAATCCTATTCTATTATACTTCTAGTTTTTACGAGTAAACTATCAAATTCGTCCTTGACTCTATAAGACACTCTCATATATGAGATTATGAATATTTTAAATATGTACGTGACTCACTCTCGTCCTACCATAATAAATAGACTGCGAAAGTAAGTCATGGACATATCTAAAATATTTATAATTTCATGTGACATTTGAGAGTGTCTTACCAATTTGGTGGTTTACTCATTCTGTTACACATACTCCAAAGGGCAATTTTTTTATACTTTTGTTCACATTGGTAGCACAGAAAGGTGGTTGTATGATTGTTGATTCTACTAGAAGAGGAAAGCGTTTCCCTGACAGCATGTCCAAAACCATACCCATATGGACTTGTGTTCTTAATCGTGCAATTGCCCAATTTAAAAGAGATTTTCATACTGATGATGCTTCAGCACCACAATTGAGTGTAAGAATAAATGGTCTTATGCTTTCTCCTCTTTTACATTTTATTTCACAATTCTTATTTGTCTGTTTGTATGAAGGGTTAAATATGTTTTTTGTATATATCAAAGTACACTTTTTGTTTGTAGTCTATGTAGCAATTTTGATTGTTTTTAATTCATGTAAATATAACATTTTTGCCAGTCTCTATAAAATTTGTTCATGTGCGAATTTGGTTGTTAACAAATTGTTCATGGCTGAATTGGTCATTGTAATATGCGTGTACAATATATTATAATTTTTTATGTAGCACATACTGGGTAAACATATTACACAGATAAATTTCAATGTAAACAAATATTTTAGGGACTAAAAAGAAAGAAAAGCTTTTATAAGGACTAAATGTAGTATATTTGGAGGACAAATAAACATATTTAAAGCTTGTGTATATGAACCCTTTATAATAATTGTGCTGTTGCCTTTCATAAAACAGGAGGATTGGGATTGCTCTTTGCACCTACCACTTTGGGTTCCCCTAACAGAAAAGGCTTCAATTGAGGAGCACTTAGAGGAATGGACTGAACAATTGAAAGCAAGTGGAGCTGACATTGCTTCCCTCTCTGCTTCCTTGAAGAAACCATTACGTCCTCTCTGGATTTCTCAGAAAACTGTCATATGGTTAAATGAAGTACCTCACCATGATTCTTGGGATTTCACTCCAATCATGCTTGTCTCTGCTTCTTCTTCGTCAAACGGTGTAAGCCAACACAACAAGAGTAACTCCGAGTTTAGCTGGAATTATATACCAGGTGCAGGAGACGATGAAGAAAGTTGGTCTAGGGGTTTAACTCCACCTCTCTTTTGGAATCATGTTTATGATCTTATAAATTCAGGTCCTGATGTGTGCAACCAGAAGGTTGCTGATATTGTTGAATCGGGTAGGGTACACCGTGCTTACAGAGGAGAGAGTGCTCCTCAGATTAGAGTTAAATCACTTTCACATGAAGAACCGTCACTGGCTTCTGATGTTTCAAACATTGAAGTTGACACTAAGTTTTTTGAAGATTCTGAAATTTCTTGGTTGGGTTCAACTAATTTGGCAGTTGGTGCATCTCAATTTGGTATGCTGACTTAGTTAATGCTCTTTATTAATATTCTGCTGTACTATAGTGGTACTATTTTGAATTCTCTTCGCTGCATGTTTGGATTGATGGTGATATAAATAATCACAGCTGAGTCACCACAATTTTAGCAAAAGTTGCACTTTTAAACTTCAACAAAATTGTGGTGCCACCATGATTTTGTCAAAACGCTAACATCTTGTGTACACCTACTTATGTACGAAATCGCTCTTTATATATAGATGCAACTATCTTTTTTATTTCTTAAAGTATTAATTAAGAACATATTTAAAAATACACACGTGCACACACACACATATAGTGATTTACATTGGCCTTATGTTTAGAGGAAAAAAAAATTCAAAGCAGGCTTATAATTAGTACTAGAGCCAGAGGTAGTATTTCTTTTGAGGAAGCCTGCCTCCTATTGACTTAAAATTATATATTTTTGACACCAGAAGATCTATTGAATGTAGACACTACGTTAACATTACATAATTTACATTTATAATAAATTCTATTTATTGTACATATATTACTTTGTTGCTTTCTATCCAATCTTCTTGTGATTAGCAACATGATTGAGCAGTAAAAAAATTATTTTACTGTTTTATGTGGCTCAGTGTTCATGTTTGGTACAGCTACAGATGCAGCTCATGTTGATTGCATATTGAATTGTGATTGTGAGTCCATCACTGTCTGTCTTCCCAGTTCTGAAACATATCTGCATCTTCCAGTCGTGGTTAGTATGAAGTGGAAACAATGCTTCTTGTTGTTGACTGGTTGTTGTTAGAATTTTCGCACTGATTTTAATTTTTCATGGACAGAGTTCAAAGTTTGATCGCTTTTCCTTATTAAACAATCTTCCTAAAGCTGTGAGTTTCGCCAAGTTCAACCTCAGCCAGGGAAAACGACTTCTGGTTTGTTGTAATGATGGTATATGCTCTGAATACTCTCTCAGTATTTATTTATTTTTCTACTAATAGTTGACTAGGATTTGTGTAATACCAAATTGTATGAATTCACTACTTGTGTTGAGTTTAGGATTTTAAAAAGTTTACTTTGTCATTGAATTTCACCAATTCAACTGTTAATTAGTATCATATTATTGATAAATTGCACAAAGTTCATTTTAATTTAAAATTAGTAGTCCACATTTATATTTTTTTTAAAACCATATTTGAGTCTTTGTTGTGCTTGTCCTTAATCCTTCTAAATCATTCCGCTGGAAGACCTTTATAAAGTGTTGTGTTGTAAATGACCTGTATATTTGTATCTAGAAAACTTATTTCAGTCTTTGATATATTAGTTTTCTTTGCTTTTCAGGGGAAGATATTAGTATATGTGTTTGCTTAGCAATTTTGATGTCATTATTCGATGAAAAAGGTACATATTTATATAGCTTTCATATTGTTACAAATATATTAATTCTAAATCCAATTTCTCACATATGTGGAATCAATGCATTTCACTGTCGATCCATCCATCACCATTTCTACTTAAAAAATATATATCATGGTTATTTACAGGTACTTTTGATGATGGGAAATCCTTCAATACAACACATGTCACTAAATGGGATATGAGAAGACGTCTTGTATTTGTCTGCAAGTTTGCAACAAATGCTCGACCATGCAGAGGAAATTTGAGGCAAGTTTTTAACTTTCTTATTGGTGGAAAAAGCATTCTTCAACCAGAGGAGGACGGTGGAAGTGAGAAGTGATTGCCAGAACATGCGTATATTATTAGTCATTCCTTAAGTATCTAACTTACGCATGGTTTTTGTATACCTAAGTTTATGCAAATGTTCTGTCAAATAACATCAACTGTGCCTCAACATCAACATGGAATTTTGTCGAGGAAGGTCGTGAGATATGTTAAGTAGGAAATTACCAGATTCAATCAAAAATTTAACCAACTAATTTTGCTCAAAATCTATTTCATAATTGTACTCTGATCTCTGGTTTATACATCCATGTTGGCAAGGCACGATGGTCAAATTTCTAATTTTAGGCTGAACATTTGAATGGCATGATACTTTTCCAGTTTGAATGAAATGTAAAAGAATTATTCAAGTGGAGAAAATAAAGTTTTTGGAAGAAGAAAACTGAGAATATCATATTTCATTCCATTAGTATTAGTTTTTGGAAGTTCAACAAACGAATTGGTAAATTCATTCAATTTGCCCTTGTCAAGGACCAAAGGGATAAAATGGGTATCGATCAGCACTTCACTGTAACAAACAAGGCCTAGCTAGTTGTTACTTGTCATGAAGCAACTTCTTTTTCAGTCAACTCTGTACATACAGGAGGTTAGGAGAAACACAATTGTTGAAGTGATAACTGAGAACCATCATGACAATAAATTTGTTCTGTTTATATTGTAAATCAACTTTAGGAGCTTCATTACCTTCTCAAGGTTGAAAACTATTGAAGAGAATCAGTTGTATTCTTAGGAAATTGAAGGAGGTCTTTGCACACGTTTTCTCTTTGATTTCAGATCAACAACTATGATTGAAATGTTATCTTTACTATTTCTACCAATCGCAATTTCAGTGAGGCTATCAGCAACAACTTGTGTTGGAGATATTTCCTCTGTTGATGATAAGGATCTGCGGCGCCTTCTTAGAATGCTCCGAGCTACTTCTCCCACCTCCTCATTTGTCATTACATCCCAAAGTCCATCACTTGCCAAAATTAAACATTCATCCTCATCAGTTCTAGCTGTAAAAGTTACCTCTGGCACTGGAATAATCCATGGTCTCAAGTACCGATCACCTGAAATAACACCATTATTAGGAATTTAAACACAAGATGAGGAGTTGCAAGAAAATTATCTTAGGAAACAAGTGATTTAAGGTGCAAGAAGCTAGTGATGTTTTATGTGATCAGATAGCTTGTGTGACAAGTAAAGATGATAAGAATCATTGAAAAAAAATAACATCCATTTTTCGCAAAACCTTGCAGTTGCACACACAACTTCAAAATCAATCCTTCATGTCTAGCTTTAGAATCAAAGTCGATACAATATTGACGGACAACCAATATGTATATTTTCTCAGTTATTATGGATTAAATTACAGATAATTCATACATTTCAAAATTAACATACACACAAATGCACTGTGAATGCTCCTAGTACCTAAGTAACTTGCAAAACCATCAACAAACTACAAACATGAAAACATTAAGAATTTTTTAGTTAACCTAGGTATCCCCTGTGCGGAGACTACTCAATTGAAATTCATTTAAGGGGTTGAGCTTTCCGAACATAAGTTTTACCAAAGCATTAAGAATTTAATCTATAATGTTGAAGTTAAAATAAATGTTAAAATGTTCGCACATAATACTGTAAATGACAATGTTGCGAATTAAATTGCTATGCATAGTGTTTCAAACAAGTGGCATATGATATCACATATCAGCTTCCCTGTCAACATCTGTTCCCTCACCGCCCTCGAAGTTAAACTCGTTTTCATATGAAAGTTAGACTCCTTATGATGCTTCGATCCCATTATTTAACTTCCTTTCTGCCACTCCATTCTCAGGCATCTAAAAGAAATAATCACAAAACCCTTTTGTATTGGTAAGGGAAAATTTGCTTTTGAATTTCCCTGCTATTTTCCCTTTTGAGAAAGCCCCCCAATTAGTTAAAGAAGCCGTTTGCACTTTGCACACCCTTACTAGCTCATAGCAGAATACTATTTTGCATATAATATTAGATCAAACAACATTACGTAAATTCTTAACCAAAGATTGGATGTATGAAGATAAATCAAGATACCTATGGCCCTGGACATGGCAAGAACACCAAACACCCTAGCTCCATTCCAGTTTATGACTTTTCCTCCTTCTCCTTCAATTCTCAAGAGTTCATCTTCTCTGTCAGGCTGCACAAGCAAGGAGAATGGTACCTCAAAATCAACCCACTGAAGAGAAAGATATAATGTTTGAATATATGGTTGCATAATGGAGATGACCTCCTAATAATTTATTTTTCTTTTTTGGTCGTCCTTTTCTCATGGGTTACAAGTAATTCAGAACTTCAAAAGCAGTATGTGTTAAATGTTTTATCTTTTCATATTACTTATATTATTATTGAGAATAGACTCATCATCTCCTAAATACGTATACATGATTTCTAAATTTAAGTCCACAGCAACAATTGCAGCCTCTGCAACCGTATCACAACTGTGTTGGTGTGTTGTATTTTGCTGCAATATTAAGATTGGCAGCATGACCGCAATTTGGAATACCAAAACTAAAGAATGCACAAAACAAAAAAGAAGATAAATGGGTTGTGACTAGACCTTCTGATCCACAGTCAATGGGACTGATTGAGTTCTGCGGCAAAGAACCACCCTTGAGTCACCACAGTTAGATGTAATAATCTGGCAACCAGATAGAACAACCACAGACGCAGTAGATCCAACCATTTCCGGGGCAACTTCGTCTGATTCAATTTCACTGTCAGTCCTCTCAAATCCATTAGCAAATACGGCCTCCCACCTTTTCTGCCATTCAGCGCCACCTGCTATTTCTCGCTCCCACTCCTCTGCTATAACATTGTGCATTCGCTTTGCACAAAATTTAGCAACCTAGGATTATATGAACCACAAAAGTTAGAAGAATACACTTCTCACGATGATGCTTTCTGAATTCGGACATTTTATGCTATAAAGGCCATGTTGAACAAATGCATTCGACTAGAATCAAAGCTTAATAAGTAGTTATGTACTATCTTTCGGAACTCACTTTCCCTTCTTCATCAAGCTATGATCTATCATAATTCTGAAATAAACAGTTGTGGTAAGGAATTACTCAAAAAAAATCATCTAACGTCCCTGAAGAAATACTCAATTTAATATGTAAAATAACAAGTGTCATCGTGTGGATGGAAAAAAGAAAAATGGACGCCTAACATTATAATCTAACAGATAAATCTCGAGGGTGTGTTAATCAATGAGAGAATTCAGATAACCAAGTATTTAAAGCTAGAGAAATCGTTGTTTTTATATTTTCAAAGTGTTGTATTTTGGTGTTCCAAATTCTATTTTCTACTGAAGTTGTTACTAGGTTGAGGTGGCACTGCCCAATGCCCAAAATTGTGCAAGGCAGACAATCAACCATGCCGCCTCCAGGATAAAACAAGCTCAGCTACAACTGTGCGGTTAACTGCGGCACTGTAGAAAACTGTTCGAGAATTTCATCCTCAAATATGGTAATAAGACCATTCTTTAATACCGAAACCACTTTAATACGGTACTGTTACCACCCGTTATAGTGCTGGACCACTCAAATATGGTGTTACCACAATTCTAATTTTTAACTTCTCCAACTATGATACTTCAAATATGGTGTTACCAACTTCTCCAACTATGATACTATGATCACTCAAATATGGTTTTACACCATTCTAACCTTTAACTTCTTCAAGAGAATCTTCCAAAAAAAAAAAAAAAACTTCTTCAAGGGAAGAAAATATTGAAAAAGAACTATACTCATAATATCATTCATAATTCTGAAGGGACATTGCTCCTGAGAGTTTGTAACTAATTTGGAGAAACTTAAGAATTAAGTAAACTTAAAAATTAAGTAACTCACAGATCAGCTCAAGTAACAAACTAATCAAATAAGTTCAAAAAGAAACAAATTCACTAACGAAGGAAAGATAGGAAATTCAGTTGGATTCTCAATCTTATCACAACTAACATATGCTAAAATTATGGGAAGTGATATTCATGAATAAAAAATAATAATTACTATTATCTTCATCATTATTGGGTATTTAAAATTAAATATTACTATTTAAACACTACTAATGTGTTTTTATGTGGGACCTCCACACTTTATTTTTTCACTTCACAAAACACTAGATCAAAGTTTAATTACTTGTGTTTAATTTTCCAACCTTCCAATTTCTTTCCAACTTCACGCCAATGTTACAACAAAAATTATATTTTACACACAATATTAACATCAAAATTAGACAATGATCTAGATAGTTAACACGGTTTAAATATGTGATTGATTGTGTTTGGTTGGTTGTTGATGAATTTAACAGGGTGCAGCAATTCGTTAATCACTTACTTATCTCAACTAACCATATTTTTTAAGAAAACTAATCACGATATTTTAGGTGTATATTTAAACACAGATTGTGGTGAATGAATTCATATGTACTTGAACACCCGATCATGGTTAATGATGTTAAAAGTCATGATTAACTGTCTATGGTGAATGGTTAAAGTGTTGTGCATTTAAATTATTGTCAAATTTTAATATCAAATTTGTGTGTGAAAATAATGTAACTCTTAAAATCCTCACAACCCCTGCACCCTCTAATTGCCTCATGAGGGAACATTATGCGATAAGTTCTTGGACAATTTCAGAAATGTAGGCAATCAGTTCTCTTAAAAACATAGGTGTTAGTTAATAAGTTTTAAAAATGTTTTAAGTTTCGACAACTTTTGAGTTAAGTCTCCACAGCTAATCAAGATCATGAAAATGTTTAAGTTTTAAAAATCAGTTACAAAAATACTTACATATTACATACTAATGGTAAAATTGTCACGTAAGAGAGTGAAATATAATACTAGATTTTGTGGGATAATCACATCCTTGTTCGCTTTTTTTGATGGATGTATGTATATCCTTAGTAGCTTGACCAACTTACATTTTGACTAAATACTTGACTCTTTTTTATGATGATTAAATACAATCTTCAAGATTAGTACAACACAAATAAAATATGATGAGGTTGCAAACTTGCAATTATCTTGTCAAATATATGTGGCGGTATGAGAATTAAGAACTATAATTAGTAGTGATGGGGAAGAACAAAATGATTGTACAAAAGCAATTATCTTTTTCACTATTGTACAATCATTTTGAACATAAGAATAATGAAAAACAAAATATTGTTTTTGGATTAACAAAAGTGAAAAGATATAGAAATAAAAGAAATTATATTTGGATAACTTTTTCTTTTAAAAAAATTGTTTTAAATAACTTTTAAAAGAATTCACTCTCATATTCTTTTTTAAAAGAAATTCATCCTCGTATTCATATTGTGTTTTTATCTTTTTTTCTCTCTCTCTATTGTTTGTATCTTAAAAATAATGTGGTTATCTTATATTCTTCAAAAAATATGGTTATCTTATAAGTTATTTTAAAGTAGTTATATAAATATCTTTTTTTAAATACAATATTGACGGATGGGATATTTTTGGCACAAAATAAAATATATATTTAAAAAAATGTGGATTCTAGAGTGATGGATCAGTTAAGTCCCTCACCGGTGAAACACTAAAAAAACATCGTTAGATTGAATCTAACAGTCAAGGTTATTTGAAAGTAACATCTATTCCTTTCCATAGACAATTTTTACCATATCTCAATCCTCTCCAACTTTTTTTTTCACCCATATCATCTGCAACTTGAGAAGATGCATCTAATGTGTGATTTTGTTTTCTGGGCAAGACCAAACAAGTAACCATTATTTTTCATCAAATCAATAAAATATGTATACACTAAAAAACAATAATACACTATAATCGAATTTATGGTGGGACAAAATCAATCCAAGTAAAAATCTGCAGTTGTGTAATCGTCAACATTCATTCAATCAAATAAATTGCTTCTCTCGTCATAGTGGTAATGGAAATGGGAATTTAATTCAAGTGGTTGGTGAACTCTAAACCTCTATTCTACCTTTGTTATTAAACCCAATCCAAAAACAAAAACATCCATAATTTTCATTCAATTGCACCATAGTGTGGCCAATTTTCATCACTGGGTCATTTTACTTTCAGCGGCATCTTGTACATATTTGTGGTGTATTGAAAAAGATGCAAATGGAGAAGAAATAAGGATAGGGTTGTATGTGGAAAGGAATAGATGTTCTCAGTTTTAATGACTTTTATTTTGTGTTTTACTCTAAAATCCACCTTAAAAAAATTATTTAAACCGTTGAAATTGAATAAACTTTCCCTAGAAAGGGCAGGCTCAGCACAACAATCATCCCTCAGCGTCAGCCCTGTATAATATGCCAAAAGTGGTGAAAAGGTACATAATGAAACGTAGGCCCCACTATATATATAATGAAACATTGGTCCCACTTACCCACACATGTCATGATATGAACAACGCACCCTTTCTTTAGGAAAATAGCTCATCCTTCCAGACACGTAGCTTAACCTTTTCCTCCAAAACTCATTCTCCCCCAACAAACAGGACCACAGCCACCCAAACATTATTCATAATATTAATAATAATCATCACTAGCACATTCAATCATTTTTACAACAAAAAATAATTAAATTTATATTTTAAATATGTTTTCTTCAAAGTTTGTGTGCGCCAACTTGCCTCTCTGCATGTATAAATTTGTAGTAAATTTTACAAAATTATACGGTCAACTATCTGTTAAGAAATTATAAACGTAAATATTATAAAGGTTAAATTACATCAGGGATCTTTTAAATTTGATGTTTGTAATAAATTGGTCATAAAATTATTTTGGTTAGAAGGATAAATTGAAAATGTTTACAAACTTAAACGACTTATGTGTTACCAAAATAAAATAAATCAAAGGACCAATCGTTACAAACCTCAAACTTAAAGGACTTATGTGTGACCAAAATAACTTAAAGGATTAATCTGTTACAAACCTCAAACTTAAAGGACCTCGTGTGTAATTTAGCCTATTATGAAAGTTAGACAGATTTGCAAGGAATCGAACCAGGTACCAATAACAACACCTTAAAGCTTTTACCACTAGACCATTAACATTTTTATTGAAATATTGTTTCTTCTAAAACAGATTTGCAATCCTAGAGACCTTTTTTAAGCCACCAACACTCACTTTTATTGTGTTTATTTCCACGTTTGATTACTTTCACATTATTTAATTTGTGAGTTTGATTCCATATTCATTCTTGTTGATGCAAACATAATGTTTCTGATTTTCTTTTCTGAGATTTTGTATGTTGACACTTGACACTCTCAATCATATTTAGTTTGATTGTTTCTATGACTTTGAATGTAACTCTAAAATTAATAATATAGTTAATTTGATCCTTATATGTGAAGCTCTACAAAACCCGAACGTCATACAGATTAGAGTCTAATTCAACTTTTAAAGTTGAAAAAACGTATTTTAACTAATGTCTCGATAACACCAGTTAACAAGATCTTTTTTAAAATATACTTTATATAAAACACTATAACTTTGTTTGATTAATGTGCTTGATCGGTCTCATTTAACGGAATAAAATTTGATTCAAAACTCTAGTAATTTTAACAACTATTTTATAAATATCATTTCTCTAACAACAATATAGTGATCAGTCCTTTCAAAGAAGAAGCTGGAGATGAATAAGCAAGTGTGAATTTGTGATTGGTCTGTGAGGGAAACAACTTGAGATCTGGGTAGTTCTAACCAATCTCTATGACTATTCCTTCCTAATACGTACTAGTACTGTTAGTAGTATCTGTTCTAAAAGAGAAAGAAAAGAAAAGGCCACAACAGTAGTACTATACACAGTCGTATCTACAAACGTGTCACTACTGAACGAAACGGACCATTAATTTATCTCTCTTTTTGTGGACCACTCTACCTGTAACACGTGGCCTTCCTCACAAACATACTCACCAACTACATTCCCGTTTCAGTTTAACCACCATCACAATTCCGATTCTCCATTTTTATTTTATGTCCAGAAATAATATCAAAAAATATTTGGATTATTTGAACACCAGATAAACAAATAAATAAAAACAAAATAAAATAAAATTATAATCCAAACAAAATACCAAATATATGCAGTTATTACAGACACATAACGCCACACCACAATATACGATAATAATAAATAAATAAAATAGAAACTGTTGTTTTTCGAAATAATAATAAATTAAAAAAATGTAAAAGGTATGTACCTGAGCGCCACCGTGGCCGTCGTAAACGCCGAAGAAATGAATGGGACTGATCTCGCCGGAGGATCTAGAACCGGGAGCAGTACAACCGCCGACGTGATCGCAAGTGCGTGACATGAATCCCGGAATAACAGCGACGGCGTCCTCCATCTCTTTCCGTCTTCCAATCACTGAAGTATGTCCCCAACTCACTCCCTTGTTATTTATTCCTACGCACCTCTCCCTCACTACGGCCGTCACCACAACCTCCTCCGGCGCGGCAGGTTCGTTTTTGTCAGTTTCATTGGACATAGCTATCAACGGAGGTGCAAGAATCACTCGGTTCACTGTGAACGTTGGAATTTCGCCTGAACCGCTACTGATAGAGGAAATGTCGCCGGAACCGTTGAAGTTACGGAAATCGTCAGTGCTGAAAACGGAGGAAATGCCTGAAGTGGAGCTAGTTGAAGTCTGATCAGAGTCGACTCGTTCAAGTTTCGAATCTGAATCGTCCAAAGGTTCCATAACGGAGCAGTGATTGAGTGAGAGAGAGAGGGGGGGGGAAGAAGAAGAAGAAGAAGAGACGATAAAAAGGAGAAGAAAGGACAGGTAAGAAATTGACACGTGTGAGGAAAATTGTTGCGAGTTTTTTTGATGGCACACGCATCCATTGTGAATTTGTAATTGATTTGTTGTGTAGGGAATAGAAACGAGGCAAGTAATTGTCTGTACTCGCACTCACCTGACTTATGCTGTGACTCCACCTTTTCACACGCATCTCTTGCGTATTATTGTATCGCTTCCACGTTTTGATTATCTGCTTCGCACATGCTTTGATCTGTGAATTTAAAAAGCCACAGTTTGCTTATGATTGGACCGTCCCCACAGTGCGACATTGAATTACGCTGTAGTTAATAATTTCTCTGCTATGACGTGTGAGGAATTCATGTATATGTACGTAAGCAAAGGTACTCTGTTTCTCATTACTAGAAGGCCATCTGGCACTTGTATTATTTTCGGGACCCACACGTTTGGTAAAATTTGATGTTTGAATTAGTTGAATTTAATGAGAAAAAAAAAATTATCAACTTTTATTTTTTGATAAAATTAGGTGATTTGTTTAATTCTACGCTCAAATTAGTAAAAGAGCAACACAAGAGGTTCATTATGTGGAAAGAATGTACACCTTCTATTGTCCTCAAGGGAGGAGTTCATGGACCGAAGATGAGCTATTGAAGAGTAATCGAGGGAATGTCACGGACAACACATTCAATGCAACGATTCGTTAATTGTTGACGGACATTTCAATCAGATGAGATGTTCAAAAATTGCAAAAGTCCTAGCTCGGGTAATTGATTCAGGAAGGAAAAAAAACATATTATGGAAACTAGCAGTAAGGCCATGAGGATTGGATCTTGGGTCAGTTTGCAACACTAGGTCAATGTTCATAAGTTTGATCCATTTTAATGTTTGATTTTTTTTATATTTTTAAAATTAAACTTTAACTTTACAATTCGTTTGCATCATTAGCAACCATTTGATGAAGGTATGATGAAAAAGAATCTAAGAAAGATGAGCACTTGGGTGACATTGTGGCATAGGCCAACCACAATGTCACAAGTGTCTTTCTTCTTTTTCTTTCACAATATTTTTTTATTTCTTTGTACACTTGTGACATTGTGGTTGGTCAATGTCATCATGTCACCAACTACAATATCATTCAAGTATTATCCAGAAAGATGAGCGCATGTCATTTTTTAACAGCATTGTAAAATGAATATCCAGCAAATAATTTAGAAAAGGAGCCAGCATAATTTTGTCAATTTTTCTTATCTACCAAGTCAAATGAAGTACGAGGAAAGAAAACGAAATTTTGATAGCAGTTGACCATGACAATTGCAAGGTGTGCACTCTTGATGGAAATTTTATCCATAGTGGTAACCAAAATACAGACAACACGTAGAGATTTCTTCGAGAAAAGGGAGAGATCAAACGGACCAAATTGAACAAGGGTGGTTATTCAAGATAGAGGTTGTTACACGGCACGAACTAACCAAAAGGAGGAAGCATGATAATACAGTACAAGTCACAAGGCTAAATTATTTGACATGTGAGGTGCTGAATTTTCTTGTTGCCACGAATGTACATAGCCTTTTATAGTGTCTTATTTTAGAATATATTGCAGCAATCGGAAATCATTCAAAAAAAAAAAAAAACAGTCGGTATTAAATTATACTAGCAATAAAACAACGTATTCATCAATATATAAAACCTTTGTATCTTGGGAACACCCTAATATATATACATCCTTTGTCTATAGGACAGGTTGACAGTATCGGTTTTAGGTTGGATTCCAATTCCAGTGTGGTTGAGACAGTGAGAGAGAAAAGTGTTTTAAGGAGGAAGGTGTCCTTTTACTTGTAGGCTTTTGATTTGTTAGGACGCCAGTATTTGTGGAGAATGGGCCAGAGCCAGACAATTGAAAAGAGAAAAACTTATTAATTAAAAATATATATTTTTTATTTAAGGGTTGTTTATTTATTATTCACCAAGGTAAAAATATGATTATTTTCCTTTTACTTCTTTAAACAGTTAAATATTTTATCAAAAATTAACATGATAAAACTATACTCTCTCTCGTAAAATATGATTCGAATCATCTAAACTTCTTTCTACATTGTTTTTAAAAAGTTTCTTCCTTCTTTTTTCTTTGTTGTGTTGAGAGAGTTATAGAACAAAAACAATTTTATTTTTGTATATATAATTTAACAAAATTATTATGCGTCGTATAATTATGTGTATATATCTCCTAACATGATACATGAGCGAGTATGCTTAAAAAAAATGATACATGAGCGAGTAAAAAGGGATTACAATCCCTTACAATATAAGAACTTTTAAGTTAAATTATTTTTATTAAGTGAATATTTGATTTCACTTTTTAAAGAGTCAACTTATTTTAGATAAATAGAATTTGAAATTTTAAGTTGTTTTTGGGTGGAATTGATATCTCTGTAATTGGTTTTAACTAGAAGCTACAATTTAGAGGTTTTGATCATTATTAATTTTAATACTCAAATTTGATGTTCAACTCATTTTTATTTGAATGTGTCCAAAAATAATAATTTTACATTCAACTTACTTTTAGTCGTAATTGATTTATTTGAAATCATTCGTTTCACATCAGAACTAAACACACAGCTAAAATAATTTGACCTAAATTACTCTTAATTTACCTAAGCCCTCGATATTGTACTGTAAATTATCTCACTGGTCAACCAAAAAAATATGTGAATTGTAAACTTATAAATATAAGTATTATCATAGGACTCATATGGCCGAATTGTACAAGGCTAATCATATTCTAGTCATTAAAATTGTTTACATGTCTGTGGTCACGCCACGCCAGGTTTTGACAAGGAGATTTAACAACAAAGACCAAATTCAATGATAAAATAGTTTAGAGGAACTTGTCTTTGCCCAACCTAGGAATTATGGTTTGCCATAATTCTCTTCCAACTAAATACGACATGCAACGTCGAGGAGTGAATGTTCCTGCTACATGTCCATGTTGTAATAGGGAAGATGAATCTATTTTTCATTGCCTCGTCCTTTGTCCGCGAGTTGTAATGGTGTGGTCTGGATGTGAATTACCCGACGTGTCTTTGTTGTGCGCTAATAATTTTTTGAATAATATGAGAGATATCATGTAAATGTTAATTAGTAAGATTAGGACTGGCATCTCTGTCATGATGTTGAACCTATGTTGTACTCGTAACAAGTTGGTGTTTGACGGTATCCAACTGATACTCCTAACTACGATTTAAGTTGTTTGTGCGTAATTTGCAAGTTTAAGAGCGAGCATTTGACAATATTGTTTCAGCCGCTTTAGTTAGGCCCACTCGTGAAGTATGTTGGCAACACAGTGATAATGATGCACTTGTTCTTAATATGGACGACAACGCTTTAAGTAATCCAATAAAGTATGTAATGGTGGATTGCTTAGGAATTTTGAGGTAAACTTTCAATTTGCCTTCTATGATAGCGTAGATTTGTCCAATATTTTACATGCAGAAATTGACGCCCTTACAATCGTGATCAAGCTCTACTAGAAGGTTGGTTATAAGAAACTAATTTGTTATTCTTATTCTCTTCACGTAGTGTGTTTAGTGTCAAATGAAGTGTTGAGGCTTTCACCGCTATGTGATATTTCCATTAGGTGTATTTGGCCAAAAACCGAGATATTTCCATTCATCACATTTTGTGGGAAGGAAACTATTGCGCAGATATGCTTGCTAAACGACATGCTAATCATTCAAAGTCTCTTGCAATAATGCATCAACCATTATCATGTCATTTCTCAGCTTTACTGGCTGATGTTATAGCAGTGTCCTTTATCAAGACATGGTTTTTCTTTGCTTTTTTCTTTTGTTTTCCTCTTCTTTCACGTAAGTAAAAATAAAAACAAATCATTCAGAATAACACGAGTTTGATTTTTGGTAAAAATAATTATTAACCAAACCTTATTTACATTCCAGCCAAACTTTAAATTACTAGGGTAATTTTTAAGAATCAAAACCAAAACAGATTTACCCAGCATTCATCATAACAAAAGGGTGAATGGTCACTGACTCTTCACCTCACTGTCACGACAGTCCCTGACTCAAGATTAAATACAAAATAGTCTATGTATACGTACATTCATTATCATTTTAGTCTTTGACGTTAAAATCCTTTGTTAAGCAATAAGGTGACAAATGTTTTAGACTGACAAGGTAAATGGTGCGGCACATGGACTAAATTGAAAGTAACCCAAAAGTCACTTTATTAGTGACCATTGGATAACTCTCATTCTCCCTCAAAAGCAAACTCTGTCATCTCTCTTCACATTCCATCGGAAAACCAAAACCACCACCATTGTCGTGCACGCACCATCGCGCCTCAACACTGTTAAAGACCTACGCAGCAATAAGTGTACAATGTTAGTGACCCAACTGACAATAAGCATCCACAATCAAGGACTAAGTGAATTCTTCTAGTGACCATATTAATGTTTTCTGTTTGATATATCAGTATCTGTATGTTAGAACACTATTGAATATGAGAGACTGACATAATGCTGCTAAAAAACCTAGACCATGCTGCATATTGTTTCGTTTTCTAAACATTTGGAATGCTGAATTAGAGCAACTATGATATGTTATTAGTTCTTACTAGTTGACTTTAGAGGCTTAAGTGAAGGTACTGTGTTAAAATGTGACTGATTGAGTTCCCCTGCTATAATGATATCATTATAAAATACTGTGTGTACTAACAATCACTTTCACGACAATAAATTTAGGAGAAATGCCTCCAATTTCATTAATTCTTCAATTCATCTGGGAGAAATGTCTTGATTTCTTTGTAGAATTTATTTGAATTGTAAAAATGAAATAAATTGCTTAAGGTGGCATGCATAAAGGTCATAAGACATAGTATCTATTGTAGTAATAACAATATGGATACAATGGGCTGACAATATTTTTGACACTTCAAAACAAAACAAGGGTTCTTCCCCATAAGTTATTGTTTAAAAAAAGAGAAATTGGAAATGAATTCAAAAGGCAACGTCGTTAAAAAGATATAAGTAAGATCTCTCAAGCCAAAGACAATGAGACTTGACTCTCAAAACTACAAATAAAATCAGAATTCACAATGTGCTTATTCTCTAACTAACTCTTTCATTTAGACATTAGTTATTGTTGACTTTATACAATTTATTGTATAGTAGTTTATGCATTCTTTAGTTCATTTAGGAGAAATGTCGTCAACTTTATTAACTCATTTTACGCAATTTTTGCATTGATAGTTTATGCATGTCTGAATGTAGTGATAATTACTGTTAGTTAGGGAGGATCTCTCTTTCTCTCAACTCCCATCTACTTCACATAAGATCATAAGACAAAGTTTGCTATGGAGGGAAAATGAGAGATAAGATGTCCAACATTATTAATAAAGTGGCTTTTGGGTTACTTTCAATTTAGTCTTTATGTTACATCAGTTCAAAACATTTGTCATCTCAGTAGTTAATAAAAAATTTTAACGTCAGAGTCTAAACTAAACTAAACTAAACTGGTAACAAATGTATACATTCAAAAACTATTTTATATTTAATTGAGTCAAGACCTATCTGACAACAACCAGATACAAGTGAGGGACAGGAGTTACACTTTAACCAAAAAAAAAGAAAGTGAACATTCAGAATTAAAAAAAAAAACAGTGAACAACGAAAAGGAAGAGAAGGGGAGGGCTAAAAAGAGAAACAATTCAAAAACTAAGCAATTCCCTCCCGAGTGGAGTTAGGTCTTGAAAATATCCCTCTTTATAAAAAAGGGCATAGTCATTTCTCAAGTCATTAAAAAAAAAAAAACAGAAGAAGAAAAAGAGGAAAACGAAAACCTAACCAAACAATTACAAATCCAGTGAGTGACACCATACCAACCAATCCAAATGGCGAAGCAGCTACCTTGTGACGCCGATGGCATTTGCATGGCGTGCAAAACGAAGCCTCTAGAAACTGAAACCCTTCATTGTCGAACATGCACAACTCCATGGCATGTTCCTTGTTTACCTCTGATTCCAACCTCAATCCTCGATTGGGAATGCTCCGATTGTTCTGAAACCATCGCCGGCGATTCCGCTGCTCCGTCTATCGCCGGAGATCTAGTTTCCGCCATTCGCGCCATTGAGGACGATGTTTTGCTTACCGATGAGGAAAAAGCGAAGAAACGTCAAGAACTCGTTGGTGGGGCTTCTAATCCAACTGTTGAAACAGACAATAGACGCAGTAATGGCTTGCTTGATATCTTCGATGGTAGTCTTAACTGTTCCTTCTGCATAAAGTTGCCTGAGAGACCTGTTACTGTTAGTTTCTTTCATTTTCCCCTTTTCATTTCTCTTTTACATTTTAATTTTATTATTATTATTATTGTTATTATTATTTGTATTATTGATTCTCTGGTGATTTTTAGTGACATTGTTTGTTTTCTTAGATCGAATCGATCAATTGAATAACCTGACTGATTTTCTTTTAGTTAGGTTATCTGAATGATTCGATCTTAACTGAAGAGTTTATTTTGGTTAGGTTTTCTGAACGATTTGATGTTAAAATTATTATTTTTTGAAATTGAAAATGAAGTTGATTTGTTGTTGGTTTCAGACACCATGTGGGCATAATTTTTGTTTGAAGTGTTTCGAGAGATGGATTAAGGAAGGAAAACGAACCTGTTCGAATTGTAGGACTGCAATTCCAGCAAAGATGGCGAGTAACCCACGAATCAATGCGCAGTTGGCGATCGCGATTCGTATGGCCAAGGTGGCAAGATCGCAAGGTGGTGTTGGAGGAAGTAGTGTTCCAAAAGTTTATCACAGTGTTGACAATGACGAGCGCCCTGATACTGCTTATACAACTGAGAGAGCGAAGAAAACAGGAAAGGCTAATGCTTGCAGTGGGAAGATATTTGTGACCATTCCAAAAGATCATTTTGGACCGATTGCTGCTGAGAATGATCCAACAAGGAACCGTGGGGTTCTCGTTGGTGATACATGGGAGGATAGGATGGACTGTAGGCAATGGGGAGCTCACTTTCCCCATGTGGCTGGCATCGCCGGTCAGAGTACACACGGGGCTCAATCTGTTGCACTTTCAGGTGGCTATGTCGATGACGAGGACCACGGTGAGTGGTTCCTTTACACGGGAAGTGGCGGGAGAGATCTCAGCGGTAATAAACGTACAAACAAAAATCAGTCTTTTGATCAACAGTTTGAGAACATGAACGAGGCTCTCAGACTGAGTTGTCGAAAAGGTTATCCTGTTCGTGTTGTTAGGTCCGTTTTTATTGATTATGAATTCAATTCAATGGATTGATTCCTTATTTGTTTAATTGCAAATTCAATGTGATGCTCTGTCATGAATTTTGTTTATGGATTTGTTTATCTGGTTCAGGTCCCACAAGGAGAAACGTTCTGCTTATGCACCGGAAGCAGGAGTGAGATATGATGGGGTTTATAGAATTGAGAAATGCTGGCGCAAAATTGGAATACAAGTAAGTATCATTCTTGTCTCTAATTACCAATCACTGCATTTATTCAACTAAGTACATTGAGTTATACCTAGTTGATTATCAATTGTTCAAAATTTATTATTGATGGGGATCTTTCTGTGACAGGGTCATAAGGTTTGCAGGTATTTGTTTGTGAGGTGTGACAATGAGCCAGCTCCATGGACAAGGTTGGTTTTAGTTCCTCATTTTTATTTTTCCTTTGTATGTGTGTTTGTACTATTATACAAGTGGAAGAGTAGAACCTGATCACTTGAATTCATTTTGTTGCTTTGCAGTGATTTATCTGGAGACCGTCCCCGTCCACTACCTACAATTAAGGAGTTTAAAGGTGCAATTGATATTACTGAAAGAAAGGGTGATCCATCATGGGACTTTGATGTAAGTGGTGTTGTCCACTGATCTGCTTTTCTTAGATTTCTTGAAGTGTTTCTTTCACTTTTGTTTATTACATTTCTTCATTGTTTTCTGGACATTATTTTTGTACTCTGTAAGATATGATAATCCACAATAGTCAAGTTAGATTTGGGGAAAATTATTTGCTAGGCAAATGTCATCATTTTTTTCCAACTTTGCTGTTCTACAGGTTTTGTATGGACTGTCAATATGTTCATTTGTCTAAATTTCAGGAGGAAAAGGGCTGCTGGTTGTGGAAGAAGCCTCCTCCTCTAAGTAAGAAGCCGGTGAACATTGTGGATCCCGTAGATGGAAGTAAAATAAAAGTTGTTAGGCCAAAGACAAAAAAGGTCTCCTTCAAAATCAAGGATAGACTATTGAAAGGTATATGATCCTTGGTGATGAATATTAACCTTGTTTCCTTTTTTTCAGATCATTATTATTTGAAGCTGTTGTAATAAACACAATATATAGCAGTGGAGTTCAATTAATACAGTGTTGCCTCGGTGTCATTGTGTTTGCAGAGTTCGGTTGTAATATATGTCGCAAGGTGTTGGCTTCACCTCTCACTACGCCTTGTGCTCACAACTTCTGCAAAGCTTGCCTGGAGGGTGCCTTTTCTGGCCAAAGTTATATTAGGAATAGGGCATCTCAAAGTGGTCGCACTTTGCGGACACAAAAGAACATTATGAAATGCCCTACTTGTTCAACTGACATAGCTGATTATCTTCAGAATCCACAGGTACCACTTCACATTTTTTTTACATAGATGTTTATGAAAAGAACTGCTTGATTTCACTTTGAAGTGAGTGTTACTAGCCTTATTATTAGCTTTGGGATTGCATTGCTTATTTCTAGCGTGATCAATAATTATATTGTTATTAGGACCTGTATTTGATCTAATCAAATAAGTGTTATTATCCTCCAAATTGAATCCTCATTGATTTCCTAATATAATTATTATTATTCTCCAAATCAAATATTATGAAATGACTGGCATTCTCAATTTACCATGAAAATGTTCTTTCCGAAAATATGTAATTCACCATGGAATTTAGTGTTTACTATGATGTCTATGGGTACTTAATATTGGCAGTGCCTATGTATTTTTGATAATGTTCGAAGTTTTGTTGCAAATCATAATGCTTTTAATATTGTTGACACTGTTTGTGTATCTGATAATGTTCAAAGTTTTGTTTCAAGCATTTAGTGAAGTAAGCAATTGACTTTTGTAATTGTGATTTATTCAATATGAAGCTTTGTTTTGCTCTGCATAAAAAAGGTCTTACTTTGCTTATTTCTGTTTTCAATAGGTAAACAGGGAAATGATGGGTGTCATAGAATCACTCCAGCAACAGGCTGAACAGATGGAGGAGAGTTCTGAAGAATCAAGTGCAAAAAGTGATGAAAATCTCAAGCCGGATGAGGAGACAGAGGTTTCAAAGCCCTGTGATTCAACTGAAAAAGTCTTGAAGGAAATTAACAAGAATGATCTGAATCCTCCACAGAAGCGGAGGAAAGGGGCTGGTGGCAAGGCTGTGGTGAACGCGGAGGAACATATCGACGAGGCAAACAAAGAAAGCAAAGCAATGGCCTTAAATTAGGGGTGGGTGATGGATCGGGCTGTTTTTATTTTGGATTTGCATTAAATTTGCAATATAGATTTTACCAATTAAAAAAAATCTTGTGGACTTCTATTGGGTTTGAGAAGATATTTACTGAATTTAGGGATTGGTTTTTAATCAGCATTTTTTTAATTTGAAGATGCTAATCTGTATCATCCATCTATAACTTTTAGGGATTGGTTTTTAATCGGCATTTTTTTATTTGAAGATGCTAATCTGTATCATCTATCTATAACTATGGGTGTCATCTATTAAACTTGTGAATTAATGAATGCATTTGTAATTTCGTGCTGCTTATGTATCCACTGTTATAATGTTTATTTACAAGCATATCACCTATCTATAGGTGTCATATCTTAATGCTGCATATTTTATTTACACTATTATTAAATGTTTATATAGGTTACGACACTTTGCGACCAACAGATGACACTTATTTGAGAATTGAACTTTGTGAATTTGGCGCATGATAACTGTATGAACTTTTGTTTTTATCAAAACTAGATCATGACCAATGCGATCGTGGTTAATTGTTTGTTTTAAACTTAGTTACAAGTTAATTTTGAGATCCTTTGTTCTTGTATTATTGGGTTTAGGCTTAGTCCCCCCAATATCTCACTTTTCTATTATAATTTTTTGGTTTTATAATTAATTTTTTTGAGAAAATAATTGAGAATGTAATAGCAGACATTTTATTTGAAAAAATGATAGGCAGCACAAAATATTTTCCATATACAATTTGGGGGACCATGACCACTGTCTATCCCCTCTACCTCCGCCTTTGTGATCATGTGTCTGTTTACATTGGTTAATTACAATGTCACAAGTGGATTTTTTCTTTCTCTTTCACAAGATTTTCTTTGTTTTTTTATATACTTGTGATGTTGTGGATAGTTAACATCACCGGCAACAATGTCATCCAGGTGGCATTTAGCCTGGGAATGGACAGTTTTTTTCCTCCATGGGAAAGTGTCCTTTTCCAGGACAGGTGGCGGTGATAAACCTGCTAGGAAAAGAAAAAGGAAAAAAATGAAATTAATTTTTTAATGCTGTTTTTCTTTCTGTACCGTCTCTGTTTCATCACTTCAATTATTTCCGGAACATAAGTAATGGATAAACGCTTCTGAATCTCCATCCTTTTCTTCTCTCTGGTTTTCTTCTCTCCTCTCCTCTTCCCATCATCACTATATTAGCACAATATTTTTTTTTTATGATGGACTTCCAACCAAAATCAAAACAGGAAAAAAAAGGGTCTTAATCTTTGAAAAACTCATGACAACCACCATGTAAAAGAATTGAAGGGAGGAAGATTGAAAAAATGAGAAATTGTTTCTAGCTTCTTGAGAATTGATCGGAAACGTGAAAGCTAATAAATCCTCCTTAACCCAATCAATTTTAGGATTCATAATTGATTTTACCGTTGAGATCCAAACATGTTCAATCTTTGTTAAATCATTGTAACAACTATAACTGTTAATTTGTGGTGGTTTGTCGTGACATCGAAGGAGAAAGGAGAAGATGGAGTTAAAAAAAGGAGAGAGATGGAAGAAGAAAGGATCTGATGCTTGATGCAGATCCCTTTTTAATTTTTTAATTTTGTTTTCTATTTTTTTAACAAATAATGACATGTTAATATTATTTTTTTTTAGGGAGACAAGTTAATGTTTTTTAAAAATAATTGTTAATTAATAAAAAATAAAATCTGAAAAATTGACATGTTAAGAAATAATGATAAATTGTTATTTAATCATTGGTGGGGTTGGTATTTTTATCCACTATGTAATCATCAATAAGTTACAACAATTACCAAGTGATAGATCTAAGCCATCCAAATAAAAAACTAATAAATCAATGGATGTCGTTAAACTTTCCCATCATGGAAAAGAACTTCCGTTTTCCATACTAAACCCCAACTCCTCAGCAAAGTCTCTTGCTGCCGGCCCTAAAAGGCTACTCACAAATAATCTAATTGCTTGTCTAGAACTCCCTCTACAGATTTACTTATATAGAATACTATCAAGGATATATTATCAAATAATATCTTTACTAAGATTTATTTGAATAATATCCTTATTATATATTTCTAATATAATATCTTTACTAAGATTTATTTAGAATATAAACAGGGTGGCTTGAAAGGATCAAGGTACCAAAGAAAAATTGTCTCGTGTGTAATTTAACCTAATTGATCGTCCGTAAAGAACGACCGCAAATTCAAGCAAAAATAACATTCATATGGAACACTCATAATATAAATTGGAAATATTTAAGTATCTAGCAACCTAGAATGGATATGGAAATATTTGGCTCTGAATCTCACCAGTTATGCTATTCGGAAAAGAGTAAGTGATTTTATAAGTACCTTCACTAGCAAGCCCTAGAAATTTACCTTTTGTCGCAGACGAAGGAAACTATTTTGTTTGAATGTATGGATAAACTAGCCTCTGCCTTAAATGTTTTGTATGAATACCTAAGACTAAAACAAATTTAAGCATAAAAGGAAAGGTTGTAAATGTAATGCAAAAGAAATAAATTTTTATTAGATAAAACTTGAAAGAAAAGCAATAGAAAAAGAAAAGAAATTGATTAGTCAAGTCATCTCAGCTTAGCAAAAATAAATGCAGAAAAATAAAAATAATGGGTTGCTTCCCATTCAGCGCTTGTTTAACTTCTGAGTCCCGATGGTCAATAGGTCGCCTCCTATTCAGCGCTTCTTTTTTGTCATTAGCTTCATGAAAATAGGTTGCCTCCTATTCAGCGCGTGTTTAGTGTCCCGATCCTGACAGATAGGTCTAAGCATTGACCTTAGACCCTTGATGCCTTAAACCTCTTTGGAACAGGTTCCTCCTCTTATGCTTCTCCCACCAATTTGATCTCACTAGGATTAACTTATGTATACCACATGACTTCATCCCAAATCACAATCTCATTGTTTTGTTTGATCTTTTTAATTGTGAATGGTCCATCCCAACCTTTCCTTTCTTGTAAACCTTCGAAGTACCCATAAAACTCCTCAAGATGCCTTAGCAAAACACGATCTCTGACTTTAAACTCTTCATAAGGAGTTTTCTTCTAGGAGCCCCCAGTAGCTCCTTCCCTGACATCAGTGCTTGTGTTAGCTGCTTCATATTTCTCTTGATATGCTTGAGATTGTTCCATGTCTTCATCAGATTTATAAGGATCGACATCCTCCATTGCATGGAATTCAATACTTTCATCTTTCCTTATGTTATCCTGTGAAATGTGGTGTACCAAGTATTTACTTTTTGCTTTTAGCACGATCTCCTTGTATTCTAAGTTGATTCGGACTTGTGCAGTGGCTAGAAAAGGTTTGCCCAATGTGACTGGACACTCAGGTATGTCCATCACTACTATGTCTGCTAAGAACTCATAATCTTCCACTACAACCTTCACATCTAACATCACTCCTTCTGGTTCTTCTTCAGTTCCGTCAGCTACCCTTACTAACTTGTCAGTAGGTATCATCATAAGTCCTTCGATCTTTCTGAATGTTGTAAGTGACATCAGGTTTATTTTAGCTCCTAAATAACATAAAATATTCCCCAAGAACATACCATTAATAGAGATTGGAACATTGAAGCTTCCAGGATCGTTAATCTTGATATTGGTGTCAGCTTTAGTGTTGGTATGGTAATCTCCGTATAATAATATCCACTCTGCTGTGGTAAGAGGTGTCTTAAGCTTCACAAGGTTTTGTAACATTTGCATGCAACATGGATTATGTTTCAGAATTTCTTGTGTTGGCATTTCAAACTTTATCTTCATTAATTTTTGCGAGATACGCTCAAAACTTCCTTTTCGACCCTGGTCTATATGTGCTGCAAATTGTACTTTTCTTTGGAGAGCATCAGTACCCTCTTCTACAAAGGCTTCAGTACCCTTGTCTTCGAAAGCTTTAGTACCTTCGATTGTGAAAGCTTCAGTACCTTCGTCTTCACTTGGATCTTCTTCGACTTCATCCTTGTTCATGGTTAAAGTCTTTCCAAGCCCAAAGTGAGTGTTGTTTCGGGTGTTAGGCTGATTCACAGTATGTTCTGATCCTTGCGGGTAGTATGGTTATCCATAGTCATAGTATTGGTTGATGTAATGGTAACTTGGTGTTCTCTCCAACTCATGCTCCTCAGGTCCAGGATGGTATTCTGGTGTTTGCGGACTCGAAGGGTATTCTCCCACTTGAGAGAATTGTTCTCCATTGACATCTTTGATTGCAGATGTTATCCTATTGCAATAAAACAACCAATTCGTACTCTAGCGAAAGAGTATGATAATTGTTTTATTACTGGATTTTAGTTGCTTCTTTTATTAATCCTAAGATTAATTCCCTAGACTCGATCTATTCCAAAATGTAATGCAGAATCGATCTAAATTAACTATTCCTAGTTAATACCTAATGACTCTACTAATTAATACTAACCTAAATTCCAAACCTAAATACAAAATTAAATTTACGGACTCTAACTAAATAATTAAACCTAATTAACTAGACTCGATCTAATGTAGATAACATAACAACTTGTTATTTTTACTACGACTCCCTAAAATGCAATGCAAAAAA
>Ga0315914_1002744_pt1 | contig 26868 bp, 12 predicted proteins | sample MpolenodulesMG_FD_203920 | JGI IMG/M metagenome (GOLD analysis project Ga0315914, IMG submission 203920) | Medicago polymorpha root nodule microbial communities from Los Angeles, California, United States - elongated nodules | ecosystem: Host-associated > Plants > Roots > Nodule | place: USA...
AATTTAGGCTTATTAAAATATGGCATAAGCAGCTTATGAAACTATGATAAGCTATTTTTATTTATTTACCCAAACACCTTTGAAAAGGCTTATGGGAGTAGATAAGCCCACATAAGCTCAAAATAAGTCAATCCAAACGGGACCTTAAAGGTGATCCAATAACTATGACTTGATAACATGTGGTCAAACAAATTTGACCATATTAAAATTTACTTGTGGATTAAAATAGTTTGCGAGTATCACTTACCAATTTACTCATGTGCCTAATTTTTACAAATGAGTCGGTTGTAGATTTACCATTTCTAAACTTCATGAGTAAATTGGTAACTGATACTCGCAAACTAATCTTTAATCCACTTGTAAATTTACTTATGAAGCTTAGACATGAGACGAATATTTATATATTGATTGTTTGATAAATTATCCATAATTCTTCCATATGCTGCTGTATGGGTCCAACCAACTCAACTCTAAAAATAGAAATAAATATTCGTCTCTGATCTAAACTCTCATAACACTACTTCCTTCACTCTAAAGCAACAAACAGTATCTAATTAGTGTTTTTGAAAAGGAACAGTATCTAATCTAATTAATAACACAAAAAGCAAAAACTATAGCAAAAGCAGTCACATGGTACAAAGATATAGTATACATTACCTTGATTAACTTCTCAAGTGGCTGCCTAACTTTGAAAGATTTATTAGGAAGACCATGTTTGCGTGTCTTATTCCTTTTCATATTTTTACTCAAAGCCTCAGTAACCAATCCAAGTGAAACACTATAAAATTGTGTAGCATCTTTCAATGGAACAGCAAGAGCATTAGCAATGTTGCTTTTTGTCACAACCAAACCATCATAGCAAGTATAATGGTTTGTAGCTACAGCACTAAGATAGCTTTCAATTTTATCAACAAGTTCTGTATCTGATGATGAAGAAGAACTAGCTGATTTGAGTTCATCAGAAATGGATTCTAAGTAGTCTACATTTAGTGTGTTAAGGTCTTTGCAATCAACTAATGCACCAATCTCTTCATGGTTTAGTGATGAAGATGATTGGTGGCGATTGAGGAAATCTATGAATACTTTTTCTAGTTTTCTTGCTACTTTTAGGTTTTGCTTTATGGAGAATTTTCCGTAGTTATATGGATCTGATGGTGATGAACGAATTGCGGATAGCATCGAGCGACATAGTTTCGGATACAATGTCGTTTTGCACGCCGCAGAAGAAGAAGGAGGAGAAGAAGAAGGTGGAGGAGATTGAGCTAGGAGTAATAATGGTGCTAAGAGGATGAAAAAGAGAAGGGAAAGTGAAGGTGACATGATTTTGGAAGTTTGATGAAAGGTTGTTTGAGTATGTGTTATTTTGCTTGTGGATGTGTTTAGGAATAATGGTAGTACTAGGAATTTATAGGCACATAGACGAAGTTGTTGAGATAAATAAATACCCCCTATCTCTAAATAGTTTATTTGGAAAATAACATTGTCAGTCTTCAATGTGCTATTAACTTTTATTTTTCTTTTCTCTTTAATGGACGTTGATTCATTTAATAAAAAGTTGATTCATATCTTATAAGTGATCCTCTCTCATGACTTTTTCACATAAGAGAATGCAGTGTGAATCAAAATCGTTCATTCACTTCTCACTGGAGGGTTCCATATGCATTAATGAAAAATAAGTGGTTCGAATTTAACTAGGCTCTTCGGTAAATGGAGAGAATTCAGATCCATAAATGTCTGAGTTTAACTCCCACAAACCAATGTTAGAAACTAGCACATGAACTTGTCTAAAACTCCGATAAATCTTTAAAACTTAACTCACGTAAAAAAATCTCATGAATCTTTAGATCTCAACTCACCTAAACTAATTTATTCATTAAAAATATATGTTTCTAATTGTATTATCTAGTATAGGGATCATTGTCGATAAACATATTTTACTTTTTCATTTATGGTTGTTAGTGCAACGAAAATTGTTAATCGATAAATATAATGTAGTTAAAATACTACTATGAGAAATATTAAGAACACTATTTTTTTAACAATCTTTTTAAAGTATGAGGTTCACAATGATTTCATTCAAAATAAATTAGTATTAGAAAGAGTGTCGAAAAGAGAGACTCCTTAACACTCCTCCTATTATCTCTTTCAAAATATGAAATTGTCAATGCTAACTAATAGTATTATTGTGGGACATAGCCAGCCCCAGAACTGAATACGCGTAGAGAATTATTCAAAGGTTAGGAATAGTACTACTACTATTGTAGTTGGGGGGGTGTGTCGGTGTGAAGATACATGGATGGGGTATGGCAATAAATGAGTACATTGTTAAAGGAAAGGAACAACGTGCAAGGGAAGGCTTGAACTAAAAGTTGTTGTTACCATAAATATGATGCATAGTTCGTTCTATAGTTTATAAGGTATGAAGGTACAAGTTTGTTTGTTTGGTTCTAAGTTTGAAATTATTACTAACTAGTACTTGCTATTTGGTACAACTAAACAACAATGCGTGGTTTCACCTACCTTTCTTTTTCCTTTTATTTAAATTTTGAGTTAAACATGTTTTTTTTCTTGTAAAATTTTGATATTTCTTTTTCCTTCAAAATATCTCAATCTACACATTTAGTCTTTACCAAAATGTCGATTGCTTATTGAAAAGCATAAATCCATGTGACACTTTCATGTTCACTTTTTTGCACCACATGAGAAAATATATTTTATTTATTTGTAATCCTCAAATATGTTTTTAATCCGTGTAAAGTTCATGATTTATTTAAAAGGTTGACATCTTCTATTAGATGTTTTAAGTATACATAAAGTTAAGTTGTGATTAGAACTTGAGTTCGATTTTAGGATGGAATAATTTTTGGCTATGCTTATTCACTTCTACGTCGAACTTCACACTAATAGAGTCGATTTCCCTTAAAAAAAATAGAGGGGGTTGACAAAAAAAATAAATTAAATTGTGATAGATGTGCATGTCAATAGTGTCACTAGATATTTGATACAAGTGATAAAAACTGTACCATACATAACAACTTTTATGATAACCTTCTTTTTCTCTTTTTATTAGTCAAAATCTAACTTTATTGGTCAAAACACATCTTACTAACTCTAACATATGAATATTAGAGAGAAAGAGTTGTTCAAAAATATGTTAAAGAGTACGAAAAAAATATGAATATCATAGAGAAATAGTTGTTCAAAAATTATCACAAAATAGTTGTATCATATCACTTCGTGTGATAATACTACTCTGCTCTTAGTAGTAGAGAAAATCAAACAAGTTACAAATGTAACATACTCTTTAAAGTTACATTTAAGATTGTTGATGATTAAACAATGATTGAATTTGATGGTTAATGGGTATGGATATTGGATATTAATACTAGTTATTATTAATGAACAAGGTAATTAGAGATTTGCTTTATAGATATGTGTGTTCAAAATGGGTAAATGGTCTATCAAAAGATAGCTTCCGATAAATTATTTTCATAAAAAAGTATAAAAAAAAAAAATACACTTACAAAAGCTTGCGACATAAATTGAAGGATTTCTGATATAAATCGAGGAATTTTAGAGTAATATGTAGCGAAAAAATAATTTTTAGATTATTGGTATGAAAAAATTGTTCTTCTCCTTTTAAAATTGTTCATTTCCTTAATTATATCAACATTAGTAACTTACGTTCAGCTTTTTCAACATGAGTTAACTCATATTAGATATTTTTCAACGTAAATTAACTCATCTAAGCACGTGAATGAGTAAAAACAAAAATGAGAAGAGCAATGTTCTTAGCATGAAGTTAGCTGGCTGGCGGCATTATACACGGCCCACAATGCCAGCCCAAATTCCACAAACTCTTCCACTCCAGTCTATGTGACAATCATAGAAATTTGTGAGGTTTAAATGTTTCTGTGACACTGTAAGAGTGGCCACTACTAGGTACTGACTCTGTTTCCCCATGTGGAATTAAGCAAGAAGCTTCTTATGTTCACATTACACACTCCCCAACTGCATGGTCAAGGATTGGGACATGAGAGTCATCCCTCCCTCTCATTTCGTACCTAAAAATAAATGTTGAAATTCGATTTTGTAGTCAACCAATTAGCTGTACTCTGGCTCCCAAAGTCAAAATCATATAGTAAAATTTGCTTACGAGGTTTTGCCAATGCTAACGAGTGTTTTGGGACACTTTTTAAGGATTTTAAATTTAGAAATTATTTTCTTTAAAAGTCAATTATTACAATTTATAATGCATTGAATATACTAATTTTCATAAGGGTCGTGCTAACTTGTGTCCTAAGGACACATGTTAAGGTTTCTATAAAGAGCGAGTATTTACTGAAAAACATTAAATTTCAATCTTATGAAAAATAAATTAGCACAATTTATGATGCATAATTTCTATCTTTAAAATCTTAATTTGTGCCCTAAGACACAAGTTAACATTACCTTTTTCATAAAAACAAAATTACTATATAAGATCTTTAAAGAGTGTTCTAAAGGTATTCATCAACATTTCCAAAAATATATATATATACAATATCATTAAAGAAAATTTGGTATACGGTATGAAATTTTCTCAACATAGAGGAAATTGAGAGTTTCTTGTGAGACAAATAATCACTAAGGATCACACTCTAGGAGTATTATAATCTAAGTACTCACTTCATTCCATAATAATTGATCTATTTATAAAAAAGGTTTTTCTTTCATGTGCAAATTTGCACATGTTAAGAAATTTAAAATAGTAACTTTGTATTGGTACTTGTACATTTTGTATTAAATAACTTTTTAATAAATAATTGTTGTTTTTCAATAAAAACTTGTTATTTTTAGTTGCTTTAACATGTGTAATATTGCACATATTACACAAACCCAAATAAAAAAGTATTTCAACTTTTGATAACTACTCCATAATACTCTCTGTTTCAAAATAGATGTATACAAGGACGAATCCATAAACTTATCAAACAGGGATGGGTAGGGACTACAAGCATCTATTTTTCATAAAATGTATGTACTTAAAATATATAATGAACTATTTAAAGGATTAAAATTGAACCATATGTAACTTTATAGAGACTAAAAACATACTTTACTCTAAAATAATTTACTAATTGTTATAATTTTTTTAAGAAATTAAAATGAAATATATTACCACAAAACTAATCTCTCCCAGCACAAGGTGTGCCAGAAGGAATCAAATTAAAAAATTCAGATACAAAAATAGTCAAACAAGAGAAAAGAAGGATCAAGAATTAAGAGATTGATCTCAAGCACATATGAGGGTATTGCCACCAGTAATGGTAATCAAAAACAAAATTAGAATATTTCACTTTTAACCACCCGAACGTTAGTAGCTTTACTGTCTTAAGAAGTTGATTCATAGAGATCTCTTCATGCTTGAAAATTCTTCTATTTCTCTCGTAACATATGACCCATACACATGATAGCTAAATTAGGTGTAACAGTAACCGATATTTCTTTGAAGATCCCCCAAGATGACAAAACTGAAGAGAGTGTTTTGTAATGTGAGCTGGAAAAACCGAGTCAAAGCCTAACCAAAGAGTAACCATTGGCCATATAGAACCATAAAAGTCACAATTCATAAAGAGATGATCCGCGTTTTCAGTTGAACCGCAACCACCCCAGCAAAACTGATTGTTGTTATGAAGTGCTCCACGCCTAATCAGGTTGTCTATAGTAGGGAGACGATTCTGGAGCAAACGACAAGCAAAGAGGCAAATTTTCAAAGGAACCGCTTTATGCAAAGTAAGGTCAACCGGAATAAAAGGATGGTTAATGTTGTCTGCCGACAAGAGATGATAAGCATTGTTGACTGTATAGTTTTGAGATGAATGTAAATTCCAATGTCATTTGTCTTCCACGTCATCTTGTAAAACAATGTTAGTAAACAAAGAACTGCGCGCCACCACCTCCTCCCACGCCAACAGATGCCTTTGCCACTTCCCTCCATCCCCGTGCACACTCCAGCCTAAGTTACTCATATCGGCAACTGTCACCATCTTATTTTCAGAAAGATCATAAAGCCTTCCAAATCTATGTATTACGACATCACCCTCCAACCAAGGGTCCCACCAAAACAAAGTAGAAACCCTATTACTAACACAACACTGTAAATTATCATCAAACCAATTGCCAACCCCTAATCCAACTCCTTCACTAATACTAACTAGGTTCCTCCATCAAACAGAAGTTAAGCGCCCTCCATCCTCAATTCGGTCTCCTACCTCTCCATAACGAGCCATTAAGACTATATACCACAACCTCTCTCGTTCTTCCTGTAGCCTCCAACACCACTTTCCCAAAAGAGTTAGATTGAACTCCCTAATCTTCCTAACCCCTAAACCACCACTCTCCTTATTCATACAAGGTGTCTCCCATTTTAACCAAGTAATTTTCCTATGATTCTCACAGCCCCCCACAAAAATAGTTTAAAAAGGAATCAATTGAAGAAATGATACATGTTAGTAGGGGTGTTCGCGGTGCGGTTTGGTTCGGTTTTTAGGCTAAAAGTCACCCAAACCGCAAGATAAATAAGTATGTGGTTTGGTTTGGTTCGTTTGACTTTTAAAATAAAATCTGAACAAAACCAAACCAAACCAATGCGGTTTGGGTTGGATCGGTTAGTGCGGTTTTTTTAGACAATACTTTTTTTTTGTTTTCAACGTTAAAATCAAATTAAAAAAGTTAAAACACACCATATTTTCAGCAATGTTTTAAATTTCATCCAACATTACAATTTTATTTCTATCCAACAATGTTCTCAACTACGTAGACCAAATTAAAACGTGGACAAAAAGTAATCTTATTTTGTAAGAAATACAAAAGACTAAAATTTCAATCATTCTCTAAGAGTTCAAGTAGCACATAAACAGATTTTTGATAGAAAAAACAAAGAAGAAACTTAACAAGAGAAAAAAATATGTCATTTTATTAAAGTTTCCATTGAATTTCTATGAGTATTGGTCTAGATGATAGATATTTAATTAGTGTTTTTCTTGTATTGCGGTTCGATTTGGTTGGTAAAATCAAAACTGCAAACCGAATCAAAACTGCAAACCGAATCAAACCATGCGGTTGAGTAAAAAAATGATCTGAATACATCCAAACCAAATGCGGTTTTATGTGGTTTTGTTTTGGATTGGTTCACTTTTGGACACCCATACATGTGGGAGCCTTGGAGAAGGAAAAAAATTAGACCGGTAGAGAGAACAGTAAAGACTTTAGAAGGACCAAGCAGCCTCCCAATGATAGATTTCTTCTTTTCCAACCTGACAGCCTAGATTTAATGTGATCAATCAACGGATACCAAAAGCTCAACTTACGAGGATCCCCACCAATGGGCTGCCCAAAATAAGAGAACGGAAGGGCCCCAATTTTGCAATTCAAAGATGCAGCAACTTCTGTTAACCAAGTATCAGATACATTAACCCCCACAAGCTGACTCTTGTGATAATTTACTTTAAGGCCTGAGATGGCCTCAAATAGGACCAAAACAACTTTTAGAGATCTTATGTTCGCCCAGCTTTTAGTACAATTAACAGGGTGTCATCTGCAAATTGAAGATGAGATATAGAAACATTGCTTTAGCCGACCTTATACCCATTGAAAAGACCTGCCTCAATTGTTGCTTGCATCATAACATTTAAACCTCCAGCTGCTATGAGGAATAGGAATGGGGAAAGAGGATCACTTTGTCGAAGTCCCCATTGAAATGAGAACTCATTAGTTGGGCAACCATTAACAAGAACCGAAGCATTTGATGTGCTAACACATTCCATAATCCATTTGCGCCATAAAGTATGAAAATTCATTTTGATCAGAACGGTCTCAAGATAATTCCAATCTACCGAATCGAAAGCTTTTTCAAAATCTACTTTAAAAAGGATGAAGTCCTTTTTTAACCTGTTTGCTTCGTCCACCAAGTCATTTGTGATAAGAATACCGTCAAGAATTTGACGACCCTAAATAAATGCAAATTGAGCATCCGAGATGACACTACCAATCACCAAATTCAACCTATGTGCTAACACCTTAGCCAAAATTTTATACATGCCACCCACCAAAGAAATGGGTCTAAAATTTAATAGGCGTCGAGGGTTTTCCACCTTTGGAATGAGAGTTATGAAAGTGATGTTAACCCCCTTCACAAGTTTACCATTGCGAGGAAAATCAGTTATAATAAATGATTATGAAGTAATATGTAATGAAGATTTAATCATCGCCTCGCAATATTGATGACAATTTAGAGTGATGACAAATAAAGACGAAAATGGAAAATTAATAGCCATTTGCAGATCAATATGTTTATTCCATTACAAATCCTAAACTTTCTTAGTTCAGTGACGTATGTATGACACCTTGTCTTCAACCTCATACAAAGCAACAATCATACACTTGGGCATTTATATATAAATCATGGGAGGGGGAGGGAGGGGCTGCAACCCATGGCTGCCCCCTCTAGTTACGTCACTGTGCAGTAAGCCACTATATACATTTTAATGCATAATTTTGATCATTAATATTTTTAATTATCTATAATAAAATTATAAAATATTGATATGTTATAAATATGGGTAATGTTATATCTATCGAAAATGCTCTCACGAATATGGGGAATGTTGTATCTAGAAAAAATATATGTCGTGAGATTTATCATTTCCGTAAAAATATTCATTGAAACAAATCAAACAACATCTTACATTTGTACATTTGTATTTATATATTAGTTAAAAAGTATGATCAAAGTAAGTTAAATGAATAGTGTATATTTTAAAACTGCGACATGTATTTAGAAACAGGGGAATAATATTTTTTTCAATTATTTTATCTTAATACTACATGTATATGTCAATTCAATATTTTTCAATGGATTAATGCAAGAGTAAGATACTATTTTTAAAAATTGTGTATTCAATATTTTAAGGGTTTAAAAATTTATGGTAAAAAACTACCCCCAATGTGTTTTATTATAGAACTTTCTAACAAAAATAGTTAGTATTAAGAAAATTGGAGAAATAAATTTATTTGAAATATGTGTCTATTGTTAAATTACTATATGCGTGTAAATGCATTAAATATTAAAAAAAAATTAACCATCTAGTTCTTATGATAAATGGGTTCTGGTAATCTAGAGTTCTCCTGAATAATTCGTCTTTTGTGAATCTCATTAACACTTGAGCCTAATTGTTTGGTTACATAAAAATAATTTATATTTTAGATAAACTGTTAGTATTTGTAAGAAATATATTTAAAAATTAAATTAATAAATACATTTAAAAATTTATATAAAGTCTTATATTTATGAACAATCAAGTTTTTGTAAATAATTTTATAAATAGGGAAGAATAATCAAAGTACACCAATACTTTTTTTTTCGAAGGATGTAAACCAATACATACATTTATTGATGGTAAAAATTGCACTTATGATTAGACTAAAAAATACATTTTGTCTTTTACAAATATAGCGACTTTTTATCCCTGCTAAATAAAAAATTGATTTATACCCCTCAAATTTCTAAAAATAAAAAATTCTTTAATATGATTTATTAGATTATGTGGTCAATTTTTTTAATTAGCAAAACACTAGCGAAATAAAATCACCACCTAAATATCATCTAACCTTCTACGAGAATCACTTAACCTCATATCCAAACATGAGGACACTATCGGTGTCAACACAAAATAGGTTCATAATATTACGCATAGATGAAACATGTGTGACGATAGTGTTTTTCTTTTCAAGAGGTGAATTTAACGGGTTGGGACTCGCTTCATTTTCTAAATAAAATGAAAATGTTCATTACTATGGTTTTGAAGTATAAATACTTGTATTTCTAGAATTGAAGACATTAATTGAATAAATATTTATACGTCAAAACTTTAATAATAAAACAAATGGAGAGAATTTAAAATGAAGAGGATTTAATTCAAATTTAGCCACTTCCAAGAATGTGTAGAATCTAATTGGAAGCCGAAAGTCACTTGAGTGACATTATGGTTATGACATTAGTCAACCACAATGTGTCATGTCATTTCCTATATATATCATTTCCTTCACATTAAATAGTTAACAATTAATAGTGTCATGAAAATTTGATACAACACAATTTTGGTCCAACAGCAGAACAACTTGATGCTACAGCTTGGTGTAAACTATGTCTGAGGACTTGTAGATTGAGATGAAACAAACGAAGTACAAACCCATGTGCATTGTGCACTAGCCTCACAAATCATTGCCCGTGGTCCCAAGAAAAGAGATATCTTTCTCGACTGGGCAACTAACCACTAGGTAGGTATACATGTGTTGCCCACAATATGTTCATTTTTCAAACCAAAGCTCGTGAAGTGTCTCTAGAGAGAAAATCTTTTTGAGGGGGCTAGAGAGAAAATCTATCCCCTCTTGCAGTGCAAATACATAAGAGTATATACACACTAGATATCTACGATTGTTACGCGTTATGCAGATACAGAGAATAATCAATCTCTTTGAGGATTTTTTTTTTTTAAGAAATCAAAATTGAATATATTAGACCAGCTGATTATCCCCCAGGCCCTAGCACAAGTGTGTCTGAAGAGATAGCAAAAAATTAGAGCATAGTTTTATTGGGAAAAACTCAGGTCCCACATCGGATAGATGAGACTCTTGATGAGAGTTTATACATCCTCACCTTACAAACCGGTTTTGTAAGGTTGAGTTAGGTCCAACAACAATTTCTAAGATGGTATCAGAGCTTGTATCCTCAAATGTCAACCAGTTTTAACAATAATAACACCAGGTTAGCCTATACCCAAACAAGAGAAAGGGTTCTGGCACCAATCATAAAACTTATAATAATAAATTACAAATTTTGCTTTATACCACACGTAAGAAAGAAGTTTGATATTCTCCAAGAGCTGATAATGTGAGCTTTCTTTGGCACGGAAAAGTCTGTCATTCTTTTCCTTCCAAATAACTCACGAAGCAGCAAACCATATTAAGCCACGATAATTTAAGAGTTAATTCTTAAATTGTGAATTTTCATATGTATGAGTCATAAAATCCTACGAAACCATATTGAAAATGATTTTCAAATAAAGTGTTTTGACCTATACGAATTTGACTCTATGAAAGATCAAGTATTAAAAAATAGTTTAAATTGAATATTGTTAGCATTGACCTAGATATATTTAACTACGTATGATTGCATTTCGGAAAGAAAAAAAATTATATATGGTTTGTGTTTCAATATAGTTTAATTTTTTTCAATATGCAAATATGGAGATCGATCTATTTAAAGATTTGTACATTTGAAGCTCGTCCTCCCAAACAGTCAGCTTTGTTATGCAAGTCATCAATTGAATATCTAACTACATACTGTGGGCTGTTTATCACTCAACCAAATTTAGCAAGCAATATAGTTTAAACATTAGGAAAAAATTACGAAGAAATTCACAGATTTGACGAGTGCGATATTTTTATGATATATATGTCTGCTGTTTTAATCTGTTTTTCTTGTGCCCCCGTTTATAAACTATAATTGCTATTGATTAAGACATACTTGGCCATGTACAGTTAGGTTGACGAGTCAACAGATAAGATGGGTCAATGATGATGCTTATATCACCCCTTGATGAATAAGAGATAATTTACTTTAAATGACAATTATGATTCAATTCTTAAACGAAGAAGATATAGATCACATGTTGAATGAAAAAGATGAAGAAGTTTGGTGTTATTGAGCGATAAAAAATGGTAACTGATTGTAAGAAAAAATCTATCAGTGAGACCTACATTATCCCTTGACGAATATGGGTAATTTACCCAAATGACAAGTATGATTCAATTCTGAAACAAATGATACGGAGATCACATGTTGAATGAAAGAGATGAAAAAATTTGATGTTCTTAAGATGATCAGGTTGTGTGGGAAGAAGACAAAAGGCCTGAAGGTTTGGGGCTCTTAGGCAGTGGACCTATTTGTTAGGCTCAAGACGTAAAACAGACATTGAATGGGAGGCAACCCATTAGTTTACTTTTTCTCTGCAATATCCCTTTCCAATAATTTTAAGATTTCTTGTCAAAAACAATTACTTGCTTTAACTGCTGTTACTCCTCATTGTTATTTTCGATTTTAAATTGTGCATAATCAAAATAACCTTTCCATTTCAAGCTTTATATTAGTTTAGTTCCAGAAAGTTGTTTCAGACTATTTACAGGAGAAGGCTAGCTTACACCTAAAGTTCAAGAGCATGATAACTACTAGTGTTAGTTGTGGAAGATACTCATCATAATCACCACCTATTTTGTGTATAGCGTAATTGGTGAGACTTTGAACCAAATATATATTCCACTTTTCAACTATAATTCTTTTTGTATTGAGTGTTCCATGTAAATGTTATTTTTTCTCCGATTTGTGGATGTTCTTTATGGACTATCGGTCATATTATATTACACACGAGGAAATTTTTTCGGTACCTTCAACTTTTTCAAGCCACCCTTATTATTATCCTTTGATAACCACTTTGAGCCTCCATGCAGTGATTTCTTTTGTTGTTACCGAGTGACAAGTCATGTCACAAGTTTTGAACCTTAATGTCATCTATTTGATTTCTCTTGGAGTTAGATAGAATATTTTTAATAACTTGGTATGATTTGAAACTAAGTTTGGAGTTGCTCTTTAGAATTAGAAACATTTTAAGTTTGAGGTGGGGTACCAGTAGAACTTGTTTATCAAAATGAAAAAAATGTAGATAAACCATAAAAAAAAATTGGGTTTACACCAAAAATTAGACAATAAAAAATATAAAGAGCCAAAAACTTTGGTCTCATAAAAAAATATGTTAGAATCTAGGTAATGCTTCAATGTTTAGTAGGAATTCGTAGGTTGAGAATCTAACTCTAAGTTGTTTTATTAGCCTACTTTCTCAAATATATTCCACTTTAATCTAAGTCACGTTACAACCCTAAAAGACGTCAAAAGTGTGTAAATCATGTGATCTTGAATGTCTGTTTAGAATTGTTTCAAATTCATAGCAAGGTACATTCATGTGACGACTATAGTGGACAAATGTCGTGAGCAACCCTAGTGACTTTAGGAGGTACATACGTGTAGTTTGGAAAAGAGTGTGGCTGAGGGTATGATTTATCTTCTCTAAGCCTGTCACGCTTGCATGAAAGTGGGAAGTTAGTCAAGTCTGGAAATGAGACGAGATTATGATCTGAGCAACCTCTTCGAAAGTGTAATCTTTTTCTTTAAAAATAAACAGCTCTTTTGTTACTTGAGGAAAAGGAACAGTTTATGTTTGGGGTTGTGATGATAGGTCATCTTTCGTTATTTTCCGCAAATTTTATGGGCATTCTAATTATGTTTTGATGCAAATTAGAGGAGTTTTAGAACAATTGTCTATGATTTATGAGATATTTTGTAATATTTTCATTTTGAGTAATGTAATTCTAGTTTTCCTGAAACCAAGCAATTCTTAGGTGTTTTGATGCAATTCACTGCAAAATCATGTAAATTGGCAAAGAAAATCACCTAATGAAGAATTAGGAAAGACAATGAGTGAAGATTGAAGAGTCCTCTGAAGACGTTACAAAGTGAAGAAATTCTATTTCAAGTCCCAAGACAATTTTTAAGGAAGAAAACACTCAAAAAGATCAATAAAAAGACAAAAACATGTTAGAGGATGGTGTTATGTGCCCCACTCATGACTTTGTGCACTGTTGGAACAAAATTGAATTTGTACAATGCCTCTGAAATTTTGATGATAACAAAGTAATGAAGAACAATTGGATATGTGCTAATATATGCTTAAGTGTGCAGGGACCATATATTAAAATTTATCAAGGTTTAAACATATAAAAGAGCAGCAGAAGCACAAGAGAAGCTAAAGATTTTATAAAAGATTTGAAGAAAGGTTAATCAGAAGTCAACAAGTGATTAGAAGTGAATAAGTCACCCAGAAGCTACTGAATACCAGACTCTGGATCACCAGACTTTGAGTCACCCATACCCTGAGTCATTCAGACTTTGTGGTATCAAGACTCTGAGGGACTCATAAACCAAGTAAATTTTATCTTCTTCTGAGAAAGGTCACTTTCAGCCTTTGGCCAAACACAATTTGTCTTCTTTTGAATCACGTGCTAAGTCAAATTCAAGGACAAAAGGAATGAAACAGATTATTCTATTTGCAACAATGGATTTGAAATGTCTTTTCAAACGGCATCAACCATATCATGCACCATTCTAACGTCTTGATTTGATAGCTTCTCTAAAACTCTTAATGTGCTAGCACATGGGAAGAAAACAACATTTTGTCATTTTCAGCTACGGATTTGGGGGAAAACTCCAGTTTTTCAGCCCAAACCCATTTTAAATTCAACCTATAAATACAACTTATCTTATTCATAATTATTCACTAAGAATGAAGCGGTTCAAGAGAAAGGCAAGCACTAGAAACATCAAAGGAGGAGTCTCTCCTTAACCTTAGTATCTAAGGTGTGTTTTATTCTTTTGTAATTTTGTCTTTAGTTACCATGAGTAACTAAACCCTAATAGAGTAAGGTTCTAAGATGAGTCACTATTTGTTTGTTAGGTCTTTTTAATTCAAGTCTTTTATTCAGTTATTCTATGAGATCTATTTAATTTTCTTATGCAAATATCTCAATGTTTGTGCGGTCCCTAGGGAAAACACCCGAACTTAGAAACAAGAGGCTTCAGAAGATACTTATGGTCATACTTTTCCGAACGCTGCATATTTAATTTTATTCTTTCCCCATGGTAAGGTAGACGAGATAAGGTTGTCTGTCTGTAGAACTACTAAGGTAAGAGAGAGTATTTAACGAACATCTAAGATTCATATACAAAGTTGGATCCTTTAGATGACAATTTAGGAACCCCAATTCTTTTATGTTTCAATTACCTCTAAGAGAGTAAGGCCTCACTCAGATATTCTTTAAGCCGACCTACTAGACCCTGTAGGATTGACGACCCTATACCTTGTACTGTTACATACAACCTCAGTGTGATCAACAAGTGAAACTCATCACTTAAATAGAAGCCTTGTCTAATAATTGAATGTTGTCTTGTATTTAATCAAACAAGAAAATATAGGGGATTCGAAGAATCCTAGCCGTCACTAAAATTCTGCAATCAAACCAGGTTAATAACTCACTACTACTTTGCACGATCAAATAAAACATGCAAACTCACCCCAATTTAATCGATTTTATTTATTTGTTTATTTTTATTTTATGATTTAATAAGTAGCGCTTTTTGTCGAGTTAAAACGACAACCCTCGCGGAGACTTATCACTTTATTACTTGTGAATGATTTGGTACACTTGCCAATATTGTCCATCAATGAATCACTACGACATAGTTGTGCGAGGGCAAGTTCAAAGACGACGTGATCGTTACTGATAGAAATTAGAATTTAGAGTAACCAAAATTTTTTTGAGGCATATTTATTTTAAAAAAAATTATTTTCTACGCTTTGATATTCTCTAAATCTATTTTTTTTTTGTATGGATTTAAGGAAGATGATGAAGATTGAAGAAATTTGGTAAAGATGAACATTAATGGAGAGATGAAGAATATTTTTTTATTTCTTTTTTATTTTAATAAAAATTAATTAATAAATGTAATGGGCTGATTTGGACATGCGATGTAAGCACCAAAACAACCACATCACACATCTAACTGACATGTCACGCTTTTTTTAACAGAGACTGACTCAAAGGGTAACGTTGCAAATTTTAATTAACTAAAGGACCATTGTTAAACGCGTAAATAAACAAAAATGTTATTTATAGCGAAGGTCATTACACGAAAACATCCCGACTTTCTATTTCACTTGGTTTTTATTGTGGACTTTTGCTTATTTTTAACCATCATGCCTTGATTTCCACACAACTCTCTTTTTTCATTGGCTAGTTTCTCCTTCGCTATGTTTTCGGGACAAGTTTATTCACTTGATATAGCAAAGCTCGTTTTTAAAAGAAAATCCAAACTACTACATTTGTTGACCATGATGTTAGTGTAAGCCATAGAAACCAATAGTTTATGTTAAACTTATGTTATGTATCATGACTTTTATTATTAAATAATATATGACACTCTTTATTATATTTGTTGTAATATTAATAAAGTCCCTAGAATAGATAGTTCGTGTAATGATATATTAAGTGTGACTTAATCATGAGATTACATTAACATGAACGTTATTCTTAAACGTATTTGTAGTCAAGCTTTAATATAAATTAGGATAATAATAAAGCGTCGAGACTATTATGTATGTAGATTGATGACCACATCTCATGGGTCATAGATATGAGATATTAAGTATATACGTAGGTATAAACATTAGGAGTAATATTTATACTGGATTGCCCCACCATGAGAATACTACATAGTATGTTATAAAAATGTCATAAGATATTCTCACAGTGATAATAGTGTATATAACTCTTAGACCTAAAACCACTATGATCCCTAGATGTGGACTCAAGTGCTTATTGTCATTCTAACGTTGTTTGTAAAGGGATAACCATAACGTTGGCTAATGGGTACTTGATGAATCATGATGAAGGACATGAGTGTCCTAATGGGATTTGTCCCTCCTCATAACAGGAGATATATCTTTAAGCCTCTTAATGAAATATGACTGTAAAGTTGCATGGTCATGTTGAACTAAGTCAATATGAGATATCGGACTTATTCGTTATTCGGTATATTTTGGAATCAAGAAATATAAATATTGATCTTTACAAGGGTGACAAAATCTATGTCTTCTGATCAATATAGATATGAGGACAAAGGAGTAATCGTACACATGAGTATTATCATGGAAAAGGTTTCGTCATATCAGTTGACACTATTGCCACTTGGGTAGCAATGATGTGTTGCTAGATACCGCTCATTGTTTATAATATTAAATATTAGATTTAATATTATTGTCAACGTGACTAGAACCTATGGGGTCACACACAAAAGAACAGTCAAAAGAGAAATATAAGTAAGACTTATATGATGGGTGCGTTTAGTAAATAACGCTAATTAGTTAGCAAAAGACTAAACTCGTTATTGGGCTTACGAAAGCCCAATAGTGACTTCTGACTTGCAGAGCACACTAGGAATTCTATAAATAGAACCCTTGTGTTGAAGTTTTTGTTACACATTTTGAAACCCTAATTCTCCCAAATCTCTGATCGCTTAGCTAGCACCGGGAATTGGAGGAGCACCGTTCGTGTGGACTAGTAGAGGCTCTGCTGCTTGCTTAGTTGTGATCGTGATTCATTTTTGCTGCACTTCGAGGTAACATTCATTCAGTGATTCATGTCAAATTCGTGATGATCCAAGGAAAGAAAATCGAAAATTTTATTCCGCTACCTATTTATTTTAATTCTATTTTCCTTCACATGATTTGTTCAATGGGTAACACACACGGTGCACAACCCATTTTCATTTGGCGACTGACCAGTGACTGCCACAAACCAAATAGTCGAAGAATATTTCTATGGCAACAGATTGGTATGAGCTTCCAAAGAAACTTTTGCTACTAATATCTTAAAAACTCAAGAACCACGGACAAAATCAATTTACTTTTCTATTTTAGATTTGGGTTAGACCAATGGGAATTGTGTATGGTGTCATGGAGTATGGAGTGTTTACCATTTGGATCGAGACCGGGTTTCACATTTGTCTGATTATCCCGATTATTTCAAGTTATTCTTGCAAATTCCTAAGTGGATTGTCGGGCTGCATTTATATAAGAGTATGTTATCTTGCAATGAAAGTTTTTAACGTGATTGAAAGTGCATTATTGTGCTTTGTTTGTTAGATTGGATAAACAACCAGTACTTATAAAATGTTGAAATTTAAAAATGAAATGGTCTTGAATTTTTTACATTGAGTTTTTCTTACTAACCCCTGCTTAACTTACTATGAGTTTTTCCTTTTATTACATTGACTTTTAATTAGTTTACTATGAGTATTTCCTTTTGTTACATTGTTTACTATCGAAATGTATAAGTTGAATTTGGAATCCGGACTTCAACTTTTACATAAGCCCTTTCATTTTTCTTTTACATGTACATCTCGACCTTTTGTTTTCCTAACTTAGAAACTAATACTCAACTCAACTTAGAAGTTATTCACAAACTAAGGCATGCCACTGATAAGCATGGGGTTGACAAGTTCAACATGAGATTTAATGCAAGGACTATTATTGGTCTTCGACGTAGGTCATTCATTTTAACTTAGAAGTTGTTTACTAGCTAATACTATATCACTGAAGCGTACAAGAGTCTTTCGAAGTGAATTAGGTTGATTTATCCTGAAATATTCTTTAACATGATTTTTGGCATAAAGCTGAAATCAAAATTATTAGCGCATCAAGCAACTAAGACATCAATATCTGCACTTTGATGGTCATTCTGTTTCCAACTTACTCCCTCCGTCTCACAATAATTGTCTCTTTATCAAAAAAAAATCTCAAAATAATTGTCACTTTAGAACACCAATGCAACATTTATTATTTTTTTCCATTATTATACCCCTATTTATTGAATTTCATCCAACTTAACTACTCCACTAACTACAATTAATATGGGTGTTTTAGTAAATGATATTAATTTTACCATCAAAATCAACACAATTAATCATTTTCTTAATAATCACGCATAAACCTTAAACGACTATTATTTAGAGACAGAGCAAGTAGATGTTTTTGAAGGATCCTCGGAAGTCGTGGATCATTAAAGCATTCTAATGATTATTACTAGAAAAATAGAAGTGAGTTTCTCTAAAAGATCTTCAATCTTTATATGAGCTTCTTGGAGTTATCTTTAAGACTGTTCATTGTTGAATCTTAAGGACACAAATTATCATTTATGCAAAAAAATTTGTTGATTATGATAGATCATAAACCAAGAATTTGAAGCATCTGACTTAAGCTAATACTAAACATATAATATCATTATTTGATCAAACCTAACTACTTACTAAGTGCAAAATTTGTTAACAAACAAATATACAAACAAAAGAGGAAGTTTGAGTGAGAAGTAGTTATGTTGAACTATTGAGTTGTTAGAGAGTCTCTGCAAATAGATTTTTGATTAGATACCCTAATTTTGAGGGAAGAGTGTAGTCAGAGGTAGTTGTTACAAAGTTATTAAAAGAACGTAGGTGTAGTTGTTGTAAGTCAAAAGGGAAAAATCATTAAACTAAATATTATGCTTTTCTTTTTGACAGCATATTTTCAGAAAATATTAGTAAATCTCAAAATACTAATGAATGTTTACTCCTATTTTATAAAAACAAAGAAATACTACGTGCATTACTAATGAATGGATATCGTCCCATGAAGTGATTGTGTATGTTGTCTCTGACTTGTATAAAATTATGTTAATATTCCTATGATATATTTTATATTACACTAAAAGAAAATTTATATTACACCATTGGCAAACTCGTTCCTAAGATTTTATAGGCACTCGGTCTAGTTTGAGAAAAGGGGCCCCTTATATAATACTCCCTCCGATCTCAAATATAAGAAAAGATTCTTTTTTTAGATTCATTGAGTAGTTAATGTATCTGATCTATATTGTAAAATAGATACGTTAATTATTCAATAAACCTAAAAAAAGAATCTTTTTTTATATTTGAAACCGGAGGGAGTAGATAATTTATTTATTCGATAAATGGTGAATGAGACGTGCATAAATCAGGACGGTCCTCATAATACATGTTTTAAAATCCCAACTATGCTGGCACTACAAATAATCGTGTATCAAATACATCTTATCTTATATATTATTAACAAAAAGAATAACAAAAACAATATTCAGGGGCAGCCGAACCAAACGCAACAAAGCTAAGTAAAATAATACTCCTTGTCGTTTTAGAACATTTCCACGAAAATAGCAAAGTGTATTTTTGCACATTTTCTTCCTATTATACCCTCAATTTAATCCACCAATATATCTCTATTTTTTGGCACATACTTTATCTTTCCAATAAATTTAATATGTTATGTTTTCTCATAACAAACTTTTTTTTTAAGATCGTAACAAACATTTGTTACTTACTATCTTTTTCTCCAACAATGTTTTTTTTTCTCGCACATTTTATATCGTAACAAACAATTATCAATTTTCTAAATATTGTGCACATCTCTTTAATTAAATATATTGTCAAACGAGTCTTCAACTACTTCTCCCTCTTCACCTTCCATCAGCAATTCCAATGAGTCTTCCACTCTTTCTTCCTTTTGAACATTCATAGAGTTTTTATTTGTTTTTCTCTCAAATTGTTCTTTTGCACTTGAAATTTTTAACAATTATTCGTCTTATTTATAGAATTTTAACTCTTCATAAAATCATTATTATATGTAACAAAATTTTGTTTAACTCTGAAGATAACAAGAAGCAAATTTTGTTTTTTTTAAAATAATCTTTGTTTAAAAAAAATAAACTTTAGTTTTCCAAATATATAGCATTAATTAGTTTTATTAAAAAAGATAAGAGTAATCAAAAAAGAAAAAGATACAAGTAATTGACAAGATTATAATTGACAAATTGTACCCTTAAAATATCAAAACGACGGTTAAATAGGAACAAAAAATTTACCCTAAAACGACACTTAAAAAGAAACAGAAGGAGTAGTAGACATACTAAGTTTTATATAACTTTCATTATCTGATTTGATAATTCAATTGATTTACTACCTCTAAAATTTCTCAAAGAACTTCATTTTCATTCAAGTAACATTAATAAAAATTATCATTTGTCAACAGAAAACGATATGATACTTGTCAAAAATCACAACAAGACCAAATTTGTTGTCCCAAACATGAAACTTTCATGATGAAAGTTTTATTATATTATAAACTCTAAATACAAATTCATGTTAGCTTCAATCTGAAACGACAAAAAACATTCATTCTCAAGTTAAAAAAAGTATTTCATTGAAAAGATGTAGATATTTTGCATTTTACGTGTTGCTTCTAAGTTGAATGCCTGCAATATAGTTGGGTGACATTCTAGTTTTTGAAACACAAGTAAATTAGTTGTATGTATGCATGAACAATGTTGGTGAGGTAGTATAGAAACTATGATTAGTGAAAGGCTTTTAAAAATGAAAATAGTATGAGCTTGCTTATTAAGGTTTTTCTGAGATAACATCAAAATTAATCATCCAAGATGCTTATTATTCATGCATTCAAGGTAAGTTGTTGGAAATAGGAGGCTTAAATGAAATCTAGAGAGATGCATGATGTTGTTTTGGTGAGACGTTACAACTACAACATTGGATGCTAAATTTTTATTTTTACTTTCTGATGTGGTAGATTTTGTGCATGTAAATGGTTATGTGTTTTGAGTCGACACAATGTCTTGTAATACATATTAATCATCTTATCATAAAGAGTTATAGAGTCTTCACATATGTATTAATGTTGATAACATATATTAATGGTATCAATGTAATGGATTATGTGCATGTAAATGGTAATATGTGTTTTGACTTAAGTCTTCACACTGTCTTATGATACGTATATTAATTCTCTTATATGCGTGTAAGTCAAACATATTGTTGACATTGTTTTAAGTCAAACACAAACTATCTCTTATACAACTAATAATTAAAGACCAACAAACACAATAATAGTGTTACATTAATACAACTAGACGTTTGACTCGTGCTATTACACGGGTCTATTAAAAATATAAAAGAATGTAGTTGAGCATAATATTGATAACAAAATCTCTTTAATGTCAACTCAAGAGAAGCGACACATATGATAAGATTTGATAGGATTATATTGAGCTACTGTTAACATCTCCTTAATAGTTGATACGCAGAATATTACGTAATTTTGTTCAGTTTGTTGTCTCTTAGAGTAATCAACGAACATCAAGTAAAAAAGAGTTCAATGAGGTTTTGCATATTGTGCAAATAGTATCCAACTGTGCTATTAATATTAAGTAAAATAATAGCATCGCAACATAAAAAATAAATGACATACATTGTAAAAATTAAACAGAAGAAATGCAATATCAAGTATTCATTTTGAAGAGCTCATTAGTATGACACAACAGATTAAAAATAACATAGCAGATTATTTTATTTTATTTTACAAACATGATTATATGGAGATCCTAAATCTGAATCATCCATTTTTCTACCCAACAAATTGATTATTTTTTATGGTAACCGCTCACTTTTGCCACCACCTGATCCATTCCTTGAATCTTACAACCTACACAATCAGATTCTGCAAGAAAAGTATAGGATTCAGCAATAAAAGTAATACCAAATAGAGAAACTTCAAACTTATTACATCCTTCACAATTTATTTTTCTTCAGTATATAAATTTAAATTTAAAGAATACACAAATGATATTAAAACTAAATCAATAAAAATATATGAATTTCATCACAACAGATAATTAGAAGGTTTTATAATACTTAAATTTTTAACAAGATCCTCCCTTAACCATCTTCCATTTGTTGATTTGGTCATGAACCACAATTTAGCAAGAGCCATATTAAGTAGCTTAGTATCAACTATAAAAAATGAGTAATTACCATCCACACATAGCACTGCAAATGACAACAAAATTTTTAAAATAATATAAGGAGAGCTGCCTCCCGTAAACCATATTTGAGTGAAGTAGCCAAACAATCAAAACCATATGAGAAGAATAAATCAAAGGGTGGAAATAAGACCATTGAGAACACTAGAAACCCATAATTTATCAGACATATTACATTGTTATCAAATAAGATAAATCAATCAAATAAGAAAAATCAATCAAATACGGAAAATAAAATAAGGCAAATCAATCTAAGTTATGATCTTGCAATCAAAATGGTAGAATAAACGTAAACTACCATATGTCAGCAATCAAACTATAAGAATAAAGTTCCATACATGTTCTATTGAACAATGACTTGAAAAAACGGCTCAAACTATTTTGGTATAAATGAATGGAAGAAGTGCTAAAGTAGAGTAGTACTCAATCCATATTAGAAGTGCATCCAACAACTAAAATTGCTAAACGGCTTACATCATATCTTTTCATCAATCAGTATCATTTGAACACTTCCTTGATCTGTAGGATTCGCACAGTCTAGTGTACTCGAATATATGAGTTATCTTGGAAGATATTATTACATGAACATAATTAGCATAATAACACAAAGGAATAATAAAAAAAAAGAGATGGAAACTAATGTATTGTATGATGTTGTCTAAATAATCGTTAGAACAGAAGGGACCTCAAACAAATACAGTGTGATATATGTATTGTCAGAAAATGTTGAAGTTAAAGTTAAGCAATGGACATCTATTTAAATATGCTTCATGATAGAATGATACTCATGACTTGTGCAGAAATCACAGATGAATAAACCTTAAACAATGCAAGGTAGTAAAAGTAATACAACTCAGAACTCATAACTTAAAGATGAATCCATTATATACTCAACGACAACTTAGAATAACTTATAAATACATGTTTAGGCAAAAAAATAATATCAAGGAAGGTTTAAGTGATAAAGATTTGTGCGAAATTGAATTAACATATCACTTGATAATCATAAAAACATAAGTTTAAGAAAACTTATGAATTTCTAAATCTAAATTGTTTGGCTGGACTAAGAAAAATAAGTCAGTTTTTTTATAAGCATTGACAACTCAATCAAACATTATCACTTGATAGTAGGAAAGAAAAATTAGATTACCATTGCCAATTTAATTAAAACTTATTAATTATTTCAAAACTGCTTCTAATATAAAACTGGTTAAGAACTTTACAATTTATGAATAAAAAATAAAATGATATAATAAGCAATTATTAACAGCTAAGCAAAGGTGACAATAGCCCACAAAACATAAATTCATGCAAAACAGATGAACACAGTAGAACGAAGCAAAATAACAACATCGTCGAAAAGTGCAACCAAAATTGGATCACATGTCTCAAAAATAAAAATGCATTGCATTTAAATCAAATAACAATTTAGTCCTTTATTTAAATGCATGTTTCATATAAAGAATAAGTTTGATCATCTAAATACTAACCTCAAACTTGATACTGCTCAAACTGAATGAAAGTTTCTCTTATATAACATATGTCAGTTCCATTTGAAACTTGTATTTGACCCTTTCGGCACCTTATTCATTTAAAGAAAATGCTTGTATAAGATTTATCAAATAAAATGTTTGAATAACTTGAGGTTTGAACTTGAGAAAATAAAACTTATTCAATATTTGTTATAAATTGTGATATAACCAAAAATAAAACTGGAAGTGTGAACAAAAATCACAAATCATAAACCTCAAAATTTTATTGTAACTATACATACCTTGTTTGGTTTAAGAATCCCTCTGTAACACCTCAACCACCACAAAAATTCTTGTTGTACCCTCTAGCAAAACTGTAATCCGTATGAAAAAACTACCAGGACCAAAAAAAATATTCAACATCAATTTTTCTTACATTGAAACAAAACATGAGTATAGAATCTTAAATTAAAGTTCATAAAAGAGTTGATTGTGTTAAAATTCAAGAATCCAAAAAAAAAACTCTGATTTAGGGTTTCAAAAATTCAAAGAAAAAGAGTGAAAATGCAATTTAGGTTTAGATATGAGAATGCAGAGAGAAAAACAAAAGAGGTGGTGGATTACAGTGGTGGTGGGTGGTGATGGGAGGGCGGTGGAGGGTTTGAAAGGAGAGAGAAAGAGATAGTGAAGGAATGAGAGGAGGAGGATGGATATGGTGGTGATGGGAGGATGGTGGTTTGCAGTGGAGGGTTTGACAGGAGAGAGAAGAGTCAGAGAGAGGGAGGGTGAAAGAATGAGAGAAGGAAGACGAGTAAGAAAAAATGAGGTTTGGTGTGTGGGATTGTACTTTGAAATTGTATACCAATGTCACTTGCTTGAAAAATTGGTAAAAGATTTGGTCTGCACACCCAATTCCACTCACTTAGAAATCTCGTACTTGACAGCTTTCCACAAGAAGGTTAAAAGGGTAATCTACGCACTAATATGAACAACCTAGGGTTTTTCTGCCTCAAGGGTAGCAGTACAAAATGTAGGAGTTTGCAAAGGGATTTCTAGGGCAACAATGCAGAGCTTTGTTCCATGAATAATATTATGATGTCGAGTGTTTACACACTTTGGAAAATCTCTTTATAGACTAAATTTATAGTAGTGTTGATGCAATCACCATTTTCATCAGTAAGCAGAATTTTAATACCATTTCTCGAGGTAACTCTTGAGATTGCAACATATAGCTGACAATGCGAGAAGACTGATTGTGAAAGATATATGCCAACTCGCATAAGTGATTGCCTTTGACTTTTGTTAATAGTAATTGCAAAACAAACATATATAAGAAAATGCCCACGTTGAAATTAAAACAGAATTTTAGATCAGAAATTGTCAATGATAATCTAGATATATAAACCTTTTCCTCAATGATAATCTAGGTATATAAACTGAGTTCCGTCACACATGTATGCTGCTTGCTATGTAAAGATTCCTCAATAGCATCACAGAAACTCTAACTTCCAATTTTAATTTGTGGTTCGGAAGACCAGATGAATTAATTGTGTTCAAAAATTCTGGTATGTGAACATCATCTGGTCTATTAACCATTTGAAGTGTGAGGAGAATAAGAGTAGGCTGTCAAATAAAAAACTTAGGTTATTGTTATTATCTAATATATTTTATTATGGTAAAACACAACAACATACATAGTAATAAAACAATAGTCAACAATATGTAGTTTACCATGCGTTCATTGTTTCTTTCGGATTGAACTCAATCGTGAATGTGCGCCACTTTAGCAGTATAATTTCAAGACTCTAAGGGTCATCCATTAAAGTTGAAAACCAATCAACCTTTATTGAAAGTAACATTATATATTAAGTAAAAGCCTTATGAATGATTAATTAACATAATAATGATCTTATGTAGCTTAGAGAAACAAATATATGAACAAAATCTTCAATGTAGTTCTAACAAAATTATATTCTACATCTCTAGGCTTAAATATTGCACTCGTCCCTGCAAATATGCCTCGTTTAATTTTTGGTCCTTGTAAAAAAAAAAATTGTTTTTGGTCCCTGTAAAATTTTTTGTTTTTTAAAATAGTCTCTGACCCTATTTTTGTGATGATTTGTATACGTGGCACATGATGACTGGACCCATTTTGTAGTTTTTGGTCCCTGCAAAATATTTTGTTTTTTAAACAGGCCCCTGCAAAAAATTTTGTTTCTAAAAATAGTCCCTGGAGGGACTATTTTAAAAAACAAAAAAATTTGCAAGGACCAAAAACAAATTTTTTTTTTTTTACAAGGACCAAAACTTAAACGAGGCATATTTGCAGGGATGAGTACCATATTTTAGCCACATCTTTATGCTAAAATCGTATCACTTACATAATATCATTGCATTAGAAATTTTTTAAACCAACCAAAACTAAAATAGGATCAAAATTGCAATATTAAAATCACATAATACTTTAGTTAAGATGTATATCATGAAAAAATAATTCAGTATGGAATTAGAGTCATCCACATATACACCAATACACCAAAAAGAAAAGAAAAGACTTGCTTGTATATCTTTTACATATAGGTTCTCGACAAACAACAATGCCATAATTAATTTCATGTGATTTTCTACCATTCAACAAAGGAAGAAATGGAAACAGATGATGTGTGCATCAATATTCAGTTTAGTTAAATTTGAAAAGCACCAAATCAATTTAAGAGAAGAGAATTAATTGACAATAACATCCATCCATAATGTCTAAATTACGGTGTTGGTTTCAAACAAAGCAACA
>Ga0315914_1002745_pt1 | contig 26868 bp, 10 predicted proteins | sample MpolenodulesMG_FD_203920 | JGI IMG/M metagenome (GOLD analysis project Ga0315914, IMG submission 203920) | Medicago polymorpha root nodule microbial communities from Los Angeles, California, United States - elongated nodules | ecosystem: Host-associated > Plants > Roots > Nodule | place: USA...
AACCATAGATGTTTTCCAGTTCCTCTTCCTTTTCCAATCATGAATACAATCAGTGAAACAAAAGCAACAACTTCATGATCGAAAAATTGATTTCTCACAAACCCATATGAAGAAATCACATGCTATCAATGTTTCTATGAACTAAGCTATTAAGTGTGTTTTTTATTTTGCAATGATAAAAATTACTTTTGAATAAATTAAATTTTATAAAATTGACTCTAAAAAAGTGCAAATATGAAGAAAGGAATCAAACATATATATACTGAGTTATCACTTGTGTTGATATCAGAAATTTGAAGAATGCAACAACGTTGTAAGGAAGAGGTATAAATAATATAATGATTTGCTTCCATAAGTACAACCGCAAGGAACTGAGATTTTACACACGCACACACCAACAGTGCCGCTGGGTTTTTCTTTTCTTTTTTTCATCGGCAGTTAACTGCCGAGGGAACTTCGTTAGTTAACTGCCGCCGGTGCAGTTAACTGTTGAGAGGACATTTGGGTAAATTACTAGTGTTTTTCAACTAAACTAGATGTGTCTTCAGCAATTTTCAAGATTTAATATGGGCTATTATGATTTAACTTCACCTACTTCTACGAGCTTTCACTTCTAAAAATTAAAAAATAGGTGCTGCACACTTTCGTCATCCTTAAAATAGAATACACAACTTCTATTATGAATGATACGAGTTAAGCATTTATCTTAAAAAGAAAACTTTATATCGCCGAAGTTTTAAAATGGATGGAGTAGAATATTTAATTGAATTCCGTGAGCATAGTTCAGTTGACAGGGACATGTATTGTTATATATAGGGGTGGGAGTTCGAACCCTGGACACCCTATTAATTCATCTTAAAAAATGTGAATTCTAACCACTAAACTACTTGACAAAAAAAAAGAATATTTAATCGAACCACTTACGGTCCTAATAATTATTAGGATCGAAGTTCTAGTTCAACCAGTAAAACGTCGAAATTGTTAGGTCGAACATCGTGATTAGAATTTGAAATTTGACTTATTGACTTGTATGTATGAGTTTTTAATGACATTTGTCGTTTTGTTTATCTAAAAAAATTATTTATTAGATGAGACACATTAATTAACTTTATTTTGGTAAATTAAAAAATCATTTCAATAAAAATGACTCATGCATGAACATGAGCTCCATTCAAGTTATTAATAATATATAATGTAATTTAATCGAGTTAGAAAAATAAAGTTGCACAATCGACAATTTCACTTGTTGAGTAGGAGAAAGAAAGTACTCCCAATTGAAGTACATCGTTGTTAGCACGTTTTGTTACTTTGTACGCATACTTTTTTCAAAATAAACTTTTGCTTGTTCTAAATATGATTTGGTATGAAGCACTCATGCAAGAGATACAACACTCACATCGATATATCGAAACTCATAATAAGTTAAGAAATAGAAAGTAATTGATTGAACACAACTATGTGTCAACATTGTGTTGGTGTCGGATAATGATATGTGTCGTACATCATCAGACACGTCTTTCATCTTAAATATCAATAGTAGGGTTAGGGTTACGACGTAGTTTCATAGTAGTTTAAGATATTAGATGGAACAATAAGCTCCATACGGTTAAGAAAGTTAAGACTTATATTAGTAATATTGGTTGAAACTTGCATGCCTTTCTACGTATTGTAACAATCTTGCTAATAGTCATTACTCATTAATAAATTATTTTTTATACTCCTATGTGATATGACTTTTCATTTTTATTTGAAATCACCTAACCCCTTTTCTTGATGTTACGCGCAATAAAGTCCTTTCAAACAAAGCTCCAAATTAATACCTGTTTCTTTATTGGACATAGCGCAACACAAGTTATATGTATCTCTAACTAATCACACACTACTAACTGCTACAACAAAAAACTGCTACTGTTACAGATAATTTGACCTGTGAAATGTAGTCCCTTGACCCTTATTGCTTCATCAACTTTTTATGCTTGTATGTTGCTAAATTGGCCAAAATTACTCATATACTTCCACCAACATCATTCAATCTAATTTATTGACTAATGAAATTCAAATATAATAAAATTTACAATGCACGCCTTGTCTAATCTTTGTGTCTTAATTTAATCTCAATCAGTCAATCTATGTTTCAAATTTCAAATATATATGTAAAGAAAATAATACATGAGGTGGGGGGGCTCTTTTGGTTCATAAAAGAAGCATCCAAACCAAGTAGTAATTAGTGGTATCTGCAGCTTTCATTTCTGCATGCCATTCACATCCAAACACTTGATGACAAAGAAGTTGCATAGAGATATTAAGAGAGAGAAAAGAATGTTGGTATGTTTGTCTTTGTCATACATAATTATTCAATCAAAGCATGATGACCTCCCAAGATTATTCCTCCTTCTTAGCCTTGTCTTTTTGCTATTATACTTCCCCCTATCCCTCAACTCCTCCCTCCTCCCAACAAAAGCAAAAAGTTAAGATCATATTAGAAAGAAGTTATATAATTAATTACAAATTTAAACACTATGCAACGATAATGTATTTTTATGTTATCAATTCACAATGTTATAGTACTATGTCCAAAAACATTTTAACAAACACATGTTGGAGAGTCTAAGAGAGTGTCGAGAATAACAACAAATCAATATTCAGGATCACAAAAGAGAAAGACGTCAAATCTCCAACAAAAACCTAAAACATTAGGTATATATGAATTATCTATCTTATATATCCAACATTTCATTTATTTCTAATAAGTATGTCAAAATGGGTTGGACCCGTCGGGTTGGTCGGTTTAACCCACCTTATTTAGTGGGGTGGGTTGAGATTTTGAACCTGTCACTAATTGGGTGCTCGCTCCACCTAACCCGCTAAAAAATGGGGCGAGTCGGGTTGACCCGTTGGGTTAATATTAAAAAGAAACTCTTTTTTTTTTTTTACTTCTTTTTGTTTATAAGTCGTCACAATCAATTTTCCAATTTTCTCCTCCATATAGTGGAGAAAAAATTCAATTAATTTTATTACTTGTTTCGTGATTTTAGCCTTGTATTTTTAACGGTCATTCAATTGATAACTCATGAAGTTTTTATTTTTGAATGTCTTATTGATTTATTATAGATTTTTATATGATGTAATTTATATGTTAGAATGATTATTTTCGTATTTTTAGTGGAGTCATTAGTTATATATATTTCCTTAAATTGACTTTAAATATATAAATTTTTACATTGTTTAAAAATTGGACCGATTTGCATCCACTATGTCGGAGAGATGGGCAAATCTTTTTTGTGGCTGTTATGAAGGTCCAGGTTCCAGTGTCTGTTGATTCATTTTGGGTTGCAACGCCGTGTTATAAGGGACTGATTTGACTCGAAAGGGTTGTTATGACTTGCTGTTTTTTACAGGGAGTTGATGGAACTTGAATCTTTCTGTGTTGACAGAAGATTCATACGCCAATTTAGAAGCTTTACACACTCACCTAAAATTGGATAGGTGTTTGTTTTGGGTGTGTCGTATCCCAATGGGATTTTGTGGACTCGAAAGAGTCGTTAATGCTTGCTGCGGTTTTTTGAAGGGAGTTGATGGTACATTCGTGTTGACAATCGCATCATTTGCCAATTTGTAGACCCGTTCAGTACTCACAAACGTCTATCGCTTGGTGTTCGTTTGTTAGAATTGATTAGGGTTGGATCCATTATGTTGTTTTTCTTTGATGTATTACCCTTTAGGGTTGATTCACATGGATCGACTGGGTTAAGTTTTATGTCCCCCCAGTTTTTATGTAATTTTTTCCTTTTTTTAATAATATATATGAGCAATTGACATTTGATTAGAGTTGGGTACCAACTTGATTGGAGCCACTCTCTTTAATATCATTTTGCTCTTGTCTTATCAAAAAAAAAATGTGAAGTTTTAATTAATAATTAAAAAAAAAATTGACTCGACAACCTACCAACCCGTCAGTCTACTATAAAACGGACCGGAGTGAGATTTTCAACCCTACATCTTTAGTTGGACCGCCCCCACTCCACAACTTTTTAAACGGGTTATTGACAAGACAGAGTTGGACGGGACGGGTTGGCTCTTGCCATCCCTAATTTATAGTCGATGGAGAACTTAATCTCTCACACTTGAATCCAACAACATCTAATAAGCAAAATGATATCAAACTAACCGGCACACTAACTATTTCTCAATTGAACCAACTATTTAGGTCCCATTTTTAAGATATTGCTTTAAACTCAAGAACTAAATCTAAAAGGAAAAAGTAAATGAGTTTTACATCAAAACAAAAGCACACCAAAAAGACTCCACCACACACTATCTCCAAAGTTGAAGAGGGGTTAAGGGACATGTTGGCAGAGCATCACTCAGACTTATTATTCCTCCAAACACACCCTTCCATGTGCTACTTCCTACATTCCTTTGTCCATTTCTTCTAGTCCTTTTCTGCTTTAGGATTGCTTTAGCCTCTTAGTACATAAAAAATGCAGAGATATGCTCGTGCCTTCTTCCCCCACATACACTCCTTAGATATTGCCCAATCAACATCTTCTTTTTGGACTTTGCATCCTACCTGCCGATTCTCATTCCCTTATTTAAATCATTTAAAATTTCATCATGTTACATAAAGTAACTTTTTTTTTACACTAAACTATATAATCTTAACCATATTCTATATTTACACTATTTTCCATCACCCTATAAATACTCAACTATATAACTCATGCTTTCTTAAAACTACCACAAACATAATGGGAAGGGAAAACCATGACCCTACTATTGTTGTTCACTCTTCCATTGCACTTCTACAAGAGAGGTTTAGACAATTGGAAAGAGTAAAAGAAATGAGAGAAGAGAGAGAGCTAAAGAAAATGCTCAATGAACCAAAACAATTCAATTCAAATACCATTCCTAGTTATGATTATGATCAATCAACAAGGTTGTTTTCTTCCAACCATGAATTGATCATACCATCAAGGTCTTCACCACCTCATGTTTCTCTTTCTCTTTGGCCAACAACATCACATGTAAAACAACAAGAGGAGTACTATACAAGTATGAAGAGTCCAGTTTCAATGAACTTATGCACCACAAATTATACACAAAACCTGCAGGCTTCATGGAAGAATGGTTATGATTGTGACTCTCCCTCTGATTCTGGTGTTGACACTTCTCTTCACCTGTAAAAGAATCCATATATATAATTGTCTAATGATTTAGCTTCTTTAGTGAGTAGTGATTGTGACACAATAGCCTCTTTATGGTGGTTTGGCAGTGGCACAAATGTATCATCATGTAGTCAAGTTAGCTATCCCTTTTTTTGTCTTAATCGCCGTCTTCTTCCTAAGGGAAGTTAGGGCTCTGGTGATCCAGAGTTCATTGGGAAGCAAGTAAAGTCTTGTCAAATATTGTTTCAATTAATTTAGCATCTATTATCACTATTTGTCTAATAGTATTAAGAAAAAAATTAAATGATATGGCCTTAAATGGCATGAACAAGAGGTTTGTTTTAAAAAAATTGGTGTCACATATTATGTATGAACCATCTGTGTTATTTTCTTGGTTAGGTTTTGGTTTTTTTTTTTTTGTTGGTTTGGTTTATAATCTAGTTATAGTGTATTTTTGGTTAGGAATATTAGTCCTTTACAACTTGTCACCAATCTACCTAGTATTAGTAATTAATTATTTTATTTTTTATTTTTCCTTAAAAAAGGGAAATGGAATATAGGGTTTGTATAATTTTGGTAATCTAGTACCAGTGATAATGTGCCCTACCCCTATTGCAGTTTTTTTTGTTGTTATAAAATGGCAACCTTTTCATTAAGTTGATATGGACATGGAAATGGCTCATAAAGGAAATTTCCACAAACCACAGTTGATGAGATGACTCCAAAAATAATGAAGGAAGAAGAAAGTTCAAATGTAAAAACAAAAGCAAAAATAAAAAGAATGCATGCAAGAACAAATCCCTGTAAACAAGTAAACGGTTTTCATGCAAACTGATTTACAAAAAAATACAACAATGAAGATGTCTTCAAAGTGCAATGAGTCCAAAATTGTCTTTTCTGTCTGTTTGGACATGAGATAATCTCACAAAGTCCAACTACCTAAATTCTAATATGTTTGTGTTGCAAAACTAACGGATTTTTTTAGTAACGCTTTAAAATATGTTAGACAAAATTATTTTTGTTATTCCATCTGTCCTTAATTATTATAATATAATATTAAAACTCTCTTTTCATGTTTCTTTGCCCTTTAATGTAAAGACTGTTTTCAAACTTACATATTCATTAATAATTTCTTTGTAAAAATATTTCTATTTAATTTACAATTGTGAAACGTAAATTTATTTTCTCTCTCGATATCAATAATTGTACATGTAATAATGGAAAGGTAAAACATTTTTTTACAAATTTATCGTTAAAGATTGTTATTTTAATACTTATGAATTTTGTAAAAGAGTTTTATAATAAGGGACGAAAAAAAAAACAAGATTTTGATTAAATGATGGTATCATGCGCAACTTTGTAAATTACACTGGAATATCTATGCAGCCATCAAATTTCAATCATCAAAATATAGCACAAAATAATGATGTACATAATCCAAGTGACAATAAAAAAAATCAAAGGAAAGTAATGGTTTTATTTGAGATAGAGTTTGAAACAAGTAATAGAACATTCCTTTATGATATTGGAACATTACATAATGTAATTAAATATATTTCTTAAGTATATCAATCAATCATATTCAATCAATGCATCCACTCCATGACATTTGATGATAGAGCTCAAACAAATATTAGCCGAAACAATTTGCGCATTATTAACAAAGAACTCTCCTCTACCACGGTTATGAATCCTCATCATTTTGGAGCTCAATCCTGAAGGAACAAGAGTACCAGTTGGAAAATGAGATAAATCATTGAAGTATAAAGGCATGGGAATTGCATGACTTAGTATGAAATCTTCAATTCCCTTAGCTGAAATAGTTGTGGCAGATAATTCTCTATCACCTGGCATAAAAAAAGTTAACTCCCTAATTGGTTGTGATGTTCCATTTAGCATTTGCAAAAGCATTGCAAATCCATAGAATGATTTTGCTCTCATGTCACCTATTGCTGCTTGTAAATCAGTATGGTTAAAAGGATGTATAGTAGTAGATTGTGATTGTGCAAATCCAAGGAGAAAAGGAAACATAAACAAATATTGTAGACCCATTTTGGAGAAAAGGGAAGAAAAGAAATTTGATAGGTAAAGATAGGGATGTGTGTGAATAGTTAAATAGGAAGAGGGTTTTTGGTGTTTGTGGCTGCAGGGTAGAATGCATGAGGATTTTTTTATAGTCATAATATTATTTGACAAAACCTAATTGAGAGTAGGTTGTACATGAGGAAGTTCTTTCTTGGAAACCATGCAAAGCTTGGTTGTGATATGAGTTGGATTTGAATTTGGTGCATTAAATGTGTCACACAGTTTTTAATATTAATCGTCTGATCTAAAATTAATGGTTAAGATCGTTCTAATCTAATTTTGTTATTGTGTAATCTAAGTCGTCTATTTAATCAATTTATATAATATGCTTGAACTAATACCTTCACCTTATAACTACTCATTCAATCGTAAAAAGAAGAAGAGGAACAACAAATTGAGCTTGATTTGTTGCTTCTGTTAACCCATATTGTTTCCATCCCTGAATTTTTTTTCTTTTTCAATATACTGCTTCAATTCATTCACTCTGGTTTTATGGGTTTCTTTGTCAACCCTAATTCTTTAAGCTCAATTTACTCTTCAATTGATGAGTGATTTTCAAAATTGATGGATGTATTTTGGTTCTTCACGGCTACGATTGGAGAGAGTGGGATGAGATAGTGACTGAGACTTTGTTGTTGGAATAGAAATGAGGAAGAAGGAATCAGTGAGGTGGAGAGGTAAAGGGGTGTTTGTGCTTGTTGGTGGCTCTTAGGAGGAGAGGTCACAGACGAATAATGATGTTGGGATTCCTTCAAAACTATCACCGTAGATTTTGGATTTAATTTTTTTTTTCCTGGTGAGTAGATATGAAGATTTTGGTTGATTTGGTTTAGGGAGATTGATAAACTGTGTTGTTTAGATTGAAAGGGATGCTTTTTAATGGAAAAATTGGTTATTCATTGAGTTATGAAATAGATTTGATGAAAAAGATTTTTATTTTTGGGTTGGTGAATAATATAAACCATAACGTTTTTTTGATTTTTTATATCAGAAAGGACCAAAACAGGTAACGAAGATAAAGATAAAGTACTCAAACGGTCTTTTTTTTAGTTAAAGGACCAAAGTGATACCAAATAAATACTTAAGGGACCAAAAGCGCATTTAAGCCTTAACCTTTTACGGATATGTTTGAAGTCTAAAATCTATGATCAATATGCATGCCCAAGATCTAGCTTTCTTTTTATTTTTCCATTTCACACAAACTATTTATTTTATTTTTTTACAATTTCACACAAAAATCATGGGGAAAAGAAGAAATGAGAGATGATATTTTCATCAAAAATGGGAAGGGCGATTGCATGATTTAAAAGGATTAATTTCTTTGGAAGCAACTACCCCTACTACCAATACCATATGAGCTTTTCATATTATGCTTTAAGTAGCATATGCACTTGATATATCAAGATATCAGTAAATTATAAAATTAAAATAAAAAATCCTAGATATCATAGTTCCGATCTACAACACAAGTAAAGCTAAAATATAAAATCATGGACACAGTAAGAAATGAGCTAATTCAATGGTATAGATATCAAAATTCCGGCGTTTGTATATAACAATGTATTATCTCTATCAATTGAATTATGCTTATGAGGACAGTCTCAATTTATCTTAGCTTTAATAAAATTAATTTGGAGAGCTACAACACTAAACTATACTAATTGTCTTCCATGTCGGGAGGCAAAGTTCCAGGTTAGATGACTTGGATACCGAGAAACACATTTAAAAAACTATAGTCTATTTGTACCCCCCCAAAAAAATGTAGTCTATAAGGTGAAAATATGATGTCTCTATAACGCTCAAGATTTTGATGGCTATTATGAGAGGAACAATTGATGACTCTCCCACTTTTGACCCTACGCCTCCATAAGGTGAAAATGTACTTTTTTAAAGTGATTTTTTTCAATGTAAATGGATAATGGCATGTGTTTTTATGGGACGACTTTAATTTCTACGTAAAGATAATGTAAATACTTTTAATAATCTGAAATCGATCATAATCGATGAATTGTATGTTAATTATTTTTTTACATTAATTATATTTTCTTAAAGATTTATCTAGGCGATATTCACCTTAAAGATGGTTTATGATTGGGAGTTACGATTAGGAGTTATGACTCGATGCACATTGATACATACTGAAATAAAATCAAAAACCACCGTTTGTGTTTCAATACCATATTCTTAGACGCTTGTGAGGTGGATTCTCTGTCTATGTACGACGAGATATGTATGTGAGTGATGGTAGGTAGAGCACTGGTAGTAAGAAGAACATTTCTTACGAAGGTAACAATCTTCAATCTTACTAAAGATAATGAGGTTTCACTAACAATATTCGTCGGTATAATATGGATCTCTAAATTACTCATGTTTGAGGGTCTATGCAAAGAGAGTCGAAATTAAATAATAGAAAGTATACATTGTTTTAAGGGTAGTGCTAACTTGTGCCCTTAGGGCACATGTTAAGAAACCCAAGAAAGAAATATTTTCTAAACTTTTGTACATTCAATTCATTAAAAAGTTAAAAATTAAATGTAATGCACACATTCCAATATACTATTTCTATATTTGATTCATTAACTTGGGTCACAAATTAGCATTTCCCTTTTCGAAATGTAATGCAGACATTGTTTTAATAAAATTAGGCTTTGAATGATGTTCTAGCTCAAATGCAAAATTAAGTTTGTCATTCCCTTTTCAAAACTCTTTGAAATGTAATCTCAACTAATGTTTTTCTTTTTCTCTTTTAATGCGAGGACAAAGTGAAGAACTGAAATATGCATAAGAAACTCGTCAACCGTTCAATGCGCTGAGTTGTAACTTGATCATGCCTTGAGTATAGAATTAGAATTGTTATGTTGTAATTTGTATCATCCAAAGTTTCAATTATGTTTATAAATATTTTCTAAAGTTCAGTTTAAGTTGTAAGTATTTCAATATTTGCTTCTACCTTGAACAAAATATTTTAAATCTTTCTAAGATGAAATGGGGTGTTATAATTAGAGTGCTTTACTTCTAGATTTCAGTACCTTCAAACATCATATGTACACTTGATGAAACAAATACAATTTGAATCAAATGAATATAAAACCTTTAAAATTATTTACTTAATTGCTTTTGAGTAAAAAATTATTTACTTTATTAGATAAAGTGAATTACCAGTGCACCATAGGCGAAAAAGGACCAAAAATTGTAAAGCTCCTATTTCACCTAAAATTGACAAGCATAGTGGGATTTTAAACAATGGGCATAGGATAAAGCAATGTACATTTTGTATTGTGACATTTCAAACAACTCCCTTTCCACATGTAAAGACAATCTTACAACTTTTGAAGCTAAACTATGCAAATGATGTGAGCATGTACTTAGTGGAATGAAGTTGTTGATAACTAGTGGATTGAGATGAGGTCACATTATCCTCATTTATACATGGCATGGTTTGCAACCAATTGGTGTATGATCTCTCAATTTTTTATTTAAGAGAGATTAATGATTCAGATTGTTTTTTAATGATTAAGATTTTTTGTTGATGGTTCACAACTCACAATCACACTTCCACTTGCATTTTGCCCATCAAAATATCCCATATAATCAATAGTCTTGATGACCCTAATAAATAATTCTTCCATAAGCTTTTGTCTTGCGTAAGTTTTCAACTAGTACTAAATTTCCACCCTAGACCAAACAACACAGTTAATTTGCTTTTCATGCATATTCTTTACCACATATTAGGTTTTAGACCCCACCCTTGGTAAAAACTAGCAGAAACCGTGTTCCCACCCTTACCAAGTTTGGTTTCATTTTCCACATAAGTGAAAATAATTCTAAAAGTATACTTGATTTTGTTTTCACAAGTATAATTGATTTTGCCTACTAAGTTATTGTTCAACCCTGAGTTACACCGCTACACCAAACATAAGTTTAAACATGTTAAAATCAATTTTACACATCTAAAATCAATTTTGACTCCTCTGAAAATGAAACGAACCCGTAAAGTTTAGAAAATCGACTCAATAACAATAAATTTCAATCAAGGCAGAACCAAACACTTTTCATCTAGTATTTGGTACTAGTTATGGCCCTAAACAAAAGAAATGGGGCATAATAAATTGAACCACACACTACCATTATATACAGAAATTAAGACACTCCTATAATAACACTTCCTTTCTAGGGATGAAGAAACTGCTTACTACTTCTTCCTAGACATACAATAAAGGAGCTCTAAAAACCACATTATTTTCTTCTTTTCATTTATAAATCCTTAAATGCTAAACCAGATGTCAGAACAGACCTATTTAATGACTCATGTAATTATAGGTTGAAATGAAAATGCCTTTTTTCTTACTTAACCTCTTTCTCTGTCCTAGAAGCCTCCATTCTTGACCACTTGTCACACTTTGCAGCATTGTATACTTGTATCTATGCTTCATCATCCCTAGTTTGGAACTATAAAGCACAAAAGTTTGCTTGAGAAATTCTCTTGTATTTTGTCTTGTGTTTCTTGTTTGTGAGTGTGTTGTTTTTTAAGGAAAAATGAGTTACTTGGGTGTAGGTGTTAGTCCTGGAACTGTTCCTGTTTATCATAGTACAAACATGAAAGTGTTGGATAGGAGGGTTAGAATAACTGAGTTGGTTTTGAGGTTTGTGAATCTTGGTTTAGGAGTTCTTGCTGTTGTTCTTATTGTGACTGATTCACAAGTTAGAGAGTTTTTCACTATTGAGAAGAAAGCTAAATTCACTGACATGAAGGCTTTAGTGTAAGATTTCTTCTTCTTTTTTTGTCTAGACCCATGTTTTAAATTTTATTAGACGTAAAAGTTAGTAATACTAACTGACCAGTATAACTAACTTTTACGTCTAATATCGTAATTCTTGATATTATAGTGAATCGCGGTGAAATATGATTTATGTTGTCTAAATTGTTGTCCCAAATTTGATGGTTTTAATAAACTTTACAGATTCCTGGTTGTTGCTAATGCTATAGCTGCTGGTTACTCCTTAATTCAAGGTTTGAGATGTGTAGTGAGTATGATTAAAGGAAGAGTGCTCTTCAACAAGCCCTTAGCTTGGGCTATATTTACTGGTGATCAGGTATATTTAGATACATGAACAAATTTTTGCATAATTTCTCTTGATTAGTGTATTTTTGTGAATTGATTAATGAACAAAATTACGGTAACACTATAATTTTGTTGAAACTACACACCGTGATTTTAAAATCACCCTGATAACAAACAAGCAATAAAGTTGAATTCAAGTTCAAGTGTATGTTTTTAGTTTATTAGGAGTTAATTTCAATCATTTGTTAACTAATGCATCTAATTATTTATGTTTAGTCTGTTTAATTCATCAATTAAATGCAATATAGTGAAGTTCAAACAATAGATTTGTTTTTCTTGTAGCACATGCTCTTTGCACGAGGCCTCAAGTTTGTCTTATCAAGCAATGTAACTAGTAATGTGGGACCTGTTAATCTCTAAAACTAACCGTTACACCTAATTGATATCGATGTTAGGACTAATGAATCATTCACCATAAGGCACACTTACTACCAAAATTGAGGGGTATCACAATTCTCACCTACTTATTTAGTTTGTTGTTTGGAATGAACATAGCAGTTATTCAAAAAGTGGGTATGGTAGATATGGTCTTTAACCAACATAAAACATACATTTATTGTAGCAAGACTTTTCCAATAGATATACTTTTAAAAAAATGGATCCAACCCTAAAGATTTTGTTCTTTTAGGACCCTAAAGATTTTTATAAGGCCATATTTTAATAAACATATTAATGTAGTGCTTTTAATATAAAGCACTTATCACATATAAATGCTTATATATAACCTATTTCTATAATAAAATAAAGTCAAACTGTTTTCATAAGTTATAAGTTGTTTTCATCATCTATCCTAAACAGTTGTTGCAAATAGCTTATAGAGATGTCATAAGTTGTTTTCATAAACTATCTTAAAATGCTTATGAAAATAAGCTGAAAAACAGTTTATCGACATGTCATGAGCTGTTTTTATAAACTCTTCTAAACGGTCTTACAAGTGACTATCTCACTAGATAAACTCAAATAAATCAATCCAAACATGTTGTAAGACATAACTTTTGTATGTATGTAACTATGCAGGTAATGGCATATATAACAGTGGCAGCAGTGTCAGCTGCAGCACAATCTGCAGTGTTTGCAAAGACGGGCCAGGAACAATTGCAATGGATGAAGATATGCAATATGTATGGAAAATTCTGCAACCAAGTTGGAGAAGGGTTAGCTAGTGCTTTTTTGGTTAGCCTTAGTATGGTGGTAGTATCATGTATTTCAGCTTTCAGTCTCTTCCGTTTGTATGGTGGTAGCAAAATTAAAAATGCTTATTGGTAAGGTTAGGATAAGTTAATATCATAGATTGAAAGTGAATAAATAAGCTACCACTTAAATCCACTGTTTTCTTGGCCAATTTGGTTGTTTTGCAATTTACAAGGCTTTTTCGTGTATACTATATGTATGTAGTTGTAGTGAATGATGATTGTGATATGAATATGACTTATGAGAATGCAGTTATTGTAATGTTCTAATGCTTATTAATTGGTGCTAGTAAAGTTGAAAGCTCTTTGATATATATTTAGTTATTTTAGTTGTATGTGGTAGGTTTAATTCTAACACATGCATTGTTTTTGACTGTGACTGAGTTGGTTGCATAGTTTTTTCATCAACAATTCTGCTCTTAGAGGAAGTAGGTCGCAACAACCAATAATTGTTTCATTAGTCGTTAACTAGAATTCATTAACCAGTTCTCTTTGCGAGCATAACTCAGTTGACAAGCATATTGCAGTATATAGGAGTCTGCTTATTGATATTAAAAGATGAAGACTAAAGAAAGAATGGGCAAATGGAAGGTGGTCAAATAGAATGAATGGTTGCATAATTTGAGATTGTCAAATAGAAGTGACTTCAATTTTGATCTGAATGAAAGGTGGTCAAATGGGCAGTTCGTTCTGTTTCAGGACGGTCCAACAAAAACACCTTGATGGTTGGTTCTGTTTTAAGAACTTAAGATATAGATAAAAATCCAGTGCATTTAAATTTTAAGATATAACTATTTATTTACAATAAGAAAAACTATTTATTTGACAGACTCGAGGGTATAACATGTTCCACTAATTTTCAGTAGTTTCAAAAAATCTGTTTTTACCAAGGATTATAGCTTTTACTAAATGCTTATATGATTATTAAACTCTTACTAAGATATCTCAAACATTCTTTGACTTCTAAATTATCATTTTTTATAAAAAAAAAATGATATTGATATTCATTCATTCTTACAATCATATAATATAATACAAATTCAAAGTCGCTAAAAATAAAAATGATCAATAATCATTTTCGTCTTGAATATAGAATACAAATTCAAAGTCGTTAAAAACAAAAGGGACAAATAATCATTTTTGTCCTACATATATAACGAGTGGCCACAATAGCCCCACAATGTAGTGAAATTATAAAATAATTTTTAATTGTGCACTCCGTTAATCAAAATAATCTCTCACATTAAAATGCTTCCTTTAACGCCATGGTATTGGAGCTCTTGGAGGGTTGAATTTACGTGGGTTAACGCGCGGAGGGTTAAATTGGGAGTAGGCATTAAAGATGTAAGCATTTTTTGATTGAAATAAGAGCCTTTGTTCTCGCAAGATACGATTTTGTAATTTTGTTACATGGATGGGCTATTGCGAATATTCATTACACAAGGACGAAAATGACTATTTGTTCAAATAAAAAAGATAAATATGTGAACAAACTCAACACATCTATGTTAATAGCATAAAACGGCAATCTAAATATGCTTGCATTACATATTTGTTGGGAAGCTAACTTCATTCTGTCATTCTTCCTAAGTAACTGTACTAATTCTGATGTAGGGAATGTTGATTTGTCATCTTTATATTAGGTTGCAAAACCCTCCAAGACATTCTTATATTTTCAAAGGCATCAAAGTAATTTAATTATTTGTTTAACTTTCTTTACCGGTTCATTTGACATTACATACAAAGTATTTGCCAACACAGACATCTTTTATTAGTTCTCTTGCTGAATCTTGATATAACTTATCATATTTATTTCACTTTTTAGGCAAAGTATATTTCTTTTATAGTGCTAAATATGTTGGTGAACTTGGCTGCATTTCCTTGTTTAGCAGTTTCTTTTGATTACAAGCAAAGCTTAAGCTAGATGCTAGAAGTTTCTTTGCATCTTAAGAGTAGTTTTGGCTTGCTTTCACTTGTCTGTTCTCTCTTTGTATAGGGTTCAGGCACTCTCCTACCTTTTATTGTTTTCTTGAGCCTTTATCAAAAAAATAAAAATCCTGTGCAGATTTATCCATTTTGTACTTTAACCCTTTAGTCTTTCTACATTGTATTCCACACCCTATTTATTAAGAATGAGTACATTGTTTCTTCTTCTTCATATTCTTGTTTACATCAAGTCATTTTGATATTCCCTTCACTGTGAATATACATCAGACATTAGTTATTTCTTAGCATTCCACTTGAGTGAGATAAAATCCATTTTCCAGGGACATGGATAATTCTATACATTTCTCTTACTGTGAAGTACTCTCACATATGATCGTTGTTCTTGTTATATTCATAAAGTCACAACTATATCATTTGTTTGTCATCTACAACATATGATATAATGTACCCTGTGATAATAGTAGCTTTTGCCGAAGCCAAAACAATGGCATAGAAAAAATTTAATACAAGACAAAATAAATAAGGAAAACGTATTTAAATATAATCCGTATTCACCGTTAGCATAGTTGCGGGGATAGCTCAGTTGGGAGAGCGTCAGACTGAAGATCTGAAGGTCGCGTGTTCGATCCACGCTCACCGCACTAATTTTTTTTTCCGTTTTATTTATTTTTTCCTTTTCAGTTTTACTAAGTTTTAATGGAATATACCTTAATTAATGTACTGCACAATGAGATAACCAACGAGATATTGAGATAAGTAGAAATAAAATAACCGATACATATGATAATATATTAATGATTCAGCTCATGCATTTATTCTTGATTTTTTTTTAAGAAAAAAGTGGAAACATTTTTTTAAGGGGAACAAATTGAAACATTTTCGTTTGATATATGATAGAAGGATTGACACTCAGTTCCAATCATATAATATATATTTTGGTTTCACTTTTATATGTCTTAGAAGTGATTTTCAAGAAGCAATTTTAACTCAATTATGTTTGACATATTTTCGAGAAATCGGTTTTGGGGACTAAAATTATGTTTGGTTAGAAGTAATGTTACAGACTAAATTTATTAAAGTTAAACATATTCAAAGATTAAACTAACATCAATGTTGGTTAAACCTTCTACCTAAAAGTAGAGTACAATCTGTCATATAGCAATGAGGGTGGTAAAAAAATCCATGCCCGCGGATATCCGTGGATAAAATCCGTCATGGACATGAGGCGGGTAGTTAAACGGGTATCCGCAGGTATAATAAACGGATATTTAACTACCCGTTATTTTATGGACGCGTACACAAATTTGATGATACATGTGCCTGCGGATATCTGTACCTGTTAATAAATTAAGTAAATTACTAAAATAATCATGCATATATGTATGTATTATGTATAAGATTTTGGATATTTTTATTCTTTTATTTTCCTTCAAGAATTTGTATGGATTATGTAAGAATCATAAATTTTGTATGCTTTATGGTATGGTAAATTTGCTAGGGATTACGTAAGATGAACTTGTTTGGATTATGGTATGGATTGTGAAATTTGAATGGAATATGTTATGTATGGATGTTTAAAAGTTGAAGTTTATAGGTAATTAGAAGTTGGATTATTCACATTATAAGGAGAATTCTAGCCACTAGGCTACCTGACCAAAAAAAATATATTTTTCTTTGCGCAAAAAAAAAGTTAATTCAAAAATCCATGGGTACCCGTGAATATCCGCGGGTATCTAAATACTCGTGGACTACCCGTATCGAGATACTTGCACGGGTATAGGGACGAACACGAGTACCATATTTATCCAACAGGGCGGGGACGAATATCATACTACCCGTACCAATGGATACCTATTGACATCCTATGGATACCTATTGACATCCTTATTAGCAACCAATGTTGATGAATGCACTATATCATGGTTGCAATTACGTTTAAAAAAGCATTCCGACAATGAATTAAGTATTTTTGGATGTCCAAGTCCCATATCGAGTAGTATCATACAATATTTGTTTACTGAGCATTGCACAGGGTCTGTCTAATCAGGCTACCATTAAAGCAAGAGTTTTCGGGCCCCAAATGTTATAGACTTCATACTAGGCCCACAAATCTTTTTTCGCTTTAAATATATTTTTGGAAGTCAAATTCTTTAAACATTTTTGCATTTAGCTTGGTTGATAGTTAACGGAGAGTTTTTTTTTTTTTTTTAAAGAAGTTAAATGGAGAGTTGTATACTTGTTTGTAAATTTGTATGCAACAAAAATATGCAAAAGTAATTTATATTTGTTTAGAATTTAGTTTTACTTTTCTATTTCAAGGTTTAACAATTAGTAAATATGCAACGTTTATATTAAATATTATGTTAAATTACATAAGATGTCAATAAAATGAAGTGGAGTAAGATTTTTAACCCTATTTCTCTAGTTGATCTGCCTCACTCCACCCATTTTAAACGGGTTATTGACGGGACAGGATGGATTGACTCTTTTTCCCATCGCTAATTAATTACTTATTCTACAATTCAATTTTTAATTAATATTTTCAACACTCACAACAAGTCAATATTCAACTATACATAAATAATAAATAATAATTGTGATTAATACTTTTTGCAGCTCCCTTCGGCACACCTTGTGCTTGAGGGACAGATTGTTTCTTTAATATTTTTCATTTAGTTTCTTCAAAAAAAATGTGATTAATACTTTTTTCATTAATATCAAATATTGCATTAATATATTATTTGTTGATTTTTTTTTAAAAAAATACTCATTAGTTAAATTTAATACAAATCTTTTATTGTGTTGCAAACATAATCAATAATTTTGTAACAAAAAAAAAAATCAATACTTCATTTTTTTTTTGCTAAGTATTCTAGCTAGTGGTTAGAAACTCACTTTTTTAGGGTGTACAAGTGAAGACGTAGTATTTGGAATTCGAACCCCGACCTTCCATATATTATGCAATGTCCCTACCAACTAAACAAAACTCATTGAACAATAATTTTCTTTTATAATTCTTAATTTTTAGTATAACATATGTTTTTTTTTTTTAGGGATGTATAATATAAGTTATGTTCCATCAAATTTATGATTTTACCATGTCTTAATAATATAAATTTTAATAATTGTTTTATAAAATTGTAATTCAGATATCCAAAATCGATTCAAACTAAACCGCTTAAAGTGGATATGATAAATATTTTTTTTGACGTTATCAAAACCAAACCAAACTAGATTTTTTTTCTTAAGACCAAACCAAACTACGTGTACTTAAATTTTTGGATCGGATGATGTTTGCTTCGTAATCCATTCAAATTGCACCACAATCACCCAGACATAATAAAGCATAATTTAATAAATATAACATTATATATGTTAATTTATATATTTTTTTAATCTATGTAAAATGGTTTCACTTGTTTTTTAACGGATGATGATGCATCACACTTTTGTGTCATGAACTAGTTGGTGGATAGGATTGGAATTTTTGTTTGATGCGTTAATGGAAATTGAATTCCCGATTCAAACGTATCCGTTGGTAATAAATTTTGTACTTAATGTGAGGCGTTACATAAGAAAATAGAGAAATAAGAGTATGACTAATTTATTATTTTTGCAAAAACATAAATGTTAAAAAAAAGAAAAAAGTCAAAAACAGTAAAAGGAAGGTTTTAGGTTGAATATAACACGAGTCACATTAGAAAAGTAACACATTACGTTTTATAAACTCATCTTCATCCTCTACTTATATATACTATTGAACGTTTTATTTTATATTGTCAATTGTGGAACTGTGTTTGCAACAGGACACAATTGTTTTACTATAAACTTAGAATAATATTTTAATCTTAAAACTGCATTCCTCTGTCCAAAGGGTTGTCTTGTTTCTCACTGCAATGGTAAATTCTCTTTCACACACTTTTTATTTTGTTACTTTGGTTGATCCTACATTTAATTTTTATTAATTCTGCCTTATGATGATGCTAATTTTTTTAGATTAGTTCTTTTGATGATGCTTTATTCTTTTATTAATTCCTCTAGCTTTAGATGCAACTTTTTGCTCTAAAACCACTGACATCTGCTTAATTTTGTTAAACTGCTTTCTTGGCATGCCGATGATAAATCTTGAAATGATGATAAAATAAAATAGAACTAGGTTTTGGGCATAAAAGTATATTACAGCATTGCTTTTATCGATATTATATCCAGAAAAGGTGTGGTTTCAAATTGTTACATCAATTGGGAGGGTCACATTTGATAGATAATCAAGTGTCTTTGATTCGATCGGCAAAGAATTATGGCATTTTGGTATCACCGTATATTTTCTAAAATCATGTGAGTCACTTTGATTTCGACAAATGAATTGTGATACCAAATATGTGATTAGTCTTTCATTGTTAGTCGGATGCACTAGTTCACACAAAAAAGATAAGATGAGGCTGCTCTGCTTATTTTAATCTTTTGTATGAAAAAGGGGTTTTTGATTAATCCAAAATTCAATTTTTTTTTGTGTGCATTTGATTTTGAGGTAATTTGGGGCTATTTCACATTGATATGGTTTCTTACCTCTAATGGTAATGGTTATTGGCTACATTGCATATTCGTTATGATCTCTCTTCTATTGAGTTGAGTTATTTGTGTAGCAACACTTGATCACAACTCTAGATAAAAATAATTTTGACGCACACATATCAAAGTGCATATTTAATTATTTTAAAAATAAACATTATTTCTTTCATTCTTGTTTACTTTTATTCAGTTATATGTATGTGACCAAACAAGTGTTGCTTGTTATTTGTGACTTGTACATTTTGTGATTTTGTTGTGTTTGATGTAACTTGTTGGATTGTATTATAGACTACATCAAGACGTGTAGCCGACAGGAAAGTGGCAAGGTTTGAAAGGAGCATTACAAAGAAAGCAAAGAAGGGATTTAAGTTCCCAACTGGCCCGGTTCTGATTGGGTGCTTCGTCTTCATAATTGTTGGATCATGTATGTTCTTAACTTCTTTTGCATACCAAAATGACTGCAATTAGGGCAAATTATAACGTCGATTATTTTGATAGGTGGAACACTATGGATCTGTATTTGAAAATTGTTTGAAACTCTTAATAATGATTTACAAAGTAGAGGCTAAAACATCCTTTGTCCTTAAGGCTGATACAATGATTAGATCAATTATGATTCAACAAAACAAGAAAACTAATAGGTCAACCTTAAAACTCGATCCATATTCGATTTCCCTTGTTTTGTCAAATCAACATCGATTAGGTCTTCGTCTCAGCCTTAAGTACAAGTCATTGTAGAATCCAGTTAAGCGTGGTTGACCAAATATTTTAGTCAAGATGCATGACTATTTACTTTTTTCTGTGGCAGGTCTGTTTCAGATCATTAGGTTAGCTCAAAGAAGTGGGAATGTAGCTTAAAGCAGGAGGAGTGTTTATGAAGAATTTATATTATCACAAATAAGTATAGACAAAACAAATACCATAGTTCGCAATTCATCATCTGTTTGTTGATGGAGTGAAATGAGAACTTTGCATTAATAAATAATTATGAATCTTGAATTTCTTGCATTGTGATTTCTTTTCTTTATTTTTTCCCCCTAAATTTCTAATATGCTCAACAAGCCAAATATTATTCATGTGTGGAATCATAGTTTATGTTATCTGATATTGAAAAGAAATGCTTCTTAGAACATCTCCAATGATGTGCAAGAACTGTTTTCGTATTTGAGTAGAGTGGCAAAGCGATGTCAATGTTTTGAAAATTGACTCGAACATCAACAAAGCAAGGGCACTAGGTATATGGTCGAACCGGATGACTGGACCAAATTTAAACCAGATGATTCAATCATATCATTTTGTCTCTAAAAAGAATTGTGTAGGTATTAAGTTGCATTGAACTAGATTACTAATTCCTCGTTTGGTTCAACATCCACTTTGTTAATCTCACATCTCAGTGCTTATTTTGCCTCGATATTACGAAGCTATAATTTATACCTTCTATCCATTCATGTTTAGGATCATCCTACTGCAAAAACAAACAAACTCTTAATGTCTAAAACATTCAAGAACAAACAAACCCTTCATCTCTAAAATCATCAGACAAACAAGTGTTAAAAACACTCAGCAATACGAATTCGGACTTGCTAACTTTAAGGCAAGAAAGTCACCATGACTTTGTGTCCATCTATCTCCCATGTTGCTCTCTCTCTCTTCTTATTTATTTTTTCATTCATCTTTAGCATAAAATACACAAAAATGCGCTAAAGTTACGGTGACTTTTCTGCCACCAAAATCACTTAATCACTTAATCCCTATCCAAGTTGTACCATTGGAATTCAGCCGTAAAATCAATACAATTCTACCAAAAAGGGTTAACCTTCCAATCGTGTTCTTGCCAGGCCATATGGAATGGTGAGAGGACCAGACTTAAAAAAAAATTACATGACTTTATAAACAAAAAGAAAACCATGTACTTGTAATAAAACATACACCTTTGTGTCGTGTTATACTGAAAGGGAAGTGCAATTGTCATAAGAGGATCAACATCTTTGGTAAGTCTCTTATTTGCTTTGAACATGTTCCCTTTCCCTATATAGCTGCACCCTGCAGGCTCCATAAACATGGTTCAAGAAATTATTTTCATGTATTGTTCAAATTTGTAAGATATACTAAATCAAAATCAGTTTCATAGAACTGCACCCTGTGGTGTAATTCTGGGAAATGGATTTAAGGCAGTCACAGTTACCACACAGTCAACTCGTTGTTGACCAATAACACTAATCTTAAATAAGGACTATCGGTCTTGATCAGACGGCCTGCACAAATGTGGCAACTCGCCAATTGCAGTCAATCCAGGTCCGTAGTTTTGACACAAACTTCACTGGTCGTAAAAGCGTGTGAATGTGTTTATAACATTATAGTATGTTTATGTCGACTCGCCAATTGCAGTCAATCCAGGTCCGTAGTTTTGACACAAACTTCACTCGTTGTAAAAGCATGTGAATGTGTTTATAACATTATAGTATGTTTATGTCGAATTTTCAAGCATTATATTTTTGATTTCGAAATCTTATTCATTGCTGATGTGAACCATATACAAGGATAGATAATTCAATGTTACATGTATTATAAGATACAATACAATGTCCAACTTCTAAAACAGACAAGGTATGCTAACAAAACTGAAAAATGGAAACAAGGAAAAGAGATGAGGAATCTCAACAAGAACAGTGACTAAAGTTGCTCATACAAGTTTATTATGGTTCATTCTACCTCCAAGCTGTTTTGCTGTCATCAGATCTTTGACTTGCTTTGGTAGTGATTCCTATTTTGAGGGTGTTATGGTGGTAACAGTCTGAACTTTTCGAAAACTTCTGATCATAAGAGTTAAAATCATCCAGCTCAGGATATACTTGAAGATCATCCTCAGATAAGCTTTCATCCAGCAGAGAATCCTGCAAGAAATGGAAACTATTAGTTAAGAAACTTATTTTAGAAAGTTTCAAGAGAAAGACGAGACACTATGTGAAGATTTCTACAGAAAAATGCTTAGTAGAAAGAGGCTAAGTTATTTACCCTGGATCTTGACTTGTTGGCATTGTAAGGTGTTAAGCATGGATTTAGATCTTTGAGTAATAGGTCATCTGACATGTCCTCGGAGCTAAACTCCTGCATGAATTGGTAAACCAAAATATTTTTCAAATTCAAAGTAATAGAATATTCTATGATCACAAGGAATGGAACTCAGCACTCAAAGTTTGCAACACTCAAAGCCATGTGCACCAGCCACTTGCAATAGACCCTCGGTGATAATCACAAAATTCAGTTAAGTTCTAATCTTACCCAAGAGTTTGAAGCATCTTCCCTCCCATGTGCCGGTGGTGTTCTTGGAGAACTTCCATAACCTTGGAAGCCTGTTTTTGCTGAATACTTATCAGCCTTGACCTATCAAAGAAATGAAAAAACAATATCAGATTTCTCCGTGGAAGCTAAAAACAAAGGTTTCAATACTCTAGGCATCAATAAATTCAATGGAATAACATAATCATATGTTGCTACAATAAATTCAGATTGTTTAAACTCTGAAATCACAATTTTCACGCATTCAAACAGTCAATGGCTTGATTAGTGTGTTTGGAAACATTAACTTCCCCGGTGTCAGCTCACTTTGTGCTATAGCTACAACTACTAGCTTTCAGTTGACCATGTGCTTAGGTACGTGCAGTGTGTTTCCAAACATATTCAAAGTCGCTGTATAAAGATCAGACGGCTATAATTTTAAGCTCAATGAATCAGCCATAAAAGCAAACTTGGATTTGGAACAGTCCAATCTTAAGCCTATAACTTCGAACAGCTAACACCGTGCATGGATGACAAGCCTCGGCTTGACAAGAATGAATTCAGAATTCATGGAATTGCTAGGATGTAAGTTATACCTCTGCAAGATCCTCGGCGAGGCTTTGAAGCTGACCAGTGAGAGAAGAAACCTGCTGTTGTAGAGATGGAATGACCTGTTTTGCTTCTTTCAGTTCTGAGCCTTGCTTCTCTACAAGTTCCTGAAGCTGAGAATTCGTAACATCTGGGAACAAAATTGAACTCTTCAATGACTTGATTTCTTCTCTTTGGTTCAAGCACAAATCCTTCAACTTCTCTACCTACAAATTCACCAAAGCAAATGTGACTTAAGAGTTAATTTGGACAGTTTCATGAAACCCTTCAGGAACAAAGAAATAACAATAAAAGCTTGCAACAACCAAGAACTTAGTTAGACAATAACTTATTGTATGAGTTAAATTAGCCTCTGCATCTCAAATTGTTCAAATGTTCCCTGGCTAAACTTGTATCAATTTATGCTTATAACAATTTCTTCAAAATAAAAACAATGAACTTTTTCAAATTTGAAATTAGCTCCAGTATCTCAATTTTTAACTTCTCCATGGATACTTAGAATGTGATTGATTGGTTTCATGGTAGCAAGTGACAGAAGTGATTCTACACACACAAAATTAATTTTGACATGTTTGGATGATGTCAATTGAAATTGATTTTTACACAAGCATATGTAGTTTTTTACTCCAAACTTGACTTTTGCACAAATTTATTGTTCAACTCACTTTATCTAAACATACATCATTTCAATCTGGTCACTTTTATGTAAATGTATCCAAACGTAAATTGCTTCGTATGCAACTCACTTTTAACTAAAACCAGTTAAACAAAATCAATTTTTGTTAACAGTCAGAACCAAACACACAAATGTAAAACCATTCATACACTGTAATTCTTATAAATCAAAAGGTCACCAAAACTATTTCTTGATATCTTTGCAGTAAAATCACAAACAATTTCAATCAAAAAACATCATTTCTAATTCTGAGGTAAAACAATTAGAATCCATCAGATCATAAACATTGAAAAATCAATAATTAATTAACCTAACATTAATTAACTGAAAAATATAAAGACCCATAATTGCAAATCAGATTCAAAACAACATGAACAAAAAACATATACCTCTTTATTCTTATTCTCAATCATGAGCTTAAGCCTCAAAATCTCTTCCTCTTGCTCCTTATTCACACTCAGAAGCTCCCTCTCACTCCTCAACACCATAGCAAGTGTCCTAGTATTCCCCTTCACTTCAGTCAAAGCCTTCACCTTCTCTTTCTTCTCAGAACTCCCACTTTTCCCAAACAGTTTCTTCTGCAACGTCGAAAAACCGGTGACCCTTTTAGCATCCTTCTTCAAATCCTTAGCAATAACATCTGAAGGAATAAACAACTTAGTGATGTTGTTGTTGTTAACAGATTTTGGCTTAGTTTGCATGAAATTTTTCACCATTTTGGTTAATGTGGGGTCCACTTTTGTTGTTGGAGCTACATTAGAGGGTTTAGCTTTGACAATGGCACGAGATGAAGATGAAGATGATGATTTTGGGTGTTTAAGGTTCATGTTGTTTAACTCATAGGATGAAGATGGGTCTGAAAAATGTGACGAAGTTGTTGAAGAACGTGAATCGTAGGAACTGTATCTTGAAGAGGGTTTCTTAGAAAATGAAAACGCCATTTGCAGAGAGAGAGAGAGAGAGAGAGAGAGTTTGATTTGAACTGAGGAACAAGGAGGGAGTGAAAGACAACGTTAAGGTTTTTGGTTTGATTTAGTCGTAGGATGTTTTAAGATGAAGACACGTGGCAGATGATTAGATAAGTTATTTTTGGCGCTGGTCTAATTCAAATTTTGTTCATGTGTTATAGGAGCGGCTTGATTGCGTGATATTTGGGTTGTTATCTTTGGAATTTGGAGATACTATAGTTATAAAAATGGTAAGTAAGAGATGTACTGTTTTCTTGTTTGTTTATTGACTTCTTCTTTTTCGAATCTTCACTTCCTATTACTAGTACTATTAGTAATGCATTAAAATCTTTCCTAAATTTCCTTTTAGAGAAAAAAAGATTAAGATAGTTTTGATGTAATGAGTAAATCAAATTATTTCATAAATTAATGTACTAATGAATCATGTTTGGGAGCAGCTAAAGCCATAATCAATTTGAAAATTGATTTTGAGAAATTGAGTCAAAAACTCTTGAAGTGGTACCTCATGCTAGGCACTTAGGCTTTGTTTGGATGGTAAAGGAAAGTTTAAGGAAAGAAAGTGAAAAGAATGATTGTTATAGGAAAGAAAGTGAAAAGAAAGTGAGTGGAAAGTGTGATGATTTTTTAGTTGTTTGGTATGAGTGATAGTGAAAGGAAAGAAAAATTTATATTTAATAAAATGACTAAAATATCCCTATAAAAAGGTGATATGTATATATATATATATATATATAACTAATTTTGTTATGAATATTATAAGTGGATGTCCATATAGCAATTGGGTTATTGGGTCATGTTGTTTGCTTATTGGGCTATATTATGCTTGCCCACCAAGTCATTGTATTTCTCTATAAATAGAGCTCATATCTCTCTTCTCTTTCTTTATCCTTCTCTACTTCTCTCTACTTTATTCATGTTCCTATTTCTTTAGTTTCATAATACGTTATCAGCACGCTCTAATCACTGAAAAGGTATTGATATAATATATTTCACTAATTCATAGTTTTTTTCCCTTGGATATCATGTAATTGTGTATATACGTGAATAGGATCATTAGAAATTGGTTTTTTTTTTGTTGTGCCTATTTAATTGTTGTGATAATTATATTCTTGTATCGATGATTATAGGTCACTGTTATAATTCCATCAAATGGAATCAGTACCTTATAGATACACACAATTTTTGTTATGCAAATTATAGTGTTTATTTATTTTAATTCAACATTCATGCATCCTTGAAGGATTGCACAAACAAAAC
>Ga0315914_1002747_pt1 | contig 26863 bp, 21 predicted proteins | sample MpolenodulesMG_FD_203920 | JGI IMG/M metagenome (GOLD analysis project Ga0315914, IMG submission 203920) | Medicago polymorpha root nodule microbial communities from Los Angeles, California, United States - elongated nodules | ecosystem: Host-associated > Plants > Roots > Nodule | place: USA...
TTCTTTATGATAATGTAATCTCATGATTAAGTCACACTTAATATATTATTACATGAACTATCTATTCTAAGGACTTTATTAACATTACTATAAATATAATAAAGATTGCCATATATTTATTCAATGATAAAAGTCATGATACATAAGATAAGTTCAACATAAATTATTGGCCTCTAGGGCTTACACCAACATTAATTTCTCTCCAACGAACATTTAGTAATAGATGTTGATCTCATATAATGTCCCAAAATAGCACCTTAACTTTCCCAAAAAAGGAACATCTTTGGTTTTATCATACCTTCAATATATCAAATCCATTGTTGATGAGTTATCACTCATCGAACATCGTCTTGATGATCTCAATTTGGTCATTTATGCTCTTAATGGTTTAAGACATGCCTTTTGTGACTTCACGACATCCATTCGTACTTGTGATTCACCCATCTTGTTTTACAAGTTTTATGATAAGCCAATTTATTTTGAACTATTTTTACTACATGAAGAACATACAAATGAAGCGCTCCCCGTCAATATTAATCATGTTCAGGGTTGTCCTGGACAAGGCTCCGGTCATTTTCACCTATCTATGCCCAATTCTCGCTATGGTAACAATAGCAAGAAGCAAAGTGTGGTGTATAAGTATTGTAACCAATCATGTCACTCAGCTCGTACTTGCTACAAAATACATTGTTTCTCCAATAAATGACATAATCCATCTGCTCATTCTACCCCAATAAACGGCAAAATTTTAAGATAAAAATAACAAAAATCTGGAATTATATCCATCTGCTTATTCTACTCCAATAAATGACAAAATTTTAAGATAAAAATAACAAAAATCTAGACGTATAAATTAAATTTTTAGCAATTTTTTTTTCCGGAGAAACCTCAAGTAATGTTTTTAACACGTCTACAAAAATTTGTTAAAAAATATAAAGAGTTTAAGCATAATTAAACATATTTGGATTTAAAAGGGACTAAAACTGAGTGCATAATTTTTTTATATAAATTAAGATAACTATTATAATTAAGTAAGAAGTAAACTGAAAACGTCCTAATTTTATAGGGAGTAAAAACATATTCAATCTTTTATAATATTATGAGAAACTCTTGTAAAAAAATTAGTTTTTTTTTTACAGGACATAAATTAAATATTAATTTTTATATTTTTGGCGTTTAAAAATTCATATTTAATCTACGTGGATAAAAAATTCTATTTTGTTTTAAAAAAATTCTTATAATATTCTAAAAGTTGATGCATAAACTTATTCAAAAATTTAAAAGATACACATAACCTAAATATGAAACAAGGACGAAAAAAGTTTAAACACTAAAAGTTGAAGAAAATTTTTAAAAAACAAAAACTAAAAATTGAAATAAAAAATATATTTAATTTAATAAAAGAAAGGGTTAAATATGTTTTTGGTCCCTATAAATATGTCAACTTTTCGTTTTAGTCACTCTAGAAATTTCTTCGGCTTTCGGTCCCTACAAAATTTTCTATCTTCATTTTTGGTCCCTCTTTTAAAGTAAACTCATATGTAGAATTCATATTTTTGAGTAAAATTTTGCAGAAAAATTCATAATATTATGAGAATCTCTCCAAAAAAAAAATAGAATTTTTTAACAAAACATGAATTTAATATGAATTTTTATATTATTTACGGTTAAAAATTCATATTTAATTTGTGTTTTGTTAAAAAATTCTAATTCTTTTTTGGAATTTGTTTTACAATATTCTACATATTTCTGTACAATTTTATTAAAAAAATACAAAAATTAACTTAAAAATAGAGATCAAAAGTAATGATTGAAAATTTTAGAGGGATTAAAACGAAAAGTTGATACATTTCCAAGACAAAAAAAAAACATATTAAAGAAATATGAATGAAACCTTCTCGAGTCGAATACAGCCAGCGTAGGTTCACCAACACACACCACCAAACATCACATCCTGTGTTCTGACCTATAACTCACTCCTGTTGAACCCAGCCGCCCAATCAAGCTTCTTTCATCAATGGCGGAAACTCCCAACAGCTCTCAAACTCTCGCTGAGGTATCAATTTCTCTTCCTTTTACTTCTCAATTTCCAATTCTACTTAAATACCTCCAAGGATCTTTGTTTTAATCCCCAATCCATTTATTTTCGAATGAAAAAAATTATAAATTGAACCTTGATTTTGTTATTTTGATGCAATTCACAGTGATTTCTCCTAGATCTTGATTAGCTTCCATTGATTTGATTTTGTTTTTACACTTCTACATGTTGGCATAAGAAATTAGGATTAGCTTAGTCAATGTAAATTTGCAGTCTTTATTACCTAACGAAGATTCTAAGCTCAGATCTATATCATGGACGCAAAATAAAGTCCATTTTGTCCAATCAATGATATCTATGTAGTACATACACTTCTGATTGAAAGCGTGTTGAGTTGACCCATGTAGTTATATTTAATCATTTATGATTTCTGAAATTGTTATCTGTGGACCAAATTGATAGACGAGAGTCTAGTGAAGGGACCTTTTAGTTGATTTTAATAGTTTAGAGACCAAATTGGTGAGAGAGGTATACTAAATTGATTGTTTATTCCGTGTATAACTATGTAGACTAGTTTCCGTCATTATTCATTTTGGATGCTATACTGTTTTTATGAAAAATTGGTATGACATGTTGCTACTTTATTTGTTTTTTTTTGTTGGGTAGTGTAGTGATGGAATTTTCCCTTGTTTTCTTCGGCTTGAAGCTGGTTATCTAATATTATGTAAGATTTAAGATGAAGGTAGTGACAAAAATGTTTTTGGTTTGTAGGAATACTATGTGAAGGACAAACAAGAGAAAAAAGAGGTAGCTGAAAAACCAGTTACTGTCGAAAAACCTGTTGCAGTGGAGGAAGTTGAAAAGCCAAAGGAGGCTACTCCTGTGGAGGCTGTTGTTGAGAAAACTGCAGAAGAAACAATTCCTGCTGCCCCTGTGGTTTCTGAAGAAAGCAGTGAAGCCACCCCTCCTCCTGCTGAAGAAAACGCTCAAGAGGAAAGTAGTGAAACTGTTGTCGAAGAAAATTCTGGTGATCAAGAGGAAGCCGAAGAGAAACCTGAAATTAAGGTGACATTTATTTAACTGAATCATCAGTCTGGAATTGTTGCTTGATTTCATCATAATTAGAGTTGATGCTCCTTTCAATATCTTGATATTTGAGCCATTATTTTCCAGCTTGAGACTGCTCCAGTAGATTTCCGTTTTCCAACTACTAATCAAACAAGGCATTGCTTTACCCGATACATTGAATATCATCGGTGAGTTATGCACCGTTGACTTTTATTTTTATGGAGATTCTTGTTTACATACACTGAAAAGTTTTACCGTTCTTATATTTTAACCGTTGAAATTCATGTGCAGATGTGTAGCTGCAAAGGGAGATGATGCACCAGAATGCGATAAGTTTGCCAAGTATTATCGTGCTCTTTGCCCTGGCGAATGGGTATGTATTTCGATGATGAATATTTTTTACTATCCACTAGGCACTAGGATATGGTTGTTCAACTAGATTTACTTAAAGATATATCGTTTTGCTAATGTCAAATTTCTATCTGTTGATTGTCTATCTGGACTCATACATGGAAATGGAATTGCATCATTTGCTTTGTTGGTAGTAATATAATTCTTATGAATAACTTGCATCTCGTTTCCTACAACTTAGTTTTTCTTTTGTTTTTGACCTTTTGTTACATCTAACATGATATCTGACTTTATGCCAAATCATAAACTTTTCTGCAAAAAAATTGCAATGAAATAAATTTTTTAGTTATTAAACATGTTGGCTTTTTTATGGAGAGTAAATTCTTCTTTTTAGGGTGTATAGGGAGACTGAGCTCTTAAGCTGTGCTAAATATTCATGTATATCAATGGATGCTTTTGTAGCGTGATCCTTCTTAGTTTTTACTTTTTTAAGTGTTAATTAATTTGTCAACTCAGTTCATTGCTTTATCATCTTTAACTTTCTTCATGCCTTCAACTCTTGTGGCTTAACCACTTGGATTTAGTTTATTTTTTGAGATGGTTGATGCATACTCAAGGCCCAAAATTACTAAAATGTGAAGAGGCATAAACGGTATGTCACACATGACCACTGTTGTTAAATGGCTGCCATGGCAGAATATCTGACAATCAGCACAAGAAATTTGTGAAGGGATACCTGCCATGGCGCCGTAACGGCGTGTTTCTACTGTGGAGTTTTGGCATTCTTCCATATTCTGCCATTCGCCATTCACAACTATGCATATTACCAAATTAGAGGCGATGGAACTGATCATATCTAGGAGACAGGATGGCACTATTAACCGCCCAGTTCGCAATATTACTGGGGAGTGTGTAGGTGTCATTAGAAGATTTATGTTTTGAATTACTTGGGACTGTTTGGTGAGATTGGGCACTCTCGAATTGCCTAAGCATTTTAATTTCTTATTTATGCATTTTCTTCTCGTTGTAGATCCTAGCAATTGTATTACCTTGATACCAACCTGAATTTTCACCATTAATACAATTTTTCAAGTGCTCTGCTTTAATCACTTTTCTAGTACTTATCATACGATATTAGACTCTCTATCCCCAGAGCTCGAATGGTCATTATGCTTGCAACAATGGAATCCTAAGTCGAGAGTTTTGAGAGTGAATACTTTTGGAAGTCTGTTACAAATGAAAGTTCTCAAAAAGCTGTTACATGAATTTGTAGTCAAGGTCAATCTCGATGAACTCCAACAAGGTTCATGGTATGGACAAAGAGAGGAAGGTTAATCTCTATTGTATGGCAATGGGAATATAGGGGTGGTTTGAGTCTTCACTTGAGGTAACCACTTAGGGAGGAACTGTTCATGTGGAGAGATGTTTGAAGCTGAATTTGTGCAAGTTGAGAAGCTTGACTCTCTTGTGCATTGGGGATTGCTCATTGAATTGGTATAAATGGTCTGAGGAACAGTCGTTAAGGTTTAGATGGGAGGAGTTCAATGGAGCAGTGATTCATCCTTTAAACCTGGATTTTTCTAGAGTGCCATTGGACTGTTGCTTAGCATAAAAAACAAGCTCACTGGTGGAGGAGTATAGAGGGATATTTGTAATAGCTTCTGTTGCACTTCATGTTCAAGGGCATTTTCTTATATGGTATAATGGAAGAAATCCGCGCAGAACTGAAGTTGCAGGACGTAATCTTTGATAGTTGATGGTCTTGGCATTGCTGCGTGAAGAAAAAAACTCTGCTCCATAGACGTGGACCAGAGATTCACCATGAGAGAGGGGCAGAGATTCAGTGGAAACCAAACCATTGGAGTTAATACAGAGAATAAATTGTGTTGGTGTTAGGGGATTGACGCAGATGGTAAATTGCATGAGAAGTTCAAGGAGATGTGGGGCTTACCAATTAGTGCTGGTATATAGGATGCGCCACCATATGAGGATGTTGGGAAATGATTGAATTGGGGATAAGATCTATTTGATGCGCCTGATCAGATTTAGAAGAGAAGATTACTGGCTAATTGACATTAATATTTGTGTGTGGGGATCTGTGTAATGAGAGAGTATAAGCATGACTGTAAGGGGGGAGACAAGTTAGGGATAATTAGTAGACTATTTTGGGAGAGTCTGGCCCCTCTTGAATCGCTTGGCCATTTTTTGTTGCATTTTCTTTTTTTGAATCCAGAAACCAAAATCACCTTGATACAGGCCTGCATTTTCTTTTTATTAACTTTTTCTCTCCTTCAACCAAATCAACACTTGAATTGGATGTATTTTTATAGTGTTCTTATATGGTGTCAACTTTTTGAGTCTAAACATCAATCCTCTTTTACAAATATCTTTTTGTTGTTTTTTCTGTTCCTACCAATGTTAACATTGATCTCATGTCTAACACTCAGTTTTCATTGATTTGTCCATGCATCAGGTTGACAGATGGAATGAGCAACGTGAGAATGGAACATTCCCAGGCCCCCTGTAAGTGGGAATATGTCCGAGATAGATGTGCTATTCACTTGCAGTATTACATTTAAAATTGCAAGAGACAAACTTCCAAACACTTCAGGGAATGTTCAATGTTACACATTTGGTTAATAAGAAATTTTGCTTTTGTATTTAAACCAGCTTGAGTTGTATAATTGCAGGAAATGCTTCTGGTGAAATTTCCAGATATGTCTTATTATTTCCTAGATTTTTAACAGAGGGATTGTTGTTGGGTTTTTTATGCCCCCAAAATAATAAAAGTTCCCCAAGTTAAAATGGGGAATACCTGAAGACCTGGTAGTGGTAGGGACGTTGAAAGAACACTAACCCAGAAATTGAGTTAAAACCCTATAAATTAACACAATATACCAAAAAACAAATATTTGTCTATAAAATGAATAATTTAAGTATGCATTAAAGCAAGTGGTATCGAGTCAACAAGTAGGAAACTCACTCAATTTTGTTTAGCTTAAAGAAGGCAGGTTAAGTTAAAAAAAAAAGTTTGACGTCTGATCCAATGGATGTTGTTGGCTAGACGTGCTCATTTTTTATTATGTTTATCTTGCCTTTCCTTATCCCTCTTGCTCATGATCCTGACCAACTCTAGATCTTAGCTTATCACCTATGTCTCTTCTTCCCATCACCGTGATACCACCTTATTTGGCTTCATAGTCATTGTGAGGGCTGTGCAGCGCTTGCTCAACCTTTGGGATCCATGCATGGACTGTAATCCATGGGTCAGCTTCAGCATCAAGAGCTGTCACAACACCACATTATACAAGGACACTGTCAGTTGCGTCGCGCCTCTTCCTCGCCACGGCTTCCTTTGCTCCTATTTAAAACAAGTTCATATTCATCAATAAGCTTAATTAAGGACTAAATGATTTGTCAAACGTTGGCATCTGTCGTACCCTCCTTCCCATTTGGTTCACAAAAGGTTAACTGAACCCGAATACATTCCATTGTGGCTGAGAAGTCATATACTAGTTGACAAGTTCCTTGTTTTAAATTGACAGAATGAATGAATGAGATAAATAGGAGCTAGTGTAACATTTTCAAGATGATTTCACACCTCTTTAGCCATGCCCTAGTACTAAAATTGAAGATTAATTACTGTTTTAAAAATCAGACTAAACCAATAAGTTTAATCATTAGAATAAAAAATTGGTTTGTTCATTGGTTCAATCGTGTTCAAACGATAATCAGTCGAATTAAACTGGAGTTGAATTATAAGATTAAACTATAATTGAACTAACTTTTCATAAAATAAACCAATTAAAAAAAAACTATAATTGAACTGATGGTCTTAACGGTTCAATATCCTATTTACTAGTTTTGAAAACATTGATCTCAGCTATCTCCAAAGCTTGAACCATTTTAAATAATTAATACCGGTGAGAGTATAATGTTGAGTTTTATTTTATGTCAATGGAATATAATAAAACTATATATCAAAACAAAAGAGTGAAACTCTGGTCCATTCTTCAATATAGGTTTTGCTTCAACTTAATGAGAAGAGATATGGTTCTATCTCACTACATAAGCATAAGTAATTGCATAGAAGCTCAACATTTTTTAGTTACAAAAGTATAAAGAAAAAAGTCAAAACTTGAAATTGAAGGTCTGTCCTGGGGGAAGGAAGTGAACATGATATGACACTCTATTTTTACAACTTGAGTTTGGTAATGTCGATCTTCTTGCGAGGATATGTATACGCCTCATAGTTAATTTTTTGTCCCAAGGTACTCAATTTTGTGAAAGTGGTTATCAGATCAACCTGAGAAAACAAGCCAAAGAGAATTACCAATTGAATTTTTTTTCTTCACGAAACATAAGTTTCAGTAACTGTTTTGATTCTCTTGTATATAGAGAGATACATAGTTAAACTTACCTCATAGTCGGTTCGAGAGACAGTTTCACGGCTCCGTTGGTATTTTTGTACCCATGGAGCAACATCTGGATCAGATGCCAATAAGGTCTCTGTTGCATCCTGATCAGGACCTATGAATGCAGACAACACAGCCAGCTATCCAAATCGACAGAGAACATAATTAGTAATATTCAATGTTGTCAATCGTGGATAGCAGAAAATAGCGGTTTGTACAAATTCTGCTACCTAGTAGTGTTATAGTGCCACTATTTGACAACATTTTGTACCAAATAGTATATCGCAAAACAATAGCAATTTGTTCAATAAGAGCAGGGTTGTTATATAGCGCGACATAGCAAAATTTGAACAATCGCTATTGTATCATGATCCACTATTTAGTACAGTGTTGTCAAATAGCCGTTATTACGGCGCTCTATAGTGTGTTAACAAACCCCTATTTTTTGCGATCATCAATTGACAAGAATGAGCAAAAATAGTGATAAAATATGGGAAGTACCTGGCGAGGACCAAAGCCTACTGCAGAAAATTTATCTTTCATTTCCTGAACACTTGCTTTCTCCCAAATTGGTATTCTCCCCTCTGGATCTGCCTCGTCAGTATCAGTCCTACCAAATTGCCTATCGAACAAACCCCACTGATCCACAAAGAAAATTGGACGTGTTACATGGTTGTATTAGTAAGGGTTATTAAGCAACATCTTGTGAACATTTCCAACCATGGATCTTTTCATAAAGCTTTTGTAGGACATTATTCTGTGTAATTATTGACAAATCAACACATCTTTAACCATTCTAAACTCTAAAGCCAGTGGAAGGCATTGAGTTATATATTAATGTTGGAATGTTCATATAATTATTTATAAGTAAAATCCAGCAAAGAATACATCTTGTGAGGTATAAGTTGTAACCTATGTGTTCGCTTACATTTCAAAGCACTCAATTTGAAAAGAACCTAAAAGCTCAACCTGAGAATTGTCACCATAAATATATTACTACCTTTAACAGCTTATTTGGATGCGTTGTGTGTGGGTAATTTGGAATGAAAGAAAGAGTCGAGTATTAAAAAATAAGGAGAGTACCATCCATCAGTTGGTAGAGAAAGTCAAATTACATTATTTCTGGTGGATGAAGGCTACTAATGTTACAATCCGGCCTAATTTTCATATGTGGTGGTCGAGCCCTTTTGTTTGTTTGGGCATTGGCTAGTCTGTTTTTGTACTCAATTTCCCGACACTGTAACTGTATAGTTTTGAGGTTTCTTTAGCACACCTTATGCTTGAGGATCCTTTTGTGTTTCTAATATATATTCCATTTTTGCTTATTCAAAAAAAAAAAAAAAACTCTGTCCCTTAATATAAGCTCCATTGTTATTTTCACATATATTAAAAAAAGTAGATGTTAGATAGCATTTAGTGTATTCATTTTGTTTATAGATGTTACTAAAATATCCTATTGTGTAAAGATGTGTTAAATTTGGGACTTTTCATCTTCTAAGACCAATTCGTAGTATAAATAAGAGTATATTTTGAAAAATAATAATAAATGTATCTAGTAATAAAAATGAGGTTTATAATTAGCAATTTTTTTATAAACGGGGCTTATAATTAGAGACAGAGCTAGTATTAACCAGATTTTGGATAAGAACAGAAGTTCAAAAGAAAACCTGTCCATTTGATCCATATGCAGTGTACAGTAAATTCCCTTTCTCCTCATTTCCACCGCATTTGCGAATTGCAGAAGCTAAAAATTGAGCTTTTGTTGCACTTTGTGCTACAAAAATGAAGACAATAAAGTCAGTGGAATTTGAATATATCCCTACAACTTCTAGCCAATTCTTAAACAAATTTATTTAACAAAAAATGGTCACAATAATCAACAACATTTAGAATATGTATGTGAAACATATACTGTTAATGAGTATTATGTTTGAAAAAGGGGATGAAATGTTCAACCTGCATACTGGATGAGATCTGAATAGGAAATAGGTCCACCTTTGGAATATAAATCTATCTCTTTTTTTGCTTCCTCTATAAAATTCAAGGCTGCAGAAAGCCCCTTGTTTTCAGGTCTACTTATTTCTGAGCTTCACACAGAATTATTAAAAAAAATATATATTATGATTATTGATAAGCAAAAATAATGCATGCATGCAAGCAAAGAAAGAGGAAATTTTTTCATTTCTACATGTCTAAAAAGAATCTTAGATTACCTTATTTAGCAGACTAACCGTTTCTAAAAAGAATTGAAGACTACATTTCTACATCTATGGTTATACATAAGTTAACATCATTGGATTTGAATGTTAATTACAAAAGAAAAGTACCTGAACCGGATAGAACCATTTGGGCCACCCGTTTTAGTTGCCTACAAACTTAAGAAGATTCCAATCAATAACGATGAAAGACAGATATCTGTTCATGCATGTATGTGTATGCGAGTGCACGTTTCTCACCTTATCATAAGTCAAAGCATCATTTAGAGCCAGTCTTAGAATGGATGGAGTAAGATCAGGATTTGCCTGAAGAGATATCAAACGTCGAATAAGCTCATATCCAAATTGGAATTCTATTCACTAGCTGGAAAAGACAAAAGTAAAATCCACAACCATAATACTTTTAATGTTATTTAGTAAATGCAAGTACGCATAATATACCTTAATTGCTGTATATAGTGTTCCTTTAATTTGAGCTGTAAGAACAGAAAGTTAGAATAGAACTCTGCTAAAATGAAAGAACCATTGAGTTTGACATGATTAATGATCACACGGAGTTGTAAAACCGAAGGATCTTACACTGAAAATCAGAGCGCTGTCTTCGTTCTATTAGGTCAGCAGCATTAGCCGTTCCAACAAGTGATCCAGAGCTTGAAATCGACTCCTACAAACAGATGCAACTGACCGAAACTCATCATCAAATCAATCTTATCCACTAAATACATATCTAATAATAATAATGATGATGATAATATATTAAATATTTCAGCTCAAATTTTTGCTTGATCAAGATGAAAATATGATGAAGCATTGTGTTAGCCCAAAGTTTCCTACCTGAACTACTTTGTGATGAAATAAACATAAAGTTTGGTGTTCTTCAATAACCTCCCTTTGTTTTTGACAAGAGACTTATTTGAGTAAGATTATGCAAAATCGTCTCGTGGTAATAGAAGATGAGCTGCTGAAAGCTATGAGAAGGTGGGATTTGTTTCCTCTAAAGCAAGTGATGCACTCTAGTTGGTCAAGTGCGAAATCATAACCATTGGTTTTCAAATTATCGATCAAAATTCCACACTTTATCATAAAAAATGCATCCCTTAGGAGAGCCAAATCTATGCTGTAACCTCTATCAGTAAATTGTTTTGCTCTATTGTTTAAACATAGTAGATCAATATACCCAAATAACATCATAAGTTTATCAAGTTTTATGTTATCAAGTGTCTCATTCTCTGCATAAGAGGTCTTTTATCAAACTCAAACAGCACTAATTTTACATTTATAAGGAAATAAAAATAAAAAAGAACTAGTAGTAAACAAGTTGATCAACTTTAAAGCAAAATAAGGACTCTTACCAAACTAATGGTCAACCCAATGCATTTAAGAATGTCTCTGCGCCTCCAATGGAACTGTTCTTCTTCATCGCTAACATCAGTCTTGATGTTAGCACAACAAATGGACACCTAACAACACAACCAATGTTAATTCAAATTATTGATAACTAAGCAACAATTGCAACCGATATGATTGAGTGAATGTTTGGAACCACTGAGTTTGATGAAATCACAGTAACACAATGACACCGTGATGTTGTTAAAGCTCTAAAGTATAACTTTTGCTCAAATCATGGTACAACATCGGGATTCTATCAAACTAACCGTCAATCCAAACGTACATTGACTTTATCTATTTTTTTTTTGTCAAAAATTAATGCAAAGTTCCAAAACATATTATCATCATTCACAATTCACATAATATGTACACCTAAGAAAGGACATTGTAATGTATGTGACAAAGACTTACTGAACGAGGTTGGTGTCTGGTTGAAGTTGTTTTTGGATAATGAGAACCACAAAGTGGATGGAGAGAAGGAAGAGTTGAGATTGAGAGGAAAGAGACACCCATTGCTACAACAAAATTGTTATTGTTTGGTGTCTTTCTTTGTGTTTGGAAGGAGAGAGAGGAAAAAGGTTCATGCAATGTAATGTAAGATATTTTGTTTTGTGGTTTTGTTGCAAGTCATTTATGATAATATACGTTATCCACTTCCATCTTTTGCTATTGGATTCTCTTATTTCTGCACCAATCCTTAGATTTCTTTGACTTCTTGGTAGGGTACTCAATTGTGTCATAAGAAAAAAGATTTTACACGTGTATAATAGTTAAATTATAAATTAATCATGATTATAAGACTTGTAAAAAAAATATTATTATAATGAGTCTCATTTCTCTATTCAAAAAAAAGAAGAGTAACAATTAGGCAAAAAATATTGATAATCTTATTTCCACTGCTTCCAACAAAAGCTATTTTAAATCCTATTTTTGTAATAGAATTTCAAATCCTTCTTCACCATTCAACAAAATTATCCCAAAAATATACTGTGAAGAGTAAAATTATAATATTACTTTTGATGCAACACTTGATAGATTTTAGCATTAGCTTGCATTTGTTGGGCAGACTAAATGTTTTTTTATTTTATTTACAAGAGGCAGACAAAAGGGTAAAATGCCAATTAAACAGTTAAAATATTGAATGAATTTTAAACATGAGATATAACTTTCAAACCCAAAAAAATTAACATAATCACTAACTTACTAACATTTGCCTATAAAAAAAAGGTTAAAATACTAAAATCAATTAAATTAAATAAATACTACTTAAGTGGAACTACGTAGGAGTTCTCAATAAGAAATAAAATAACATGTGTGCCTGAATCCCTGGCCACATATCTGAAAGCCTTGCCTATATAATTGAATCCAGTCATCTTAAAGCTCCATCCTTCAAGAACTTCTTATCCCAGAACATAATTTTGTACCTATCAAAACCTAGTTATGGGTTTCTTTTCTGTTCTTTTTCTTTATTTTTTTTTCCTTCCCAAATTAATCGGTTCATGCAGAACGCCTTTTCAAAAAATAAAAACCGGGTAATGCAAAACCGATTTTGATATTTACACTCTTCCACCCTTGTAATAATGGATCTTTCGAAGGAAAAAGTGGTTTAGTATTTGATCTACTTGACAATGTGAGAGATGTTTTGGGATGGTGGTTCTGTCCGGCATAAACAATCAGGCAAGGGATTAGCATAAAAGGTTTCTTCTGAGCGAAACCTGTCCATGCCCTTTGTTCCAGAAATTGGTCCTTTTCTCTTCCTGGGGGAGCCAAGTCTGCAATACATAACAATTTTAAAATCACAAGCAGAAGTTCAATCTGAGATCCTCGTATAAGAATGAGTACATTGTTAACTAGATTTTTTCAATAGATGAAACATAATATTGACATGAGAATTGAAATATGGCCAAAGTAGTGTTTGTAAGACTTGGATAATCCTCATCTCTTGAGCTACCTTTGGGAGTTGAGTTAGGCTTAGGCCTAAGATGATACCAAAATTTTCACGACATGTACGCAACAAAATTTACAATTCCTCAAAAAATAATTAAAATCAAAATTGGAGAAGTTATTTCGAGTAGTAGAAATTATTATTTATTAGTGTGGCACTAATGGCTAACAACTGTCTCCAACAGGGATTTGAACTTCGTTCTTTAAAGTTACAGGATACGACTCTTACCACCAAGCTGACAACAACATAAACAATTTCTCTGCAAATAAAAAAGAAAGAAAAGAAAACTTACCGTCTAATGTGGAGATCGATAATCCTATTTGACAGTTTTTCCCCCTCAGTCATTGTTCCCTGATCCAGTTTATCAAAGAGACGAACAAGGGCTTTCCTAATTGAAACAAGACAGGACAAACAAAACAACTTTGTAAAGGGTGAACTAGAAAAGGGTAATTAAACAATTTTTAAAAGATAAATAAATATGTGCTCCTTGAGTAAACAACAGCTTACCTATCTGGAGATATTGATCTACCACGTCCAAGAAAACGGCGATGACCTTCAACAGCCCTTGCCATGTTTCCAGAATAAGAGGGTATAAATACATCACTCTCGATAGATACAATATAGTCAAGAGCAGCCATTTGAGAAGCATGATTAAAAAAGGGTTCAAGCTCCTCAATGGATGCCAATGTTTCCTGAAAATAATTGTATGAAGGTTAATACACATCATACCAATGCTTCCTATCATTCAGCTATAATCTCAGAAAAGCAGAAGTCAACTATATAATTTATTTTTAAGCTAGTTGAACGTAATATCACTCCCTCCATCTCATAATAATGGTCATTTAAGGTAATGAACACATCTTAAGAAAATGATTAATTATACTAACTCTTAATGAAAAAATGTGCCAGGACTAAAATATTCTTGTGCTCCCACTTATGATCAGATAAGCCCACCCTAAGCTATGTAGTCAATCGTGGTCATAGCCGTCACTATAGTGCTGTAGCGTTGGATAGCGGCCCCAAGATACTATATGAAACCCCACTGCGTTTTGGTCTTGCGTGGAGGTTGAAGCATCGCCTATAGTGGCGCGATCAGACGGCAGCCAAATAGCACTTGCTGTGATAGGAGTTTGATTGGGCTGGATCCTGTTGAGGGTGATGTGCTGATGGGCTTTCATAATTAGAGGCCCAGAGTGTGGAGGGTTTACACTAGGAAAAATAGCATGGGGAACGTGTGAGTGGTGAGCTGGCAGATAGTAGTAGATTCCCCTAAAAAGAAGGCGTGTGAGGGGGATGAGAAAGTGAGGATAGAGTTTGTTAAACCTGATATGGTTAGGCAGTGAGTTTCTCTCTCAGTAAGGAGCATTGCTCTGGGCTGCATTTTTGCAGATTGTTCATCCATTTCTTCACCCATTAATAATGGAAATTCATCTATTGACATTGCTTTATTTTGCAATCGTTATCTCCTCTCTATCATGCTGCAGCAGCTACACTGAAACTTCTGTAAATGTTTGCATTTTTTGGATCTTTTGGTCACTTCACCGTAAAATAGCCATTTTTTACCCTCAACTTACAATTGTGCCCTCTTTTATTTAGGACGTTTTGGTCATTTCAACATAAAATTCTGAATGCCAGCAAAATAAGGCACTCGTGTCGTGTGATTCTTCTCCAAATCCAGTTCACCTCCCCTCCTCAGCTCTTACCTTGTGTGGATTTCCGACAATTCTTTATGTGACTTTCTGGCAATCATCCTCACCTTGGAGATTGTGATTCCATTAAGGAATCACTTGTATATATTTTAAATACTTAAATGAGTAATTTTAACCATGGAGGCTAAAACTTATTTGCCTTATATTGGGTTTGAACAGCAATGAACTTTGATTATTAGTTGTGAATCTTGAGTGTTCTTCTATTTCGTTTAGCTTTTATATGTATGATGAGTTTCTTGTATTGTTTCCTTAAACTTTACTGTAACGGCGGCTACACTACTGCTACCCGCTATAGCGTTTTGGGGGTCGGCTGCTATCAGCCACTGACTACATCCCCGAGTTGCAACTACACCCATTTATCCAAGTCTAGCAATACAATACAAACTACTTTAATAAATAAAGATAACACTGAAAAAAAGTAATAAATACTTGGCCTTTGTTTGGGAGTTTAGGAGCGGAAGGGAGGGCTTCCGAAAAAAGGGAAGAAAGGAAAAAGGAAGAGAGGATTTTAGAGGGTTTAGAAAGAAGAAAAAAATTAAATTATTTCCATGTTATAATACTCTCAAAATTATAAATACACCTATCACAAGTATTAGTATTCTCATACTTGGTTTATCATTCTCTATAAAATCACTCTCTCCAAAAAGGTGAACGATTTCTTTCTCTTCCTTTTCCCTTCCCCAAAAACCCTCCTTTCCTCCAAACTCCCAAACGGAGCCTTAGTATTCGTAAGTGTCAAATAATGAGATACAGATATTCAAACAAGAATTTAATATGAGACGGCGTAACATTATCTTCTGTTATAAATTTTAATTTACTGTTAATAAAATGTAGGGATCATTTTTCAATAGTTTATGGTCTACTATAAAAGTTTGTTTCTCATAATAACTGATAACTTAAGACACTGCAATATAAGTTCAGTACCCGCCATCATAGAACATTTGTTTTTCCTTTCCTTTATGTTGAAATTTGGGCCTAACTCATCCTTACAAAACCGGCTTGTAAGGTGACGAGTGCCTCCTCTTTATAAACTATTCTCAAGAGTGCTATCTATCCGACGTGGAACTAAATCCACCCCCTCAAAGCTAACACAATGAAGGTGTTGGAGGATGCAATGAAGGCAAACCAAAGGCCGCAATTTAGGTGACTAGGGACGGACCACAATAAAGGCGGAATTTCCAACACTACCTCTTATAGAAATCATAACAGCATGACGGGCCCCATTATGGCAGAGGATAATAGGTAATGTATAATTTAGGACAGAGGGTTAATTATATAAAGGAGGGGATGGACACTGAAAAAGATTTGAAAATTAGGCATTGGTTTGGGAATTGGGATACAGAAAATACTAATGCATTATCAAACTTTATTTTCTAAAGATAAATTGAATAAAAAGCCCCCACCATGCGTCAACAACATAAAGCAACAAAGAACTGCAATTATTACCTTGCTCATTAACAATGGATAACGGGATCGCAGTTCAGCCATATGGGACTCACCCCCATAAATCTCTCCAGCAGCAATATATATCGGCGTATTTGAAGGATATCCAAGAGCAGTAAGAAAAATTCCAACTTCCTTTGGTGTTAAGGGGCAAAATCCTTTGGACCTCTGTTCTATGGGATCAATATCTTTTACTTTCCAATAGGAAATGTTCTCTCTACAATTTTGTCATATGAGAAATATCACAAACCAAGTATGAGAAAAGACATGATATTCAATTTATCCTTCTGAAGATTCCACAGTTCCATACCTGATAATCCGTAGCTCTTCAGCTTCATCAAGAGATAAATCATGCGTGCACCCACTAAATGCAAGCATATCCTTCTCATAACGTAAATGCAAGGCAATATATGGACCCCGTGACCTCATTCTTTCCACCAACAACTACAAGAACCCAAAAATAGTATTACAGATTGAGAATAAAAATTAATACAGGGTCGTGGAAAAGTATTAGATAGAAAGCAAAGAAACCAATCAGTTGAGATATCATCATATACTTTTCCTATTTGTTCAATACGAGGAGAGAAACGGAGTGCTTCATAGCAAACTCGGCAACGAAGCTTTTGAATGTCTGGAGGTAGATTGTTGTTCGCTAGCCGTGAATCGGATTTTGAAGCACGAATAACCTGAAGAAGTTAAAAATATTATGGGTGCATAATATGTTAGAAAATAATGGTGAAAAAAATAGAATGGTAACAGTAACAATAGATTTTCAACATACATACTTCGTGATCTTCCCACAATTTTGCAATTTCATTCTCATAGTAATCCATGCCAGACCAGCTTCTGAATTGCTGCTTAACCATTTCAGTTTCATTAACCAGTTCAATGGGAAGCTTCTTAATGATTTTTACATCGTTAGCTAGAGAACTAATAAAATGCTCTTCATCAAAAACATCAGAGAAATTGCTGAAAGAAAAATCATAAAACCAGAATTAAAAAAAGAATAGTCTAACATAAAGAGAAACTATAAAAGAAATAATAGCAAAAAAAGAGGAATTCAATTTTTTACCTAGTATCTTGCCAAAATGATCTTTTATCCAGTTCTGGAATTACAAGAGTAGCATTTATGATACGAGCTACAGCTACCATATCACATATCTGCAGCAAAGGAAACATATGTTCAGTTTCTAGCAACACTTGAATATGACAAGTTTAAATGCGATGGTCCTTCTCATTCACAATTTGTCATCCAACGGCATAACAAACAATTTGTCAAAAAAAATGTTCAACCTCAAATGAGTTGGCATTAATAACAACAACATGCGTATGTGATTAACAAAGAGAAAAGAGAAAGATCAGACCCCAGAACGCATTTGGTTGAGCCCACCATTTGTATGAACTAAAAGATATCCACGTGACTCAGCAGGAGCTGAATGAACATGTATTAATTTGAGTAAGTACCAAACTAATTCATACTTGTAACTTGTAATGAAAGGCTATGTTTAAGTTTCTTACCGGTGTAATTAGGAGTAGGCTTTGTACATGGAAGAAAACCACGATTTGATGGAGGCTTCCACAACTTCACGTAATCTGAATCCCCTTTTGAACGATTCAACTGTCAAACAGAAAGAGTCATATAAAACACTAAAGGTATCTTTACATAATTTAAATATATATAGCTGCATACATGATACACCGATGTCTCTGCAAATGTAATACAACCAAACACTTAAGGTGCATATCTTCTTTACATAATTTAAATATATCTAGATGCATACATGATACACCAATATCTCTGCAGATGTTTATACAATCAACCCAAACAAGTTTAAGATCACACAATACAAGAGGTGCATAAACACTAGAAATGAGCATAATCAACTGTCCCACCTACTCGATAGGGAATAGGAGACGAGATTCACTAACGTATTAAAATACATGTTTGCAATTAAGCCAACGTTCGAACTATTATTATTTGGATTGACTTATTTGAGCTTAACTACTGGCATAAACACTTGTCGAACAATTTGAGAGAACTAATGGAAACAGTTTATCACATGTCAATTAACTGTTTTCAGGTAATTTGATAAGCATTCTAGGATAGATTATGAAAGTTACTTATAGCTTATATGAAAACAGTTCGACTTAATTTTATCTTTTGTTATAGAAAAAACTTATACATAAGCACTTATATGATAAACGATTATGCTATAAGCACTTAATTAATTTGTTTATCCAAACAAGGCCTACTTTAATAAGCTCAGGGGCGGATACAAAGATAGTTTTCTTAGATGTAGGGTATTATATTTCCTTAGCATTTTCATAGTTTTTAAACAGATGATATACCCAAACAAGTTACTAGCTAGTGCTGACACGCAGGACCAAACCTTGGAAGTAGAAAGTGGTAGTTTGGATAAATGGGGTGGAGCTAGCTCTTGTGTCCGTTGCAAGTTTTGAACCTGTCAAAATTTGAAAGACATACTTAGTAAACCAAAGGTATCCTGACGCAACTGCAGAGACTAATCCCCTCGAGGTAACTAAGATTCATTTAAGGAGTTTACCTCTCCTAAATTTGAAACACATATGACAACAAATACAACAATAAAATATAAGGGAATCTTCCACTCTCTAACAAAGTTTCCCTAAGTAGATTCCAATACACACACACACACACACACACACACACAAAAAAAAAAAAAAAAAAACACAAAAGCATATACCAAACCACCAATGTGAACAAAGACCCTTGTTTTTTTTTAACATTGTTAGCCATTAATAGCAATCTCTTGAAGTGAACAAAGTATAAAATAAGCAATAACAATTGAATAAAACCCTGATAATAAATAAGTCATATGAACAAGTTTAAAGAACCCTAAAATTAAAGAAAAAGAGACAAACCGTGGGGAACTTGTCATTGAACTTGTGATCCTTAGAAGAAGGAATGTGTAAATGACCAGTGAATAGAGCAAGAAAAGTAATTGAGATAATCGCTGCAGTTAACAACTTCCTCAACAATACCAACGAAATCAATTTCCGTTTCTGCATTCCACTATTGATCAATCAATCAGATTCTGGGTCGCTGATTTCGCATCCAAAAATTAATCTTTTAATCTTTTCTCAACACTTGATTAAGAAAATAGAAGAGAAGAAGAAGAAGAAGAAGAAGAAGAAGAAGAAGAAGAAGAAGAAAACGCCAATAATCTGAACTAATGAATAATCACGTTTGATGTGTGTTTCGGTGGGAAGAACAGAACAGCAAGACAACAAAATCGGCAGGTTGTGTTGTTTTTGGGGTTTCTCCAAGTTTTTTATGTTGTCGGGTTTAACTATTGTCTGACCTAGTACTAGTACTGGTATTACTTTGATCTGTTCCAAATTTAAATTTTGTACTACTTATTATTTTTATGTTACCATTATAAACAAAAGTTTATTTTTTGGACTAATCGAATGATGAGTGTATCTGATTATTTATTTATTTATTTTAAATTGAATATCATCCCCATATTCAACTATGAAGATTAATTCTTTGAGCTTTATGAAATCCAAATAAACAATAAACTCATCCTACGAGTTTTAACGTTGCTGCATGTCCAAGTCTGAATTCGAACCCAAGATTTTGGTTAAGCTAGAAGAACATCTGTCATCTCATCTAAGCGTTCTTGAGTCGGTGTATCTGATTTATAGTATATATCAAATTCATCGGTTATTCAATAAGTAATAAAAATAAAAAGGATTTTTGTTTTAGGGACCTCCTCTTTTAACCTAGCGGTATCTATTTTAGAGATTTTGTCAAAAAAAATATATTTTAGAGATGTGATTTAGAGTCAACTTTAATACTCATTTCGACCTAAGATATAAGCAAAAACGGGTCAACGTAAGTTGATGTATTTGGTATAAATTTTGAACTAAATACATTAATTTTTATTTATCAATTTTTACTTGTATTTTAGGACGAAGGGAATATGTAATTACTAATCCAAATCGTTTTTTTTCTTGGTATAAAAGAGGGCAAAACCCAAGAGAAAAGAAACTACAAAATGTCCCAGACATTTCTAGGCATTCAGGCTCCGAAAATATCATCAAAGATGAGCTTTTGAAGTTAGTAGAAGTCTCCAAAACAATCAAATTCAAAAGATCCACATGAATACTAAAGTTAGCAAGCCAATCGGCACTTCTATTTCCTTCATACAAAGTATGGTTGATTTGCACATGTCAATCAATTTTCAACAGCTTCTTGATACAATATATGAACTAAAATAGGGATATTCCCAATAAACTTGAAATTGACAAAAAATCACGTCGATCAATATCTTATGGTCACTTTCGAATATAAGATGATCAAAATGCTCTCTCCAAGCCATGTATATACCTAAATACAACCCCCACATCTCAACATGTAAGGCATCGCAAGTTTCAATCTTCTTAGTGTAGCCTTTAATCCACTTACCACATAAATCATGAAAAATACCACCACCACTGTTAATCTTGATCCAACCTTCATATGGACGCTTCCAGCCTATGTAGATAGTGTCACTCAACGTAAGCGTAAACGAAGGTGCTCCAAGTTGTAGTCTTTAATATCCCTGACAAATCTCCAGATTAATATAGTTGGATTGTTCGACCGTTGGAAATCAACTTCAAAAATAGTTTTGTTCCCCCACTTCCACAAATATCATCACGTTGTCATGAAGATGGTTTGCCATCTAGATGTGCTCGTCCCTATCCTTTTCCTGTTAAGGTTATTGAAAAACCAATCCTACAATAAAAAAGAAAATAAGTTAGTTATAAAATCAAAGGGAACAATATGAAGCCACGAAGCACATGAAGGACAATTTCATCACTAAATTATTTTACCTTTTCTATTTTTCATTTAAGTTTTTAAAAGTGTAACAAACTAGATCGAGTATGCATAAGATTTTGGGCTGACTTTTTCGTTATCCCATTTATACCATAGAGAAATGCTAGCAACACACATTCTAACACACACTTTTCAACACACTTTCTTTGATTGGTTAAAATTCACATGGGTCCCACCAAATCATGCGGGTCCTATATAAATTGGTGGGTCCCATGTGATATTTAACCAATCAAAGAGAGTGTGTTGAAAAGTGTGTGTTAGAATGTGTGTTGCTAGCATTTCTCTATAACATAAAACAACTTTTCCTATAATAATGATTGTTGTTGGTGTCATTATACAAAAAACAAGAATTTAGATTATTTTTTTTTGTTATATGGTTGGTGTCATTGAAGTAGATAAACAAGAATAGTTTGGTTTGTTATAATTTGAAAGTAACAATCATTTATATTTATACTTTTAATCAAAATCAAAATTTCATAAAAAACAATGTTCGTAATTTTCAAAATTTGGCACAATAAAGAGAACGAAAAGACGGTGCCCGTCTTTTTTTTGTTAGTTACCTATAGGGTAAGTAATTTAATTCATGCTAAGAAATTTAGTTACTATAACATTTAAAAAGGTGAACTGATAAATCTATCAAACATTGGATAATGCATGCTTTATTAATTAAACAAAAGATAAAAAAACACAATCAATTTATCATTGACTTTAAAATAAATAAAAAAAAATCAATTTTGAATATTAGATAAATCACACATAATTGATTTTATCTCATTCTCATAAATTAAACACAACTCTTAGAGTCATGCATTTCAATCACAAACAACATTGTCAACTACATGCACGAACCACCGATATATACCTCAAAAAATGCATATCTTCCTCACTCTGTGTATTAAATATGGATATTTGAGTCATGCATATCATATGAGAATGAACATTATATATGTTAGAACTACAAAGTTATTGTAAATTTTATTTAAAGCATGATATTAATAGTTTATTAATACTACATATAAAGAAAATAAGCTTAAAATAAATAAGTTTGGGCTGGATTTTTCATTACATATTTAACCCTTCATTTAAACTATTTATTTACTATTTTATCCTTTAATAATATTATTTTAAATTTTAATTATAAAGATTAAATCCCATTAAAATAGGAAATATCCCACTACAAAACTAACAATATTATAAATATTATATATGAAGGGGATAGGGATTTTATGTTGAATTATTCATAATTTGAATTATACCCTTAAACAATTTTTCTATCTTAATGTTATACTTTTGGTGGTATTAAAAAAGATAAGGATTTATATGATATTTGTTAAATTACCATTGTTATTGGAAAAGATAAACATGGTTTTTTGGGTTTGTTACAATTTGAAAGTCACAAATATTTGTACTTCTAATTCTAATCAAAAGGAAAAACTTCATATAAAATACCGTTCATAATTTACACGCATTAGCGCAGTAAAAAGAGTGGAAAGACGGACACGTGAGTGCCCGTCTTTTCGCTAGTTTTGCAATAAAAAAATCACTTATAGTTGTATCCAAAAAAACTATTTTTTAAATGATTTTTATTAATCTAAACATACACAAAATAGTTTCTACTTTTTTATTATATATAAAAACTCTATAAAATTATTTCTAAATTATTGAATGCTTAAATCACACTTTTTAAAATGTAAAAACACATGCTCTTAGTTTTTTTTTTTTTGATTTCATCATCTTAGCGGGTTGTTTGTTTTATTTTTCCGTCTTTGTATGGTGGTTTTCTGTTTTCTCTACTGGGGTGGTGTTTATTTGATTCAACTTGAAAAATATTAGTTTATATCAATCAAATCAGTGACTTTAGTGTTGTCAATGTTAGAAACATGAAGGTATGAATATTATGAGCACTTAAATAGAATCATATTTGTAGGCTTATGCATCTTGTTGTATTATGCTATTAACTTTGATGTTATGAGTCTGTTCGTATATTTTTTCTTTTTGGTTTTACCGACTTTTAATTGTGTATTAATGTGCTTTATTATTTTAATAGTAAATTACACTCTCCTCCCTTAAGACAAGTTTGAATTATACTTTCCTCATCTTTTGTGTTAAAATATACAATTTCTTCCCTTATGAGATGCTTGAATTACAACCCCTCCCTTATTAATTAATTTTTTTAAAACAAAAGTAGTGCAAATCACACTATCCATATTCATTGAAAAAAGGAAGAGGGTACAAAAGGCGGGGAAATAAAATGAAAACCTAATCAAAAGGAAATGAACCTATAGTGGGGCATTTCCAACATTTAATCTATTTTAACATAAATAAATATTTTTATGATATGTAATAATTTTGAACCACCATTAAGAAAAATAAATTCATTTCTTTATACATGTCAATGATAATTAAATTTAAACATTTTGTCATTAATTTTATAGTTTAGAATATATAATTCACTCTCCCTTGAGCTTCAATGCTTGTTTCTGATCCTTCTTTGAGTAGAATTACATGCATGCAAATATATGGGTTAATTCCTTTCATCCCTGACATCTGCAAAGCTAGAGCTCTGATGCTTTGGTCCAACGTCTTCAACAAGTTCTTCCTTCAAGTTGCTCTGCTCCAAGATCTTGATGGAAGTCAAGAGTCAAGTGATTTACAGATATCATAGATACCACTTCTATAGTATCATCTACAAAACCCATGGCTTTTGGTATGTTGAACTACTTGCTAATCATTCACCCCCATTTAGCTCTCCTTTGTAAACATCAATAAGGATCATTCCAGTTGCCAAGAAAATCTCCCCAAAAGGATCCCAAAAATAGGAACATTCTCATATGCAAGACATACAAACTTATCTACTTAAACAAGTATATTATCTATCCTTCCTTAAGACATGCTCGATGAGGATTTTAGTTTGACATGTGGCTTGTTGATACTCTCATGGGTGCCATATATGCTGAAGCGAATCCACCCATTTTGTTTCTAAATTTTTTAGCTTCCAAGCATGTTAACATTTGATTCTTCAATCTGACAAGTCTCATACTTTGATAGATAGCCTTTACAAAGCACCGTCTGATCGGATTAACCCAACACATAACACAAAAAAGAAACTGACACCCCTATAAAATTGTCTCGTTAGAGAAATAAAATAACCCATAAAACTATTTTCAATACAAAACTATTTTTTTTCCTAAACCATAAGCGACTCACCGTAAAACCCTCTAATAAAGTACAAAAAATCGATAAAACATCTAAACACATTATATTATAATGAGTCATCAAGATCAAGGCAACAATATCTATTTATTTTAAAAACTTCTTTGTTGTCCATATCAAGACGAGTGTAACTTGTTAAAAGTGTCATTCACAATAGAGGAATGTAAAAACTTCTTTGTTGCCCATATCAAGACGAGTGTAACTTGTTAAAAGTGTCATTCACAATAGAGGAATACTAGCAACACTCATTTTCTAAACACTCTTTTTGTCATTCACTCTTTCATTGGGTGAAATCAATGTATGACTCCACCACTTTGTATGAATTCTATTTCCAAAGTGTAAACCTATAAAAAAAAAAGTGTTGCTAACAGTTCTCTTCAATATAAGGTTCCAAACAGTTTCACCATTTTCCGTGTAGTTCCTCTCAGAAAATCTATTTTTTCTTCTAGTGAATTTACCTTATTTTACTTTTAAAATAAGTAGTGAACCACCAAAAACTTCGAAGCACAAATTAAAAAAGTAATTAACGCTAAAACAATATATACAAAATATTGTAGATTCACAAAAAATTGTAACACTAATATAAGATAATCTAAATTCCAAGCATAATAATAATAAATTAAACCCTAATTTTTTTTTAAAGTAATGGTCATGGTCAATTTCTGCTTGCTTAGCTAGGTCATAGTTTCTCGTTTCTCAGTCAAAAAAAAAAAAAAAAGAGGTCATGGTTTCTCTAATACTATACACATAGAACGAACAATCTTTTCTTTAAGTTCCTTCAATTCTCTTTCTTTTATCACCAAACAACTTGTACCAAAATCCACATGATCGTTTATTTCCATGCATAACACCACCTTCACATTCTTTTCTTCTTGAAAACGACTTGCTCTTTATGATTTCATGTTGAGCACTAAGCAAAAAGATAGATAAAGATCTGCTTCTTTTCCCATCGCTATTAAAACAAAAACAATGCAAAGGAGAAGCACAAGAAGAAACGGAAGATGAAGAGTAACAAGATGAAGACAATGAAGAAACATAAGAACTTGAATTAGAACCATCATTAATAGCAACAAAGGTTCTTGTTCTTCTATGTGAACCAAAAGAAGAAAGTTGAATAAGCTTTTCACTCAAGCAAAGAGAACAAACACCAGGTGATTGGTTGTGTTTTGGGTGGTTTTTGCAACGACCCTTTGGTTTGATTTGACCAATTGTGTCATTTTCTTTTGTGAAAGTTCTTTGTAATCGTAGGTTTCTCATTTTGGTGGCTTATTGTTTTTCATTTGGAATAATGCACAAATTTGATTGTATATATAGAGAGAAGAAAGTATTGAGATATTAATGAGGTTAAGGTGTGGCCATGACGTGGTTGGTGTGTGTATGGTTGTGTTTTCAATTTCCATGATCCTTCATGGTAGCTTCCTTGCGTTATTTATATGAAATGAAATGTCAAAAGTCATTTTAATTTTTTGACGGTTTCTTTATATATAATAATAATTAAGTTAACAAATTAATTAAGTTGATACTAAGGGGTAGTAAATAGACGTGTTTGAAGGAGGCAAGATGGAGCCCACAAGCTGAGTCGGTGCCTCTCATGTTTGTGATGATCGCAATCTAAATCTTTGAGCAACTAAGAACTATTTGTAATTTTTTCAAAAATAATTAATTCGGTGTACTGTTTCACACGTAATAATCGATAATCTTAACCTTTAATATTGCTACAACATTATGAACTGCGGTTTGATTAGTATAAATAGCTATTTTTATTTAGAGTAAATTACACTCCACTCTCTTCAAAGATGTTTGAATTACACTTCCCTCCCCTCTTATGTTAAAATATACACACGCCTCCCTTGAAAATTAAAATTTATACTCCTCTCCCCTATAAGATGCTTGAATTACAACCCCCTCCTTTAATACATAAATATGCACTAAACTTTAATTTATTTTAACATAAATAAATATTTTTATTATATATACTAACTGTGAACCACCATTTATCAAAATAAATTTATTTCTTTATGATGTAAATTTCAGTGATAATTAAATTTAAATAATTTTCTATTAATTTTATAATTTAGAGCATAAAACCAACTTTTAAATAACCATAATTTATTGTCTTTAGTAATTTCTCACATATTTTAATTTTATTTTGGGTTGTTTCATATTTTATAATAGGGGTTAAAACTATATGTTAATGAAATTTTGAATAAAAAAT
>Ga0315914_1002748_pt1 | contig 26857 bp, 8 predicted proteins | sample MpolenodulesMG_FD_203920 | JGI IMG/M metagenome (GOLD analysis project Ga0315914, IMG submission 203920) | Medicago polymorpha root nodule microbial communities from Los Angeles, California, United States - elongated nodules | ecosystem: Host-associated > Plants > Roots > Nodule | place: USA...
ATTTAATCCGGTTAAATAACTATATAAATTTAATCTAAGACCGAGTCATCTAACCGAGTCATCCGAGTGGTTCCGGTTCAGTCATGCGGTTCGACCAATGACTCAGTGGTTCGACCATTGACCCAGTACCCCTGCCGAGTCGATGACCGAGCCGAATTTTAAAACTATGCTCTGGGGTTTTCCCCTTCTTTCTATCTATATAGTTTGAAGGTGTCAAACATATACTAGAAATTAGAAACAAACATATATTTTTACGAAGGGAGAAACCAATATATATAGAAGACAGCTTTTGACTTGGTCAATTCCTATTCCCACAACAAGTTTTTCTGTCAAAAGAATTTCAAAAGTTGAAAACATCAAACTTAGCTAAATCATTCTTTTATTAGGTCATGCCCGAAAACATACTCTTTATTAATTAAAGGCATAATTTGTGTAAAAAAAAATTAATTAAAGGTATAATGATATAAAAGAATTAGATCATTGATCTATAATTCAGATAATTTTTTTATATATCCCATTTTTCCTATAACATTTTGTTCAAAAGTGTGTAATTTTTATATAATTTAAAATATATTATTTTACACGTCTTTAAGGTCTAATTCAATTGACAATGTCAATATTGTTAAGTTGAATATCTTCATTTGGGTTTGAACTTGGACATCTCGCATTTCTAAGTGTGTTTTACGTCGGATTTACCACTTTGTCTAACAAAAAAAAACAAAAAAAGCACAGCATCTGAATATTTTACAAAATCAATTTGAACTTTGAAATTGTTTTATTTTTTATTTTGGAAATGGTAAAAAAAAAAATGGTTCAATAAGATATATACATCATACATAAGGTTGTGTCATTCCTCATGGATACTATATGTAGACAAAAAAATTAATACAAATTAGATGAGACAAGAGATCCTAAAATAATGTAACTTAATACTATTTAAAAGCAAAATTATGTAGTTGACAATATGAATAGAATTTATATCTACAGTGTTAAGAGTTACACTCTAAAACAGTACATGTTTGGCATAATTGGTTCTACAATTTGCATATGTTTAAGTACTTTTTTTTGGAAACGATTCCCTATAGTCACTCAATGTAGTTAGTGATCTAGGTCATTGATCAAAATCGAACGGTTGAAATTTTGAATTCTCAATTTGTCAAAGTCGTAATGTGAAAGTTTTGATCGTACAAAATTTCAGTCCAAAACTTTTACCATGATATACTTATATCCCCTACCTAGGAAAAATATTTGATATTGTAACTTCATTAACAGAAGGATCTTTGGAAGCTTTAGATGTTGATTGATCATCAGTTACTTGTCTTCCAACTGAAAATGCAGGATGTTTAGGATTGGAAAGTGCCATTGTGTCACTTGCTAGCATGACAACAACATTGCACATGGTTGGTCTATCCACTGCATCTTCTTGTACACATAACAACCCAATGTGTATGCATTTCATAACTTCATTGGCTATGTATGTATTTTTCAGTATTGGATCTAACAGTTCCAAACTTTTTCCTTCACACCAAAGATTCCAACTCTGCATGCATATAGAGAACAAAAATGATCATTTTTGGAAAGAAAAAAATATTAAATCAATTTTAAAGAAATCAATAATATAGTTAACACTATTAATTACTAACTTCTTTTACTGACCAATTAATTAGTAACTAAAATGAATGGAGAAAAACTCACATATATAAGAAGACTTTGACCATGTTCTTCGAGATAGAATCCACCATTCTTTTTTCCACATATTATTTCTAATAAAAGAACTCCATAGCTGAAAACATCTGATTTCCCTGAATATAACCCTTCCATCGCGTATTCTGGAGCCATGTAACCACTGCACAAAATCAAATCAACATAATACTAATTAGAATTAGAATGTAGATCAATTTCGCATATTAATTTTTGCAATTAATTACATCTTGAATTGAAAGAATTGACAAAAATAACACATACTATGTGCCCACAACTCTTCTTGTCTTTTCTTGACTTTGACCTTTTTCAAATGCCCTTGCCAATCCAAAATCAGATATTTTTGGATTCATCTCTTGATCTAAAAGAACATTACTTGCTTTTAGGTCTCTATGGATTACTCTAAGTCTAGAGTCTTCATGAAGATATAAGAGTCCTTTTGCAATTCCATTGATAATGTTCAGTCTTAACTTCCAATCTAGAAGTTTTCTTTTTTCATCATCTAACATTCAAGTTACAAAAAAAAAAGGTTATTTCACAACAAAAATTGGTGGAGCATAGAACAAGTAACAAAACTTGAGCAAGGAAGTTGTGTTATTGAGGAAAATATTTAGAGAGGAAATAATCACTCTCTTTCTTCTCCATTCATATTTCATAACTTTATTTGCAAGCAATCTCCTTCAATGTATCTTGCTTAATATAAATCAAAGGTGGTATGATTACTCCAAATCCCTAACCCTAATTGCAACCCTAATACCTAAAATGACAAATTTATCCCTGAATATCAAGTCATTTTTCTCCAATTTGTTGCATTCTTGCATTAGTCTTGAACCACTAAAACTCTGGTCCACTCACACGTTTTTCATTGGTCTTGAGCAACTTAATGAATAAATGTATGCTATAATTAATGTATGTAGTTATTCAAAAACTCATTAAACAAGACTTAGGCCTAATTATCAACTACTTCATTAATTAGATCACTTCTATTCTCTTGCTATTTAAATGAACAAAGTTTGCAACAAGTTTTTTTTGATGGATGTGTTTTGATAGTAAGATAACAATCATTTTGTTTTCAAGCTTTCTAACATAAAGATCAAGATGTCGAGTTTAGAGAACTTTGTTATATTTGCAATGGATCGAGATTTTGTTGATGTGCTAATTTACTTGAAAGGTTTCTTGATTTTTTTTTTATGTATACTTAAACTAAAGCATCTTTTTTTATCCTACTGTTGTTATACACTTCTTTTTATCGAATCTATTTTGTACCATTCTCTACTTACATTGCTCATCTTATACTACCAGTTCATAATAATTCATGTTGGCTGAGGAAACATGTTTGACATTATTCAATTACAGTCTAATATTGTTCTAATTTTTCTGAATTATTCTTTAGAAAACATTGGAATTTGGTGATACATTGCTCATCTTATACTACCAGTTCATAATAAATCTATCTATAGATTTAACATGCAAAATTATGCTTTATTACCTTTAGATTCATATGTCAATAACCAATTCATTATTGGTTGTACGAAAATATAATGATATTCATTTATAACAGACCCGTGCGATAGCACGGGGCAGAAGTCTAGTTAACAATTGAATAAACCGTCAATTTAGTCCTCAAATTATTACACCGTCTTCCATTTGGTCCATGAACTAATGTAAACCATCATTTTTCTCTTATTTTAAAGCAATTGTGGAACTAATTTGATAAATTAATAATAGTTTTGGGACTAATTATAATGTTTCTTTAGTATATAAAATAGAGAAGAGAATGATAGTTTAAAGACTAAATTAAGGGTTTGCATATTAACATTTCATCCAAAATGCAATATATTCTAGTAATAATATTTTGATGGATGTGAAAGAATATTTATGATTCATCTCTAGAAGCCATAAAAAAAACTTAGGGAGAGCTTTGTCACATCTAACGGTTTTACTTGACTCAAAAAATTAGTCTCTCCAATTCGTACATACTAGAAACTTTATCCTCATTGCTAATCTCTACAAACTTTATCAGTATATTGGAAAATGAAAAATATACTAAAATGGAAAATATAAGGAATTAAGTATACTAAAACATACCAAATAGATGAAAGTCAAGGCTAGAGTTTGGCATGTATTCATATACAAGCAACTTTTCATTATCCTCAATGCAACAACCCAATAGTCTCACAAGGTTCCTATGTTGCAATTTAGCTATAAAGATTACTTCATTTGTGAACTCCTCTAAACCTTGACCAGATGTTGTAGACAGCCTTTTGATTGCAACTTCTGTTCCATCTACTAAATTACCCTGAAATAAATGTTAAAAAGAAAGAAAATAACCAAAATAAAATATGGCAACTTTGATTAAGAAAAACTATACATGCTTGTTAATGAGTTAAATGATCATATTCAAACTTTGAAAAAGGATAAAATACTAATTATTAATACCAATTAAAATAGGGTTATGCTAGCAAGTGCCCTAACTGACACAGTTGACTCTGTCACACATATCAATGCATATTTTTTATCTTTAATTATCTATTATAAAAAATTATGAAGATTTAATATTTGGAGATATTCATCGAGACGAATCCAACAACGTCTTATTTGATATTATTTATCTTTGTATATTAGCCGAAAAACATGGTCAAAGTATGTAAGATCAATGGTGCACATTGTCAACTAGGTCATCTAATATAGGACGGAGGAAGAAAATTTTATGTAGAAAAATTTGCTTTTTGTAGATTCAAGATGTCGAATACACAATTTTTACGAAAAAAGTCTCAAGAGTACTTTTTAGCATTTCCCGGTAAAATACTCCTTCTGTCTCACAATATTAGTCGTTTAAGGTTTGTGCACGATTATTAAGGAAATGATTAATTGTGTTGATTTCAATGGTAAAATTAGTCGCATTTACTAAAACACCCTTATTAATTGTAGTTAGTGGAGTAGTTAAGTTGGATGAAATTCAATAAATAAGGTTATAATATTGGGAAAAAAATAATAAATGCTGCATTAATATTGTAAAGTGACAATTATTTTGAGAAAATGAAAAAATGTTAAAGAGACAATAATTGTGAGACGGAGGAAGCATTAACATTTCTGTATTGAAAATAAGAAAACATACCTTGTAAACAGGACCAAAACCACCTGCTCCTAGTTTACATAATTCTGAAAAGTTATTAGTACTCTGTCGAATCCATATTAAAGGGATTATTGGGAGGTCAGCATTATATGAATCCTCTCCTTGAATATGGCCATGATGAGATATGGGAATCGTCTCTGATATTAAAAAACTTTTATTAATGTGAAATATATGAATACCGGACACAATATTGATACAAATAAGAAATTTACAAATTGTGTTACTTACCTTTATTTGAGTGATTCCGCCTCCATATGAAGAAGATACAACAACTTATGAGAGCAAGTACCACCACCAACACGATGACAATAGTGATGATCAAGGTCTTTGATTTACTTGAACCTCCTTCCTCGGCTGTAAGTGCAATAATAGCAAAAATGAACATGTCACATTTCTCACCAAATCTTTTTCATATATATACACACACACCCATAATGCTTCTTTATGATATGAATACTTTTTATTTTATTTTTATAAAAATATTTTTTTTGTATAATAATTAATTAATACATCATAAATGTTGGGTGATGACAATAAATCATATAGGGTTTTTAGCGTCATTTTAGAGAAAAACTAGCTAGTTTACATGTGTTTTATTGGAGTTTTGTGAAGAAATCGTTCAAAAATTCATGAGAGGACAAAAGAAAGGAAAAAGCATTGAAGCAATGGAAATTCATCCGAACCTGACAACTATGTAACCGTGTTGTGCTTTTTTTACAAGTTTATCACTGATGATACTTGGGGCATCGTCGTTACGAACGTTCTGGTGAAAAGAAATGGAGCAAGGAATGGAGAAACCAAGAAGTCAGCTACTGTCAATCTTGCATCACAGGCTACGTACCCCGCATCGTGAGACACAATTGAAAATCAATGTGATCGCTACTATCTATCTTGTATTATGGGCTACAAACCCGTATCGTGATAATAGAATGGCATGCCAAAAGAAAGCTCATTGCCTATCTCGCATCGCGAGATTTAGGCTCGCATCATGAACGAACTTACCCTAAAAAATAGGGAAACACTCGCCTGTAAATATCAGGCACCTAGGTCAATGGAAAAATACTTCTTGACGAGCAGACGAAGGTAGAAACACAATTTTGGAAGGATTGGAGCGACCGGAGCCATTCGGAAGTGAAGAAATCATCAATTGATGATCCTTTTCTTATGTTTTCTTATTCATATCTATTTATATATGTTAAGAAACTAAAGTAGCTAATATTCTCTAGCTTAGGTCATGAAAGAGGAACTTCCTTGTAACTGTTTGATTATGTAACTTTAAATTATTCTATGATTATTTTGCCGATTACTTTGCTATTAAATTCGGTTAATATTGTTTTTAATATCTTTCATGCGTCTTGAGATGTCCATAAATTGATCAAGTCACAATGAGTACTAACCCAACATTGTTGGCTGGACTTATTTTAATCATTCTACTATTGATTAGATTTAGACATAAACTAATGATAAATGTTACTTACTTTGGTGTTCTTAAACCTTTGAGGGTTATGGACTTCACCGAGACATCAGGAGACAATAACAGTTGAAGATATTTAGTGACCAAGATATTGGCCTAGCTATTTTGTTCAAATGTATTAAAATAAAGTAACCGATAACATTGTATTCATAATTTGTAGTTACATAAGCAATTCAAGGACGGAATCTGACATGACCTTCTCTCTCTCTATATATATATCTCTATCTCTCTCTCTCTCTCTCCCCCCTCTCTCTCTCTCTCAAGAAAATTAAACCAATCAAATTGTCAAGTGCAAACCCCCATTTTATTACAAATACCATAATCATAAGCGCAATAGTCGTGTGGAAATCAGGCAATCCTTGTGAAGACGGATCTTTTATAAATCTTACTACTTGTCGACACACAATTACATTTGCTAGTAATTTGTATCATTAGGTCGACCCAGGTAAACCCACATCTATCACAAGACTGCCTTGGGCATTTATGGATTGCTCAATAGGCCCCTACAAAATGCTAAACCGATTGGGTCACAAGTTTTGATTAATTTTATTTGTGTGTAAACCCCAATCAGATCTTAACTCCCTGACCGAGTTCTTTTAATTCAATTTGATAAAATCTATGGTTTGATCTAGGTTGGCCAAAATCATTTTTAAAAGTATTGTATCTGTTTATTACAACTTAAAAATAAAATAAAAAATTAAAAGATAACTTCAAATGAGAAGTTGTGATGAGTAGCTTCTCAAAAAATATATATTTTCTTATATCAAATAGAAAATAAGATAGAGATATTTCTGTATAAAAAAACATTTTTAAAAAAGAAAATTGACATTCTAATATATTCATTGTGTTTTGTTATTTTAGTGCGTAATTTTGTAATAAAAATTGATTTTTATATAGTTGTAACTTTTAAAAAGAAAAATTAATTTTTATTTTAGTAAACAAACAGAAAATAGTTTCTGTTTTTTATAAAAAAGATATTAAAAAATAATCTCTAAATTATTGAATATCAAAATTATTTAATTTTCAATATGTAACAAATGAGCTTTTAATATAGCACTATTTTGTCAAAGAAAAATCGTAGTGCACTATTTTTTACTCTCATTTTTTTTAGATAACCAATCAAAAGCTATCATATAGACTATTTTTTCTGTTTTGAGCAACACAAAATCTATAGAATACAACCATCGTTATTTTGAAAAGTCAAGCACATATAGACAACCTAAAGTTTCATGACCAAAAAATAAAAAAGACAACCAAAAGTTATTAAACCTTTGATTTGACCCATTGACAATGATTAAGAAGAAAATAGGAATGATAATTTATATTTATAATAAGTTATTAAACTTAATATTGACTTTGTCAAAAAAAATTAATATTTGACAGACAGGAACGTTAACTATTCTATTAGCAAAAACTTCGTTGATTAGTATTTACTTGTCGCTGGAGTCAAAAGCTTATACAAATATTTTCTTTTGTTTTGAAGAAAATTAAACATTTTTCTTTTCTTTATTACCTTTAAAAGTCATTATATGTTTGAGTTTATGGTTTAGAAAGTGATAGGTTAACCATTTCGAACATTATTTTTTTCAAGCATGTACGAATATTTAACTTTGAAAAGAGTAAGATAATTTTTTATAATCACTACGTTAAGAAGGATTAATGCATCCGTCTTTTAGCTTTTTTATTGCGTTTAATTGAATTTTTATCTTATTGTGTTTGGTTATCATTGTTTAGAATATACCGCAATTAAATTGTTCATAACGTAATAAAATTTAACTAATTTCTTTAATTAATTACACATTTAAATGAAGGGTACAATTGAAAGATAAAATAATCAATCTAAAATAATATAATCATTTTATATATAGATATAGACGATTAACCTAATTTATTATCTTTAGTGCAGTGTTTTGTCTCAATCAAGTTTTTTTATCCACAATATTCGAATTCAGATTTTAATTAAAAAAATTAAGTTCAGTTCCATTCATAACAACGTAAGTATAAAAAAATTCTTCTATAAATAAACTATTCGTGAAGAAAAACATAAGCACTTTTTCAAAAAGTAAAAAAGTATATTTCATCCATGATAACTCCACAATGTTAGTGTACTTGTAAAAAGCACGATAAGAGATATTAGGGTTAAGTATCGTATTCTAGGGTTTAGACTGATTATTGATTGTCCCAAGGCAGTTTGTTGTTAGTCATCTCCCGTCGAAAGAATTGACGTCAATTGATTTGGTCCCGCCGACCGCCGGTTTTTAGATCGTCGGGAGGTTTCATAGGTTTATGAGTGTGGTCTAGGTTAGTTTTACCGTTTCCCACAGACGGCGCCAACTGTACTTGCAAAAAGCACAATAAGGGATACTGGGGTTAAGTATCGTATTCTAGGGTTTAGACTGATTATTGGATGTCTTGAGAGTGTTCTCAAGGGTGGTATTTATAGCCTCCTTGTGGCGTGGCTTCAACCCAAAGAAAGCTAGGATTTTGGTCTTTTAGGCGGTTTCTAGATGTTTCTAGAAGTTAAGAAAGGCGGCGCCCTAGGAAGGGCGCGCCTGGGCCTCAGAAGCCCTTCTGAAGGGTGTCTGAGCCTTTCTAGAGGGCTTTAAACCTTTAAAGAGGGCTTTTAAGCCTTTAGGAATATTATGGCAGTTCAAGTAGATATCGATTTCAGTCTCCCCTCAAAAGATTTTAGTCTAGATTATAAAACTAGAGTATTTTAAATGATGTTTTAATATCTTCATAATTGAAAGAAGGAAGAAACAATAGAAACAAACTTGTAACAAGAATAAAAAAGTGAATCATAAATTATCTTCCAAACAAACCTGGATTTGGGAAAGGAGCAGAAGTTGCCGAAGTAAGTTGATAAAACATAAAATCATCATACTTCATCAAACAACTTGGAGCAAGAACTTGCCAACCAATCTTTGTCCCACAGCATTTAGGAACTTTGTCTAGCATAGCCTCCAAACATTGATTACATTGTTTTTCATTAAGGTCCCTACTACACTGCACCAATCCGTATCTTTTTTCATTACTCAAATTGAACCCTCCCATTGCATACAACTTATTGGTCTCTAGAGTAGCTTCACTTATTAAACTTTGCATATTATCCTCAGCTTTATCAAGTTCTTGTGGGTTAGTGATGTTTTTTGACCCTGGCCTTTGCCATGATGGACTTGTTGTGAGGTTTCCAAAAAAATTATGGTTGGAATACCTACTCAAAGACATATTTAGAAATCTTAAGTTATACTCCCTCCGTCCCATATTAGATGACTATTTGACAATATGCACTATTGACCTGATATATTTTGACCATATTTTTCTACTAATATACAAAGATGAATAATACTATATAAAATATTGTTGGATTCGTTTCAATGAGTACCTGAAAATGCAAAAGTTGTACCATATAACAGCTGAAGCTCTATTAGGACAGCGTTGAAGAACATCTGAAGCAGCAGTAGAGACACAAAATTGACAAAATGATCCAGTGACATCACCTCTACAATCATAGAGACCATAGACAGCATCAACTGTGTTCTGTCCTATACTTGTGTGATTATATCCTTTACTTACAATAGCATCAGATGAAAGAAGTGAGAGGACTTTATTAAGGTTAGATTTGTATGTAGCTGTAAGAGATTGTTCGGTTGAGGTGTGACAATCATCACCTACATAATTTGGTGATTGTGCAATTGATTTTGTGAAAAGGGTGATGATGCTAATAAATCTAATAATGGAAATGAGTATGAGTTTTTTTGCCATTTTTATTTTGTGATGAAATGATTGTCATGGCAATATGTTCTAGCTAGTTGAAGTTTATATTCAAGAATTGAGGTTAATCATTGAGGTGCCATTTAAAAATGACTTGGTACCGGAGGTTTCTACCTCTTAGTGTATCCCTCCGCAATCTATTAATAATATATAAAAATTGAAGTTCAGTAAAATTTCATAATCGTATTTTTTAAAATTCATGATTTCTGTAATTTTATAATCATCGAGCAAACATTGAATGATGTTTTGTATATAAAATAAAAATTTATTTAATAGAAACACTACATTGATGTTTATATATTAAAAATAATTACGGGTTTCCAATATTTTATTATAACGACTTTTTTATGTGTATATAAAATTTGTTTATGCAGATATCAACATTTAAAATCTGCAATGAAAACAGTGCAAACATTGAACAATGTTTTGGATATAAAATAAAAATTTAATTAATAGAAACATTGCATTAATGTTTATATTTTGAAAATAGGCTTTGCACAAGGAACTTGAAGAGTCGGTACCCAAGATTGTATAGTATCAAAAATTTATTGTCAATGTTTCTATAGTGAGAGAAACTCCAATTTCTCTCTAACTTCTCTTTTATTCATCGAGGAGGGGGTAGTTCTAGGTCATTTTTTGACATAGAATCACCCCCTCTATGTCTTTTTTTCCATTTCTTTCGATCTAAATAAGTGATTTCCACGTATATCAAGTTTTTTCTTTTGTGTTTTTTATGATTTCATCGTCTGAGTGCGGCGTTGTGTTGTTCGTCGTCTTGAGCGGCGTTGTTTGATTTTGCGTCTTGTTGTGGTGTTAGATTAGTTCATATTGAAAGATCAACCCAGCCAATCTTAGATTCAATTAATGATTTGGACGTCAACGTTGCAGATTCGAAAGTACGGGTATTCTGGTGATTTAGATTTCATCGTATTATTTGTAGACATTTTGCCGTTGTATACTATTAACTTAGATTATGTGAGTTTGTTCGCAGATTCACCTTTACATCTTTAGCAATGATAATCATGTTATTGTATCTAATGTATTCTATTAATTTTAATGAATGAATATCGTTTTGTTTTTGTCAACAAAAAAAAAGATTGTATAATATTTGTCCAAGTATTTTAATAATGAGCTATGCTAACAAGTGCGCAATTGTTAAGAAGACAAAAGTAAAAATAATTAATGTGTTTAATGAAGTAAAAGTCCATTTTTAAAATTTCAATCTAATAAATTTACAAGATAAAGTTTTTTCATTAGATTTCTAGTCTTTTCCTTTGATTATATATTTATGGCTACCCATAATGAACCAATAATTTCCTAGATCTATATTTTATACGCAACCATTTATTGACATGTGTACGGAAGTCAATGTCTATTAATTACGCTAAGTGAAGAATGCAACATCTTGGTACAAAAATTAAATTAAATAATTGAAGAGGGTGGCCAATGATATAAGTGATTTGTTTTATTAAAAAAGAATTGATTGGTTGAATATTTTTATTTTTTAAGAAACTTCATTGTAGGTTAGAATAAATATTATTTTAAGGAAATATGTTTATGGTGGAACACCCCAATTTTCATATTAGACTATTTATATTATTATTAGATAATATTATTATTATTATTATTATTATTATTATTATTTTCCGTTGAATTGTGCAATCATCACCTACATAATTTGGTGATTGTGCAATTGATTTTGTGAAAAGGGTGATGATGCTAATAAATCTAATGATGGAAATGAGTATGAGTTTTTTTGTGATGAAATTAATTTCATAGCAATATGTTCTAGCTAGTTGAAATTCATATTCAAGGATGAGGTTATCTATTGATATGTGTACTAAAATCGATGTGTATTAATTATGCTAAGTGAAGAAATCAGAGCCGGCTCAGGGGCTGCGACTAAAGTAAGGGTTTTAGGCTCTCAAATTTTGTAGGCTTCATATTAGGTCTCTAAATCTTTTTCGTTTTAAATATATTTTTGTAAGTCAAAAATTTTAAACATTTTTGTGCCTAGCTTAGCTGATACTCTGGTAGTTAAATGAAGAGTTGTAAACTTGTAGTTTATGTAGCAAATTTGATTACAAATGTAGCTATTATTATATTACTTTTTTAGAAGAAGAAAAAAATGTAGCTATATTATATTAGTCATATGGTATCTTAAATTCTTTTTTTGTTCAGATTTCTATTAATATGATGTTAGTTGTTGGAAATATATTAAAATAGGTTGTGTGCAAAAAAAATATGCAAAAGTAAATATTTGTGTTAGAATTCAAGATTAATTTGTTGTTTCAAGGTTTAATAATTGATAAATAATGTCTATATTAAATATTATTCTCAACATATATTATTAATGAGAAACTAAAATTTTGTTTAGAAAAATTCTTACACTAATGAGATTGAGTCTAACGGAAGGAGTTAGACTCACGATCTAACGAACGAATCAATGTTGTGACCATGAGAGATACGCATATTTAATGTTTGACATGTCTCAAATAAGATTACATATTTAGTGTTCTTAATTTATATGTTTCTTTGTCAACGCACTAAAAAAGTCTCAATTTAAATATTGCTTTAGACCTACAAACGCATTGGGCCAGCTCTGCGAGAAACCAACATCTTGGTATCAAAATTAAATTAAATATTTGAAGAGGGTGGCCAATGGTGTGACTACTCTTGTTTCTTTAAAATACACATGTACTCCTCCGTTCCAAATTATAAGTAAAAAAGACAAACTTTCGTCATACTTAATTATGTTATTTCAAAAAATCATATATTTTTAAAGTAAAATTAAATGTAAATTGCATGTAATTTGTTTTCTCTCTCATTTTCTCCATAACAAATAACCAATGAAAATTGTTTTTACATATATATATTAAAATGGTTTGTTTTATTAAAACAAAAATTTGAACGGCTGAATATTTTTTTAATATTTTTATTTCTCTAGAAACTTCATCGTAGGTTAGAATAAAAGGGAAATGTTAACTAGTGCTCCTGGAACACTAATTAAAGACTTTAAATAGTAACTTTTTATAAAACTTTGTGTAATCAGTGCATTGGAAATTGAAAACTTTTAAATTTTGAAAGAATAATTACTTTATTTAGTATGCTTAAAGAGTGTCCCATAGACACTCGTTAACAAGACCTTTAATATTATCATTGATAAAAAAAAAAATGGCATAATCACATTTGACTCCATTTTAGTTTGCACGTATATCACATTAATTCATATCAAAATATTGTATAGAGGCAGGATGAAGTGTGACTTGGTTAAATGAATTCATCTAGACGGAATTTGTCTGTAATATGGTACGGATTTAAGCTTCACTATCACATTTGTGTCTTAATCACAATAATTCTTAAACATAATAAAGAAAATTGTATACAAATTGTCCGTCAATATTGAAAAATTGGTCTAGTTGCTGATTTGTTTGCTAATGTGTATTGAGAAAGTTCTACTTGTTGATATTGACACATTTGTAAACATATTGTATGAATGTTAATTTAGCACAGACACGACATTTACTTTTGTGGTGTAGAAGAAAGCAAAGTCAGACAACCCCTCACTCAAGTCCTTTTTTTTTCTATTCAAAAAGGAGGTGAGCAAAGCACCAGGCCACCAAAATATATATAAGATAAGAAAAAAGTATATAAAAAAGGAGGGGACCAAACCAAAACCTCCATATTAATTAACAAATCTAAAATTAGGCATGTATAATGGGCCTCTAATACAATTAGGAAGATCAAGCTAAACTTTCAAAGAATTGGAAGATAAACCTATATTAGCAAGAATGTCTGCACATTCATTGCCCTCCTAAAAACATGAGAGACTATAAAATTCATAAAGCTAGTTATAAGAGTTTCATAGAATGAGGAGGTGAGCAAGAATGTCTGCACATTCATTTTTCAGATATGCTATGAGTGGGAAGGATAACTTGTGTTGCAAGGTTCCTCAGATTAGGATAATCATGATTCAGCGAAACCAACTCCAGAAGCAAACTTAAATAGCTTCAATAAAACAACTAAGTTGTACTAGAAACATTGTCGGAGAACTGCACTTGAAAAACATCCCATCAACAACAATTTCAAGTTTACGTCATTAGAATTTCAATTCCTAAATCTTCTCAAAAGCCTTCTCATTCTCAACAACATGTCTCCACCCAACAAGATCGATCAACTACAAAATCCAAGCAATAATGAAAAGCAACAAGGATATAAACTCGAACAAACCAAACTTTCAAACTCTGGGCCAACCAATAACAAATAAGAGATAACAAATGCTTTAAACCATAGGAAGGAACACCATCAAGTGTAGGAGACTTCCAATATGCTAATGGAAAGCAAACACATTCTCAACTTTTAGGAATTTAACAACGGAATAGTGGTGAGGTAATTCAACAAGGATGTACAAACCAAGCTCTGGATATCATGTTTACAATAAAGATTACGAAATAGGTGAAGGATAAAGAGGCTAGGGTTTCAATATATTGTACATAATATACCTTGATGAAACAGTTACAAAGAGAATGTATATATAGTAAAACCTATAATGACCAACATATAAATATAAAAGGCTCAACAGTATAAGCTCAATAGGCTATTATCTAATAATCTCGATCATTGATAAAAATCAAACGGTTGAGATTCATGGACGTCGTTTTATAAATTGTCCTATGTCTATACAACGACTTAAATGAACCGACTGAAGTGACTTTAGGAAATTTCAATGTAGGAAATTTGAGTCCAAATTATTTACCATGTTATACCCACTATCTAGGTAAAATATTTGTTACTGTTACTTCATTGACAGAAGGATCATTGGAAGCTTTAGATGTTGATTGATCATCAGTTACTTTTCTTCCAACTGAAAATGCAGGATGATTAGGATTCGGAAGTGTCATTGTGTCACTTGCTAGCATGACAACAACATTGGACATGGTTGGTCTATCCACTGCATCTTCTTGTACACATAACAATCCAATGTGTATGCATTTCATTACTTCATTGCTTATGTATGTATTTTTCAGTATTGGATCTAACAGTTCCATACTTTTTCCTTCACACCAAAGATTCCAACTCTGCATGCATATAGAGAATAAAAATGATCATTTTTTAAAATAAAAAAATTAAAATCAATTTTAAAGAAATCAATAATATAGTTAACACTATTAATTACTAACTTCTTTTACTGACCAATTAATTAGTAACTAAAATGAAAGAAGAAAAACTCACATATATAAGAAGACTTTGACCATGTTCTTCGAGATAGAATCCACCATTCTTTTTTCCACATATTATTTCTAATAAAAGAACTCCATAACTGAAAACATCTGATTTCCCTGAATATAACCCTTCCATAGCGTATTCTGGAGCCATGTAACCACTGCACAAAATCAAATCAGCATAATACTAATTAGAATGTAGATCAATTTAGCATATTAATTTTTTCAATTAATTACATCTTGAATTGAAAGAATTGACAAAATAACACATACTATGTGCCCACAACTCTTCTTGTGTTTTCTTGACTTTGACCTTTTTCAAATGCCCTTGCCAATCCAAAATCAGATATTTTTGGATTCATCTCTTGATCTAAAAGAACATTACTTGCTTTTAGGTCTCTGTGGATTACTCTTAGTCTAGAGTCTTCATGAAGATACAAGAGTCCTTTTGCAATTCCATTGATAATGTTCAGTCTTAACTTCCAATCTAGAAGTTTTCTTTTTTCTTCATCTAACATTCAAGTTACAAAGAAAAGGTTATTTCGCACAAAAAAAGGGTGGAGCATAGAACAAGTAACAAAACTTGAGCAAGGAAGTTGTGTTATTGAGGAAAATATTTGTAGAGGAAATAATTACTCTCTTTCTTCTCAATTCATATTTCATAACTTTATTTGCAAGCAATCTCCTTCAATGTATTAACAATTGAATAAACCGTTAATTTAGTCCACATATTATATTACACTGTCTTCCTTTGGTCCATGAACTATAGAAATCTATTAAGTACTTCCTAAACTATTTTTAATTCATCAAGTTAGTTTGTAAACCATCATTTTTCTCTTATTTTAAGGCAATTGTGGAACTAATTTGATAAATTAATAATAGTTTACGGACTAATTATTATATTTCTATAGTATAGAAAATAGAGAAGAGAATGATAGTTTAATTTAAAGACTAAATTAAAGGTTTGCATATTAACATTTCATCCAAAATGCAATATATACTAGTAATAATATTTTGATGGATGTGAAAGAATATATATGATTCATATAATCATATGTAGAAGCCATAAAAAGAACTTAGGGAGAGCTTTGTCACATCTAACGGTTTTACTTGACTCAAGAAATTAGTCTCTGCACAAAAATATCTAATTCACACACACAAAAATTACTTCTAGAAAGGAATTAAGTATATTAAAACATACCAAATAGATGAAAGTTAAGGCTAGAGTTTGGCATGTATTCATAAACAAGCAACTTTTCATTATCCTCAATGCAACAACCCAAAAGTCTCACAAGATTTCTATGTTGCAATTTAGCTATAAAGATCACTTCATTTGTGAACTCCTCTAAACCTTGACCAGATGTTATAGACAGCCTTTTGATTGCAACTTCTGTTCCATCTACTAAATTACCCTGAAATAAATGTTGAAAAGAAATTAAAAAAAAATCAAAATAAAATATGGCAACTTTGATTAAGCAAAACTATACATGCTTGTGAATGAGTTAAATGATCATATTCACACTTTGATAAAGAATAAAATACTAATTATTAACCAGTGCCCCAAAAGCACCGATTAACATGACCCTTTTAGTAATAATTTTCTTTTTTGGTACGCTTAACCAGTTCCTCAAGAACACCGGTTAGCATGACTCTTAAATATTAACATTAATTTCTGAATTCAAAATAAGAAAACATACCTTGTAAACAGGACCAAAACCACCTGCTCCTAGTTTACATAATTCTGAAAAGTTATTAGTGCTTTGTCGAATCCAAATTAAAGGGATTATTGGTAGGTCGGCATTATATGAATCCTCTCCTTGAGTATGGCCATGCTGAGATATAGGAATTGTCTTTGATGCTAGTCCATCTATATTAAAAAACTTTTATTAGTTTGAATTTTTTCTTATTAATATTTTTATTAGTTTGAATTTTTACTTATTAACATATGTGAAATACATAAATACCAGACACACGACATTGATACAAATACATTTTTCTAGAGGATCGATACAGATACATAGACACCGCTAATGTAACAAATATAAAATACCACGACACATGTATTTTTCCTTATGATCTAAGACAAGCATTGTTTCTAATAGATCTAAGATTTATATATTTATAACCAAATAAAGAAAACTTGTTAAGTATTACATTTTTCTTATGATCATAAATGAGTTTACAGAATTTTTAATGATAAGTACTTTACAAATTGTGTTACTTACCTTTATTTGAGCGATTCCGCCTCCATATGAAGAAGATACAACAACTTATGAGTACCACCACCAACACAATGACAATAGTGATGATCAAGGTCTTTGATTTACTTGAACCTCCTTCCTCGGCTGTACGTAAGTGCAACAATAGCAAAGATGAACATGTCACATTTCTCCAAATCTCTTTTCATATACATACCCATAAAGCTTCTTTATGATATGAATACTTTTTATTTTATTTTTATAAAAATATTTTTTTTGTATAATAATTAATTAATACATCATAAATGTTGGATGATGACAACGAATGATATAGGGTTTTTAGTCCACTTTTAGAGTCATTTTAGAGACAAAGTAGTTAGTTTACATGTGTTTTAGTCGCGTTTTGTAAAGAAATCATTCAAAATGTCATGAGATGACAAAAGAAGGAAAAAAAAAGCCTTAAAGCTATGGATACTCATACGAATTAGACAGCTCTGTAATTGTGTTGTGCTTTTCTTACAAGTTTATCACTGGTGATACTTGGGGCATAGTCGTTACGGACATTCTTGTGAGAAGAAATGAAGCAAGAAATGAAGAAACCAAGGAGTCAGCTACTGTTAATCTTGCATCGCAGGCTACGTACCCTGAATCGCGAGACACGATTGGAAATCAATGTGATCGCTACTATCTATCTCGTATTGTGGGCTACAAACCCGCATCGTGAGAATAGAATGGCATGCCAAAAGAAAGCTCACTACCTATCTCGCGTCGCTAGATTTAGGCTCGCATCGTGAATCAACTTACCCTAAAAAATAGGGAAACACTCGCTTATAAATATCAGGCACCTAGGTCAATGGAAAAATACTTTTTAACGAGTAGATGAAGATAGAAACACGATTTTGGAAGGATTATAGCAACTGAAGCCATTCGGAAGTGAATAAATCATCAATTGATGATCCTTTTCTCATATTTTCTTATTCATATTTATTTATATATGTTAAGAAACTATAAGTAGCTAATATTCTCTAGGTTAGGTCATGAAAAAGGAACTTCCTTGTAACTATTTGATTATGTAACTTTAAATTATTCAGTTGATTACTTTGCCATTATATTCAGTTAATATTGTTTTTAATGTCTTTCATGCGTCTTCAGATGTCCATAAATTGATCTAAGTCACGATGAGTACTAACCCTAACTTTGTTGGCTGGACTTATTTTAATCATTCTACTATTGATTAGATTTAGACATAGATTAATCATAAAGGTTACTTACTTTGGTGTTCTTAAACCTTCGAGGGTTATAGACTTCACCGAGACATCAGGGGACAATAAGAGTTGAAGAGATTTAGTGACCAAGACATTGGCCTAGCTATTTTGTCCAAATGTATTAAAATAACGTAACCAATAACATTGTATTCATAATTTGTAGTTACACAAGCAATTCAAGGAAGGAATCTGACATGACCTTCTCTCCCTCTCCCTCTCTCTCTCTCTCTCTCTCTCTAGAAAATTAAACCGATCAAATTGTCAAGTGAAAACCCCCATTTTATTACAAATACCCTAATCATAAGCGCAAAGTCGAGTGGAAATTAGACAATCCTTGTGAAGACAAATCTTTTATAAATCTTACTACTTGTCGACACACGAGTACATTTGCTAGTAATTTGTATCATTGGGTCAACTCAGATAAACCCACATCTGTCACAAGATTGCCTTGGGCATTTATGGATTGCTCAATAGGCCCCTCAAAAATGCTAAACCGATTGGATCATAAGTCTTGATTAATTTTATTTTTGTGTGTAAACCCTAATCAGATCGTAACTCCTTAACTGAGCTCTTTTAACTCAATTTGATAAAATATATGGTCTGGTCTAGGTTGGCCAAATGTGGTTTGAAAAGTCTATTTAAGTATGTTTTATCACTGAGCTTTGGAGCCCGTTTGTGATAGTTTTTTAAACAGAAAAGAAATCATTTTTAAAAGTATTGTATCTGTTTGTTACAACTTAAAAGTAAAATAAAAAATCAAAAGATAACTTCAAATGAGAAGTTGTTATTAGTAGCTTCTCAAAAAATATATTTTTTTCTTATATCTGATAGAAAATACGATAGAGATATTTTTGAATAAAAAACATCTTTAAAAAAGAAAATTGTCATTCTAATATATTCATTGTGTTTTGTTATTTTAGGGTCATTCATGGTAATTTTGTACTAAAAATTGATTTTTATATAGTTGTAACTTTTAAAAAGAAAAATTAATTTTTATTTTAGTAAACAAACAGAACATAGTTTGTGTTTTTTATAAAAATTTTAAAATAATAATCTCTAAGTTATTGAATATCAAAATTATTTAAGTTTTTTTATTGAATATCAAAATAATCTCGAAGTGTATTTTTGCACATTTTCTTCCTATTATACCCTCATTTTAATCCACCAATAAATTTCTATTTTTTTGCACACACTTTATCTTTCCAATAAATTTAATATGTTATCTTTCTCTCGTAACAAACAATTGTCAATTATTATCTTTTTCTCCAACAAATTCCTATTTTTTTACACACTCTCTCGTAACATCTTTTTAATTATTTTAAGTCAATATAAAAATTATATTAATGAAACTTCTAGCTTCTTCTTCATTTTCATTTTGTTCTTGTTCTTGTATCTTGTCAAATGAGTCTTCAACTATTGCTCTCTCTTCACCTCTTATCAGCAATTCTAACGAGTCTTCCACTTTTCCTTTCGTTTGAACATTCATGGAGTCTTTTATTTTTTTTCTCTATAATTTGTTCCTTTACTTTGCACTTGAGATTTTTAACAATTGTTACTCATCTTTATTTATAGAATTTTAACTCTTCTTGGAACCATTGTTTCTAACAAAATTTTGTTTAAATTTGAAGACAACAAGAAACTAACTTTGTTTAAGAAAAAAAATTGTTCCAAATAGATAGCATTAATTAGTTTTATTGAAAAAGATAAAAATAATTGACAAAGGGTATGATTGACAAACCGTACCCTTAAAATACCAAAAAGACAGTTAAATAAGAACGAAAAATTCACCATAAAAAGACATATAAAAATGAACGGAGGGAGTACTCCCTATTTTCTTTAGATAACCTATCAAAAGCTATCCTATAGACTATTTTTTCTGTTTTGAGCAACACAAAATCTATAGAAAACAACCATCGTTATTTTGAAAAGTCAAGCACATATAGACAACCTAAAGTTTCATCAACCAAAAAAAAAAGACAACCTAAAGTTTCACACTGAATAATCTCACCAAACCTTTGATTTGACCCATTGACAATGATTTAGAAGAAAATAGGAATGATAATTTATATTTATAATAAATATTGACAGGAACATTAACTATTATACTGGCTAAAACTTTGTTGATTAGTATTTACTTGTCCCTGGAGTCAAAAGCTTATACAAATAATTTCTTTTGTTTTGAAGGAAATTAAACATTTTTTTTTCTTTATTACCTTTTAAAAGTCATTATATGTTGAGTTTAGGTTTAGATAGTGATAGGCTAACCATTTCGAATATTATTTTTTCAAGCATGTGCAAATATTTAATTTTGAAAAGAGTAAGATAATTTTTTATAATCACTACGTTAAGAAGCATTTATGTATCCGTCTTTCAGCTTTTTTATTGCGTTTAATTGAATTTTTATCTTATTGTGTTTGGTTATCATTGTTTAGAATATACCACAATTAAATTGTTTATAACGTAATAAGATTTAGCTAATTTCTTTAATTAATTAAATGAAGAGTACGATTGAAAGATACAAAAAATCAATCTAAAATAATATATAATCTTTATATATATATAGATATAGAGATTATTGTTGTCAAATATCTTTGATGGTAGATGAATAATCTAATCTATCATCTTTAGTATACTGTTTTGTCTCAATCAAGTTTTTTTATCCACAACACTCGAATTCAAATTTTAATTAAAAAAATTAAGTTCAGCTCCATTCAGAACAACGGAGTATAAAGAAATTCTTTTATAAATAAACTATTCGTAAAGAAAAACATACGCACTTTTTTAGAAAGTAAAAAAATATATTTCATCATTGATAACTACACGATGCTAGTCAGTATGGATTTAAGTCTCCCCTCAAAAGATTTTAGTCTAGATTATAAAACTAGAGTATTTAAATGATGTTTGATTATCATCATAATTGAAAGAAGGAAGAAACAAACTTGTAACAAGAATAAAAAAAGTGAATCATAAATTATCTACCATACATACCTGGATTTGGCAAAGGAGCAGAAGTTGCAGAAGTAAGTTGGTAGAACATAAAATCATCATATTTCATCAAACAACTTGGAGCATGAACCTGCCAGCCGATCTTTGTCCCACAGCATTTAGGAACTTTGTCTAACATTGCCTCCAAACATTGATTACATTGTTTGTCATTAAGGTCCCTATTACACTGCACCAATCCATATCTTTTTTCATTACTCAAATTGAACTCCCCCATTGCATACAACTTACTGGTCTCCAAAGTAGCTTCACTTATTAAACTTTGCATATTATCCTCAGCTTTATCAAGTTCTTGTGGATTAGTGATGTTTTTTGACCCCGGCGTTTCCCATGATGGACTTGTTGTGAGGTTTCCAAAAAAATTATGGTTGGAATACCTACTCAAAGACATATTTAGAAATCTTAAGTTACACTCCCTCCGTCCCATATTAGATGACTATTTGACAATATGCACTATTGACCTGACATACTTTGACCATATTTTTCTGTTAATATAGAAAGATAAATTATATCATATAAGATGTTAGATGTTGTTGGATTCGTTACGATCAGTACCTGAAAATGCAAAAGTTGTACCATATAACAGCTGAAGCTCTATTAGGACAGCGTTGAAGAACATCTGAAGCAGCAGTAGAGACACAAAATTGACAAAATGATGAAGTGACATCACCTCTACAATCATAGAGACCATAGACAGCATCAACTGTGTTCTCTCCTATACTTGTGTGATTATATCCTTTACTTACAATAGCATCAGATGAGAGCAATGAAAGGACTTTATTAAGGTTGGATTTGTATGTAGCTGTAAGAGATTGTTCGGTTGAGTTGTGGCAATCATCACCTACATAATTTGTTGATTGTGCTATTGATTTTGAGAAGAGGGTCATGCAGCTAAGAAATCTAAGGATGGAAATGAGTATGAGTCTTTTTGCCATTGTTATTTTGTGATGAAATGATTGTCAAATAAAACAATATATGGTTTGGCTAGATGAAGTTCAAGACTTGAGGTTATTAATTGATGTGTTCTAAAGTCAATGTCTATTAATTATGATAAGAAAAGAATGCCACAGCATGGTATAAAATTAAATACTCCCTTGGTCCTATTTATAAAAAACATTTGACTTTTTTGATTAATTGTATAAATGATGTATTTAGTTTATATTCTATACCAAGTACATTAATTTACTCAATGAATCTAAAAAGTCAATTTTTTCTCATAAATAGGACCGAAGGGAGTAATTGAAGAGCGTGGGCCAACGGCATGGCTGCTCTTTTCGTTTCTCTAGTATACTACTCTAATAGAATTGGATGATAAAGGTGTTTGTGGCGCCATTTGGATCGATTTTGAGATAAAATATCATCAAATCTAAAATAAAAATCGCATGCGATTCGGTGGTTCGGTTTGAATTACTATTCTAAAAAAATACAAACTAATTTGATCTAAATATATACAGCTTAATTTAGATCGGTTTTTGAATATCCAAAATGTAAAATATTTTTTGATGTAAAATATATTATTAAATGCTCAATTGGTCCCTTAACTTGATTTCAAGTATCGGTTTGGTCTCATAAGTAATAAAAGGTCCATTTAGGTCCCTTAACTTTATTTCAAGTATCGGTTTGGTCACTTATGTTAATTTAATGCAAAAAAAGGTTAAATTTTGGTCTCTTAACTTATTTAACTAGTATTAGTTTGGTCTCTTAGCTTATTTAATTAGTATTAGTTTGGTCCCTAAACTTAACTATTTTTTGAATTAAATTAACAGAAAGGACCAAAATGATACTTTAAATAAAGTTAAGGGACCTAAACATACCTTTTATTACTTACGGGACCAAACCGATACTTGAAATCAAGTTAAGGGACCAATTGAGCATTTAAGCCTAAAAAATTAATAGATTAAAAAAATTAAAATTACAGTATGAAAATTATCGATTATGTAATATCTCACTCGTCAGTTATTGGAAATTACCAGTCGATGTATCAGAGGGAGAGTGTCCGGGAAGGTTATGGCAAGACGGAAGATACTATTAGGCATTGTCAGTTAAACACAGGTTGAATTATCAGTGTCAGAGAAGGAACGATTAAGACGAAGGGTATTTTGGTATTTGCATCAAGAGGGTATATAAGGGATGTTAGTGCTAAGTGCCTCTCTATTCTTCAAGCTTTCTCTCTCTAAGCTTCCAAAGAAAAAGAGTTTCTCCTCCTTCTCTCTACACCATCGCCCCAATCTCCCTCTCTAATCCACTAATCTTCCCAAGTTTGTGTAATTGATAGTCAAGCATGAATTATGGTGTCTTAGCAAGCAAGAAAGCAACAAGAATTGGAATGGTAATTCATTGGAACATCTTGAGCAAGAGCATCAAGGGCTAGGGTTTGATCTTGAACAATATGAAGTGAAGCTTGAAGATTGTTTCAATCAATAAGTAAGTTCTATAGATAGTTTTCCCACCTTTGGGTTATGTAGATTCTTGTGAGAATTATGAATTATGTTATGTAGGAAATAAGAACCCTAGTGCCCCTTTTGCCAAATCTTGAGATGTTTGTGTTAAAATTGCCATGCAAGATGATTCTTAATGTCTATATGAGTTACTGGATATGTAGTGTGCATTGCAGGGTCAAATTTGATGACTTTAGGGTGAAAATGAAAATTCTGCACTACAGACCTGAAGAAACTCGCTATTAGCGAAATACTTCGGTAATAGCGAAATGCCACTGCCTTTGCCAACTTTTCATTGGCTTGTTGGCCCATCTTGGGGCCTGTAGTGCAGTCGGAGGCTTTTCTTGCAATGGTTTCCAACTTTATAACCCCTAAACAACATCTAAGCAATGCACATAACATCAAACGATTCTTGAAATGAAAATCATGGCCAATATTAACATATACATCAAGAATGGCACAAGAGAGTTTAAGCACGTTTAATCGGGTAGCGATAAACTAAGTATGGGGATGAAACATAGAGCCTCGACTAGATTGTCGAGAACTAGAATGCTAGCAAAAGTACTAAGTATATTAAGACGTGAAGTGATTAGTGTAGTCTCTTCACACATGAACAAGAATGATCAAGCAAGTATTTTACCGCTAATCGGGTAGATCATGGACCCGTGGTAAATAAGCAAGCATGTTTAGGTTAAACCCTTTTTATGTATGTATAAGATCAAGACTATAAGCAAGATGTAGGTGTCGTGTTTCTTGCTATCCACGCCAGAGGGATACAAGAGGTTCACGCCAGGGGAATGGGACAAGCTCCGCAAGGGGGGCCTGCACGACACTGAGGGAGTTCGATGTACCTTAGCTAGGTTTCATCGATCATGTAAGGGATTGTATTCGGGGTTACTCCACTCGATGCATTCCGTAAAATGAATCAAGATAACTATGTTTGTTCAACGCTAACCTCTAACATAATGAAAGACTATGATTATGATTATGATATGCTATTGGACATGTACAAGCTTATGCAAATAGAACAAGCTATGAAGTTATACCATTGAGGATCTTAGGATCTCCCCGATCGTCCGGTTTAGGATCGTGTCATGAATAAGTTATGTTCAGGCCTTGATGCGTTTAGCGTATCTTGGTATAGCGGTCTTAGGTTCCCTTAACCGCCATGACACGTTTAATGTATATCAATGCTTGTAAGACAAGTTAAGAAGAACATACGACGGATCTAGTATGCACGACCGTCTAGGTAAGCATGACCCACACACGTAAAATAAACCGACAGGTTGTATTGTAGACACGTGGTAACCCTAGGTTTCCCCGAGGTTACCTATAGCCTAGGATTAGGTAGAACTCACTGAGACATTATGTCTCATCCCAGTCCTTATTTGTTTCAGATCAGCAGGTTGGTTTAGCAGGATTTAGCAAGCTTGTAGCCGGATGGATAATCAGCAAGTGCTCGTTCGTACCCGCTGCAGGATGTTATGGACTTTAAGGATGTATTTTTCTATGTTTTGGACGAGTAGTATTGTATTGATGATTGTACGAACGCGTATTGTTGTATATAATATTCATTTGAAGTCTTTATGTTGTCAATTTTAATGTATCCAATACTAAAGATAATGCACGTGCTGAACTTTCTAGATACGTTTAGTGTGGGCGTTACAGATATAGATTAAATTAGTGCAACATATAAGATTAAAAACCAACATGCAACATAATAATGCAATATATAATACTAATAAAAGAATAAATAAGTATTAATATTTACTTTTACGGTTCGGTTTGGTTTTGAGAAAGTGATGCAAAATCTGATATGATCCTAGCGGTTTTTACAAAACAACATTTAAAGGCATCCAAAAATATTCAATTTTTTGCGATTTTTGGTTTTTTGGATCGGTTTACGGTTATTTTATTGGTTTGTATTTGGACACCAATATTGGATGATGCTAAAAATATCCAAGAACACTTGTTAAGAATTAAAAAAATAAATGAAATTTTAGGTAGAAATAATTATAAAATTTACTCTTTACACTTCTTAACATTTCCTTGTATTAGACTGAAAAAAAATACATTTCCTATATTATAATGATTTGTTTTACTACAAACAAATGTTTTGAATGATTGGAATTTTTTAAAAAATATTTCTTTAGAAACTTCATTGTAGGTTAGAAAATATATAATCATTGATAAAAAAAAATGGCATAATCACATATGACTTTATTTTAATTTGCACGTATATCACATTTTACATCAAAATAAATATTGTATAGAGACAGGATGAAGTATGACTTGGTTAAATTAATTCATCTAGATGGAATTTTTTGTGTAATACTAGTGTTGTACCCGTGCGGACGCACGAGAACGGACGCACGAGTTGCGCCGTTGACGCATTTTTTTTCATCATTGTATCAATTAGATTAATGGAATAATAATTTGGATAAATAAGAATGTATAAGAACTTTGGACTATCACCTTAAAAAAAAGGACTTTGGACTACATGTTTAATTTCTATTATAGATTAAGAATATAGAAGATGAACTTTTTGGAAATTGAGTATATAAATTTAGTACATGGATCCTCTTAAAAGCATGGATCCTACAACTATTTCCATTGTTGAAAATTTAAAGCAAATATCTTATTATA
>Ga0315914_1002750_pt1 | contig 26847 bp, 13 predicted proteins | sample MpolenodulesMG_FD_203920 | JGI IMG/M metagenome (GOLD analysis project Ga0315914, IMG submission 203920) | Medicago polymorpha root nodule microbial communities from Los Angeles, California, United States - elongated nodules | ecosystem: Host-associated > Plants > Roots > Nodule | place: USA...
ATCAATTCTATTTTGACCATTCCCTCCTCTACTATTGTGTTTGGTATCTTCTTGCTGGTTTGGTATTCCATCCTGCAAGCTCCTAGGAATATTCATGACAAACATTTGTAAAACCAACCAAGAATGACCTTAAATGGTAACCACTAGCCACATATTTTGAATTGTCGAAAGGGTGATAACACCGTGACTCTTTTAGCTTCAAGAAGAATGGATGTAAGAAAAAGAAGAATAGGTGTAAGTTGTGATTCATTGAGACATAAAGGCTAGCAATATGCAAATAAATATTTGATGTTTTGGAAGGCAAACCATTTATTTAAAATGGGCAATATGCAAAGAAATTTTTACAAGTTGTAATTGAGCTATTAAATTTTTGCTTTGGCCTACTACATTTATAATGTATATGATGCCATTAAAATTATAATATGTAATTGAGATATTAAACTTTTGCTTTGGCCTACTACATCTACAATGTATATGACCCGTGCGGCAGCACGGGCGGAAAGTCTAGTTACGGACTAAATGAAAACAGAATAGGGTTATTTCATGGCGCTACTCAGGCCAGAAGGTTTCCTCATCAACCAATTTTGGCCAAAATCAAATTATATTAGTTTGACCATGAATGCACTAGAGGAAAGATCACAAATTTTAAAGATCATGTAGATCATCAAAGTGAATGAGGCTTCAAGCATAAACAAAGTAGAGGATGGAGAACAACCTTTGGATTGCATTCAATTAAAATATGACTTGGATTCTATTCAGACCAATATTAGTTAGACCTTCCGCTCAGACCAAATGTGAGTTGGATTCTATTATGGAATTCTACAATTAGTGATTTTTTTTCCGACCCTATATGCCAAAAACGACAAAAAAATTTGAAAGTAGGTCATTTTGGAAAATAAAAGCGAAAGGGGTCAGATTTGAAAAAAAAAAATTGGCATATAGGGTCGGAAAAAAATTCACAATTGGTAGGTTACTTACTATATATAAATTATTGTGGATTCTAAGGTGAGAGTTCAATCAAGTCCTTCATCGGTGGACCATAAAAAAAACATCGTTAGATTAAATAGATGGTTCATATTTATTGAAATTAAAAATGAGAACATCAACAATTATTCACATTCAATCATGTCTCTTGAACGGTTCCTACTCTTTCCCTTCTTTCATAAATTTTAGGACTCAAATTTATCTCACCATAAAATCGAAAATTCATCTGCAACCGTAACCATCTCCCTGACAACCCTCCCTTCCCTCATACCCTCGTTTCTGCACCATACCTCTCCAAGTCATAGCAGATGATAACATTATATGATATGCTTCTTGTTTAGTATCAATGTCAAAATAATAACAGCAGCAATCTTGCATGTATAAGAATAAATAAAAATCCCTTTTAATGTCTTTAACTATGTCTTTTAATCTTAGATGAGTCACGTATGCAGAGAAGATAAATTTGGTTGCATGCTTTTGATTTTATTAAGGTTGTTGTTTGGTTTCATAAGAAAAGAAATGAATTTGATGTTTAAAGAAGATAAATTTTTATTTTCAGTCAATGATGATGATTGGAGGGAATGAAAGAGGTTTCTTGATTGTGAAACTTACGAAAAATAAGAACATAAATTGAAACTATTTGAGGATAAGATTGAACAAGAGTAGTTGCAGATGTTCTCGCATTTAATTTTAGCAAATCTAAACCATCTATTTAATCCAGTGATGCTTTTTTCGTGGTCCACCGGTGAGGAACTTAATTGAATCCTCACCTTAGAATCCACCATAAATTCTATTGTAAATCGTCGATAAAATTAATGGTTCTCAATGACTTGGATGGGGGTGTGCCTCCACAAATCTAAATTTTTTAGATTCAAATCAAAATTAAAATATCGGCATATAAGAAATGTGAAGAGACAAGAACAGTTCAATGGCAGGCAATAGCTAGTGCAGGCATACTTAGGTAATTATTCCAATCAACAAGTTTAAGTTCGTCATTACTCCTACGAGTCTAAACAAATGATTAATTGAATTCCTACCGTGCTACCTCAGGTTATCAAAATTCAACTCCACTCCACAATTAGGAGGGATTCTTCAGAGAATACAACCAACAGATCGAGCAAGTTACAAGGGAGAAAAGTTAATTTTTCTCATTCAAACATGATGCTGTTGTGAGTATTACTTCTGCACTGCACTTTCATTTAGCTTACTTGCTGTTGGTGTCCTCCATACATGGGGTAAGCAGCAGCATACATGCTCTGGTCATAAGGATGCGGCATAGCATATCCATAACCATCATAAGCAGGTCCCCCATAATATGCTGGCCCATTCCAGGGACTGCCGAATTCAGATCTAAACTGCTAGGCAAAGAGATGTGTCAATTGAGATAGAACAATTGCAAAATGCAATCAATGATAGACAGAATGGAGACAATCTGGTATTCAATGAGCTATACTCATCAATACTTATTCTTAGAGTCTTCATTTGAATGTGAAAATTCATTAATGAACAAAATAATCATGAAAATTTTTTGATTGATTCAAATTAAACAAAAAAAATAAAATATCATGATTGCATTAAACTACACTTCATTAAATTTAGCAGCCGAGAACAAATAGACCTCTTGTTTCTCCTAAAACCTAAATGAAGTTCATGGTATTACTAGGTGAGTTATTGGTCATTAAATTACACTTGCCCCTATAGATCAATAAAGACCTCGTAAGATGGCCACACAGATGTATGGGCCTAAGTATGAGGTAGAGAACAATTACCTGCTTATTTGCCGGATTGCGGCCCCAAGATAGACGAACTGTTTGCTTGCCAACTGTTGTACCATTTAGCTTCTGCAATGCGTCTTCAGCATTATTTCTGCAGATAGGTTGTTTAGAATGATTAATTAGTGAACACATTGCAAGTGTGGTAAAAACCGTGCTATCTCATAATAAATGCATAGATAAGAAATTGGATATAAATTTTACCTGTTTGCAAATTGTACAAAACCACATCCTTTTCCGACAGGTATCTTAACAGAGACTATCTCACCATACTGGGAGAATGGTTGTCTAAGATCTTCAGCAGTAGCACTAGGGTCAAGTCCTCCAACAAATATCTATAATGCATCCGTAGAAAATTAGTGACAGATTAACTTCTCTAAAAAAATTAATAAAAAGCTGAAAAACTAACAGTTGTATTTGTAGAATCAGCGTCAGATTGGCTGGGTGTGCCGTTTGACTGGCCTCCTGTATAAAGAAACAAACTAAATCAATACCCAACTACTAGAGATGTTCCAGACTTTCCATGCAGTATTTAGGTGAAAAGCAAATGCATATGTTAAAATGGAGAAACATTAAAAAAACTACCTACACGAGATTGAAAACTGAAACGAGGAGAAATAAACAAGTGAGTGGATTCAGGAAATTCTATGAATTTACTACTTGCCTGCTATTAGAAACAAATACCATTACACCACACTCCAATAGGTAAAATTGGACGACACGGGAATTGTCATTTCAAGCAACATATATTTATCTATATAAACTTATAAAGACATGGCAATAACATTTTCTTAACAAAATTGATATCGCCAATTATACCATAAAACAAAGCATACATTTATATGAGCAATAAAAATGCAATTCCATAAGTTACTCGACAAAAATACAAAGCAGAACAGATACAATTTGAGCATTAAAACAATGTCTAAAAGTGTTTGTCTCCCAATTGAATTTATACCACATTTCTTTTCTTCTATATGAAGAGTAAAATTTCAGATATGAGGTGCTATATAAGTTGCCATACCTTGCTGATAGCCAGAGGATTTCCTAGGAGTTGCAGCACCGATTCGCATTGCCCTGCTAGAACAGAAAACACCATTCATTTCGTTCAAAGCTTTAGACCTTTCACTATCGTCTCCAAACCTGACGAAACCATAACCCTTTGAACGTCCGGTATTGGCGTCAAAAACAACTTTAGCAGCTTTAACTGAAGGGTATTTATCAGAAAAAGTTTCAAGCAACATGGTATCTGTAACATCTGCAGCTAAGTCTCCTACAAAAATAGAAAGATCAGGGACATTATCTGAGCGCTTGTGATCTCCTGTGCTAAATGTCGCCCAGTTAAGGCGAAAAGGTTGCTCTGTGTTAGGCATCAACATCCCAGCATAAGTCTGCAAAACTTTCTCAGCTGCCCCGTGTGAATTGAATTCCACAAATCCATACCCCTCTGTTTGACAAGTCTGCTTATTGCGAATAACCTTAATGGAGAAAACCTGCAAAAATGCATGTCAATTAGATGCAAAATTTTATCCATCTCAAACCAAATGAGAATCTTAACAACCATTTTAACTACCAAATTGAGGAAACTTGATTCTCCTAATTAAATACCACAACACTTATTTGGATTAAATAATAATCTCGATTGAATATCACAATAATTTTCTATCATAACCATGTGTTTGGTACATCGGCATATTTTGAGAAATCACCATAAGAAACCGGTAACTACGTCAACGCAGAAGCTTAGTTTTGTATTTTCACTGTGAATATATTTCGGGTGGCGAAAAATGGTTTGCAAACCCAGTTTCAAATACATGCTTAAAAAACTCCTTTAAAATGCTTTAAAATCCCATTCCAATACACCCCACTAAGCTTTCAAAATTCATATTATTTTTTCATCAAACAAAAGTGACAAAAAAAAACATTGCAATAATGTCACTTTTTTGGTTAAATCTAGCCACCTGCAACAACTGCACCTTAAACCCATGTCAGAAGTGCAAACATTTCAATCTTCTCTTTAATCCAAAAAACTATTAATACACATGGCTTTAATTTCTTTTCAATTACAAATCTTTAAACCTGATTTAACAATTGTTGTACTATAAAAACACATTTAGTAAAAAAAAATAAAAAAAAAACTATAAAAAAAGTTTCCTTTTTCTGAGGGTTAACACAAAACCCAAAAAATTTACTTCATAACAAAAAAAAACCCAAAAAAACAAAAAGACAGAAAACCCAAATGAAGCATAACCGAATCTTAAGTAGAAACGACAAACTGTATTATCCATTTTCCATAATAACTTACAATCAGAAAACATAAAAGTAAGAAAACAAAAGAAAAAAATACGATTTAATGTTCATAAATAAAATCAAAAGAAAGAAAAAGGGAAAACCTCGCCGGTGGAAACGAAACAACGGTGGAGATAATTTTCATCCATCCAATGGTGCAAATCACCGACCCAGAGAGTTTTATTATCAGCAGCACTAGATCCATGATGCACGTGAGGCACGTGGTGAAGATAATGATGATAAGCCATGTAATGGTGCGGTGGCGGCGGATAATGTTGAGGCGGTAACATATGATGCGGCATTACCATTGCCGCCGGTGGATATTGCATCGGAACCCACTGCTGCGGTGGTGGAACTGTAAGTGAATGCGGTGAAGGTGGCGGCGGAGTTTTCTGTTGTGGCCTGTTGTTATTACTCTGTTCCGTTGGTTTCGAATCAGAACCGTTCGTTGATTGCATCTTCACGACGAGTTTAATCAATCAATAGTTACTTATTGCACCCCTCCCTCGTTTTGGTTGCGTTAGAGAATTGAAATGAATAGAATCTATGGATTTGAGAGTGTGTAATGTAAGAGAAAGAGAAAGAGGTTGCGGCGAGGGTATAAGAGGATTATTGGTGAACGAGGCTGGAATATCTACCGTTGGATTAAATGGTGAGATTACATTTCAGCCGTTGGATGTGTTAATAAGGGATATGCATTACACTATTTAAGTACTACAATAGTGTAGTACTTGGTTCGTGTATCTTTCTCTGAATCCGCCGCCACCTCTTTCTTTCTTTCCTTTCATTCACTCACTCACTTCTTTGTGGATTTTCTCTGCTCTTTTTTTACCTTCTTTGTGTGTCTTGTTACGTAACCACTAACCTAAACCTTTTTTTTACCCTTAACTCATTTTTTTACTGCTAGTGATACATGGACCACCTTAAGTGGCATGTACCATTTGTACACTCAAATATAATTGTGACATGTGTCCACGTGGTCCCTACATATACAAAAAAACTCACTTTTTGTGTCTCTCACACACTTTTGCATGAGACTGGTACAATATGTGTATGGAAAACATTATCTTTTTTTACTAGAGTACTCACTATGTCATTTCACATAGTTTAATTGTAGTGGATAATTATAATTATTGCTAAAAACAATTAAATTATTATACAGTTACAAAATTTCCCTTATAAATTAAATATGATTTTGTCAAAAGAAAATGTAAAATTGAAATGATGATATTTTCACTAAATCATAATTATCAAGTATTTGTGTATTCATTCTTAAAACAGAGGTAAAGTTCGAGATATATACTTTTTTTCTTAGTGATTTAGTTTCAGATAATTATGTGAAATGGCAAAAAAAATTAAAATATTATGTATGTAATAAACTACTTCTTCCGTCCCAAATTGTATGACGTTTTGGGAATTTCACACATATTAAGAAATGTATTTAATATTGTGTGGAAAGAGATATTATGAGTTGTTTTACAAAATTGTTCTTAATAAATGATATGGGAAAGATAAATGAAAGAATTGAAAGAAGAAAGAGTAATAAATAGTTAAGAATATAATATGAAAATTTTTCATTGGTATTGTAAAACGACATATAATTTGGGACAAAAAAAATTTCTTCTAAAGTGACTTACAATTTGGGACGGAGGGAGTATATGCTACGAACTAGGTTAGAGCTCAATCCTAGGAATTAAGGGATAGTTTGAAGGCTAGGATAGAGAGACAACATATGATACATTTATTATATCATGATTAAATCTCATGTTTGATGCACCAAAGAGATAGGATAATATAAACTATTTTTCAATCTTATCATAACTTGCCTTTGTAATTTTTATCTTGAGTGTAGGCTAGATTAAAATCTATCCTGACATGATTAAATTCATTCCTTATTTATTACCATAATATTATATTTTTAAAATATTATCATTCCTTACTTATTTATAATTAATTACATGTCATTTTTAAAATATTTAATTAATTATGAAAGTAATTTTCTCATTTAATATAATAAAATAATGATATCTTATTTGTTAGCATGTGTGTATTAAACAAGTGATAAAATTGATGTTTATTATGTCCATATGATATCATGTCTCTGTACAACTATATATATATATATATATATATCATATCTTGTCCCTAGCTATGTCCATAATACACATGTTTCATGTATGCACCACCAAGGCTATCGTAGAGAAAAAATTAAGATTAAAATGATAATTAAAGGATACAATTAAAATATATAATTAATATTATATTGAAAATTAAAATGATAATTCATATTAATATAAACTTTTTTTTAAAATGAGTCACTCATTGTAGAATGAGAGTAGTGTGATTTATAACTAAAAATAAATACATATTTTTTGCATGTTTTTTTTTAAATAAAAAAAAAATGAGTCACTCATCGTAGAATGAGAGTAGTATGATTTATAACTAAAAATATATACATATTTTTTGCATGTTTTTTTTACAATGAACTTTCACGTGGATATTCTTTGACACAATGGATAATTTTACCATTTTCTATCATTTTTTCATTAAAAGGAATGAAAAAAACAAATTTCTCATCCAACATCAAAGAAATAGTCGAAAGACTTTGGCATTGATTCTAAGAAATTAAACATCAAATCCAACTCAAAGTTAAAACCATATTGAGCTAGTCCGCACAACTATCATACTCTCCTTCAAGGAATGGTGAAAAGTTAAAATCCCCTTTGAGGGTTATTGGCAACAGCAGCACACAAATGTGTTTGTTGCATTCGATCATCAATTAAATTCAAAACAAATTTATAATCTTATTTCCACATGGCGGACTAAAACCATTACTCCAAAACATCTCAAAACCATTCTAAATATATACTGCAATCTAGCATTCATATTAGCAATGATACTGCAGCTATACCATAAAAGATGTATAACTAATTATCTGGGGAGTTAGAATATGAGCCATTGAGCCTCCATATAACTAGAGCTACTTGGATTTCTATGATTTATCATATATTTTTATTTGATAAAAGTCTTAAATACATAATATGTAATATGATGGTACAATGTTATCTAATTTGTTGTGAGTGAGCATCAAAGCTATTATAGCTTTAGAATCTATACGTCTAAATCATAGTTTATGATAATAATCTAACCAGTGTCTATTTTATCCTAACTATTAAAATATAAATAGTGTCTTTATTTTTATTTTTTATTTTTGAGTAATAAATAGTGTCTTTATTGATACCCATAACATTTCACCATTAGGCGGTTAAAAATTCCCCAACTTGAAGAGCCAATTCTAATTAAATCTTTAAGAAACTTCAAAGCTTTACCTTAGAGAGAAACATCAATTTTTAAGCATTTTTTAAAAATAAAATAAAATTGAAAGAAGTATTTTAAAAAAACTTGTAAAATCAAATTCAATGGAATAAATTGTATTTTTTTAGGCAAATGGGGTGCACAGGGAGAACCAACTGCAACACCCTAGATATATAAAAAGAAAAAGAAACAAGAACAAAAGGAGAAGAGGGACCTAAACCAAAACATTTTCAAACGATAAAACAACAAAAAATTGGGAGACAAAGGCCAGACCCATATAGAACAAGAAAATAAAAGCAAAACAAATAAAGTGGAAAAGAAGAAGAACAAGAAAAGTAACTCAAAGAAAGTTGATGAGTCCAACTGGTAATCTACCCCCTGAGCGAGTATTGTGAACCTGAAAACCCTTCTGCTTGTTTTTCTTCTTTGTTGCTTTGGACTCCACCTCAATGAAAAGTTATTCTTCCAAAACAACATAATGGTTCCTCAAATAATTGACAGTTGCCCCTCTCTCTTCCTCATATGAGTAAAGTTGAGGCCCAATGTTTGTAGCATGATTTCTATTCCAAAAATGTTGTCGCAAGATCTCCAAGTCATGAGCGACATTTGGGTTTAAAACCTCATTTATGGAAGGATTAATGACGACGTCACTGCAAGGACGAACAATGTGTAAATCAGAAGATTTGTCACTCTATTGATCCTCTACTTGTTTCTCAGCCAAATCAATGGAATAAATTGTAATTTAGAGTGTGGCTATATGCCACAAATTTTCCTTTTTTGCGAAGTTTTGGATACTACACTAATTTTATACTAATAAAGATTTAAATTAAAATAGCAAACGATTAAAAATATTGAAATTTTCTCTTATTGGATTTCTGATTAATTTTTCAAAACTAAATCGTATACATAAATTCTAAGTAGTATAAATCTATTATTTGTTGGTTTTTAATTTTTAATAATAAAATTATTTGTTTCATTTAATTTATATTTTCACTATGTTATACGTTTCAAACAACCTCCTTCATTGTATTTTTTATGAAACATAATACTTCATTGTTATTCTATAGTAATAAATTTTAGACTACTATATTCATATTATATTTTTCATTAAACTTATTTACAATTTTATTAATAAATTTTTTACAACTAATTCATAAAAAAAAAAGTCTTTTACATTTATAATTTGGATCATCTAAAAAACGATTCAATCTAAATGCATTTAAGTGAATCTACATTTAATTGGATCGACTCTAATTTATAATGCAAGCATTTAACTAAACCACATATGAATTATTGTTTGGATCGGTTTTTTTTCCTTTCTCACAACCGATTCAACCTGCACTGTGAACTTACTCTTCAGGTTTTTTTTTTCTTTCTTCATAAATAATCTTCATATGAGATGATGATATTCAAGGCATTGTCAGAAACTAAATGTGAATATCTCTCTCGGCTTAAATTTGAACTTTAATTCATCACATTATGAATGTTTCACCGCCAAAGTATTATTAAATGAGTCATACTAAGGTCACTTATTAAGAAGCCAAAAAAGAAAATAAGTGATAAGTTTTAGGTAGAAATAAAAATTTCTAAGGTTTCAAGGTGTTGAATGCAACATTTCAAAGATAAAATTTCTTTTTTAAATTTATCAACAGATGACTTAAGAACACTTAACAACTTAATTGGTTTGAGATAAGAGAACATTTTAGGAGGTTCTGAGTTCAAACCCGAGCAATAGTATAACAAATCAGCTAATAACATTTTTCACTAAAAAAAATCATTTCTTCGGCAAGTAACTGTAATTTGCCAAATAATTTTCCATTTGTCATCTATGATGTGTATGCCATATTATGATATGACCTATTACGAATGCAACATTAACCAAAATACTATAACTACCCCTTGAAAAAAAATACCTATAATTAATGATGTTATGCCTAAACATAAAATAAATTTTCATATGTACAAACAATATTTCAGGAGTTGTTTCAAAAAGCAATATTTAAGGAATGAGGAGTATTAGTCTATTGATGTTGCTCTAATGATCTCTTATGACAAAGTCTGCTACATTTGATTTTGATTAATCTTTATAGAGAAAACTCTCATACGACGTCCCTGTCAACGTTTTCTGAACTTCGTCCCAATTTTCAATTTGCATTGACAATGGAGCGGTATGTATCTTGACTTGACGACTCTCCAGTTCTCTATATGGCACCTTCAAAAATTCTTGAACATCCTTCAATTTCTGTATCATGAAACATTCACAAACATATATAGAAAGTTCATTGTGGATACATACCTAGTAAAAAAAATAACAAAAAGACACACAAAGGTTGTCAATTATACTATGAATCTAAACATACACAAAGTTTTACCGTGCGGTTGTTAACAAGATCCTCATAGTAAAGAACAATGTGTCGAATGCTTTTAAAATATGATATGGCTTTTGCAATTGTCTCATTTGTTTTCTTTAGCTCTGGTATCAATAACGTAACATTGATTTTTGGCTTGTACTTTGCAAGAATTGTAGCCTGCAGAAGCAGAACAAGATCAGACTTAAAACTATAAAAAAAAGATTATAGAAAGAAAGAGTGAAAAAATCAGTGACCTCCATTGTAGAGTGCACATGAGACTTGTGTGTTCCACTCAATAGCTTGACATCTTTGTCATAGGAGTTGGCTAGTACAGATACCATTCTACGGAGTAAATTTCTTCTGAACAAGAATATTGTAGAAACTCGTTTTTGCTCCAAATATTCAACTATTTCTTTATGATGATCCATCAAACCCTGTATTGAAAAATATGACAATAGTTAGTTAGAGAAATTTTATCCTAGAATGATACAATCCAATTAATCATATGTTTGGTAATAGCATAACTCAATTTAATAAAATTAATACATCCTTGCTATGGTGGCTAGTGGCTATCTACCTGATTAAGCATCCACTTGAAGCCAATAGCAGCAGAGCACTCATTCTTGGAAGCACTTGTGAACCAATCAAGATTGTACACTTCATTTATAGTCTTCAAAATTAAAGAAACATTTTCCCTTCTTTTCTCAACCGAAAATATTTCTCCATTTGAGCTTAAGTTAATATGACTATTCAAAAATGTTTCAAACCAACCACTCCCAGATCTTTGCATTGACACAATGCAAAAATATCGAACAGGATTGCAACTACACTCCTCTCTGCAAATTCATCAACCTTATATGTTAAAAAAAATATCAACTCACATAAGTATCTATTTGACAAAATTTTATACATTTATTTAGAGAGAAAAATATTAAATATAAAAAATTGTTGCACAAAAATTTGATAAATAACTATAATATGATTAGAATACCTGCTATATGTTTTGGGTTCTGGATAATTTAAGTAGGGAATTTCCCATTCTTCGACATTGGAAGGTTGAGAGCATGGTTGTGTGAAGACACTAACACCTAAGAACTTTGAATATGTCCTTACACCTTTTAGCTCAAAACAAATTGAGCAAATGTATATTCCACAAACCACCGCAATAGCTAAAATTACCAACCTCAATGTTAATGGAAATTTCTTTGAAGATTTTATATCTAGTGAGTCCTGTAATCCATAAAATTTTGCCAATGTTAGTCTCAAATTACATAATTAAATATAAGCAGTTACAAATGTGCATGTAATAACAATACCAAAAGAAGATCACCAAGCTTACCTTGGTTTCCATCTAAGATCTCCATAAAGAAAAATAGACAATAGATCCAAATAATATTGAAGGGCATTTAGTTTCACAAATTCTGTTTCAAATTTCAAAGCTAGAGATATACATGGCGAGAGAAGGGGTCAAATAGTATGAATGTCTGTTTACATTTTTTAAATCAAATTAAATTGTGCTTGTACATAAACATGCCTAAATATATAAGTCCCTAAAAAAAAATCTAAATATATAATGTTCCACCGGTAAATGACTAAGTTTATGGACATTGTAAAATTATAAATCATCATTTATTTATAATTTATTTATAATAATAATAATAATAATAATAATAATAATAATAATATAACAATATATATAATATAATATAATCGTACATGTTATTCCTGAAACATTTCCCTCCAAAACTCTAATTCTATTTTTTTGACCAAGCCAAAATGGAATGTATAATAGAAACCAATCGTGATCAACTCGCACAAGGCGTGCAAAGCGAGCCACCAACAAAGTTACAATGTCAAGTTACAGGTGCATCAACATCGCACTCCAAAAAAGAAACAAAAACATGAAGATTACATCATTACACTCATACAATACAAAGGGTGGTTCCACCACTCGTGATAACTATAAATGAAGGTGGACATATTAGCCTTAAGCCACCGAAAAGAAAGCAATTTTACAAAGTCTACTAAGTTGTAGGAATCTGCAACTTGTTGATGAAAAACATGTTTATTCCGCTACTTTCAGATAACCCAGACATAAGACAACTAGATTATTCGAAGGAACGAATGAGCATACCGCGGTAACCCAGCCAAATGACCAAACTGAAGTAAGTGACTACGAATTCCAAAACTCTAATTCTATTAATTAATCATTAAAATAAGAAAATAGAAATTTAAATTAAAAATAGAAAAAATAACTTATATCTCCCCACTAACTCACATCACTTACACATACAACAATTATCCCACTAACTCATCATTCTCATGATCAAATTATCTACAAACAACATCACTGATAAATACACAATATATATATATATATATATATATATATATATATATATATATATAAGTAAATTCATAATCAACAACCGATTAAAACCAAAAATCATACCTGCTACATGCAATTGTTACAACAATTGCACATTTACTTCCTTCATTTTTCAATACATTTATTTTTTTTTTTTGTTTTTTTAGAAGATCTTTTTTTTTTTATTTCCTTCTCTCTTCATGTATCATCTCATCATTCTCTCTTTCTTATATTAGAGTTATTGATTGTTGATTCTTATTTCTTATTTATTTTTCAGAGACAACACTTTTGATACATGCATACAATATTTGATGAAAAATTCCAATAACTTCTTTACTCATTCTTATCCCATGTTTTTACTTTATATAATGATTTGCCAAAAAAATAAAGAGAAGCAATATCTGGCTTTCATTTTGCAATGTTTGGTAATTGGTACAATCTTAGTCAATCCTTTTTCTCTCTTGAGGATTTTATTTTCATTTTTTCATATTCCTTTTGATTTGATTTTAATTTGTTTGCATCTTAATCCCGTTGTTTTGGATAACTATGAGACTCTTTTTTTCTATTGTTCTTATTTGTTTTTATCCTATTTTCTTTTCACTATTCTACTTCATTTATTTTTCATTTAAGAGTGTAAGAGACATTAAGTATAAGTGGTTTATTTTACTTATTTGCTAATTTTATACCACTTTTATTTTCAGTATCCATTTTCAGTATCCAAATGATGTTAAAAAAATATTAAAACAATTAACTTATATTCTTGCTTAAAAAAAACTTATATTATAAATATATTCAATAATATATTTATATAACAAACGTTCATATCAATATATTCAATAAAAAAAACTACAATAATTATCAATAATAAATCAATAACCCAAAAACAATTGTGTTGCATACTGCATTTTTTGTAAAAGAATATACAAACTATTTTATTTAAATATATTTTTCCATCAGACTTTATAAGAAATACTTGTACACTATTCTTTATTCAAATAATAGATAAAATAAATTGTTAGGTTGAACGTCGTGATCATAATTTAAATCCGACTCATCGAGCATTGTACAGTGATATGTAAGTTTGTCATGGCTATTTTCTGGTTATTATTGGTGCAATCGGATGAATCAATCCAAATTTTAGTTTCTTGATTTTTATAGCGTTGACAATGAAAATTTCATTGAACATGTTTAAAGTATGTTGTTTTTGATTTTGAGTATTGGATTTGGAGGTTAAATCCTTTATTATGTGTTCAAGTTGTAACATAATTTTATTTCTATTTTCCTTGGCTACTTTGTGGTAGCATGTGGATCGCCTTTTTGTAATTTTTGGATCATTTAGCTTCATTTGGTACACCTTGTGTTAGAGGAGCTTGATTTTTTAATATATCTTGTTTAGCTTCTTAAAAAAAATAATTTGAAAAACAAGTAGAAGATAATCATAATTCGTAAAAGTTATGTGTGTATTTTGAAATTCTTTTTTCAATACAAAGTAATTTGTTAAAGTTAGTAATATTTTTCTTCACCAAAACTATTATAGACTATTTTCTTGTACATAAAAATAGTCTTTCTATCAAAAATAAAGTAATTTCTTTGGATAAATAGTCTTATTCCAACCTCAGTTAACTTTTCTTCTGTAAAAAAAAGAAAGCTCAATTAACTTTTCGGTTAACCCAATATTATTAATCAAATAATTTCGTTCAATTCAGGTGATAAAACTCAATTATGAACCGATGAACGTAATATCTAAGAGTGCCAATTAGAAATTAAAGTCAACTTTCACAAAACTGTGGATATATAAAAAACAATGTGTGTCGACACTAAAAATATAAATGTTAATTATACAAATTTTTCAACCATAATTTCAATTTTAGTTCTCCATATATCGTGAGAGTTTAACTCTTTCCCTTAAACAGAATTAGTTGATATATTCAATCTTCTCACTTTAAAGACACGTAATTGAACTTGTCATGCCTAGCTATCATATATCTATGCAATGGGCTATAGAATGAAAATTTCAACACAAGACAGTCTAACATATACCTGTGATTGCTCTCATGCACATGCAGTGCATTGTAATCGATAACATCAAATCTGATTTGTTGAATATCACAATGTATATGACAACAATGTATGTGTTTGGATGTTCACAACAAAGCAGAGTGCTGAGAATCACCAAAAAAACACAATCTTTGGTTCTATGTTCACGGAAACAAAGCACGACAAGTTGGTAGTTAATAGCATGCACCAAGCTTTTATAATCCATTAGTTTTTTGAAGTACTTCGGTCAGGAAATATGTAAAATATGAACAGATGTCATCGTCGATGAATCTTGCTAGCTCGATACTCAACCATGCAAAAATTAAAGTCATATTATTAGCATAGAAATCCCATTTTTGTTGTAGAGATTCAGCTTTGGTAGCTATTTGCCTTTCCTTCCTTCTACTTTTCTGACTCTGAACCTTGTCCAAGACGATCCACATAAATTATACAAAATAAGAATTCAATCGATAAAATTTAATTCTTTACAAAATAGAAATTCAATCAATAAAATTTAATGCTTTACAAAATAAGAATTCAATCAATAAAATTTAATTCTTTACAAAACACTAAAGAATTTTAATTTCACAAGAAATTGAATGTGTATCCAAAACAAGAAACAAATTGAATGGCACAAAATATTATAGAAACCTGATATAACCGATTCATCGGCCATTTCATATATGCGAGTGTGCCGTTGTTTTTCCAATCCACTTCAACGATTCCGCCATGACCTGAGAAATTGTACATAATTGAATCGCCTGATGATTTGGTGGAATAAGTGTAACCTCTCTATGTCGCACAAGATGTGAATGTTTTCTTCTTGGAACCCATAGAGTTGCATCAAGATTGTCTTCATTCTTACCACATATTTTAATGCAACTAGAATGGTAGTGAGAATTTGTGAATGGAGATAGCAAACTGCAACAAGGACAACGTGTTTCGTCATAGCTACAACTTAATTCAACAATGGGATGATTAAAAAGAAACAGAAAGAGTGTGTAATATGAATAAGAAGTTTCTTTCACTTCACCTCAAACAGAACGAGTAATATGAGAGAAGTTGTAAAGAACAAGAAACGATGTCAATAATGAAAAGATGATTCTTCAAAAAATAACGAGAAGATGATTGTTATATTATAAGAAAGAGTCGAGATAACGGATAAATAAGATTTGTTCGGGGCAAATTGATTAGTTAGTTTTACTTTTTTAAAATTTTGTTTCGTTTTTTTTGTTTTCGTTTGTCAAAAATAATTGTAACTTTATAATGACTTTTTTTTTTTACTCCATATATATTGAGTTTTACACATTTAAGGTTATGCAACAGTTAAAAATTTTTTAACCAAGTATCTTTCAAAAAAAAGAGAGAGGCTTAAATACACCTTTGATCATTTAACTTCAACGGAATTTTGATCCCTCTATTTTTATTTTTTTTGAAGGATTGATCCCTCTATTTTGAATACCACTATTTTAGTCCCCTATTTTACAATTTTTGGGTTTTTTTTATTCCCCATCAATTTTTAGCAATTTGTAACTGTCATGACTGACGGCAGTATGTTGGCTAATTTAGTTTCCATGTCATTTATTAATTGAAATACATACATAATAAAAAACCAATCAAGTTAAAAAAAAAAAAAATTGAAATCATATTTTGCCCCAATTTAGGTATAAACCCTAAATCCCAATTTTGCAGAAATTCCATCGTTCTTGTTTCTGCACCTGAATAGTTGGCTAGGAAGTTTGTGCATGCACTCGGGTATTCTCCATATATTAATTCAAGGGGCTGGACGTGAGCAATTCTCTCATCTAAGAAGTTATGCTCAATAGTTACTAAGGACAAATCCAAATAGCACATGCATTATTCAAGGTCCTGTTTGTTTGGTTATTATTGATGCAATCAGATGTCTCAATCCAATTTTTAGTTTCTTGATTTTTATAGTGTTGACAATGAGAACTTTATTGACCATTTTTTAAATAGGAAAGACACCTAGAAGATAATCGTAATTTGTAGAAGTTATGTATGTATTTTGAATTTCTTTTTCCATTACAATGTAATTTGTTAAAGTTAATAATATTTTTCTTCACCAAATATATTAGAGACTATTTTCTTGTACAAAAAAATAGTCTTTTACTATCAAAAATAAAATAAAGTAATTTCATTGGATAAACAATACTCTTATTCCATCCAACCTCAATTAACATTTCTGCTAACCAAATATTATTAATGAAAGAGTGGTGTTATATGGCAAGAAACTATTCATGCGCCAATAAGCATGACGCCTTAAACAACCTACAATTTGATAGGTAAACCAAAAAAAAAAAAAACACCGTAAAGGTCAAAATTCAAAACATAACACTCTTTTGCTCTCAACAACTATTGGAACCTTCAAAAAGGAAAACTATTGGACAGCTTCTATTTATCATAAAACAAGATGTTAAAGTATTTTTTTAAGGGGAGATGTTAAAGCAATATTTACTAGTTACCAGTTAATGAGAAGACAAAAAAAAAAAATACGTGAGTGATTTGGATAATAAGGAAAGAGTTAAAAGAGCAATGGACAAAAAAATATATATAGAATGAAAGTTCAAGTATATAGTTAAAAGAGCAATGGACAAAAAAAAAAGAATGATAGTATGAAAATTTCTATCCTATCCATGCAACGGGCTATAGAATGAAAATTTCTACATATATGTGTGATTGCTCTCATGCGCATGCAGTGCATTGTAATCGATAACATCCCATCCGATTTTGTTGAATATCACAATGTATATGACAACCATGTATGTGTTTGACTCTTCACAGTGGACAAATTTAAAATAGAACAATGCTATACATCAAGAAAGATTTTATCAAAAAAAATTCAAGAATGACATGATAGAATAGTCACCTTTAGATTATATCAAGAAATTGTCCTGAAATTAATGTTAGCCAATAAAATCTCTGTTTTGCCGGAAATCATGGGGTGGTGGGTGTTATGTATTATTTTTTTATGAAAGGTTAATAAATGAGACTGAAATCTAAAGGTGATTATTGTGTCATACCATTCTTGAATCTTTCTTGATAAAATCATTCTTGATATCTATCATTTTCCTTTAAAATATATTAATTTTATTGACAATAATGTATGACTTTGGTTTCTAATTTAATGGAATTAATGCGATGACTTTTTTTAGCAGTAAAACCAAACTTGTGTATAAGTTGAAAATAAGTACAAGAGATACTACACCAACAAAATGAAATTAAATATATACAATTAGTACTTGTGCCTCTATAGATCGAGGATCCCAATAATAAGGCAAAAATTCAACCAAGCTTATCTACAAATACAATCAACAGAAAAATTAAACCATTCATAAAAGAGGTAAAGGAGCCCCCACTCCGCTTTCTTCCCTAAAGCGGATGTTTCCACCAATCATGAAAACTATAAATAAACGACATTTGATTTGATTTCATCCATAAGAAGGAATTAAGCTTGACTTTCTCAATGAGAGCTGAGTGGTCAGAAGTCATATTTTTAAAGATGTGATTATTTCGTTCCTTCCAGAGAACTCACACACAGACAAGCCAAATAACCTTAAAGAAAATGTGTGAATACCGAGGCATGCCTGCTATAAACGAAAACTGAACAAAATGATTTTGAAGAGTATTAGGAGCTACAAAGTCTTTACCAAGCCAAACCCGGACATGTTGCCAGATTCTGTCTGAAACCGCACACTGAATGAAGAGATGGTGTGCCGTTTATGCGTTTCCGCACTCAGCAACACACGCAAGGTCATTATTGTGAAGAATGCTCCTTCGTGCCAAATTGTCTTTAGTTGGTAATCTATTGCGAAGGAGACGCCATGCGAAGAAGGATACATTTGAAGGAATATTCTTGTGGCAAAAGTCGTCAGTGACATTCCTAACAAGTATGTATTTGTTATAAGAGTAAAATCATTCAAACATATATAAACTATTTTACTTAAAAATAAAAAATAAAAGCTCACTCACGCATGCATGATATGACATAGACATGTATAATGCTCAATTTATAATTTATTTGCAGCTTATTATAGCATGCACGATTATTATGATGAATTTTGACGTATAAACTATTTCTATAACAAATTAAAAGATAAAGTAAGTTAGAATTATTTTTATATAAGTTATTTTCATAAGTTATTTTGAAAAACTTATAGAAAAATAACTGAAGTCAACTTATGAACAATGTCATAACTCATAATTGAGTTGTGTTATCATAAGTTCTATAATAGATAAATTCAAATAAATTAATATATACAGACTCCAATTAGTACGCTCAATTTTTTTATTTTTTTTTACTACAGTACTCTCAAGTTATTATCATTTAATTTATCTAAAACTTTTGTCTTAATGCATTAGTTTAGCGTGAACCTCCCGTTTTAAGGGAAAGATATTGTGAGGATTGTAGCTCAAGTCTAACCAAGCAGCCACCTTCTTTTACTAAGAATATCGGTTTTGTGAAAGGTCCAAACAATATGAAATTTTGTTATTTTATTTTTATTTTTGAGTAAAGATAGTTTGAATATCTCTAACAATATTTTGTAGTCCAATTCAATCTAACAGGAATTAATTTATCACTAATATAAAGATAGTATTAAGGATCAATTTTCTATTATTTTTTGTTTGTGATCGGATTGAATTGACTATTTAATCGAATTTTTATCCCTAATTTTTGGAAACTTGCACGTATTGGCAAAGGAATCAGCCATTGTCATCGTCTGCCAAAACTGTCATATTGACCCAAAAAAGAAGAAGAAGAAAAAAAACATGCAAATGGGTTATCGCGTTGCGTGTCAACCATGGTAATGCATATTTAATCCAAAAAAAGTATGGTAAGGCATGCATAAATGGGGAAGATTCATTCGAAACACACGATTGCACCTTTTTTTTATATACGATTTTACTTGATGACAAAATACCTAACTAATTCTTTATAAAATTCTTGGTTTAATTTTATGCAACAGGGTGCAAATGCATCTCATAGCCCAAATTCACTACCCAAATTTTCACAATTACCCTCACTTGAAAATTACCCATATCATAGATGACCTTGCTCATATCAATATAAACAATTTCATCTCAATCAACTACCTTCATTATGCCTATGGGGTTCAAATGACCAGTAGTGGCATGTTATTAAATGACCAACAGACCAAGAGTTTGAAATATATCACAATTTTGCAATCAAAACGGCTTCAAAATTATTAACATTTGATGTTCAGAGTCTTTAAAATTTTATCATATTGATTTTATACATCAACTTCAAAGCAAAGAGAAATAAAAATCCATTCATGCGAATATAGGCACAAATCTGCTATGATCACATTGTAAATACCGTAACCAACTTTCGTATATAAAATAAATAAATATTTTATAAAAATACTAAATCAATGTTGGTATTTTAAAAAAGGGTCTTGCTAACCGGTGACCTCAGGGTAATGGTTAAGGAAAACAAAAGTAGTATATTTACATTGACTTCAACAATATTTTGACTTTTAAAAAGTTAAATTCTTCACTTTTCACCATTTCCCAATGCAATGTTTCTATTTTTATCATCTTAACAATTGCCCCAAGGGTACTATTTAGCACTTCCCTTTAAAAAAAGATTAAATAAGTTTTTGGTCCCTATAAATATAACAATTTTACATTTTAGCCCATCTAAAAAATTTCTTAAACTTTTAGTCCTCTAAAAGTTTTCCATCTTTACTTTTGGTCCCTCCTTTTAAGTAAACTCATACTTAGAATTCATATTTTTGAATAAAAATTTTCAAAAAAGTTTATAATATTATAGGAATCTCTCCCAAAAAAATTAGAATTTTTTAATAAAACATGAGTTAAATATGAATTTTTATTATTTTGGTGGTTCAAAATTCATACTTAATTCATTAGAGAGATTTTTACAATATTCTACACATTTCTGCACAATTTCATTAAAAAATACATGAGTTGACTTAAAAATAGAGACCAAAAGTTATGATTGAAAGCTTTATAGAAAATAAAAGTCGAGGAAATTTTTTAGAGAGATCAAAACAAAAGGTTGGTATATTTATAGGGACCAAAAATATATTAAACCATTTTAAAAATACTCTCAAGTTTTTAAAATTTTATCTTATCAGTATATATGAATCAGAAATCAACGAATTTATCCGAATGTGTAAGTCTTTTGATAGTTAAATTCAAAGGGAAGCCCTTAAGGCTTTGTCTGGGAGTTTGGAGGGAAGGGGAAGAAAAGGCTTTGGAGGGTTGGAAATATAGGAGAAAATGGTAAAATCTTTCACATTTTTTGAAAAAGTAATTTTTTAGAGAATGATAAATTAATAATTATGATTCATATATTTTTAATTTTAAAAATATTAGATTACATAGATTAAATTTGAAGAATTCATGTAAACCCTCCAAAACTTCTAAAATTCCTCATCTAATACAATTTTTGAGTTCCCTAAAATGAGAATGGTTTTGTATTATGAAAAAATTAAATGAACTCCCTAAAGTCTTTCCCTCTCATTGTCATCTATTTCTTCCACTTACTCCTTCCTTTTTTTTTCGAACCCTTCCCCTCCATCTTGTTCAGTGGTTTTTTTTATAAATTATCTATTGAAATTGAAGTCCGAGCGATTAACATTTGGTAGAAAAATAAAAAACATTTGGTAGAAAAATAGTGTCAAAGTCTTGGCTTTGGCTATTGTTGTTGCTCCTAGGTGCTTTTCAAGCTCTCCAAGGAGTTTTTTTAACTTAAACTAGAAAATGATTTAATCAAATAAATAATTAAATTCAAGTGGTTAATAAACTTTTTTTAAGAAGGATTGTTTAACAAAATCCGCCGAACTTCAAATTACCCTAAACATAGAATGGATGTTAGTACCAAAAAATATTGAAAAAAGATCTTTGTAGTTGAGATATACATTCATTGATGACGGTTGAATTTAGACGCGACAATTAAAAAAAATTGATTTTTTAAAATAGAAAATATCAAACTTAAACTTCAACTATACGATCTTAATAATGATCGTCAATGTGCTTACTAGGTATATTCAGGATATATCCAAAATGCAGGAAATGTAAGTCATACTTTTTATAAATATTACTAACTCTTAACTTAACCGCCACCCAAAAAAACAACGAACGTTTTTTCAAAGAAAGCTCCAAATTGCTATGATTTTTAATATATTGAATAGCAAATTGACCGTTTTATATTTGTTCTCTCCAAAATGACCACTCATTTGTGAACCCTACCTTCGTAGAAATTATTCGTTAGGAAAGAAATGTAAAAGTCTAAGGCACTGATTATACCATTTTGTATCTTTTTTCCCTTGGTTATAAGACCGCAAAGGCAGAATATTCAACACGTACGTGGCCAATTGATTGCTATTGGACTTGGTAGTTGGTAAGCATTCAACACTTTTACCTGACTAGGTAAGATACCCATACTCCTAGATCGTATGCAATCTAAAATCTCCTATAAATAGAACTTTAAGGAATGCAATCATCACAACAACCTAAAATACTTTCAATATTCTAGCTTGCTTTTGTTCAATATTTCTCTTTCATATACTCCCAAGTTAAGTTCTATAGCTCTTCTATTTTTGCAAACATTAATTAATTAATATTCATAAGCTTTTTTATTTCTTTTGCATTCCTCATAACAATCACATCTTCAAACAAAACATATACATACAAACTTCATCTTAATTCCCAAACATATATTTGAATCCATAATGGAGAGAACACAATCATCACTTCTACAGATTCAGCCTCCCACCTATGGAAACTTGGTGACTATTCTAAGCATCGACGGTGGTGGTATTAGGGGTATTATTCCGGCAACTATTCTCGAGTTCCTTGAAACACAACTTCAAGAATTGGACGGTGAATCTGCAAGACTTGCAGATTACTTTGATGTGATTACAGGAACTAGCACAGGTGGTCTTGTAACTGCAATGTTAAGTGCTCCAAATGATAAACAACGTCCACTTTTTGCTGCCAAGGATATCAAGCCCTTTTACTTGGAACATTGTCCAAAGATTTTCCCACAACAAAAGTACGTATATACATATATCTTTGACTGTTCAAACCAATTGCACTTATACAGGCGCATTAAGTTCATTGAATATAATTTGTATTAATGGTTGAACTTATGCAGGCACATGTTGGGATCAGTGGGGAAGTTGTTCAAATCATTAGCAGGACCAAAATATGATGGGAAATACCTTCATGAAGCGGTTAGGGAGAAGCTTGGGGAAATTCGTGTGCATGAAACACTCACCAATATTGTGATCCCCACGTTTGACATAAAAACATCGCAACCAATTATTTTCTCATCTTATAAGATCAAGAAAGCCCCTTGCATGGATGCTCGACTCTCGGACATATGCATCAGCACCTCTGCTGCTCCTACTTATCTTCCTGGTTACAACTTCAAGAACCAAGATACAGAAGGGAACGTACGTGAATTCAACCTCATTGATGGCGGTGTTTGTGCAAATAATCCGGTATATAATAAAAGTTACACATATACAAAGTTTTTTTTTTAAAATTGAACTTTATAATATTGCGATAAATATGGAGTACTAATTAGTTTTATTTGTTTTTGGTGATGATCAATGTTTTAGGCTTTAGTAGCTGTGAATGAAGTAACGACGCAGATAATTAATGAAAATAATGACTTCTATGCCATCAAACCTATGGAGTATAGCCGTTTTCTAATAATCTCATTGGGCACTGGAACACCAAAAAATGAACAAAAGTTTGATTCAAAATTGGCAGCAAAATGGGGTCTTCTAGATTGGTTAACTCACGGTGGTTCCACTCCCTTAATTGATATCTTTAGTCAATCATCTGGAGATATGGTTGATTTCCATCTTGCTACTGTTACTCAAGCACTTAATTGTCAAGAAAATTACCTTAGGATACAGGTAATACAAATATTTTAATAATTATATCTTTTCATAAATTATATATAGGCAATTTCCATTTCTCAATTCTCATATCGTATAAAAATGCAGGATGATACATTGACCGGTACAGATTCTTCTGTTGATATTTCCACAAAAGAGAATTTAGAAAAACTGTGCCAAATTGGTGACAAATTGTTGAAGAAACCAGTATCTAAGGTCAATTTAGGGAATGGAATGTTTGAGCCTATCGAAAATGGGGAGACCAACCAAGAAGCTCTCAAAAGGTATATTATGGTCATTAATTCAATGGTTATATTTATGGTCAACAACAAAATTGTAGAACTTTTCCTAAATAAAAAAATGTAGATATTTTTTATATATGTATTTTCATGAGCTAAATATCAATATTAATGCATGCAGGTTTGCAAAAATACTATCACAAGAGAGGAAGCTTCGAGAATTGACATCCCCTCACACTAACAAGACCATGATATAGAGACACATCCACGGTTCCACCCACTCGTTGTTCATGAATATTCTGGATTAGTTTTTGTCCTTAAGCTAGTTTTGGGACTTAATAGAATTATTTGTCTATTTCATTTATTTTTTGTATTTATAATTTGTGTTGGATTCAATGGATGTAAAGAAAAGGTGTACGTATTTTTCCTATTAATTCATTATAATAAAAATTATAATAAAAAGTATTTAATTTATGTTACTCTTTGTATCAAATAAACTAAATTTGAATTTTTTTTTAAGGAAAATTTTAATCTCTAAACCAACTACTTGGCTGGATTTTTTTGGGCGGTGGCCGGGGGTTCAAACCCCGAACCTTGTATATTTTATGCGCTGTCCAACACCAACTGAGCTAAGCTCATGAGGACTACGTGACTGAATTTGATAAATGGTTGTAAATTTCTCATGTTTAGTCTATTTATGTAAATAAATTGTTTATGAAAGAAAGTTTATTCGGTTCAAAAAATATTTAGAGAGTTTATTAAAACGGAAATGCTACTTGTCTCGAGAAACAATTTTTCGAGAACATCACGACCTTACAAACTAATTCCTTTATCCAACTTATTATTTGTGAGCTACCCATGTATTGTATTAAATTCCTAGATCTGACGGTTCCAAATAATTCGTGATAAGTTCACGATGTTTTCTCTCCCACTATATAGCACAGCTCTTATTAAAATTAGTAAAATAAATGACCTATGAAAATGTCACAACAAGTTATTTGTGTATTATGTCGCTTATAGTTTAGCAAGGGTGTCAAAATTACATGTTCGTCATCAAGTATTTGATTTGATTCCATCTTATATTTCTACTATGTTGGGGAATGAAAGAAGATAAGTTTCTTTGTGTAAAAAAAACAAGTTATTTGTGTATGTATAAAAATTAGTGGTAATGGAACACCTCGCAATTTTTTCTCTAACGTATTTGAATCTTTTCTCTTAGACTATATTTGGATTGACATAAACCGGTGGAATAAAATGTAATAGAGTGGGGTAAAGCCAAATTATATTGTTTTGTTTTGTTAAAAATGAATGAAATGAAGTATTGTGATGAAACTCATTCCATCTAATATCACGCATTCATCCAATTTTCAATTCCCCTCAATTTTGGGGTTTATGCAATGTAATGAAACATATTATTAATCCTCTTACAATCTTGTCCCAACATTCTTTTATTTCATAAATAAACTCCTCCCCTTTCCTCTTTTTTTCCTCTGCTGTTTCAGGGGCAGATTTGGCCTCACAATATCAGTGAGGCAAATTTTTTTTGTAAGATAATTAAATAATACTAAATTTAATAAGAAGTTAAAATAAAAATAGTTGTAGCAACCAAAATTACAAAGAAAACAATATATTTTCCTTATTAAAAATGAACTAAAATTATATTATTACTAGTTGTTTTACGAACATCTCTTTCTATATAAATTACTAGATATTTCTAAAAAAAAAAAAATATAGATTACAAGAGATGAATCAAATGCTCTAATAGGATACCCGTGTGTACGGAGGGTGAGCACGTTGTGCTCTTTTTTTGGAAGCAAGTCGCAATTGCATAGAAATTATAAAAAAAAAATCTATGTATTGCTATATGAATAAAAAATGTAGACATATGTATAAATTGTGCAACAAATGTGTAAAAATATAGACATGTGCATAAATTTAAAAAAAATGGTCCTCGTATTAATATATAAGTTAAAATATAGACACATGTATAAATTAAAAAAAAATATGTCCTCTTATTAATATATGAGTAAAAATATAGACCCATGTATAAATTACAAAGAGAGATGTTTCTTTATTAATATATGAGTAAAAATATAGACACATGTATAAATTACAAAGAAATATATCCCCGTATTAAAATAAATAAAAAAGAAATATATTTTGTTGGAACAAAGGGTGTTTCGCAAAATCACCTCTTAAGTTTTGATGATAACAAGGTATTAAAATTATCAATTGGATATGCTAAACATTTTTTCAAGTGTACAGGATCCTAATCAAAGTACTATTCATAGAAGTTCTGATTGAACAAGTCAAAGAGCAAAGGAATTTATATTGAAGCTTAAAGCGTCTGAAAGAAGAGCGTCTGAAGAAAGCGCTCCTGAAGACACGTCATCAGAAGCAAGATTATCAGAAGCATCTCATCAGAAGCCATTTCACCAGAAGCTTGACAAAGTTGACAAAGTACAGTGTACGAAGTGTACAACCACTAACTCTGCGCATGCCTCTGCAACCACCATCTCTGCAACTTGTCTCTACATCAAGACAAGAATAACAGTAATATTTCTGCAGACATTGTTC